>JAEEGH010009792.1_pt1 | contig 22200 bp, 20 predicted proteins | sample 9134181 | NCBI WGS metagenome assembly JAEEGH01 (sample SAMN16246544, study PRJNA631951) | gut metagenome | biome: gut microbiome; feature: rumen; material: DP-attached | host: Bos | place: Iran: Karaj | collected 2018-10
GAATTCGACCCCTTTAAAATTGGGGTTGTTGAGCATCTCCCACATACCAAGGTACTCAATGGTATTTTTCAACCGCATCCAATTCTTCACCACATCCTTTGGTTCCAAAGGATTCTTCTGCCGCGCAATATCGGTGATGCAGATATAATCCGAATCTCCCACCTTCATTGTCCGGATGGTGGTATCTTTAACGTTTATTTCCTGCACCTTTGTCATATTTCCTTTTTTCTTTCTATGTTTTGGCACTCGCGAATGCCAAATTTATTATTTTGCGGTCGAAATTTTTGATTGCAAATCGTATATCTTACGGATTTTCTGTTTTATAGCCTATCCGTTTACGTAGCGATGAAGGTTTCTCACGCAGTTGGTCAAGGGCATCGTTGATGGCTTCTATCTGGAGGGATATCTCTGTGTTGGTCTCCTCATGCATGCGGTTGACGTCGTTCTGGTCATGCAGGATTTCCTCCACATAGTTGTTCAGTTGGTCCACTTTGTGCGACAGTTGCTCTACCTTCAGGTTCACTCCTTGCCATGCACTCACCGCCTGGCGTATCGCCACAAACGCCCGCATGATGTTAATGTTCACCTGTATGGCCGTCTCCGACCGCAACACCGAACTCAACATTGCAATGCCAAGTTCTGTGAAAGCATAAGGGAGATAACGTCCACCACCCCAATTTGAAGTTGCAATTTGCGATTTCGAATGTGTTTTATTGTCAGTATCAGTGTTTTCTGGACTTGAGGTCACAAATTGTGACCTCAAGTCTGCATTATATTCATTCGCAGATACTTGTTGTGATTTCAAAAAGAATACATCTTTTCTATCAAGCTGAAACATAAAGTCTTTATGGAAACGCTCAATGTTACGTTTGACCGCTTGGTTCAAGACTTTTGTTTCCACCCCATACAGCTCCGCCAAGTCGCGGTCGAGCATCACACGCAAGCCCCGCACTTCGTAGATACGGTGCTTAATAGCCTCCACCTCGGAAGTCCTAATAGCTGTTATTTCATTTTCGCTCTTCATTGGAGGTGCGTGTAATCTTCTAATAACGACAACAATACATCACGTATAATACTATACGTGAATTTACAAAAATACGAAAATATATTGGAGTGAAGAAAAAAAACAGCAAAATTAACGCTGACTCTACTTCACTGCCTCGCTTATCGCTTTCAGTACCAGTTCCTCCATGATGAAATAGGTGTCGGGGTTGGGGTGGCAGCCGTCGTCGCTCAACTGCTTCAAAAAGCCGTTCTGTTTGTCGGCGAGGGCGGTGTGGTAATCGACATACACGATGCCGTTGGCATCGGCGTAGGCTCTCAGTTTCTTGTTGATATCGACGATGGTCTGGGCAGCGTTCTTGATATCGGGATTCCACCGGAAGGCGGCACAGGGCGGGATGGAACTGATGATAGGCACAATGCCGTTAGCCCGGGCCAGAAGACACATCGCCACAACGTTGTCAACCACCTTGTCGGGCTCCACCCAATAGATGTTATGTGCCACATCGTTAGTGCCAGCCATGATGGCCACCGCTTTGGGGTGAAGGTTGATAACGTCAGCAGTAAAGCGCATCAGCATCTGTGCCGAAGTCTGTCCGCCAATGCCTCTGCCGCAATAATTGTGGCTGCTGAAAAAACCGGGGTGGTAGAAAGCCCAGTTTTCGGTGATGGAGTTCCCCATAAACACCACTTCAGGGTATTCACCACTCTTAATAATACGTTCATTGTCGGCCTTGTAACGGTTAAAACCAAACCAATCGTCTTGTGAAAAAACAGAGAATGTCATAGTAAGCATAAGGATGATAAACGCGATTTTTTTCATGGTGTATTTTTTTGCAAAGATAGCATTTTTTCTTGAATTGACGTGATTGCATAGCAACTGATTAACTAAAATCATGGTGACTTCTATAGGGTTATTTCCCACTTACGAAACGGATAACAGGTGGGGAAAACATCGGAGGTGGGATGTTAGATGGGTCTCTGGTCTCTAAAAATAGGAGAGTGTCAAAATACCCACACAGTGAAGTATTTGAGTTAGTCTAAAATGCGCACTTGATTCAAGATGGTATGGCGTGAAGAGGTCACAGCCAGCTGAAATTCTCATGACCTGCACCAACCTCAAAGTGGTACTTGACAATGCCGAGATCCATCTTGCCATAGCCAACCAACGTGAAACGGGCACGGGCGCAGACTGTGTGGTCGTCCACCAGTTCGAACTCGAACTTCTGCTGATGGACTGCCGTGGGTGCCAGCAAAACAGCTTCCATGCCACGCTTAAACCATTCCGGCATCGTCCCATTTACTTTCACAAACTGCTCCATTGGTCGCATGAGGTGCTGCACGCCTTGGTTGGCACCATAGCCGAGGGCGATGACGCAGTGCAACTTCTCTCCGTTGGCAATCTGATACTGGTCGGGCTGTTTGCGAAACGACAACCCCACCCAGCAACTATTCAACCCCAGCGTCTGAGCCAACAGCACCAGCCGCTCGCCATAGTAGCCGATGGCCTCGTCTGCACCTTTGGATCCAATCATGGCGAGATAGTTGCTCACCCCGCTGAATTTGCCATACTTTGCCAACCCACCTGCGAAAGCCTTCGGTTCGTTCGCCACCAATTGGATGTGCAACTTGCCTTCTTGGTTACAAATGGCAATTTCCTCATTGAGACGGTTAATAATACTATCCTCAAGAGGTTTCTCCTGATACTGCCGCACCGAATGCCGTGCGACGATTGCTTCGTGTAATGTCATATATTTCTGTTTATTATAAAATCCACTAAAAGACCTTTCTTATTGATGATTAGAGTAGCATCCATATCGTTGGCATTGCCAGGTGAAGCGGGGTCATTGCTTGGGAAATAGTTGATGTTCACTACATAGCAGTTTTTTACACACTCGACCCATCGTATGTTACCGTATTGAGGGAAGCGGTATCCTCGTGCCGCCATTTCCTTTACAACAGCATCATAGACCTTCGTTTTGCCTGTCATCCGTTGCACTTCTTCTTTATAGATTAGTGGCTACTCCCAGTTTCCGATTCCTCAAGGCGGGAGTCATATTCACCGAATGTCGTAAGGCTGTCCGGGTCAAACGGACCATTGTAGTATTCGCCGAAGTTGGGAGCGTCATTAAGGTTTTCATCACCTGCCTCGCGGGCATTGGTGTAAGCCATGACCTCCTCTTCCGGAATGCCAATAGCTGCCATATTACCCTGATTGTGATAACGCATGGTGGCTGCCATATAGTAGAGCCAAGCCCGCCAATAGTGGATGCCTTTCAATGTATGGCGCACTTTCTCAGAGCGGAGGCTTTTGATGGCTATAGTGCTGCCCTCGTAATTCTCCGGGTGATCCCTGATGATGCGTATATTGCTCTCGGTTTCGGCCACCCAATTGTTCCAGCGCTCCTCCACTTTATTCATGGCAGAGAAGCATTCCCCCACACGGTCAATAAACTGCACATTACCCATGTTCTTCCACGTCTCCATGTTGTTTGAGAAAATATTCTCAGCCGACTTGTCATAGGTCAGATATATCATGTTAATAGATTTACCCAGCAGGTTATCCAAGTCCTCTTCGGGCATTAATTCCAGCTTTTCTATGTCCTTGCTGAGCAGCCACGCGGCCACGCTGTCGTTGGGAGCCATATAATTTGCAATGTCTTCCAAGTTTCGGGCAAATCGCTCGATATTGCTCATCACCATCATCGCCGACATACGGCGGTCCTTGGCACGCTGGATATTTTCAGTCACCTTAGCCGCCACCAGCGTAAACACCAACGAAATGGTGGTACCAATGATAATCATTCCTAATTGTTTCCAGAATCCGCCACTTTTGGTGTTAACATTGACTCTTGGTGGTTTAATGTTAAGTTTAACCATATTATAGATATGTTTATTTGTCAATAATTTATCTAACTATCACACATTTACATATTTACAATCACACACAGCTATATATCATCTTCCATTTCAACGTCGCAAAGATACACATTTCTTGCGATATAAAAGAAGAAATCACACACAATTTCAAAAACCTCTACTTCGGCGGGGAGCTGTGGAGATTACCGCACTACGAGGACGGATATTGGCGGCACTGCTATTTGCTGGTTTGCTCTTAACTGGTGAGGCTGCGCTTACGGGCTTCTTTTTGGCAGGCAAAGCTTTGCTTGCAGGTTTACTGTTGACTGGGGTGGTACTCGTGGGAGTCGATGCCGTTGGCCTGTTTTCTGACACTACAGGCTCTGTCACAGCAGGACTCTTATAATCCGTTGGGGTATAGTTGCCACGGCTGCGTTTATAGTTGGTCATCGAATTGACCCTGTTGATTTTCGACGACAAGTTGTGTCCGCCGGTAGTCAGCAGGTCGTTGTAGGTGATAATGAGCGACGAGGTCTTCATATACCGTCCCGTATTGCCTTTCAGATTTGCGGCAAACCAGTTCTTTACTTCCTTCAGGTCTATCCCCACGAGGTCAAGATTGTTCTTGCCTATTTCACGCATCAACTGGTTGACGCGCCGTCCACGAAGCATAGTGTTGTAACTCTCGCGGTCGCGAATCCTCACCCCTCGGGGATAAGAGAGGAACCGTGCCAGTTGCTTGAACTGCTCCTCAGTAAGACCACCAAGCATATTTTTCACCTCCTGCAGGCTTCGGCCTATGCCTGCCTGCGTATTACGATGCACATTGCGATAAATGGCCTCAACGTCATCTTCACTGTATGTTATGTTGTGCCTCTGCTCGTTCTCGTGCAACTGCTGGTCAACCTGCTCTTTCTGATAGAGCCGAAATGTGCGCTGCGACAGGCTGTCAGCCAGCAGAGAAACCGCATTGCCAGTCAGTCCCCGCAGCGTATCAAGCAGTTCAACCGTAGGCTTATACAACAGAAAAGGTTTGTTCTTCGGAAACGAGAGGTATGTGTTACCCGAATAACTGATGTTATTATCAATAAACAGCTGATATAATGCTGTGTACTGTACCACTCGTGCCAAGTCGGTGTTGCCAAGTGTGGCGAAATAATGATAGGCTTGACTCTCGTAACGGTAGCCTATTGACTGGCTGCGCTCCGGGGAATTGAAATAGCTCACTGGCAACGACCCAGTGCGACCTAAAGTATAAACAGTATAACCATCGCAATCGATAGCGTACATAGCACCGGCAGTGTTCCAGTTATAGACCAATTCATTCAGTCCCAACTTGCGGAATAGTGGTTTGTCAAAGGGGTAGTATCCTGGCTCGGGATAGCGGTAATAGCCCTCCTGGATGGTTCCATTCTCAGACCAATCCTTCAACAACACATCAGTGATAGTCATCAGATCGCCGAATTCGGTATTCTCCAGTTCTCGACTCAGATAGGTTGGGCACCAGTCCTTGCCATTCTTCATCTTACCAGCCATCAAGTCATTGACATCCAGACTTTGCGACAACTCCTTCTCGGTAGTGGAAGCCAATAACAGGATACTCTCTATTTGTAATGGTGGCAATTCACACAATAGAGACTGACGCTCGCGACCAATGATGACCAATGTACTACTATCGGCTAAAGCACCCAATATCAGGTCGGCATCAAGCGTGAATTGCCGTATGTTAGCAAGGGCACCCCGCCCCTCCACCGGGATACGGGCACCCTGCCCGTCCTCTGGATTACGGGCACCTTGCCCGTCCACTGAAACACGGGCACCATGCCCGTCCACTGAAACACGGGCACCCTGCCCCTCCACCGGGATACGGGCACCTTGCCCGTCCAACGGAACACGGGCACCTTGCCCGTCTAACGGAACACAGGCACCATGCCCGTCCAACGGAACACGGGCACCTTGCCCGTAACCCGCAAGATCAGCATTCTTAGCAATAGCCCAAGCCACAAAGCCCGGCTGTTGACTAAAGTAGACACCGCGTGCTTTCTTGGCAAAAAGGTCTCTAATTGTCAACACCGTATTGGTGTCATCAAGATGGATGAAACCCTCGCCATTCTCCATAAACCAAGTGTTGAACTCTTCCAATGTAATCTGATAGTCAATGTTCTCCTTGGCGAAATACCGACGTTTCTCTTCGGCCGGTAATTTCATCACTGCAGGTTTATATTCGCTAAAGAACAACTCATTGTTCAGCCGTTTTATCAGCCTGTTACAGTTCTCCTGCGTAGCATTGCCAAGTATAATGAGCACATCCGTCACATAGCCGTCATATCCGATAGGATGCTTACGCAATTCTGTCTTGTGCGTAAATTGGGCAAATATAGAGGTCAACGAGTCCGTCTCAAAATGCGGTGGTATATCGCTCAGCAGAATCATGCGGCTGCTATCCGGGAACGATGCCATCCCGATAGTCTGGTAATGGAAACGGTATTTCCCCCGGAAGTCCTTGTATATGGAGTCCGCCATCTCCGTTGCCTTGCACCGATTGATGTCCACGTTCTGGTTAGGAATATACTCATACTCAAACAGCCGTGCACTCTCCCGTCTCACGCTCTCCCCCACCCCCGTCCGTGACAGAAGCAATACTGTCGCAGCGATGATTACACAGACAGCTATCAGCCAACAGAGTGATTTATGAGATTTTGATTCCACTTTTATTCCTATTAGTCATATATTTTTACTTCATCCTCTTTTTTATTAACAGGCAATCTCTACTATAGTCGGCACGATTCTCTCATCCACCCTGCTTTAACCCCAATCGGTCATTAGGACGGGAAGTACACTAATTATCGGATAATGTCTCCTTTTCATGCCATAGCGGCATTTCTTTATGTTCCATGACGTTACTATGGTTCGGCATAGCAAGCAAGCTTGCTCTGCTCTCGCCTTGGGTAACGTTCGGAATCTTGCCAACGAAACCATTTCGCCGTAGCCCGCTACGCCTACAATGGTTTCGCCGACAATCTTCTCGAAACAAATACCACTCTGGCATAAAACCTAACGACCGATTTGGGTTTAAAAATATAGTGGGTTGATTGTATCAACCCACTTTCACGATTCTCTTTGCTCCCGACCGATGGCGTACCACATACATGCCTTCAGGCAAGTGGCTGATGTCCACCATTTGTTTGCCATGGCAGTCCACAGACATCATCTGCCTGCCATGCATGTCGCTGATGGTTATCTGTCCCTCAGCCTCGACATAGAGCTTGCCTAAAGTGGGATTAGGATAAACCACAAACATTCCAGTCTCTTCCGCTTCATGTACACCAGTGGTCGGTTCGGGCATGCCTGCTGTCAACACCACCCTATATTCCTTCACCGTCACACCGTCCTCTGCCACAACTTGCAGTTTCACCAATGCTGTAGAATCATTGGTACGGGTGCGTTCAATACTCAATGTGGCATCAGAAACCTCAGTAGTAGCCGTCACTTCGGCAGTCATCAGCTGCGACGTGTCCGACACATGGACTGAATAATCAAAACCATCCTTGACAAAATTAGACAATGACACACCATCCACAGCGATGTTTGTAAGCCAGGCACTATAGATAAACACGATATCGTCTATTGAAAGCGAGTCGTTGGCATCGCCGGAACCCGGCTGGTTGTTGGTAGTCATGTTCACCAACATATAGTTAGCTGACGAAGTGCCGCTGTACACAAAAGGCACGCGCAGCTGCTGCCACTGCATTTGCGATGAAGAGGTGGTGGTACGCTGTGTCTGTGCCACGGCACGGGCTTTGTACATCGAAGTCTCGCCCACATTATTCGGTGCCTTGAAATCATTGTCTCCATGCAAAATGGCTTCCACCTGTGCTGTCGATCCACTGCTGCCGGCATAGAAACTCACCCACACATACATTGAGTCGGGCGTAGCCGTAAAAGGAAGACTATGGTCGGCATTGCCTCGCTCAGTGTAATTATAATTGTCCTCGCTCGTAGCCGAAAGGCCACCGGCATGGATGCGACCCGTGGTCATATTTCCATTGGCTTTCACTCCGATGATACTCATCGTGTAAATAGTCAGATAATGTTGTCCCTCGCCTTCCGGACGGCTACCGTTGCGGCGATAGTGGTGGGGGGTCGAAGCGAAGCTGGCCCATGTGCCGTCACTCGAAGCAAACGAGTTCCAATGTGTCGGTTCCGACTCATTGCTGCTACCGTCCCAAGCCTCAAAACCTCCATTGGGTAATTGATAAACATTTTGCCCCTTAACAGGCATGGATGCAGCCCAGACAAGACCCAGAATTGTCAATCCGATAAGAGTCCTTTTCATAAATAGCATTATTTGTTAAACATACAATGTGCACCGATAATGTCAATACGATTTCCATAAAATAACGCAAAAAACACAAAAATGTTGAGCCTTGCATCAAAAAAAATCAATTTTCGAGGAAAAAGAAGTATTTTTGCAAAAAATACTCACCGAATATAACACCATACACAGCATGCTACGAATACGCGAAATGGAGCAATGTCTCGACCAAGCCACCGAGGCCGTCAAACAGCTCGAGAATGCCCTTCTCTCCTACCAAGCCGCACAACCGGCCATCGCCATGCTCTCCTCCTACCTGGGCAGCGACGACTGGCGCAAAGACCTTGCCGACGATGAACGGGGACTCCTTCCTCCCGACCTGAAACGCGGAGTACTGAGCGAGGACGGCATATGGAATCTCCTTGAGAGCAACCGAGAGCTCCTCGAACAAATGCAGACCCTCTCCCAACAACTACTCCAGAATAAATAGCCAATAATCCCGTAAAGCCTTTCATCCTATGAAAAAAGCCCTCATCCCTCTTTTGCTACTATTCCTGTCAGTTCCGGCAGCCAACAGTCAGGAGCCAATCTCCAAAAGCCATCCCCTCACCCTCACAGGCTACGGTTTCTACGATTTCCACTACGCCACAGGCGACAACGGCGGTGGAGTCCTTGTACTCGACTGGCAGGCATCACCCTCTTTCAAACTCGGTATAGGAGCCGAATATGCCAGCAGCAACCGTATCGCTGCCCGACTCACAGGCCAAGCCACCCTGCTAACCACACCCATAGGTCAACGCCTCACGCTCGAAAACAGCTACCTCTGGCGTCACTTCCCCTCGCTCAACCTGCAAGAGTTCACCGGAGCCTTGCAAGTGGGATGGCATGCCCGGCATCTCAACCTCCATCTCGGTCTCTGCAACCGATATATTGCTGAACTCATCCAACGCAGCAACGGCGGCCAAGGCACCGTCTTCGAACCCATGAACGTCATGTTTGCCATCGAAGGCTGGTGGTACAACCAACTCGTTCCCCGGCAATGGAATATCGGCCTCCGCTGGAGCAATTACAACGACTTTGTCATCGAACGTGTGGCCAACTGGTTCTTCAGTGCCAAAGCCCTCTACCAACTGCCGGAGAACACACATCTCTATGCCGAAATAGGCATCCACCCCGTAGGCTCGCTCAACCTCACAGCCTCCTACGACGGTTGGTTTCTCCACCTTGGCGCAATAAGAACCTTTTAAAAAAACCATAACATGAAACCTCAATACCTCTTCATCCTCACAGCCACACTGGCACTTGCTTCCTGCAACCGCCTCGACGTCACCGGCATGTTCTTCTCCCACGGCACCCATACCGAGGACCGTGTAGCCCAATGGCTCGAATGGAACGACCAGCACCCTGCCACCGTCATCGCCGGTGCCCCCGACCAATACCGCGTCTACGTCTGTTCCGACATCCACCTCGAGGGCAACACCGACCGCGTGGAGCGTTTTCTGCGTGCAGAAGGAGCCGACTCCCAAGGCCTCTTCAGCATCGTCAACGGCGACATAGCCAACGAAAGCGGCTCCCGTCCCTTCCGTCAGCTGGACAGCCTGATGCGTAGCGACGCGGCTGCGGACACCTGTTTCGTCACCATCGGCAACCACGACATCTATTTCGACTGTCAGCAATACTTCCAGCAGTATTTCCACACCTCCACCTACGCCGTCACCGTGCAGACTGTGGGGGGTGCCAAAGACCTCTTCATCTTCCTCGACAGCGGCAACGCTACCCACGGCCGTCGCCAGCTGCAATGGCTGCGCGAGCTGCTGCAACACCGCAACGAGTACCGCCACATGGTGGTAGCCACCCACACCTGCCTCTTCCGCACCTCCTACAACTACAGCACCACCCCCGCCGCCAACCTGCCCGAAGAAGAGTACTACGAATTGCTTGACCTCATGAGCCAACACCAAGTCAGCCTCTTCCTCATGGGACACTTCCACCACAAAGAGCAGCACACCCTGGGCAATGTACCATACGTCATGACCAGCAACCTGAACGAAGACCCCTCCTACCTCGTGGTCACCTGCGCCGACCAAGTAGCCTACCGTTACGAAGAGATTTAGGAATGCTTGATTGTGTGAATGCGTTAATGTGTTAGTCGATTGACGCATTATTACATTTGGCGACTTCTATCAATCACCCCGAAGGGGTGAGATATGCATAACACGGTACAAGAGGACAAAGTCCTCGCAGTGCCGTGAGGAGACTGCCAATGGAACAGCATCCCGTCAGGGACGCGACAACGTGATAATCGGGCAGAGCATGAACCAAACTTGGGAGCCAGTCGACTAACGAATTAACACATTAACACGTTAACGAATTCACCGCCGCCTCATACAGCTGCGGAAACCGTTCCGCCAGCTTCACCGGCCTGCCGTTTTCCATAAAGCAATGCACACTGCGACCCGTGCAGACCACCTTGTCTCCCACGCGCATCGTGTAGCCGAAGGCAATCTTCAGCGCACTCATCTCCGCCACTTTCACCTCGACCTCCACCACATCCTTGAACGTAGTGGGATGCTTATACACGCACTCCACGCTCACCACGGGCGACACCACCCCTTCTGCCTCCATCCTGTCGAACCCGTAGCCCACCTGGTCCATCCAGTCCACACGCGCCTCTTCCATAAAGCGCACATAATTCGAGTGGTGCGTAATCCCCATCCGGTCGCACTCATAATACTTCACTTCGTGTTGATAACATTTCATATAGCGTTCCAATTTGTTTTAATAATGATACCTCTTCCGGTTGGCGAGGAGCAGTGCCGCCGACATTAGCAGCGACAGGCTTTCCGCCACAACCACCGAAAACCATATACTCCCAGCCCCGAACACCGCAGGCAGCACAAACACCGCCGCCGTCTCGAACACCAATGCCCGCACCGTGGCCAGCAGGGCGGACACCACGCCGTTGTTCAGCGCAGTGAAGAAGGCCGACGCGTAGAAGTTGAACCCCACCAACAGGTACGATGCGCCGTATATCATGAATGCCCGCCGCGTGAGCGCAAACAGCGCCTCGTCGTACCCCACAAACACCGCCGTCAACGGCCAAGCCAGCAGTTCCAGCACCGCCGTCAACAGCACCCCCAGCACCGCCATAATCCGAAGGCTGCGGGCGAAGATATTGTGCAACTCGGCATAGTTCTTCGCCCCGTGGCAATAGCTCACTATCGGCGACGACCCTATTGTGTAGCCTAAAAACACTGCAAAGAAGATAAACTGCACATACATAATCACCCCGTAGGCCGACACACCGTCCTCGCCGATATATCGCATCAACTGGTAATTGTAGCACATCGAAACCACCGAGCCCGACACGTTTCCGAAAAACTCGCTCAGCCCGTTGGTGCAGGCCTGCAGCAAGGCCCGCCAATCCATCACCGGCCGCACCAGCCGCAGCAGCGACCCGTTGGGGAACAGGAAGTAAACCACCGGTATCAAGCCTCCCGTCACCTGCGAAGCCACCGTCGCCCATGCCGCTCCGCGCAGCCCCATGTGCAGCACAACAATCAGCACAAAGTCCAGCACAATATTCATCACGCCCGCAACCACCGTCACCATCAGCCCCATCCGGGGCCGTTCCGCCGTCACCATCAGCGACTGGAACATATACTGCAAGATGAAGAAAGGCAACGCCAGCAGGAGGATGCGGCCATACTCCACACACAGGTCCAGCATCGCTTGGTCGGCACCCAGAAACAGCGACACCTGTGGCAGGAACACAATCCCTGCGGCACCGAACACGATACCCACCGCCACTGCCGCCGCCACTAACAGCGAGAACACCCGCTGCGCCCGCTCCTTCTGCCCTTCGCCCAGCATCTTGGCCACCAGCGCGCTGCCGCCCGTGCCCAGCATATACCCCACCACACCCAGCACCATCAGGAACGGGAAAATCAGATTGATGGCCGCAAAGGCCGTCTTGCCCACAAAGTTCGACACAAACATCCCATCCACAATGCTGTAGACGGACGTGAAGACCATCATCACCATCGACGGGACGGTAAACCGCAACAGCTTGCGATACCCGAAATGCTCAGAAATACTAATCGGCTGTGCCATAACCATTCATTAACGCAACAATCAATGCTTTATTGTATCAATGCTGTGCCGGACATCGTCGCGGACTGAAGGCCTCCTGGCTCACTGCGCTCCCGTCAGCCCGCCGTAGCTCTCGGCGGCCCGCGCCAAAGCCTCCTCGGTGGTGTATCGCTCATAGAGCGTGCAGCGCGTCGCCACCGACTGGCTTGAGCACCGTTCGCCGCTGATGCGCACCAACGCCCAGCCCGTCATCGCGTCGAGGAACTCATCCCCCACCAACGCCAGACGGCCATCCACGCACCGCAGCGCCATCCCGCTGAACCCCGTACCCCCGCAATCGCCATCCAGCAGCAACTCCTCGGCCGTCACATACACCTTCGGCACACCCTCCTCCTCCTTCTGGCACAACCTGTACAGCCTCAGCCTGTCGCCCCGCTGCAGGTCGGCATCCGCACCGCACAGTGCCGCCACCACATCCAACGCCTCAGCCCCTTCGGGCAACGCGTCCTTCATCCTCACCGACGTCATCAACGCCGGCTCGCCCTCCACCTCGCCCAGGCGGTAATCCAGATCCTGCAGCAGGCCGTCGCTCACCGGCATCCCTTCCAGCAGCAACGAAGCCATATTCTCATGCTCTTTCTTGGTCAGGAAGACCACAGGCAGCTTGCTCATCAGCGTGCGGAAACGGGCGTAGGCCGTCACGCTGCCCGCAAACATCGGCTCCGCTGCATCGCGCAGCCGCCTCCACAGCGTGTTGTTGTGTGCTATCCGCTGCCGGGCAACAAACTGCCCGCGCGAGCGCCGAAGCGGCTGCTCGCTCTTTGCCGACCGCATAATCACCTTACCGCCACGGGTGTAAAACGCCACCCCGTCCTTCCTCAGCGTCCCGCTGAGGGTGACACCTTTGTGCTTCAACCTAGCCATAATCCTGTATTTTTTATATTGTCAAAAACTGAAAAAATATATTGTCAAAAACTGAAAAACCAATCATGGTTCGTCACATCAACGATACTTCAACGATACATCAACGATATTTCGACGATAGAATATCGTCATACAAACGTAGAAATAACGTACTTCTATCGTTAAAACATTGGCCCTACTCACAGCCCCACAACACCTTACGCCAACCTTCCCAAAAACATCCACCATGCAAATATACAAAAAATATTTTTTCCCCGCCAAAAAACCCGAAAACCCAGGAAAAATTCGTATCTTTGCAATGCATATTATATAATAATATTTCACTATAAAAAACGGCAATGGACTGATATAAAAATATTGGAATCAGTAACTTTTGAGGCATTGACCACCAATAATTGATTATTACAGTCCCTCCCTCAACAAAGATTAAGAAAAAAATAATATGACAAACAGATACTTTTACAAGGCACCTTTCAGAAAGTTTGTTGATTCTTCCGAAGAAACAATTTTTGGACATATTTCAATAAATGATGAAGGAGATAGTGTATCTGAACAAAAGTATGCGTGGTCAGAAGAGATTAAAGTCTTAAAACAAGTTCTACTTCCTTGGAAATATGAAAATGCCGAAATCATTTTTGAATATTCCATTCCTCGATTAGGAAAGAGAATTGATGTGGTTTTGCTTCTTCGGGGTATCATATTTGCTATTGAGTTTAAAGCTGGACAAAACACTTTTCTACAAGTCGACATGGAACAAGTGATGGACTATGCACTTGATTTAAAGAATTTCCACCTGGACAGCCATCACCGTGTAATTGTACCTATACTTGTTGCTACTGAGGCAAACATTACAAGTCATGATTTGAAATTTTCTGTCTATGACGACCATGTATACAATCCTCTCATGTCAAATGTTGACGGGTTGCAAGACATTATCAATAAAGTAATAGAAAGAGAGCACGCTCAGCCATCTGAAGAATGTGATATTGCCAATTGGGCAATCAGTCGATACTCACCAACTCCAACTATTATTGAAGCCGCAAGTGCTCTTTACCAAAATCATTCCGTAGAAGATATAACTCGCCACGAGGCTGCTGGTGCTGCACTCGAGGATACAACTCAGTTTGTGTTGGATGTGATTCAAAGGAGCAAATTAAATGGAGAAAAGAGTATCTGTTTTGTAACGGGCGTACCAGGTGCAGGGAAAACACTTGTTGGGTTGAATGTAGCCATTCAACAATCAGTGAAAGAAGAAAATTCGCCAGAAGATGAGCGTAATCTGGCTGTATATCTTTCTGGCAACGGTCCTTTGGTAAAAGTGCTGACAGCTGCTTTGGCCAAAGACAAACAGAAAAAAGAACACGAGAAAGGAAACAAGTGTAACATCACTGATGCCAGGCGTGAAGTATCGCAGTTTATACAAATAATTCATCGCTACCGTTCGAACATGTTGGCAAAAATAAAATTACCCATTGAAAATGGGCAGTTGGAAATAGATGAAACCAAATCTATTTCCCACAAAACTGCTGGGCATGGAGAAGTAGAACATGTAGCTATTTTTGACGAAGCTCAACGTTCATGGGACATGGAACATTTGGCAGGATGGCTGGCTCGTGGTGGTAGTCGTGGAGGAATGAAGAAGATCCCAGACTTTCCTATGTCGGAAGCCGAATTCCTGATATGGTCTCTCGATTTACGAAAAGATTGGGCTGTGATTGTTTGTCTAGTGGGTGGCGGCCAAGAGATTAATACAGGCGAAGCAGGTATTGGAGAATGGATTCGTGCTGTCAATGAGACATTCCCTGACTGGAAAGTGTATCTCTCCAAGCATCTTACAGATAAAGAATATGCAGAGGGTAATGTTGCTGAACTAGTAGCAAACAATAAGAATGCGCAACAGGTGGAGCAATTACACTTGGCTGTTTCGATGCGTTCATTTAGAGCTGAAAAGTTGTCCAATTTTGTGCACTACATATTAGATAGAGATATCGTGCAGGCTCGAGAACTATATAGGAGTTTCAATAAAAAGTACCCATTACTATTAACAAGAGACTTAGAAAAAGCCAAAAGATGGCTTGAAGAAAAAGCACGTGGATCTGAGCGCTATGGAATCGTCGTGTCCTCCCAAGCATACCGATTGAAGCCATTGGCCATAGATGTTAGATTACAACCTGATGTTGAACATTGGTTTTTGGCTGATAAGATGGATGTCCGCTCATCTCTATTCTTGGAAGATGCTGCAACGGAATTTGACATTCAAGGTTTGGAGCTGGATTGGACGTGCTTAGTTTGGGATGGGGATTTTAGATATACTTCAAAAGGATGGGACCACAATGTTTTCAAAGGAAGCAAGTGGAATAAGATTCGACAAAATGAAGCACAATCTTATCAGATAAATGCCTACCGTGTTTTGATGACTCGTGCACGACAAGGTATAATTATCTGTGTTCCTGAGGGTAATCCTGAGGACCACACCAGGCTGCCAGAATTCTATGATGGAACATATGAATACCTAAAATCTGTTGGGCTTGAAGAGATATAGTGCTACTGAAACAACATAAAAATGGCTACCTCGAATGGCCATTCTATTTGGTTAAACTAAAGAATCTTCAAATTAAATGATTGCTGCACAAACTCTAATTTGCCGAAGAGCCCAAAGTAAGATAATATAATATAACAAACCCATGTCCGACACGATGACCCTTGAGCTGCGGAAAGAGTAATGGAAATTGTGATAGTTAGTGAACCTGATGAAACATCTATACTACAATCAATTTTAGAAATGACCAAAGGGATACAATTCATACTTTATAACCTTCTGGACTATGAGGGCTGGGGGTGGAAACAGTCGTGAGTAGCGGTTTTCGCGGAGAGGGGAAAGACGATCACTTGGTCGGAACTATTGATTAACGAAGTATCATCTGAAACGAATCCTTAATGAATATGCCACGCAAGACCAAACACGAAATAAGCATCCGCAGCGCGGCTGCGGAGTATCTTACCTTTGTGAGCACCATTGGCGACCAACCTGAGAGCGTGGAACTGCGATTCGGGGATGAGAATGTCTGGCTGACTCAACGAATGATGGCAGAGCTGTATGGATTTCAATCAGCTAATATATATCACTTTATTGCTTTTTATAACTACCATCCTGACATTTTCTTCGCAGTGAGTAGAAAATCTGTAATAGTCCCATCACTGACGGGAGAATCCGAGATTATGAACGAAAGAAGAAACAACTATTTCAGATAAACAAACCAATAATTTTACCCCATTATGAAGAAGATATACCCCATTGACTGGAAAGCCATGCACCCTGACGGTATGCCGACTGCCACAGACCAGTATTATGTCGGGGTTGCCAACAAGGTACTGAATATACTCAAGAAATCAGATATTGACGATGTATTTCCGTATGATGAAGCCATCCGAGACGCTGCCTTGCGCTTGACGGCTTGGTTTGAGGACATCTGCACCGGCACAGGTTTCTGGCGCACCGTGAACGAGACATGCCAAAAGCGTTACGGCAAACCTCTCCCTTTTTACGATACGTCAGAGTACTACCCGGGCGAACCCAATCCGCAGGATGTGGCGCTGCTGCTATGGGACATCACGGAGTCGTGGAATGACGACCGTTTCATCAATCCCGAGAACCCCAGTCTACTAATGACTGCCACCAAAATATTCGACATCTTCGACAACGAGTTCGAGTACGCTCCCGACACGGATGAGTTGAGGGACTACCTCGCCAATCCCTCCCTCGGCATCGACTACTGGGCTACACGACGCGCTATGGAATGGTTCTCGTTAAGTGGATACCTCTCCCTCCACAGCCGCATCAAGTTAGAAGATGCCCTCTATTCCATCCGCAATGAACGAGAGCATGATATACTCTTTTATGCCACTACGCTTATCAATGTTATTACCAACAAGCACAACATATTATCGCTAACGGCAGCTGAATGGCTCTCCGCAGTAATAAATAAACCGTTTACTATCGACCACTCGCGTCTTCTCAACCGATTATATACCGTTGTGAACCGCTATGCCACAACCGTTCAGTTTCGCGACATACTGACTGGCGACAATGTTATCATCGAAGAAGACTCTTTAGATGAAGACTGGCTTGAAAGATTCAGCAACAAACCGGGTACCACCGTAGGCTTCGGCTTTATCCAGTTCAACGACAAATGCTATCAGTGCGGTTCCATATTTACCGAACCAGCATCCGATTACATAGAGGAATACAAGGAGGAACAGCGCAAAGAAGACTACGCAAAATCCCTTGTGAAACAGAACCACGACCTTTTCTATGAAGTCAGCGGAGGCAAACACATCGTTTTTCTGAAAGGTGTGAAAGAACTGACAGACTTCTACACAAAGAAAGCGGGAATAACGGTGACACCCGATTTCGAACGACAGCTGAAGAACATGGTCGCTGAGCAAGCCGAAGACGGTATGTTGGCTCTCATGGCCACACCCGACCAGGGATTCCTTATCATCAGCCTGTCTATCCCTGCCATCAAAGCCCCCGACAACCCATTCTACAATGAGGACTATGCAAAGAAACACGCTTCCGACCTGATACTCTGTTCCGATGCCATTGATTATTCTGCTGTATGCACTCTGCTCGAAAACAACTATCTGCCCGATGCCGCACTCAACAGCCTTAAAGGCTACGATTATGGTCGCAAAATGCTGCAGGACAATGCTCAGTTTATTGTAGACTATATGTTTGCCGAACACAAATAGCCTTATGACCGACACGATGACAGCTGAGCAGCGGCACCGGTGCATGTCGCACATCCGCAGCCGGGACACGAAACCCGAGCTGAAGGTGCGCCGCTGGCTGTGGCACCACGGCTACCGCTACCGCCTGAACGTGAAGAGCGTGCCCGGCAAGCCGGACATCGTGATGCGGCCTTACCGCACGGCAATCTTCGTGAACGGCTGCTTCTGGCACGGACACGGCGTGCAGCTTTTAGCTGCACAAATTGAAAATTCAAAATTGAAAATTGAGAACTCCGCTTGCTGCAAGATTCCGCAGAGCAATAGAGAGTTCTGGATTTCCAAAATCAAGCGCAACCAGGAGCGCGACCAGCGGAACTACCAAGTGCTGCAGGAGAACGGCTGGCAGGTCATCGTGGTGTGGGAATGCCAGCTGACCCCTCATCAGATAGAACACACTATGCGCGAGGTGGAGCTGCTGCTCAACAGCAACATGCTTGCACGCTACAAGCATGCTCCCGTCCCCTTCAACACAGGGGAAGAACAGCTCCCAGCAGCAGCCGAAAACAATATCGAATACCACAGCAAATGAAAGCATCCCTCCTCTTCAAGCAATACGTGTGGCTGGTGGACACCATCCAGCGCTGCAAGCGCATCACCCTGGCCGACCTGAACGAACGCTGGCTGCGCACAGAGCTCAGCGAAGGCCGTCCGCTGAGCCGCACCACCTTCAACCGCCACCGCAACGAGGTGGAGGAGATTTTCGGCATCACCATCGGCTGCGATGCCGACAACCGCTACTATATCGTCAACAGCAACCTTCTTCGCACTGACACCGTACAACAATGGATGCTCAGCACGCTGACAGTGAGCAATATCGTAGGAGAAGCACGGAACCTGCACGACCGTATCCTGCTAGAAAGCATCCCAACCGAAGGAGAATTGTTACGACAGATAGTGGAAGCGATGCAACGTGGCGTACTCATCGACATCACCTATCGCCGCTACGGCTCTACGACCGATGCCTTCTGGACAATAGCCCCCTATTGCATCAAGCTCTTCCGCCGCCGCTGGTACTTAGTAGGAAATATCTGGAGCACAGGCTCCCAGCCTGTAACCCCTGGGGATACGGGCACCCTGCCCGTATCTGTAACCCACAGGGGTACGGGCACCTTGCCCGTATCTGTAACCCACGGGGATACAGGCACCCTGCCCGTAACCATAACCCAAGGGGATACGGGCTACTTGCCCGTAACACCAGAACCATCTAACGAAATAAAAGATTGGCACCGACGCTTCCACAGCGTCCCCCATCGTGAGAACAAGGCACTTCAGAGCATCACTTTCCGCCTATACGACTCTCTTCCAAAAGAAGTGATAGAGGAGATCAAACGGAAGCTGGACATCAACGAAGATGACTCCTCCTGTGACAGCATCCAGTACCAACGACTCCGCCAAAAGATTGCAGAGTTCGAAGACGCTGGTTATGGACAATGTTTTCTGCGGGACGAACGGATTGCCGCCATTATGCAAGACACTCTCAAACATTTCGACGGTGAGAGATACCAGCTAATATGCTGGTGTATCATGCCCAACCACGTACATGTATTGATTGAAGTGAATGAAGGATGGTCACTTTCAAGAATCATGCACGGTTGGCGTTCCTATACAGCCAAGGAAGCTAACAGAATCCTGGGGCGCACTGGGAAATTCTGGATGGAAGAGTATTACGACCGTTATATCCGCGACGACAACCACCTACAGAAAACCATCAACTACATCTTGAACAACCCTGCCAATGCCGGATTAGATGAATGGCCATGGGTTGGGGAACGGGGTACGGGCTTCCAGCCCGTTTTACAAGCCATTGGCTTGTATCCCAGGAGCACGGGCTTACAGCCCGTTTTACAAGCCGGTGGCTTGTATCCCGGGGGTGCGGGCTTACAGCCGGCTGAACAAGCCGGTGGCTTGTATCCCGGTAATGGACAAGCCAGTGGCTTGTACCCCATAACGCTATCTTTCGACCGCATCACTTCGCTGGTCCTCACCGACGAGCCCTTTGCTGTTGACCCGGACTTTGACGCCGAGGCTTTCTTCTCCGAGTATTTCGGCGTGATGACCGACGACCGCATCCCGCTCCAGCGCATTGTGCTGCGGGCTTTCGGCAACGAGCGCTATGCCTTGCGCGACCTGCCTCTCCACCCTTCCCAACAGTTGGTGGAGGACAAAGGTGAGTATGTCGATTTTGAATTATTCCTCCGCCCGACAAGCGACTTTTTAGCCCATATCCTCTCCCGCGGCAGGTGGGTGAAGGTCATTTCGCCAGAAAGCATTGCACAGCGTATCAGCGACATGCACCAAGAGGCGTTATAAAATCTTTATAGTGTACCGTTTTTTGGTACAGCGGACATGTACTTTTGCATCGTGAAACAAAAAGTAGTATTAACCCTTAAATCTTTAAAGCGATGAAAGCACATCAAACGTTCTTTATGGACTGCCACCTGGCTGGCCGCAAGTACTACGACGCCGACCTTGTATGGGACTATCTGCGTGTTGGACAATCCCTGCGTCTGGAGCGCGACATGCAGAATCCGCACGACCCCAACGCCGTGCAGGTCATTTACAACAAAGACGGCGAGGACTACCTCCTGGGCTTCATCCCGCGCAGCGACAACCAGCAGCTCGCCGCCTTCCTGGAGATGGGTTGGACAGACATCTTCGACTGCCGTATCAACAGCCTCAACCCCGACACCCACCCCGAGAACCAGGTACACCTCACCATCAGCATCCGCCGCAACGGGAGCACGGGCACCTTGCCCGTATAACCCGATCATACCATGAACAATCAACAACCAACCACCCCTAAATCCTCCTGGCCTTTGACGAGGTGTGGTTGTCTGACCCTCTCTGCCGGGATAGGCTTCTCTGTTTCTATTCTTTTTATTGAGGGATACCCTTTCTCCGACCGGCTATTATCTTGTCTGGTCTCACTTTTTGCGACATGGATATTGGTTCGTGACATCTCTTTTATTCAAAGGTTATTCAGAGACGAATAGCACTTTCTACCATAGTGTACCGCTTTTTGGTACACTCATTATGTATTTTTGCATTGTGAAACAAAAAACAATGCCATCATGAAAACCTCGCTCATCATCCTTTCAAAAGTCGGCGGTGGAGCCGGTGGATTCGGCGCGCTGATAATAGTCGCTATCGTGTTTTTCTATTTATGGGTTAACGATGATAATGGAGACTTAGGGTGCTTAAGCATTTTATTCCTGCCATTACTACTGCCTTATATATATGGGAAACTTGTCTATAAAGGTTATGAGAAACTATCTTCCTTCGAACCGGAAGGCAAGAGTTTCGATTCACCACCCAGTCTACTACTAAAAGTGCTAGTTGCACTTTCAACCATATGTTTGTGGATACTATTACCTGGTCTCATAATAACTTTCGATGATTCAATCTGGAGTTATTTTATATGGATACTCTTCTTACCTGTACTCTTTTTCTACCTTTATCTACTCTGGAAGAAACTCTTCTTTGTATGGCTGGGACGATTCCGTCCCAAAGTGGCAATCATCATCTGCATCGCCTCTATTCTCCTCGTCATCGCATTCACCATCGCGGCCATAAAACTCCATAACTACTACACCTCCCTGGATTTTCTCAAACAATACTGGGCCAAGAAATACGGGTTGACCACATAGCCATGAAGGCTCGTATTTTCTAACAAAAAGACGTGCCTTACTCTTCCCGGTCAAGTCCTTTCAAAAAAATCATACCTTACATCTCAATGTTTTCCAATCATCTATACTCTATTACGAGACATCTTCAATCTGCTTTTTTCAAAAAAAACTTGCCAATTCGAAAATTGTTTGTAACTTTGCATCACAAAGTACTCTTTAAACGACATGAATAATAACGACGCAATCAACACTCTCAGAGAGATTAAGGACATCATGCAGAAGTCCTCACGGTTCCAGACAATCAGCGGTGTTTCCATCATCGTCATCGGAATTTACGCCTCTATTGTCGCCCTCGGAGCATGGATTTTGCTCGGTCAGCACGAACCTTTCAGCTGGCTGCCAGACTGGTGTGGCAATCTGCTCATCAACACCCCCTCCCGCACATGGCTTGCCATCGTCTGTGCCATTGCGCTTGTAGCCATCTCTTTCGGCACCGTCTTCCTTATGTCCTATAATAAGACCAAACGCGTCAACCAGCGTTTCACCTTCGACCACACCGTGCGCCGCTCCCTCACAGCCTTCTTCGTCCCA
>JAEEGH010009793.1_pt1 | contig 22198 bp, 18 predicted proteins | sample 9134181 | NCBI WGS metagenome assembly JAEEGH01 (sample SAMN16246544, study PRJNA631951) | gut metagenome | biome: gut microbiome; feature: rumen; material: DP-attached | host: Bos | place: Iran: Karaj | collected 2018-10
TCCCTGCTGATCCTTAACGACGGATATTTTGTTTCACCCGACACTCTCTGCAAGCCCGATGTACTCTCCGTCTACAGCATCGACGGCTTTATATATATGCTGAAGGTCACGACGGGCCACGGATATCTCCGTCTGGCCAACGATTCGGCATTTACCGGAGGCACGCTCTTTATCGGAACCGCCCACACCGTGCAGATCACGGAGGACATGCTGCTCACGCTTCAGGAGGGCACCTATCCGATCACTGCCGAGAACGGCTCCCTTAAAGGCACGGGTACGCTGCTCGTAAGCCGCGACAAGACCGCGGTGTTCGATCTGGCGCCTTTCTCACCCGAACCCGTCGAGTACTGCAATGTGACCTTTACGGTCGATCCCGGATTTGCGAACCTCTATGTGGACGGAATACTTACGCCTTATACGAATCCCGTTCCGATCAGCTACGGCGAGCACTACATCGAGGCAGTGCTGAGCGGCTATGTCACATATGAAGGCCTGCTCTACACATCGAAGCCCTCGGCGTCTGTCGCGATCAGTCTTTCGGCGGCTCCCGTTCCGGCAGACGAGGATATTCTCTACGATCCGGACTCGCCCACCGCTGTTCCCGAGCCGGAAGAAGACGATCCTTTCGCAGACATTCCCGACAACACTACCGACGACAGCCCGACGCCTACGCCCGTTTCGGGTACATCGGACGATCTGAGCCTCATCATACATTGTACCGAAGGCACAGCCGTCTATATCAATGATGTTTACAAAGGAACGATCAGCGGCGGCTCGCTGATCCTCGACAAGCCTCTCGGCACGATCTCCTTAAGGCTCACGCTCGAAGGATATATCACCAGAAATTATACCGTATCACTCGACGATGACGGTGAAGACGCGGAGTTCACATTCCCAGCCATGGTAAAGGAATAACGGCATCCGAAAAAATTTTAAAAATTTATGGAACCCTCCTTACCGCCGCTTCGTCTAATGTTCGAAAACGGAGAACAAAAGTAAGGAGGATGTTTTATGAAAAAAACTTTCAGGATAATAGCTGTTCTTCTCGTACTTGTACTTGCGCTCAGCGGCTGCGGCAGATCAGCCGAAAATACGGACAGTAAGGATGAGCCCACCGCTTCCGTATCGAACAGCGGCACAACAACCGAAAAAGAGCCCACAGCGGGAACTTCCGACAAAACGCCCACAGCGGGTACTGCCGAAATGACGCCCGCGGCTACAGCGGCTCCTTCGATGGGATCGACAGGTTCATCGGACGAATCTTCCTTAAGTCCTTCCGACCTCACAGGCCGTTCGTCAGATGACTCCGGGTCATCAACTCTGGGTGATCTCATCGCCAAGTTCGATCTGTCATCATCCAAAGCTAAAGAAACCGAAGGGATCGCCGAAAGTCCGGTTCCCGGTGCTGTGTTCGACTCGTTTGCCATCGGCGACGGCGGTTCCTGGGATATGGCTCCGGAAGGTCTCAGCGACGGCTCGATGTTCTTCGGCGACTATGACGGCGACATCGATTTCTCGACATCGGATCTTGACATTGATTATTACCGCCCCACTCCCAAGGCAGGGCTTCTTACCGCAGGTGAGTGGAATGACAACAAAAATTACGCTTTCTTAAAAGCCCTGATCGCCAACGGACAGGACGACGATTTCGGAAAGTATTTCCGCGACTGGAGCCTTACTCCTTTCGGCCGTCTCGTGATCCATGCGGTATGCGCGGACGGCAGCGCCATGGCCAATGCCGTTGTTAAGGTTTTCTCGGCCGACGGTTCGCTTCGCTGGACCTGCCGCACCGACAGCGCCGGCATGGCTTACGTTTACTATAATGTCCTCGGCGACAGCGGTGCTCCCGCTTCGATAAAGGTGACTTACGGACAGGATGAGTTCGATTACGCGGTAACAAGCGCCGATCTCGATGAGAACGCCGTTATAGAGCTCTCTTTCGGAAGCTTCGCTCCCGTTCCCAAGGCACTTGACCTGATGTTCATGATCGATACCACCGGTTCGATGTGGGATGAGCTTGAATATCTGCAGACAGAACTTGAAGACGTGATCACACGCGTTAAGAACAATAACCCCAACCTTACGTTAAGGCTCAGCGTGAACTTCTACCGCGACATGGAAGATACATATATCGTTCGTTCGTATCCTTTCAGCGCGAATATCGACGAAGAGCTGAAGGCCCTGAAGGCTGAGTACGCCGACGGCGGCGGAGACTATGAAGAAGCGGTTGAGCTGGCGCTCGAAGATGCGGTCAACAATCACGAGTGGTCAGAGGACGCCATAAAGCTCATGTTCCTCGTACTCGACGCTCCGCCCCACAACACACAGACCATTCGCGAAAGCCTCGCATCTACCCTTCAGGATGCGGTGCTTAAGGGCATCCGCGTAATCCCCGTTGCTTCGAGCGGCGTGGATAAGACCACCGAGTTCCTTCTCAGAACATTTGCCATGGTAACGGGCGGAACCTACACCTTCCTTACCGACGACAGCGGTATCGGCGGTTCGCACATCACTCCCACCATCGGCGAGTATGTTGTTGAGCAGCTCTGCGATCTTCTCGTAAGACTGATCGACGAGTATCTGACCGGCGTGGCAAAGGCAGCCGTACCCGCAGTGATCCCCGAGAAGCCGGAGCCTACCGAATTCCCTCCGATCACTGATTACCCTTATCCGATAATCGATCCTACCGATCCGATCATCGATCCCATTGAACCCATAGATCCCATCGATCCCTGGTATCCCGAGCATTCGAACTCGACCGTTATCATAAGCGTTGTCGAAGGCACCACCAGAGAGATGGTTGAAGCGATCTGCGCAAAGTATTCGGACTACGGCCTTTCGATCATGTACGATTATGACAGCATCGATGCTTATGCGCTCCGGACAGCTATCGAGCTGCCCGACGCCGAGCTGTTCGCGCTCATCGACGCGCTCGAGAGCGAAGAATGCATCACCGACGCCTCACTTGATTATATTTACAGACTGGACGATCCGGTTGTGGGCGTTCCCGATGCCGTAACAGAATAAGCGCTGTACCAGGTAATTTCCTCTTCGGATAATCCTTTCAGAGCAGCTTCGTATGAATCGAAGTCGTCAGCGTCTTCCAGCTTTTGGCGGGCGGCTTCGAGTGCCTCCTCGGCCATACGGAGCTGCCAGTCGTTATAGGCCTCGTCTTCGTTTGCAAAGCCTATCTCATGCCGTTCCTTTTTGGGAACGGCTTTTAATTTTGCTATAATCGCGGCGTCTTCTGCCGAAACGAGTCCCATGATCTCGCTCTGTATGTCCTTCGCGGAACTCTGCTTCATCTCGGGGATGCCGGTGTTTACGTTGATCCTGCGCGCGGTCGATAGCCTTTCGAGCCTCTCAAGATAATGCGCGTAATCGAAAGGATAATAAAGCGCCTTTCCGTCCTCAAAAATGTAGAATGATTCGGCGAGCCTGCCTATCAGGTATCTGTCGTGCGATACGAAGAGTATCGTGCCTTTATACGCCCTGAAAGCGGATTCCAGCGTCTCGCATGCCTCGATGTCCATATGGTTCGTGGGTTCGTCAAGGATCAGGAAATTCGGCGCCGCCGTAAGGATCTCCGCGAGTACGAGGCGCGCCTTTTCGCCGCCCGAGAGCGCATTTACCTTTTTCTGCGCGTTCGCGCCTCCGAACAGGTAGAGTCCGAGCGTCTTTCGCGCGTCCTTCTCGAGCATGCCCGGAAATTTCTCCGAAAAATGCTCGAATACCGTCTTTTCCGAATCGATCGCCGCGCTCATCTGGTCGAAATATCCGATCTCCACGCGGTTGCCTATCGTGCATTTGCCGTCCAGCGGCTTTAAAAGCCCCGCAACGGTCTTAAGGAAAGTGGTCTTGCCCGAACCGTTGTCTCCGACGATCGCGACCTTGGAGCCGCGCTTAAGTTTGATCGAGAGCTCGATCACCGCCTTTTTTCCGGTCTCAGGCTCCGGATCCTGCCTGCTGTCCGATGAGGTCCTGTAGCCGCATTTAAGGTGCTCGGCGTCGACCACCCACTTCGCGCCCGGATCTGCCGGCACGATCTGTCCGGGATATATCCTCGCTGTATCGGGATGCGGCTTTTCAAGCTTCTCCGTGCGTTCGAGGATGGATCTGCGCGAACGCGCAAAGGCCGCCTTGTTCGACTTGTTCCTGTATTTGAGTATCAGGTTCTCGAGGCGTCTGCGCTCCTTCTCGTTCCTCTCCCAGGCCTTCAGCGCCTGTTCGGTGCGCTTCTGCTTCTCCTCCCTGAAATGCGTATAATTGCCCGGATACCGCACCGTCTTTTTATTCTCTGTCTCGTATACGACATCCGCGACCTTGTCCATGAAAAAGCGGTCATGCGTGACAAAAACAACCGCCTTCTCATAACCTCGCAGATACTCTTCGAGCCACTCGACCGCCTTCATGTCCAGATGGTTCGTGGGCTCGTCGAGCAGCAGAATATCGGGCTTTGACAGAAGCAGACGGATCATCGATATCTTGGTCTGCTCGCCGCCCGAGAACTCATTAAGCTTCTTTTCCTTATCGTCCTTCGCAAATCCGAAGCCCGTAAACAGCCTGTCAAACTCCCATTCCTCGGACCCGGGGCAGTCGACCGTGCAGATCTCTTCTACGGTGCGCTCCGCATCCTCGGCTGCCGTCTGCTTGAGATACCCGATACTGAGCGCCCTTGCGGTCTCCACGACCGGCGCGGTCCTCGTATCGTCCCTTTCGGCTTCAAGCTCACCTGCAATAAAACGCAGCAGCGTGGTCTTGCCCGCGCCGTTGCGTCCCGTTATAGCGATCTTTTCCGTTCCGCGGATCTCGAAATCGATATGCGAGAGTATCTCGTTTCCGCCCAGAAAGACCGTCAGATTATTTATCTTATACAGCATAATATCACTCCGTCCCGCCCCCGCGGGACAATGCGCAAAACATCAGATCAGCCATTCCGCCAAATAAACTCCGATGCAGGAGAAAAGCGCAACGGTCATCAGATCCTTTTCCATGATCGACAAAACCACGGCTATCGCGAGCCCCACAGCCGCCGATATGATATTACCGGTCGAATAGAGTATCGCGGGCAGCGTCATCGCGGTAAGCACCGCATAAGGAACGTAGTACAGAAAAGACTTGAAGAAACGGTTCTTTATCTTCCCTGCGAACGCAGTAAAGGGCAAAGCCCTTACGGCATATGTCGTAAGGGCCATGACTGCAATATAGATCAAATAATTGCCTTTCATGACCTCTCCTCCTCAGCGACGGGGAACACTGCCGCGCCGACCGCCGATGCGGCGACAGCGCATATGATCACACTGAATCCCGACGAAATATCAAGCCACGGCTGCCAGTAGAGCAGACAGCTGAGTACCGCCGCAACAGCGGCCACCACAGCCACGCTCCGGGCTTTTTTCACCGCGGGGATGACTATCGCTACGAACATTCCGTAGAGTGCGACGCCGAGCGCGGTGCATATCCGCTGCGGGAGCAGATTATGACTGAGTCCTCCGAGCAGCGTGCCGACAGCCCAGCCGAAATACGGCAGGGTCGCAAGCCCCAGGAAATACTTCTTCGAGACTTCTTCCTTCTGTCCCGACGCCACCGCGAATATCTCGTCCGTCACCGCAAAGCCCAGCGCAAGTCTGGCCGGTGTCCCGAAATCTTTGTCAACCTTCTGGGACAGTGAGATCGACATCAGCGAATAGCGCAGATTGATCACAAGCTGGGATACGAACATCTCAATGTAAGATCCGCCTGCCGCTATGATGCCGACCCCGGCGAACTGTCCCGCCGAAGTCAGATTGGTCATGGAAATTATCACGGTCTCGCCTACGCTGAGACCGTATTTTACGCCCAGGATGCCGAAGGAAAATGAAACCGCCAGATACCCGAGTGCGATCGGGATCCCGTCCCTCAAACCCTTAACGAAGCCGTTCACGTGTTATTACCTCTTCCGAATCATTTTCTTTCACAGTAATGATACGCGGGCGTTTTGTCAACCGAATATTTATACAAGATGGAGAATAAGCCTTCCCTCTCCGCTTGCGTTCTGATGCTGTCCGGCAAGAAGAGCCTCCTCGATAACCTGCGTGCAGGATGTCGAAACCACTCTGTCGGGACGGTTCTTTCTGAGTTCCTCAAGTGTAATGTCGAAGGAGCCCTTGACGTTCAGGTAGTGGAAATGCTGAAGTCCGAGCGTGAATACATGCTCATCCTCAACGGGCTGTTCCTCAAACTCAAATCTGAGGAAAGTATGCGTAGCCTGATCGTATTCAACCACAAGTCCCTTCGAGAGCTGGTAGAACTCGCAGTGCTCGCCTGCGAATACGCTGTCGCGGAGCATGAATTTGATCATGTGCTTCAGCTGAGCGCCCGTAACATAAACCATATGAACGGCGTCGTCGTAAGGGAAGCACTCGTTTAAATCGCCCTTTGTAACGATGGGCCCGAGCTGTTCGTTTCTGATGCTTCCCGAACCGAGCAGGAATATATCAACGCCGAGAGCCTCCTTCAGAACATCGCTGAACAGATCGCCGAGCTCGGTCTCACGGATCCTTGTGGGATGTGTGAGCTGTCTTACGAACTTGGTGATTATGCGGCCGTACTTCTCATCGGTGCGATGCTTGTAATTGCCGATGATCTGCTCGATTGCTTCGTCTCTGGGGCAGGTTTCCGAATTGATCGGAATGGGCTTCCAGCTGTAGGATTCGATGCAGTTGTCGTCGGTATTTACAATGATGTCAAAGCGGCCGATCTGGTCGGTACCGGTTCCCGCCTGAACGATCGGGATGCCGTTTACAACAGCGGGCTCGTCAATGAAAGTATGCGAATGACCGCCGATGATCACGTCAACGCCCCATGCGGGATCGAGCATCGCAGCCAGCTTCTTGTCCTCTTCGAAGCCGATATGCGTAAGGAGAACCGTGAAATCGATATCGATCGCGTTGTAGGTATTGCAGATCCTGCCGACTTCCTCTGCCGCATCTTCGATATTAACGAAGGTTCCGATCAGACCGTCGGTCTTGCACTGCGCGATAACATTCTCGGTAAGGATACCGATGAAGAGAATCTTCATTCCGCCTACCTCAAGCACTTTGCAGGGGTTGAAGAGACGCGCATGGTTGGTGGAAATATGCAGGTTTGCGTTAACGATCGGGAAATTCGCGCACTTCTCGAGGAAGAGCAGATGAGCTACACCGTAGTCAACCTCATGGTTGCCGAGCGTTACGATATCGGGGCCGAGCATGTTCATGATCTCGATCGTGGAAATGCCCTGGAATTCCGAGTCAATGATCGAGCCGCGGAACATATCGCCCGCGATCGCATAGATCACATTCTCTTCTTCCTGACGAACCTTGTTGATGTAGCCCGAAAGCATCGAAACGCCTCCGACCAGGTTCGCGTCGACATTCTCCGCAAGGAAATCACCGTGCATGTCGTTTGAATGCAGTAACACCAGTTTCTTTAAGTTTTTCATATATCTTCTCCTTTCGCTTCGCTCCAGGCATTCGCGGTTTCGCCTTCGGCATATAATAGGCATAGCCTATTATCGAAAAGCTTAATTCCGCTTGCCTTTCACTTCTTACACTTTAATCTATTCGCTCGCTTCCGCCGCCCGGAGTCACGAGTCCGTACAGCGCCGCGTTTATCGAGAGCTCCACGCGGTTACCGTAGCCGGTCTTGTCGAGCATATGCTGGATATGAGATTTTACCGTTTCCTCGCTGACAGCGAGCGTGTCTGCGATCTGGCGGTTGCTCTTGCCGGTCACAAGCTCCCTAAGCACATCGTATTCGCGGTTCGTAAACTCTGTCGAAGGCGCGTTGCCTATGATGATCTTCGGCGTATTGTCGGGGTAAATACTCTCCCCCGCCATCGTCCTTCCGATCAGCTGGAGCAGCGGCTCCTCCGAAGTCTCCTTGTACCAGAAGCTGTTAACCCCTATCTTTCTTGCTACCCTGATGCTGTTGGGATCGACGTTCGACGTCACGAGCACGATCTTCGTGTCCGGCGAGCTCTTTCTGATACGTGCGGCCGCATCCAGGCCCGACTCGCCGTCGCGCATCACGATATCCATGATGCACAGGTCCGTGGGGTGCGCCGCGCAGTAATCCGCAGCCTCTCCCGCACGCGGAAAGCTCCCCTCGAGCTTATAATCCTCCGCGTCGTTGATAATGTACTCGAAAAGACTCCTCGAAGTCTTTTCATCATCGGCAATAACCACTCTGTAAGCCATTTTTACTCCTTAATAACTTAAATTCATCAATCGGCGGGTATCCTCGTATAAAGCGCCACGCCCTGTCCCACTCTTATTATCAGGCTTCCGCCCTCTGTCTCGAGCTCGTTTCTCAAGCTCTTCAGGCCGCCTTTTTCCTCAACCTTTTCTACCTGGAAATTAACGTTGTCGCTGATCGACATCTCGTAATATTCCACGCCCGTTACGATATCGGTGACCTTTTCGCACCTTACGCTGATCCTGTCGGCTCCGGCATGGCGGGCCGAATTGAGTATCGCGCAGTTGAGCGCCGATACCGCAAGCCTCCTCGAACGCTCGCCCTGAGGTATCTTGCCGTGGACCTCCAGCTTCATTCCGAGCTGCTTCGCGGTACGGAATACGTAGCCGTAGTCGCGTCGCCATTCATCGGGACTTTCGCTGAGCATCAGGATCGCCTGTTTTCTGACCTCCTCGGCCGTCTTCTCGAGGCTCAGGAAATTGTCGTCGTCCTTGAGGTTTAAGCATCTGCGTGCAAGCAGGATAACCCGTCCGAGATCGTCGTGTACCCTGACCTTAGCTGCCAGTACTTCTTTCTCGATCGCGGTCTTCAGACTTTCTTCGGACAGCTCCTTGAGCTTGACGTTCAGCGCGGCAACCTGCTCTTCCTTTTCCTTGAGCTCCGCGGTCAGCCTGTATTCGCGCGTAACGTCCGCCGCAACGATCTCCTTGAGCGGAATACCGTCCATGTCGGCCGTCTGCTTCCTGAAGCTGTAGTATTTTCCGTCTCCGGTCCTTACGAGCACTGTGTCGTCGCCTTCGGCAAGGCTCAGTTCCTTAAGCCTCTCATCGAACCACTCGCCGTCGCTCAAACGCTCGCCGGTCAGCTCAATGCAGAGTCTGCTCATCAGGTCGTTGACCAGCTTGACCTGTCCGCCCTCAAAGTAGCAGCAGATACCGGTAGGCAGCCTGTCGACGCACTCCTTTACAGACTCAGGCCCGACTCTTTTGTCGCTGTATTCCTTCGCGATCAGACGTACCGTAAGAAACGCACCGGCAAGACCGGGAACGCCGTACATACATAAGAGGAACGATACCTGACTGTCATCATGTTCGAAAAACCTGATCAGCGAATACGCCGCGATCATGAGCAGGAAGTAGAGCACACGGTAGCTCACGCTTCTCTTGGTCCAGAAGCTCCTGATAAAGAAAGCTCCCGAAACGACTGCGATATAATAGCACAGCACAAAGAGCAGGAACAGCAGCTCTCCCGGGATTATCATATCACCCATCATACGCCGGTCCCTCCTTCCCCGAAGGTCAGTCCGATAGCATATGTGCCGTCTTCATATTCACTGTCGATATCCGCGCCGAGTCTTCGTATCTTCTCAATGCCGGGCACGTCAAATCTGAGCTCCTTCCCCGCATCTATGAGTATCCTCAGCCCGGGACTGTCGTTGCCGACGCTGAGCTTCACGAAAATACTCTTTAAGCCGGGGATCGCCTGCTCGATCACGATCTCAAAAAACTCATAGCTTGCAAGCATCCTGTCGGCCTGCACATCCGTATGTCCGCAAATATCGATGAACGCGGAAATGCCCGTGTCCTGCAGAACCTCTATCGTCTCTCTGATCGCCAGCCAGAGCTCGGTGATGTCGGCAATGTCGGTATTGTCCGTAACTATCGCAAGATTGAAACGACGTTTTACGTAAACGCTCAGGATCATTGCGGTAAAAAGCTTCTCGCGGTCGGGATTTCTGAGCAGATCCCTGATCATCGTAAGCTGGGGCGTCACTATCGGTATGATACTGTCGTACAGACGGTTCTGCGTCTCGAACGCCGCACGCTTCAGCCTCAGGCTCTCGCTCTCCCTGATAACGCCGTTCTCTATCTCCAGCTCCTGCGTCTTCTCGCGGATCCTTTCGTTAATGCGCTCAAGCTCCGATACATTCGATATCCAGCCCGCCATTCCGCCGCTTATGGGGAATGCGGTAACGAGCCTGCCCGAACCGACGGCCTTGCTGCCTTCGAGCGAAGCCTTGAGCAGTCCCGGAGTCACTCCTTTGAGATCGCCCGATGAGAATACCATGTTTCCGTTCGCATCGGCGATCGTCACATTCCAGTCGGACAGCTCGAATATCCTTAAGTATCCCGAGTTCGACGGTATCAGTCCTATAACTATGCACGCCTCGCATACTCCGATAAAGAGCAGCAGACAGACTTCCTGTATCAGGTAAAGCTTTACTCCCGAGATCTCCGGAGAATTGCCTCCGTTCAGATAATACCAGGCGTAGAGCACGGTTCCGAAAAAGTAGATTGAAGCGGGTATATACCACTTTTTTCTGCAGCCCGAAACCCTGCACCGCTGCATCAGGACGATGAACGCCGTCAGTGACAGTCCCACCATCCAAACGATCACCGGGTACTGCAGAAAACCGTAGGAATGCGGTCCTTCTCCGGTACGCAGCGCTTCTTCGGAGAATCTGATCATCCAGCCGTGAATGTCGTTCGTAAATACGCCGGTGAGCAGTATCCCTGCCAGCACCCACATGGTGATCCTGAACGGACGCATGCGCACAAAGGACGCCTCATCGGGAAGCCCTATGCACAGAGCCATAAAGAGTCCGAGTACCGGAAGTATGATAAAGGGGATGTAGTAGCCGTACCACATATACCGGCCGAAGGCGGGATAGGCGCTTGCCGTACGGTAGCGGAGAATTCTGAACACAAAAAGAAGAAGAAGCATGACACCGCCGGAAACAAGGTGTCTGCAGATATGCTTCTCGACAATATAATATCTGACGCGGAATATCCACACCAGCGCTATCGCGCACCAGCCTACCGTTCCCAAATTTGAGAGGGAGGGCAGAATACTGCCCACAATGCCGGCCGCGTAAACGATCAGACCTGCGATCAGCAGCACCCTGGTCGGGCGCTCCATCCTTTTCATGCCTTCCTCCTGACAAACCCCAAAACCGTCTTACACTAAAATACCTGTAAATCCAATCCTGTACAACACTAGTTAGAGTGATTACGTCCGTAGACCTCGATCTGTGTGAGCGCCGGGAACGGACTCGGATCGTCCGCCTTGATCAGGCTGCCGAGCTTAAGTCCCGTGATCGCGGTCTTTTTTATCTTGAAAATATGCGGGATCCCGCTCTTTTTCTCCATGCTCACTGTCTCTTTCGATCCGTCGGAGAAGGTAAAAGTCGCCTTCGTCCACCAGTTGTCATGCGGGAAGTCCGCTCTCGTAAAGAGCCTGATCTCATCGATATCGACTTTTCTTCCGAAATCGAGACTGATCTCCGCATCATCCTGCCTGTTGATGCCCCATGACTCATAAGGCCATTCTCCGTGCGAATCCGTCGCGAGTATTCCGTCGATCGCGTTCACCGCGGCAAAAACAGACTCGCCCCTGGTCTCCACATTGGCCGAAGCATGAGGATATACTCCCGTGGCGTCGTGCCTGTCAAAGGTATTGAGCGCGAGATTCCTGTATGCATCGATCTCGAAATCCCTCGCGTACCTGATCGAGAGATAATGCCTGTTTCCGGAGAACATCAGCGGGTTCACGTTCTCCTTTTTCTCGTAGAACGGTACCGGATAAAGTATCGTCTCTTCCGTCAGCAGAACAACCGACTCACTGACCGCGGCGTCCACTCTCACCGCGTAATATCTGCCCGGGACGATGCCTGAAAACTCGATGATATCGCCCTTCCTGTATTCTCCGTTCCATGCGAGCACCGCGAGCTCTTCGCCCTCGGCCTCGGCCTTCGGAACATGGTCCCAGTCATTGTAAACCGTAATCTTCATATTGCCTCCGCTTCGCTTCGTGCACTCGCAGTTTGCGCTCTGCGCAATTCTGCTTGCCTCCGTTATCTCTTCACCGTCATCTCGCCTGCCATGTTCATGGAATAGTAATCCTTGATCTCGGTCGGATCGTCGGTCATTCCGAGTATCCACATAAGCTTTGTGAGCGCCGCCTCGCAGGTCATGTCGTGGGCCTCGAGCGCTCCGGCCTCCAAGGCTCTCTTTCCTGTCTCGTAGACGTCCATCTTCGAGCCCTCGTAGACACACTGGGTACCGATGACCACAGTCATTCCGTCTTTTATCAGCTTGTCGAGCGTCGCGATGAAATCATGCTTTAAGAACGGCATTCCGCCGATTCCGTATGCCTCGACATAGAGTCCCTTGTATCCTCTCTCCGCCATCGATTCGAAAACATCGCGGTGTATGCCCGGGAACATCTTGATCAGTCCAACCTTGTCGGAATAGGTATTCGCAAGCTTGAAAATGCCTGTTCTCTCGGGAACCGCGGCTTCGTCGATCTTCATTCCGAGCGAGCTGATCGTCGCGATATTGGGATAATTGATGCTCTCAAACGCGTCAAAGCTGAGCGACCTCACCTTTGAGACGCGGCAGCCGAGCATTACCTTGCGGTTGAACGCCACGAATACGCCCGGGATCCTGCTCGCCGCCATATGGATCGCGCAGCGGCAGTTCTCCATCGCGTCCGCCACGGGATTGATGATCGAGAGCTGCGAGCCCGTGATCACGACGGGAATGTTGATATTCCTCAGCATGAAGGACAGCATCGACGATGTGTACGCGAGCGTATCGGTGCCGTGGATCACCACGATGCCGTCGTAATTGTTCCTTCTGTCGCTGATATGCTTCGCGAGCACGGTCCAGTCCTCCGGGAAAATGTTCGCGCTGTCGAGGGAACAGAAGTCCTCGATCTCGATCTCCGTATCTCCCGAAACGATCTGCAGTTCCTTCTGCATGTCATGGATCGAAAGGCCCGGCATCAGTCCGTTGCCCTTCATTACCGACGAGAGCGTCCCGCCGGTGTTTATTATCAGTATCTTTTTACTCATATATCTCCTCCCCGGTCAGCTTCCCGTTGACCGGTAATAACGCATTCCGCGGTTAAATAGGCATATCATGACCGCAAGAACGGCAGCGCCCGAAAGAGGCGTCACAAAAGCCGTCCAGACGGGCCATCCGTACAGCGGCTTCCCGAGTATCCATGCGGCCGGTACCTGCATTGTGAGTGCAAAAGGCGCCGCCACCGTGAACAGTACCTTCAGCGCCCTCGGATAAATATCTACCGGGTACTGGCAGGCGCTTCGTCCGCCGTAAGTGATCGCGTTGACCAGCTCCACCGATTTGACGCTGTGAATGCTGAAGATCGCCTCGATCAGGAACAATCCGAGGATCAGCATACAGCTCATGATCACGGCCTCGATCAAAGCCAGCGCTTTAAGCAAGCTCCATTCCACACCCGACATGCGGCTGCCTGTGATAAGCGCCGCGATGCCCACCGCTATGCAGGTGATGCGTCTCGGATCGGTGCCGCTGCAGAGTACCTGGAAAAATATTGTCCTTGGCCGCAGCAGCAGCGTATCGAGCCTGCCCGTTCGTACCATCGACGGAAAATCGCCCGTTACGCCCCTTCCGAATATCTCTGTCGTATAGAACGAAACCGACATCATTCCGAAGAAAAAGAACAGATTGCCGCCGGTCCACCGGTTCAGATTTTCAAAACGGTCCACGACCAGGATCACGGCCAGCATTTCGCCGCCTTCCATGACCAGCTGCGCGAGCATCTGCAGGATGAAAGACGAAGGGTACTGCAGATGGCTCTTCAACAGCATCCCCATGGACCTGACATATAATTTCAGAGTATTCATATCCGCATCAGCCTCCCTGCACTATCAGGCGCTTCCTGTTCGAGTCCCACAGCCATGCGCCGAGACCGATGAGTACCGCCGCCCAGAATACCTGCAGCGGAATTACCCGAAGCGCCTCCGCGGGCGCGTATTCTCCTGTATAGAACCTGATCGGAGCGTCAAGCAGCTGTGAGTAAGGAAGCCATCTGATGACCGCCTGCCATCTGTCCGGGAACAATGTCAGTGGAAGAAGGTTTCCGGAAAACGTGATCATCAGCAATGACAGCATGCCCGATATTCCCCTGGGATCGAGCGTCCGCATGGTAATCCCGATGGTTATGTTCTCCAGCGCGCACATGCAAAGGAATCCCGGGATCAGAGCCGCGACCGCCAGCGCGAGCTCTGCGGGCGAATCGGGCAATATAAGTCCCCAGCCCCTCGGGAGGCATAGCGCGAAAACGATCATCGGCGCCCCGCGCATAAGGCTTCCCATGAGCTTCTGCGCAGCCGCGCGGGCATAGTAGAACCAGTACATCGAGACCGGGCGGCACAGATCGTAGGAAATGTTGCCGCTGCGTATCTTGTTATAGAGGTCGACGTCCGTGGACGTCAGCATGCGAAAGAGCGCCTGCTGTATCCACACGTAAGTCGTAACGTGCTCTATCGGGACCGCCTGCGGCTTGCCCACATACAGCGCCCTGTAAAGAGATACAAGTATCAATCCGAAAAAGAGCTGGCAAAGAATGCCGCCTATCATCGCTCCGCGGTACTGGGTTTCCAGGCGCAGCCTCATCCGGAATGCGGAAAAATAGGCTCTCATAGATCCATCTCCTTATACATTGCCGCGATCAGATGATCGATGTTCTCGGGCTGCAGCGTCATCTCGCTGATCGAGCCCGCATTCTGCAGTATCTCGAGCAGGCGCGCGGTAGGAAGCTTAGAGGGCGAATACGAAAGGCTCAGCTCATTGTCCTTCCATTCGCCGGTCACGCCCTCCGGAAGTGCGATCTCGGGACATGCCTGATCGTACTTCACACTCACGGTGCGCACAGTATCAAACTTTTCGAGCAGATCCGGCAGTTTTCCGTCGTAGAGCTTCTGCCCGTGTCCGAGCACCATAACGCGCGAACAGAGCGCCTGGATATCCTCCATATCGTGCGTGGTCAGCATGATCGTGGTCCCGTGCTCGGCATTCTCCCATTTGAGGAAATCTCGGAGAGCCAGCTTGCTGACCGCGTCGAGGCCTATCGTGGGCTCATCGAGGAACAGCAGCTCGGGCCTGTGAAGAAGCGAACCGCACAGCTCCGCGCGCATACGCTGACCGAGGCTCAGGAGCCTCAAAGGCGTACGCATTATTTCTTCCAATTGGAGCGCGTCCGTCAGTTCCTTAAGCCGCAACTCATAATCGGCGTTTGAGACCCTGTAGATATCCTTTAAGAGCGAGAAGCTGTCTATGATCGGTACATCCCACCACAGCTGGCTTCTCTGCCCAAATACAACTCCTATATGCTTAACGTATTCCCTGCGCTCAAGCCACGGCACCCTGCCGCCGACCAGCGCCTCTCCCCCGTCGGGCGTAAGTATGCCCGAGAGGATCTTGACCGTCGTGGATTTTCCGGCGCCGTTCGGTCCGATATAGCCGACCAGTTCGCCCCTTTCCACCGAAAACGACACTCCCTTGAGCGCCTCCACGGTCTGCTTTTCCCTGAAGAGTTTGCCTTTTTCGCGCTTCTTCCTGACCGTAAAGGTCTTCTTTAATCCGTTAACTTCAATATAACTCATATAAACTCCCCAAAATTCCCCTTTATCGCGCTATGAGTCTGCAGTACAGGCGTCAGTCGAACTGACTTCTGTAGAGCGCGTAATACGCGCCCTTCCGGTTCATAAGACCGTCGTGGTCGCCCTGTTCAACGACATTGCCGTCTTCCACGACCAGGATATTGTCCGCGTTCCTGATCGTCGAGAGTCTGTGGGCAATGATAAAGCTGGTCTTGCCGGCCATAAGGCTCCTCATGGCCTTCTGCACCTTGCGCTCCGTAGCGGTATCCACGTTGCTCGTAGCCTCGTCGAGGATCAGCATGCTGGTATCGTAAAGCATGGCTCTCGCGATCGTAATGAGCTGCTTCTGGCCCTTGCTTATATTGCCGCCGTCCTCGCTGATGACCGTATTGTAGCCCTTCGGGAGACGCATGATATAGTTGTGGATATACGCCGCCTTGGCAGCCTCGACCACTTCTTCCATCGTCGCGCCGTCTTTTCCGTAGGCAATGTTGTCGAAAATGGTCCCGTTGAATACCCAGGTGTCCTGGAGGACCATCGAATAATTCTTCCTGAGGCTCTGAAGCGTATAGGCCTTAACCTCTTTCTCGTCAACGAAGATCGCGCCTTCATTGACATCGTAGAACCTCATCAGAAGGTTAATGATCGTGGTCTTGCCCGCTCCGGTATGTCCGACTATCGCTATTGTCTTGCCGGGCTCCGCCTTCATGTTGAAGTCCTTTAAGACGATCTTGTTCTCGAGATAGCCGAAATGAACGTCCTTCGCCTCTACATGGCCGCGCGCCCGCTCGAGCAGGGAAGCGCCTGCGATGTCTTTGGCCTCCTCAGCCTCGTCGAGCAGCTGGAACACTCTCTCCGCAGCGGCAAGAGCGCTGAATATCTCGTTGATGATATTCGATATCTCGTTGATAGGTCCGGAGAACTTCCTGCTGTAAAGGATAAAGCTCGAGATCTCGCCGATACCCACAATGCCCTTCATGTAGAGCGCCGCTCCGCCGAAACCGATGGCCGCCAGACCGATGTTGTTGATCATGCCTATGGTCGGGCCCATCGTAACTCCGAGGCTGTCGGCGTCGCGGTATGCTTCCGCGGCGTTCCTGTTTATCTCCTCAAATCTGTCGCAGACATAATCCTCATGTGCATACGCGAGGATCGTCTTCTGTCCCGCGAACATCTCCTCTGCAAAACCGTTCATCTCGCCGTAAGCTGCGCTCCTCTTCCTGTAGAGGGGCCTCGTTCTCCTTCCCATATATCTGGTAAAGAAGATCGACACGGGTATCGTAAATACCATGCACAGAACGAGCGGCGGAGAGATGATGCACATCATTATAAAGCTTCCGACCACCGTTACAAAGCTCGTCAGGATGTGCACGACATCCGATGAAAGGCTGGTGCATACCACATCGATGTCGTAAGACACGCGGCTGATGATATCTCCGGCCAGATGTCTGTCAAAATATCCGACCGGCATTTCCATGAGCTTATTGAATACGTCGCGCCTCATGTTCCTCGCTACTTTTCTTCCGACGCGCATCATTCCGATATTTACGAAAAAGCTCAGGATATTGCCGCTGACGTACGCTATGAGCATAAGGATGCCGTAGTGCACAACTTCGTCGATATTAACCTGCCCGGCGCCCTTGCTGGCCGCGGTAATGGCCTTTCCTGCGTAATTGGGGCCGAGAAGGTTGCCTATATTGCTCGCAAAAGCGCATAAAAGCATAACAAGGACTACCCATCCGTACTTCATAAGATACCTCAGAAGCCGTTTTAAGGTCCTCCCGGCATGCTTGGGTTTTTCTTTAACTTTTCCTCTGTCTCCGGGTCCCGGCATATATATTCCCCTTTATGCTGTCTGCATCTCAAAGATCTCTTTGTAAGCGGGACAGCTGTTCATAAGTTCGTCATGAGTTCCGTAGCCGATGCATGTTCCGTTGTCCATCACCATGATGTGGTCCATGCCCATAATGCTCGTAACGCGCTGGGCTATCATGATCAGCGTGCTGTCCCCGTGGTGCTCCCTGATGGCTTTTCTCATCGCCGAATCCGTCTTGTAGTCGAGCGCGCTCGAGGAATCGTCGAGCACGAGTATCTCGGGATCGGCCGCCAAAGCTCTGGCCACCAGGAGTCTCTGCTTCTGTCCGCCCGAGAGATTGGCTCCCTTGATCGCGGCCATGTATTCCATTCCGCCGTCGAGGCTCTCGATATATTCCATCGCCACAGCGTCCTTCGCGGCGTTATCGAGGGCTTCCTGCGGCAGCTCCCTTCCGAAATCTATGTTGTTCCGGATCGTATCGTTGAATACCATGTCGTTCTGGAAAACAACGCCGAACTTTCTTCTGAGCTCGTCCTTCTCATAGCTCTTAACGTCGCGTCCGTCAATAGTGACCGAGCCCTTGTCGGGGTCGTAGAAACGCATCAGAAGGTTGATGACAGTGGTCTTTCCGCAGCCCGTGGGTCCGATGATCCCCAGGCTCTCGCCTTTGTTCAGCGTAAAGCTGATATTTTCAAGCGCAAGCTCTCTTTTTCCGCCCGCAAAATCCGCATCTGTCTTGCTCTCCGCACCGTACGAGAAGCTGACATTGTCAAATCTGATATGGTCGCTGCAGGTCTCTTTGCCGTAAGCAATCTCCCATCCGTCATCGGCCTTTAAGACTTCGTCTATTCTGTCCGCACTGGCGCTGGCCTTGCTCATGCTCATGAAAATGCGGTTAATGCCCATGACGCCCATGCTGATCATGTTGAAATATGTGAGGAAAGCAAGGATGACGCCCGGCTGCATCTGGCCCTTGTTTACGCGCGAAGCGCCGAATATAACGACCAGAGTCAGGCCTATGTTCAGACAGAACTGCATGAACGGTCCGGGGATCGCCATGATGGTGCCGGCCCTGATATCGGTCTTTGCCATCTCCTCATTGGCAGAGGCAAAGCGCCTTTTCTCGAATTCTCCCTTGCTGAGGGCCTTTACCACGCGGATACCGGTGATGTTCTCACGCATGATGCGCACCACCGAGTCAAGCTTCCTCTGGACTCCGGTGTACAGCGGGATTCCTTTTGAAGATACGAAAAGAACTATGCTTATAAGGAACGGCAGCATAACTATCAGGATCATCGCCAGCGCGCGGTCCATCAAAAGAGTCATGATCACGCCGCCGAACAGCATCATGGGCGCCCTGACGCACAGTGTCTGGAACTGCGCCACCGCGCTCTGTACGTTGTAGCTGTCGCTCGTCATGCGGCTGATAAGGCTCGGAAGGCCGAAGGAATCGAACCTGTCGCCCGAAAGATTGGCCGTCTTCCTGAAAAGAGCCTGCCTTACGTCGAAGCTTACGTGGTGCGCGTTGTCGATCGCGCGCCTGTTGGCCATTACATTGAATGTCCTGCAGAGCACCGCAGCCACGAACATCAGAAGTCCCCACAGGATAACGTCTCTCATGACTCCTGCGGGTACCACGTTGTCTATCATATATTCAAGGATATAGGGAAGCGACAGCTCGGTCATCGTGCCGATAAGCTTGATAAAGACCGCGAGGATTATCGCGCCTTTATACTTCCCCATTGATCTGAAGATCAGTTTCATAAGATTCCTCCCCTGTTTAGAATCGGCTTTCAGCCGATTCTGATTCCAGGCAGTATACGTAACTGGCACAGCAAGCTTTTCATTTTACAGTATATATAAGCAACTGACGAGCGTCTATATTTTTTCTTCGCAAAAACAGAAAAAAGGGGAACGATGTCCCCCATATTGTTGATAGACCTTGTACCGATGGTGTGATAGAATTTAAGAAAACGTTTGCTAAATATTTAACCTGTAAGGAGAGTATTACCGTGAAAGATCCTGCCATTGAGAGCAACAGAAAACAGTGCATGTTCGCACTTATCAGCGCGAGCATTGTGGCGATATGCGTTTGCGTGGGCGTGACCATGAATCTCGTAACGCCCTTTGACGAAAATTTTGACCACATGGGTATCCGTACCTTCTGCATGTTTACGGTGGATTCCAACATTCTGGCGGGACTGGCCATGATGATCTGCATCCCCTATACCATAGACGGCATCCGCACGGGCTATTATCATCTGCCCGACTGGGTAGTGGTCCTTATGCATATCGCTGTCACGACCGTAACGCTTACCTTTATGGTCTCCCTGTTCATACTCACGCCGGCCAAAGGTTTTATCCTGATCTTCTCCGGTTCCCGGTTTTTCCTCCACGGTCTCTGCCCGATCCTGTGCATCGTGGCTTTCTGCTGTTTCATCAACAGTCACCTGATCCGTATCCGCGAGTGTTTTCTGGCTCTGATACCCGTGCTCATCTATGCGACGGTGTATGTCGTGATGGTCGTATTCATAGGCGAGGACCGCGGCGGCTGGAACGATTTCTACGGTTTTACGACACGCGTGCCCATATGGGTATCATTCTCGGTTATCATGCCGATGACCGTCGCAATCATCCTGCTGCTCCGCTTCGGGCACAATAAGTGCTGTATCCGGCGCCGCAGCAAGGACGCCGAGCTCTACCGTGAAGCTTACAGCGGCGCCGACCTTCGTGAAGTGGTCGAGAACATGGCCGGCTCCCATAAGCATATTCTGAAGACCGACAGTATCGTGATACCGTCCCAGACGATCGGCTATATGATCAAGAACAGCGGCAACGATCTCGATGTTTCCGAAGGCTGCCGTCTCTATCTGGAATCTTATCTGCGCGAGGACTGAAAGTGCATCCGCTTATTCGCAGGATCATTCTTTTTCTGTGCGAAAATGCATGAACGCAAGTATTCCTATGGGCAGGAAGTATACGCACCATGCTATAAGCGCGAGCCTTCCGCCTATGCCGCTGCCGCTTCCGCCGGACGACATTTTCGAGAACATTCCCGTCATCGGCATGAACCCGCAGCTTAAATAAAACACTCCGTGTATCATCATAAGGGCTTTGAGCCACTTGTCCGCTTTGTTTTCAGGCTTCATCGAAAGCCCCGTAAAGAAAGTGGAAAGCGCCATCATGCCGTAGCCCAGCATGTCGTAGTTGAAGATCAGTCCGAACTTGCCCATATCGAGAAGTTTTGACGCCTGTTCGTTCAGCGCATCGTTTCTTACCGTGGTCAGCTGAGAGAAATAAACCAGCATGATAAGCACGCTGTACACAGCCGCAAGGATCAGACCGGTATCCGCGGCGACTTTGCGGTCGCTCTCGCACTCATTGTGCAGGCCGGCCGTCATCATGACAAAACCTATCGGCAGGATAAAGCAGACAAAAAAGCTGCACATTGATAGGTCGAGCGCCTCAAATACCGCAAAAAGAAATACCGTCACCGTTGCGATCGCCGAACCGGCTTTTGCTATTGTTCTGTTCATAGTTATCTCCTCTTTAACCCATTTATCCTAACATCGTCCAGTTCTTCCGCGCTCAGACAGCCGCTCCGGTACAGGCGCAGATATTCCTTTGAAACATCCGAATCAAAGATCAGTACATCATCGGAATTGACCGTCACATCCACGCCGCTGCGATACAGTTCAGCTATGGGGTGAGTCTTCAAATCCTTTACCCTTCCAAGAAGATAATTGCTTGAAGGAGTGATATTCAGGCGGATCCCGTTATCAGCCAAAAAGCGGACCACCGAAGGATCCTTCACCGCAGCTATCCCATGCTGAACCTCGTCCAGTTCCAGACACTCTACCGCCCGGCGCACATCTTCAGCAGTACCCCATTCACCGACATGAGCTTTAAGCTTAAGCCCTTCGGCCTTTGCCCGCCGGTATATGGGTATAAAGTTCTCTATGGGCTGCGCCAGCTCATCACCATATAAGTCTATTGAATAGAATGCTTTACATCCCCAGAAATGGGACAGACAATCTTCCAGATACGCAATATCACAATGGCGGGACATTCCGATCTGAAGCCGGAGTTCGATCTCCGGAGCGATCTCCCGGTGCGCGGATTCAAAGGCTTCAACAAGTTCTTCAATGTCGTTGTTAAAATAAGCACCCAGTCCCCAGACGTCTTCCCCGATCTCAAGAACGGTCACACCGTCCTCTTTTGCCTGTGTAAAAGCAGCCTTTATCAGCATTCTGCGCCCTTCGGGCGTATCAAAGAAGCTTCCGATGTTCTCCGCATTCCAGGCATGCATCTCATCCATGGAATTCAGCGGTTCAGTGATCGGCCGGATATCCCGCCCGGAATGTTCAAGCAGATATCTGCGGCTTCCGCCGAGCACAAAATGGTTATGCAGATCGGCCTTGGGACATTTGCGTATAGCTTCGATGTCCCCATTTATCAATGCATCTGTAAAAGTCATCTGCGTCTCCTCATGATAACGCTGTCTCGAAAATATATATTTATTTCAGCATCGTCACGATCGGTTCCGTGCCGTAGTTATACTCCGCAAAGGGATTTGCCACGGAGACGATCTCTCCTTTGGAATTCATGTAGATGCAGGACTGGCTGCCGCCGGAAAGGTCCACGTTCACCAGCATCCCCACGTAATCGGTACGATTCCCCGAGGACGCCTCGTCATGCTGGGTCAGTCCGCGCTTGCCGCAGATGAAGGCGTTGAA
>JAEEGH010009795.1_pt1 | contig 22193 bp, 4 predicted proteins | sample 9134181 | NCBI WGS metagenome assembly JAEEGH01 (sample SAMN16246544, study PRJNA631951) | gut metagenome | biome: gut microbiome; feature: rumen; material: DP-attached | host: Bos | place: Iran: Karaj | collected 2018-10
TAAGCTCTTGTGCCGACGACAAAGTTGTCTCCGCTAAAGAATATATTGCCAATAAGGTTGCTCGCTTGCCAGTAGATGCTGATAATGACCAACTGGTGTATAGGGCGCGGAAGTTGCTTGATGGAGGATTTTTGACCAAGCATGATAGGAAAATAGCATACGATAATCAACGCGATAACAGAAAGCGCGATAACGTAAGGCGAGTTTGTAAAAAGACTCTCTTGCATGTTTTCCTATCTCGTGGCCATCCTCTTTATTTTGTTCTCTTGATACCGAAGGTCCGTTTTTGCTCGAACGAAGCTTTCGAAGAGAAGTTCTTGGCAATCTTCGGATCGTTTTTCACTTCGGGGTTATTCATGTTGGGCGAGAATGTCGCTTCGATTTCGGCCTTGTATATGTAGGCGCCTGTTCCAACGGCTCTGTCTTCCTTGGAACGCAGTCCAGAAGGCGACTTGTTAGCCCATTCGATGATGAATTCGATATTGTTGTTGGACATGAGGTGAATCTTTGGATCTACATAGAAAGACTGGTGGAAGCGATTGACGAAATTGCCGAGGTTCGAGTAAATTGGAATATTGAACTTGACAAGGAGTTTTTCCCAAGCGCATTCTTCGCCGAAAGAGGCTCCGCGAGGTACTGTCAATTTGACATCGAAAATTGCTCCATTGATATCGGTGGAATCGATACCGGCCAAAGTCACGTTGCCGTTTTGTATAAGGTCGAACTTGTTGCTTGTCTGATTTTTGACATAGAGACGCATTGTTTCTGGGACGTTGACCATTGTGCGGTTGTTCGAATTTGCATCGGTAATGTTGTTGCGGAGATCCATGTCGAATTTGATTTTGGGAGCTCCGTTTCCGTCAATAGGAATCCACGGCACATCAAATTCCGGATAGTTGCCGTTGGCGTCCTTGAACGAACTCGTCATCATGGAACCCATTCTTACAAAGTCGCCCTCCATGACTGCTCCTACGAAGTCTCCCATATAGAGAATGGAAAGGCCGGAATTGTTTTGCGAATAGCTCCAGTTCGAGAAATTGCTGCTGAACGCGTTGGACTGCTTGTCCGCACGCATGTGCCTGTAGAATTGCTGCGAAGAATCCGCTAAGACAAGGGGCTCGCTTGCGGTGATGTTCAAAATGTCGGCGGTTGCTGTCTGGCTGATGATTGCTGAAACATAGACCGGACCGACCTTGTCCTCGGCGAGTACGGTGCTTGTTTCGGTGGCAGCTCCTGTACCAAGGTACTGTGTGACAAGGCCTGCATGGCTGAGCATCTTGCCTCCAGGCAGCATCCCGTCGAATGGACCGGCGGTATTGCCGAATTGGAACGGCTTAACAAGATCGATAGAGAGATTTGCTCCGTTGAAGGCTAGCAGGTTCTTTTCGACTGTAAGCGTTTCGGGCTTTGCCAAGCCAAAGATAATCTCCAGTTTTTCCGGGATGTGCTTTGCATCGGGGGCGCGTTCGAAAACCACATCGACATGGCTTGCGTAGCCGTTTTGGTTTTTATCGGTAATGACGGCGTATATCATCGGGATAGGTAAAATCTTGAGGAGAATTTCGACTTTTTCCGGTGTGCAGACGCCTGCAACCCCGTTCCCGTTCAAGTCGGTGATAGAGCCTGCCGGGTCGAGTTGTCCCCACATGCCTGCGTTGACGAGAGAATTGTTCGCTGCATCAAAGGCAATTTCGAAGTCCCAGATGTTCTTCGCTTCGTTGTAGAGCTTAGCCGATGTGACGATTGGCGTTGCAGCCTTGGTCGTCTTGTCGGTACCGTAGAGAACGAGCGGGAAGTTCGTACCCGGTGCAGAAATCGGTTCGCTGAATTGCAGATAAAGGTGATCTGCCGTTGCGGTATCCTGGCGTTCGAGAATCGTTGCCGAAATGAGTGCCGGCGGCATGCCGTCGGAATAGGAATCGTCGACGGTCTTTACTTGTCCTTGAATGTCGCTGGTGAGCGTAATTTTTCCGGTGGCGTTCGTCACGACTTCTTTTGGAACATCGATGTTCACAACGAGGGATCTGCCACTTAACGATTTGACAGTGCTCGAAGTGTATTCCTTGTTTTCGTAGGTGAACGTAATCGATGTGAACCTCTGTTTTTCCAGGTATTCCGACGAAAGAGTGATGTCCATGGCGTCAGGAATGTGGTCGCAGTCCAAATCGACAATCTTTGCTTTGTCGATAATTGGCCAGGGCGGAAGATCTTCGATGTTCAACTCGGCTGTGGCCGGCGTGTAGGCGTAATCCTTGTTGCTGACGTGCGTTGCGGAAATGGTTGTCTTCACGGCGATCTTGGAACTGACGTAAATCGTTGCGACACCGTCATAAAGCGTTACGGACGTTACAGGAATTGTTGCTGTCGGGTCGGTGTAGAAGAGAACGTTCGGATCTTCGGTTACCAAATCGACGTTCAAGTTCTTCTCGTCCTTAAGCAGTTCTAGATTGCTGTCGAGGAGCGAAATTTGAACTTCGATGAATTTGTTCTTGTAACCCACGACGTTATTTTTGTCGAATACGAGGTAGCGTTTTTCAGGCGGGATGGTGATACTGTCGATTTCGACGTTGGAACGGACATAGGCGCATGCGCAATCATACTTGTTTTCGCTCTTCTGGTTTGCGTTTCTGTTGTGCCAGCTGACCCATTCGATATAATTGTTGCCATAGGCGAGTACCGTATCTTGTTTTCCGAAGGTAATGGCATCGGTGCGCTTGGGGTTCACGTATTCGAACGGATATGGATTGCTATTCATTTCTACGGCGTCGAGGAGACCTGTCGGCGAAACTTTGCTTGTTGCCGAGTAAGTCGTGAGCGTGTCCTCCTTTTCGACGGAGTAGTGTGGGGTCACGAACGGGCTAGTGAAGGTGATTTCTACGTTGCGGTTCACTTGCGGGCCTGTTTCCGGTGTGTCGTCCGGAGCGTAGCCGTATATGTGCTTGCCGTGGTAATAGACGGGGACGTAGGGGTCGCGAACCATGGCGATAACTTTTTCTCCGCGAGAGTTCCTTTCGAGCTGTGCGGTTTCGGAGCCGGTATAGTATGGGGCCTGCGTTAGGTCGATGCCTTCGAACTGTTCTGGGGCGTCGTCTCCCGTATGGGCGATAAGCGACCAGCCGTCATTGAAGTTCGCATATGTTGCGTTGAGCCATTTGATTTGGAAGATGATTCGTCCGGAAACGTAGAGTTTGTCATTGACTGTTATGGGGAGATAGTATTGTCCTGCCTTGTCTTGTGTTTGCGGGCCGAAGGTGACTAGGGGCTTGCTTGGATCGACGCGGGGGACGACGAGGCCTGTTCCGCCAAACACTTGTCCGATGTAGCTTACAGGTGTTTCAAGACTTGCGTCTGCACCGAGGTAAAGGCGAAGTTCGAAATCCTGGAAATCCGTCGTGTCGTTGTTGTCGATTTCGACGATAAAGTCGCCGCAATTTTTCCAATTGTTGCCGGAACACTTGGACGTATTCTGGTAGGCGCTCGGCTTGATGTAAATGTCTAGGTCCGCATAAGCCGCGTGGGATTCCGTCTTGAACGAGAATTCTTCGGATGTCGTTGTGCCGGAGGAAACTGTAAAGAAGTATTCCGTGCCTGCTTCAAGTCCTGTGAGTATGGCTTCGTGGAAAAGTACGGCGCCACCGCTTGCTGCTGTTGATTGCGTATAGTTGCCTCTGGTCTTGCCGAAATTGACAATACCGTTCAAGCGGTCGGTTGACCACCAGTAAATCTTTGCACTGCGGTGATCGACCTGGCAAATCGTAACGCCCTTGATTTGAGTGCCAACCGGAGTCATGGTGAACTTGTACCAATAACCGTGGTTGTCATCCGTGGTGAGGTTCCTCTTGGTGTCCATGCCTTCGAGGAAGAAGTAGTATGTTTGCCCCGGGGTAAGTCCGGTAAGCGTTACGGAACCGCCCTTGGATGCCTTTTCCTGCTGTACGGATTTGGCCGTATTGGCATTTGTGGTAACGTCGTAGAATACGGTCACGATGGCGACTTCGTTAGCGTCCCAGCTCACGATGGCGGTGGAATCCGAAATAGGAGTTCCGACGATGTTGCTGAAAATCGGGCCTTCGTTATCGGGCGGGAGCGTTTCGGCGAGGCTCTGTGCCGGGAAGAGGAACTGTGCGGAGAAGTCGATGCAAGTTTCGGTGGAGGTGTATTTGCTCCAGTCTTCAATAAGCGTCTTTTCGGGGTCGCGTCCACCCATGAGGGCGCCTTTCGGGCATTTGTACTTGTATGGCATGCCGCCTGCGTTGTAGCCGTCAGGGTTTGCAGAACGGTTATGCGGATGTTGCGGGTTCTTGTCGCCTGCACCCATCAAAAGGGAAATATCCCACGGGTTTGCGCCGAGAGCGTAATACATGTTGTCCAAAGCCACTTTCAGGTAGCGTTCGTCCTTTGTGAGTTCGTACATCAAGAAGATGGAAACGGCGGTACCCAAGTTGTAGCGGATAACGCCCCAGTCAAAACTCGTCCAGACAAGGTTGTATGGAGTAATGACCTTGAGGTCGGTGCGGCCTTCATGCGGGTCGCCTGTGCCTACGCCCGGATTCACGAGAACCGTAGAGTCGCCCTGGTTCGTGGCATCATTCAGAATCTTGCGGAATGTGGCCATGGTACGCATCGAAAGCGAGTCGCGTTCGATTTCGCTAAGTCCGTATTCCGCGGCCGTTTCCTGGTTCTTCAGAATCAAGTTCTGGAATGCGAAAAGAACGTAGGTGTGGATGTTCTGGTAGTCCGTTGCCCAGCCTCCGGGCGAAAAACCGCTTTCATTGCCGAGGAATCCAGCCCTGAAGTAGTCCAGGTTGAACCGGTAGTTGGTGGGATTGTTGAAAATATTGGTGTTCTTGTAAAGGTCGTAACGGTAAGTCGTGTCCTTGGTGGCATACCACAAGGCGAGAGCCGCCGCTGCACCGTCGTCATAGCGTGGGCCGCCACCGGTGTAGAAACCAGGGAACGATGTTGTCTTTCCTGATTCATTACCGCTGCCGTAGTCAAAAAGCGGCATCATCACGTTCTTGTAGATGTCCTTTGCGGCTTCAAGGAGCGTGTCTGCGTAGGCTGCGTCATAGACGCGGTAACCAGCGGCAACGTTTGCAAGCGCTGCAACGAACATGCCGGAGGTGTTTGCGCCGATACCGGTCAATACGACGCGATCCGGCCCGCCTTTGGATTCCGGTTGCGCATCCTGACGTTCCGGCAAATCCCAGAACTGGTGGTCCTTTTCGTCAACGCCCACGGAGTGGTACATGTCGTTTTTGGCAATCAAACCGTCTGCTTTGGATGCCCTGTAGAGTTTCAGAATAAAGTCTGCACCGATTTTGGCTTCGTGGAGAATGTCCGGAATACCATCTGTAAAGACTGTGTCGGCGTAAGATTCACCATAGCGGTCTTCAGCCTTGTTGGGGTAGGTGAGGTAAACCATTGAAAGTACATAAGCTGTATAACCGAGAGTTTCGGATACCTTGAAATGGTCACCGCAGTCGTGCCAGCCTCCTGTCAAGTCATGCCCGATTTTGGAGCCGTCTTTCAAGTGGCAAGGTGCATGGAAGTGCGATTTTGTGTTTCCGCAACGTTGGATGCCGAAGAACTGTAACGAGTTCTCGAGAATGGCATTGTAAATGGAGGGGTGAACATGGAAGGTTGCCGAGGTATCGTTCCCGACGACGAGGAAGTATTCGCCCGTTGTTGAAAGGGATGTGAAGTCGGCTCGGTACAAGTCTTCTTTCTGGGTGCTGATGGAGTCCTGTTTGCCGAATTCGTAGATGCTTTCCAGGGAGTTGAACGAACCGTTAATCCAGATGTTGGGCTTTGTTGCGCCTTTCTTGATAAGCGTCAGGTTTCCGCCACCTGGCACTTCTTTACCACTGTTCGCGTCAATGACCTTGAAAGTTCTTTCCTTCGGGTCTGCCACGTAGGCGTACTTGTAATCCTGAGGTCTGAACCCGCTTTGGTTTATACGGATGGGGCGTCTGTCATAGACGTTGAGGGAGTCCAGGTATCGACGGCTGCAATCTGTACAAGTCCTGTCGATATTGGGAAGACTTGCTCGTTCTGCGGCAACTACTTGGTCTACGCAGAATAAAGCCAATAATGAAATTACGCTAATCAATTTTTTCATGTTTGTGCAATCTCCTAAAACCCAATCAAAAATAAAGAGCTGCCAGGACGCTTAAATCCTGGAGCTCTCCGGTTCACTATTTCCTTCTCTTGAAGCCAAGAGTCTTTGTTGTGTTGTCGCTTGTTTTTTCGACCCTGTCGCCGGCAGCTTTGCAAGATGCCTTGTAGTCGTTGCTTGTTTCTTCGAAAGCTATTGCGCAGAAGGATTCCGCTCTGAAATCGAATTTAGCAATGTAGGCGCCAGTTCCAATCTTGTGCCCCTTCTTTGCAACAGGGGCTTCGTTGTCTTTGGCCGCCCATTCCAAATTGAGCTTGAGGCTACCGTTATCGATAAAGTTCCTCATCGGGGCAAATTTTTCTTTCGGGATGTCTAGCTTATATGTGTTGATATACTGCCCGAGGTTGTCGTAGAGATCCATGACAATCTTCAAGCTGTAATCGTACATATACTGTCCGCCATGAGTCATGAAACTTGCGGAAGGCATCGAAATCTCGATTTTGAAGGTCGGACCCGAACCAATGTAGACAGCCGTATCGATTTGACCGAGGCTTGTTCCGTCTGTGCTGATGAAGTTATGCTTACCGTCGATTGTCGCTGTCATGACGAACGCATCGTTATTTGTTGCTTCTGGGCGTCCGACATAGGCGTTATTTCCCGGCGTGGCAACTGGTTTGGAAAGCGTAGTCGTGAAACGGACGTTGTCGTCACCAGTGATACGGACATAAGGATTCTGAACAGTCGGGACGTTGTTGTTCTTGTCGATGTAGGCGGCTCCGAGGACGTCAGGAACAAGACGGATGCGGTCACCGGCATGGACTATGTTGTCATTCTCTTTATAGGTGAAGAGATACGTTTTTCCGGATCCTTGAGGCTTTTCTGGCGGGATTAATTCACCGCGTTCACGCTGGATGTATTTGCCAACATCGAGCATATTAACAGGTTCGGATATATTGACAGAGAGGAGGTTGTTGATCATGCGGGCGCTGGAAATGACCGGAGAGCACTTGTCGTACAATGTGAATGTCGATTCGAAGAATCCGTTTGCAACACCCTTGTGCGGGGATATCGTGCCGTTACCGTCCTTCTCACCGCTTGTAGAACCGTAAGGATAGGCGAGGTTTGCCGGAATTTTGATCTCGATAATGCTGTAGGTGTTGACGGAATCCTTCGACGTCACCGAGTCAATCATGACTTTGAAAGATGCGGAGACTGAGTCACGGATGGTCCAGTAACTTTCCTTGGGCTTGATGGTACCGCCGGTGGTATCGGCCGTGGTCCTGAACGAACGCGTAATGCCCGGATTTCCCCAGACAGTCACAATGCTATCGAACATGTCCTTTGTCTTGAGCTTTTGTTCGAACATGATGTAGACCTTGTCCGGGATGCCGTCGCCTTCCAAGTCAATCATTTCGGCATGATAGACGCCGACTGGTCTGGAAATGAGCGTTACCGTGACGGTCTTGCAACCGGCAGCGTTGATTCCGTTGAAACTCTGGTCGGTGATGGTGAAATCGTTTGTTGTTCTTGGAGTGACTTGTGCTCCAACCGGTACTAGAGCGTTGTTCGTATTACCGCTGATGATAAATGTCCAGCTCTTTCCGTTGTTCGTCGTAGTTCCCTTTCCGACAACTGTAGGTACGCCTACAGCTCCGGCGATGGCGAGCGGCCATTCGCTTTCGGGCGAGAGAATTACCGGTTCCGAGAATGCCACCATGACGGTATCGAGACCGCTGTTGTCGCTGTCGGATTTTTCAAGGATGGATACGCTTTCGAGTGTGGGAAGGATACCGTCCGTAATCCTTACCGTTTCCGGGCTCGCATTGCCGTGGTCGTTTACGTAAGTCGTTATCGTTCCGGACGGATTTGCGTTTGTTTGGACAAGGCTCGTGTCGATCGGGATGATGACGTCGTTCTTGTCGGCGTACTTGGAGGCGTCGAGCGCTACCTTCACGGAATCGGCCATGCCTTCGATAAAGTACTTGATGCTGTCGAGCTTGTAGTCCTCGTTGAGCTTGTTCGAGAAGACGATTCTCAGCTGGTCAGTCTTGTTGTCGCAGTCAGTATCTTCGGCAAGCACTTTCTGCGGTACGGGCACCTTGGATTCGGCGAAGAACGTGTACTTGGAAATATCGTCTTCGTCATCCGGGTCGATATAGACGATTTGGATGGTGTCACCGGGGAAGAACGAAATTTCGGAAGACTGGTTCCTTGTTTCCTTGGAGTGGCTCACTGCCGTAATCGGGCCTCCGACAAAGTGTCCGGGGTTCGCCGGGTCGGCGTTCAAGGTCACGGTGAGTTCGTCGTCCTTCTTGCTGTTGATAATCTTGATATCGACGCTCTTGGCATTGCTCTTGATCTTGTCCTTGTCCATCAAGTCGATGTAGAACGTCGTACCTTCAGGATTGGCGGGGCTGATCACCGGGTTCCCCTGGGCGTCCTTGATGACAAACTGGGAGGCCGTGGCGTCGCCCTTGGTGAAGTTTATGTAGTAGGTCCTGTTCTCGAATGCGCAACCGCCGCCTTCGACACAAGTTTCGCAAGTGGGGTTCGGACCAGCAAATATGGTGAGGTCTACTTTCTTGCTGCCAAGAGTCATCTTGACCGGGATATCGAGATCCCACATGTCGGTCGGGATGTCGTACTTGGCGATAATCTTTGTTCCGGATTCGTCGAGGATCCATTTGTCGAGTCCGTCGAAGAATGCCATGCCGCTAATCTTCACGCCGTTGGCCCAAATCTTCGTGATGAAGCCGCCTTCGGTAATGTGGGCCTTTCCGGTGACATGGACGGTGCTGCTGGTCTGGTCAATATCAATATGGGAGCCGTTGGAAACGTTGAACGGAGGATCGAGTGTTACCGTCATCCTGTATTTGGCTCTCTTGGTTTCCATTTCTTTCTTGGACGGGCTGTATCCCCAAATGAATTCGTCTTTACGATAGACGGAAACGTAGGGATTGTCTGGTGCTACGTCAAAGTTGTCGTCTCCTTCATTCTTAGGTATGCACGGCATGCCAGGGTAGTCTTTTTCTTCGTTGTTTGTACGGGAATGTGGCATCCAGCTCCAGTCGCCCGGATTCTCGTTCAGAGTGAGCGCCGCGGCATATTCATAGGACGGGGCGTACCACTTGTTATTTTCCAAGCAGTAAAGCTTTTTCTTCGGGGCTTCGTTCATCAAGTCCTTATATGGTGGGTATGGGCTGCGGTGGTCGAATCTTACGTCAAAGCGTAAGCGGCTCGCGCTCTGGATGACTGTGGAACCGAGGTTTAGCGGGAAGTACCATTGCCAGGTTCCCGTCGCTTCGTCGTAGGTGTCCTCAATTTTGATCGGGTGGGCGTCGCGGAGGTTCCTTTCTAGTTCATCCTTCGTTTCCGGGGAACAATTTCCGCTGAAGCCTGCGGAGGAGTATGCGTTACAGATGTCCGTGCCCATGCCGATATCGTTTTCGATTTCATCGGTTCCGCGCATGTAGATTCTAATCGTCAAGCTGTCGAATGGTCTTGATTCGTTGTTGAAGACGTTTATGTTCACCATGGCCATGTCGCCTTGCCACGGATACTGGTAGGTCTTCACGCTGAAGTCGTACCACATTACAGGAGTCGTGAACTTGAGCAGGTTATTGTCGTCGTCAACGGTGGTTTGTACGCCATTGCTTTCGACCATGAAGTAGTAGGTCGTCTTTTCCTTGAGTCCGCCGATTTTCACGTAGTGGAACTGTGTTGGGATACCGGAGACGTCGGCGTTGCCGGCACCGGAATTGAACGCAAAATCGCTGGCGTTGGTGTGCGGCTTTGTATCCCAGTAAATTTTGGACTCGTATTCGCCGTTCGGGGTGTACCACATGATTTCGGCACTGTCGGCAGTAACGTTACAGACGGTGACGTTTGCGATGTTTGCGGGGTCGGCTGTGGGGCGCGTCGTGAACGTGAACGGTGTCAGCGGGTCTTCCCTGGCGTACTTCGTCTTTGTGTTTGCCGGGTTGTAGGCGTTTGCACCTGTGACGTAGAAGTAATAGGTAGTACCCGGTTTCAGGTCGCGCAAGACGATATCGTGCTTTACTCCAGAGTTTTCGCTTGATGCGGTCTTGTCGTACTGGCCTTCTGTTGTGCCATAGTGGATGGTGGCCGTGCCACGTACGGAGAGCTTGATGGTCACGATGGCGGAGTCCACGCTCACATGGCGGATTTCGACATCGATATCCGGGGCGGTAGTCTTGTCGATTTGCTTGGAGGCGAGGGTTACTGTACTTACTAAAGTTGCGGCAGCGTCGATACAGATTTCGGACATTTCATAGTCTTCCCAGCTCAGCTTGCCTGCTTTTCCCATATTTCCGTCTCCGTCAGGACCGCCTGTCGGGGGAACTGCGCCATAAAGACCGCCGACAGGGGGTCTGTAGTAGTATTTCGTCTTTCCGCCAGGCACGTTTGTACCTTCGGGGTTTGCTCCACGGTGGTGCGGGTGGGCGTCGTTCTTGTCGCCGATGCCCATGATAAAGGAAATATCCCAGGGGTTCACACCGAGCAGGTAGTTCAGCTGGTTGATGCCCAGTTGCTTGGCTTCGGCGGCTTTCCAGTTCGGAGTTTGCATATTGGGGAGTGAAAGCCCCTTCTTTTCGATGTCATTGGCGACATCGGCGTAGGCCAGAACTTCAAAGATATCACCGGCACGGTAACGGTTGTAAATCCAGTTCTGGTCGGTGTGCATGGTGTACCAAATCTTGTCATAGGTGAATTGGCTTTGTTTCCAAATATTGGGAACTTGCGGCATGATAAAGGTTTCCGGAGTCCCGTCGTAGCTGCCCATATCGCCCAGGTTCGCAATCATGTTTGCAACGCAGTCTTCGATAGCGTTCAGCCATTCCGTTTCGGAGAGACCGTATTTTTGGATGGCCGTGTCCTTGTCGGCAAGGATAAGCTTGTACAATCCGTAAAGCGCGTAAGAATAGGAGTTTGCCCAGCTGGTGTTCTTTACATTCTTGAGGAAGGCTTTGTCGGCTGTGACGAACCAGCCACCGTCAAAAAATCCTGCACCTTGACCATATTGCTGGTTTGCACCTAGCAGATTCTTAGTACGGAGGGCGTAGTCGGCGTATTCCTTTTTGCCAGTTGCATAGAGGAGCGCAACAGATGCCAACGCCATATCATCAACAAATTCGTTGTTTCCTTGGTAAGCGGGGGAAGAAATTGCCAAAGCCTTGTTATGGGTGATTGTCTTTCCACCATCATAGTTTCTCTTGCCTTGTGCCACGGCGTTGGCGAAGTCGAACATTTTTTCGGCGACCATGATGCAGCTGTCGGCGAAAGCCTTATGTTCGGGGTATTCGGAATACAGCTTGCCTACGAGAGCGAGACCCGCGGCCGTTTCGCCACCGACGTTGGCTCCGATTTCGCCAAGACGGACAGTTCTTGTTCCTGGACCGCCACGGTCTGTCGCTTCTGCGGAATTACCGATAGGGAGATCGTCCTGGTTCTCAGGAGGGCCCCACCATCCGTGGTCCGAACCGAAGTTACCAACGGAGAGAGCCATGTCGTCGATGACTCCCTTGGCGCGAATGAAGGAACGCAGGACGAAGTCGGCCCCATGCTTTGCTTCGCGGAGCATGTCCGGAATGCCGTCCTTGTTGATGGTTTCGTTCTGGTTGAATGCGTAGTTGTCTTCGTCGGCGTTCGGGTTCGTTGCCGCCATCAACGCTACGACCATGAAGGCGTACATTTGGGTCTGGGATTCCTTCAGGTGGTCACCGCAGTCGTAGTAGCCGCCCTGGAGAGTTCCTGCCGTGGCGGCGTTATAAGGTCCGCGAACATCCTCGGGTCCTTCTGTAACCGGACCTGCACCATCCAGGGCATGGCTAGAACCGCCATTACGGAACCAGGATTCCGCGATACCGCTACGGTTGACTCCATAGAACTTGAGGGCTGCGGCTTTCACCATGGAATAGAGTCTGTCGCTTACAATGAATGTGCTCGAAATATCTTTGCCAACTTTAATGCGTAGACGCGTCTCAAGAGGGACGTTCTGGGGAACGTGGCCCATTTTCAAGTCTCCGGAGGGGCCGGTGGCCCTTACTGTATAACGCTGCTGGTCGTTGGTGGCTGCATTCGTGCCTGCGGTAATCCGCCATGTGGAAGAAGCCTTTTTATTAAGTGGGGTTAGTGATCCGGTTATGGCTGGGGATAAAGATTTGCCATTGACATCGACGATTTCGAAAGAAGATTCGCTACCCACGTAATAGAACATACGTTCCGGGTCGTCTTCCAGATATCCGGCCTGGTTCACGCGGATAGGGGATATCTTGACGTTCATTGCATCTAGGTACGCTTGGTTCAGCGAGTCGGGAATAAATACGTTTGGAGCATAAGACGCCGGTGTCAGGTTTTTTGGCAACATGTTCCTTTTCTTGGTAACCGATGTGTCAAAATTCTTGAAAACAGTGCTGTCCCAGGTAAGTGGGTATATCGGTCTAAGCAAGTCATAAGGAGTGGGCTGCTCCTGCTGCGCGGCCACGAAACTGGCTGCGGCGCATAATGCTAACAGGTACTTCTTAATAGACACGTTGTCTCCTTTACATATGGAAAAATCGGGCAAAACGAGTCTTGCCCTCTGACTATATTCTATCAAAAGATAAAATAGATTATTTATGTAAAAATGTATTGTGATATATTCCTTTTTTGTTCTCAAAATATTCTTCAGTTTGCTTTTTATTCCTTTAAATGTATCATATGAATAAAGAACATGAAAAAATAAAGTAATTGAAAACTTCTGGCTTTCTTTTTAACTAAACAATGTATCTGAAATTTTACAAACAAGAAAGAAAAAGGCTCCTGAATCGTTAAATCCAGGAGATTCTTTTAAATTTTTCTCTTGAAACCGAATGTCTTGGTTTTGCTACCAGTAGCTTTATCGGCCTTGATTCCGACATTTTCGCATGTTTGGTTGTAGTCATTGTCGGATTTTTCAAATTTCGCAGCGCAGAAGGATTCTGCCGTGAAGTCGAATTTCGCGATGTAGGCTCCTGTACCAATTTTATTGCCCTTTTTGGCGACGGGGGCTTCGTTGTCCTTGGCTACCCATTCCAGGTTGAGCTTGAGTATTCCGTTATCGACAAGGCCTCGCATGGATGTGAATTTTTCCTTCGGGATGTCTAGCTTATAAGTATTGACGTATTGCCCGAGATTGTCGTAAAGATCCATGACGACTTTTAGGCGGTAATCGTACATTGGCATACCCTCGTGGGTCATGAAATTTGCTGAGGGCATTGTAATTTCAATTTCGAAATTCGGACCGGAACTGGCGTAGATCAATGTGTCGGCTTGACCCAGTAGAGTTCCATTTTCGTCGATGAAATTGTTCTTGCCGTTGACTATGGCCGATGTCACAAATGCTTCGTCCTTTAAAGATTCCGGACGGCCCATGTAAGCGTTTGTCTTGGGCGTTGCGACTGGGTTTGAAAGTGTCACCGTGAAGCGGATGTCGTCGTCACCTGTGACGCGGACCCATGGGTTCTCCTGTTGCGGGATGTTGCTGTTCTTGTCGATATAGGCGGATCCGATATTCTCCGGGACGAGCTTGATCATGTCACCCGCATGGACCACGTTGTCCTTTTCGTTATAGGTGAAGAGATACGTTTTCCCTGCACCCTGCGGCCTTTCGGGCGGAATGTAGTTGTCGCGTTCGCGGACGATGTACTTGCCCGTTTCGAGCATGGTGACGTTTTCGGAGATGTTGACCGTGAGCAGGTTCTTGATCATGCGTGCGGAGGTGATGATTGGCGGGCATTTATCATAAAGCGTGTATGTCGTTTCGAAAAATCCGTTTGCGGCGCCTTTGAGTGGAGATACCATTCCGTTCCCGTCTTTTTCGCCGCTTGTAGAACCTCTTGGGTATGCGAGGTTGTCTGGAATATTGATTTCGATGATGCTGTAGGTGTTGGTGGAATCCTTTGTCGTCGAATCGGCAAGCATCACCTTGAACGGAGCTGAAACGGAATCGCGGATGGTCCAGTAATTTTCCCTAGGCTTGATTATGCCGCCGGTGGTATCTGCCGTGGTTACGAACGTGCGCGTGATGCCCGGATCGCCCCAGACCGTCACGATGCTGTCGAAGATGTCCTTGGGCTTGAGCTTGCGTTCGAACATGATATAGACCTTGTCCGGAATGCCGTCGCCCTGAACGTCTATCATTTCTGCATGATATACGGGGACTGGGCGGCTGATGAGCGTTATGGGCACGCTGGGCTTGCAACCGGTTGGGCTAATCGGATTGAAACTTTGATCGGTAATGGAAGTGCCTCCCGTTGATCTTGCACTAGCTTGTGCTCCTATTGGGACGAGTGCGTTATTTGTATTACCGCTGATAACAAATGTCCAACTCTTTCCGTTGTTTGCTGTTGTTCCCTTCCCGACGACGGACGGTATGTCTGCAACACCGGCAATGGCAAGTGGCCATTCACTTTGGGACGAGAGAATTACCGGTTCCGAGAAGGCTATCATGACGGTGTCGAGATCGCTGTTGTCGTTGTCGGACTTTTCAAGAATGGAAACGCTTACGAGCGTGGGTGGGATTCCGTCTGTAATCTTCGTAGTTTCTGCATTGGGAGTCCCTTGGTCGGCAACGTATGTCGTAATCTTTCCAGAGGGGTTTGCGCTTGTCGGGACGAGGCTTGAGTCTATCGGGATGATGACTTCGTTCATGTCCGCGTACTTGGAGGCGACAAGCGGAACCTTGACGGTATCGCTCATGCCGTCGATAAAGAAACGGATGCTGTCGAGCGTGTAGCCGTCGGAGAGTTTGTTCGAGAAGGTTATCTTCAACTGGTCCACTTTGTTGTCGCAGTTGGTGTCTTCGGCGAGTACCGTCTGCGGCGATGGTATTTTGGATTCCGCATAGAAGGAGTACGTGGAAATATCGTCCTCGTCATCCGGGTCAGTATAAGTTATCTGGATAGTATCGCCTGCAAAGAACGAAATTTCTGAAGTCTGGTTCCTCGTTTCCTTGGAGTGGCTGATGGCTGTAATTGGACCCCCGATAAAGTGTCCCGGGTTGGCGGGGTCGGCTTTCAGGGTGACCTTGAGGACGTCGTTCTTTTTGTTGTTCGTGACAAGAATATCGAGACTTTGGGTTTGCGTTTTACCTTCTACTTTGTCCTTGTCCATCAAGTCGATGTAGAACGCCGTACCTTCGGGATTGGCTGGGCTTACAATCGGTTTGCCGTTGGCGTCCTTGACGACAAGTTGAGATTCTGTCGCTTTTTCTTTCGAGAAGTTCACGTAATAGTTCCTGTTCTCGAAAGCGCATCCGCCATTTTCGACACAGGTTTCACAGGTGGGATTCGGTCCTGCGAATACCGTGATATCCACTTTCTTGGAGCCGATGCTCATCTTGACCGGAATGTCGAGATTCCACATGTCCGTCGGGATGTCGTACTTGGCGATGATGTTCTGTCCGTCCGCGTCCAGAATCCATTTGTCGAGACCGTCAAAGAACGCCATGCCGGTGATTTTTACGCCGTTCGCCCAGATTTTCGTGATGAATCCGCCTTCGCTGATGTGAGCCTTGCCGGTGACGTGGACGGTGCTGCTTTTCTGGTCGATATCGATATGGGAACCGTTGGAAACGTTGAACGGGGGGTCGAGTACCATGTTGATTTTGTAGTTGGCTCTCTTGGTTTCCATTTCCTTTTTAGAAGGACTGTAACCCCAGATAAATTGGTCCTTGCGGTACACAGATACGTAAGGATTCACGGGAGCTGCATCGAAGTCGCTGTCTCCTTCATCCTTGCTTATGCACGGCATGCCCGGGTAATCCAGTTCTTCGCCGTTTGCGCGGGAATGCGGCATCCAGCTCCAGTCGCCCGGATTTTCGGCCAAAGAGGTGGCTCCCGCAATATTGGTAGGAGAGTACCATTTGTTGCCTTCTTTGCAATAAAGTTTCTTCTTTGGCGCTTCGTTCATCAAGTCCTTGTAAGGTGGATATGGACTGCGGTGGTCGAATCTCACGTCAAAGCGCAGGCGGCTCGAACTCTTGATGACTGTAGAACCCAAATTCAGCGGGAAGTACCATTGCCATGTTCCCGTCGCTTCGTCGTAGGTGTCTTCGATTTTGATGGGGTGGGCGTCGCGGAGGTTTCTTTCCAGTTCCTGTTTCGTAGCCTCTGTACATTCGCCACTGAAACCGGATTCGTCGTATGCGTTGCAGATGTCCGTACCCATTCCGATATCGGTGTCTATTTCGTCGGTTCCGCGCATGTAGAGGCGGATGGTCAGGCTGTCGAATGGTCGTCCTTCGTTGTTGAACACGTTGATGTTCAGCATGGACATGTCAGACCAGTTGTATTGATATGTCTTTACGCTAAAGTTGTACCACGCTACAGGTGTCGTGAACTTGAGACGGTTGTTTTCGTCATCGACTGTAGTTTGCGCGCCGTTGCTCTCGACCATGAAATAGTACGTTGTCTTTTCCTTGAGACCGCCAATTTTCACGTAGTGGAACTGGGTGGGAATGCCGGAAATGTCTGCGTTGCCGGCTCCGGTATTGTACGCAAATTCGGTAGCGGTGGAGTGCGGTACGGTATCCCAATAGACTTTGGATTCGTATTCTCCGTTCGGGGTGTACCACATGATTTCGGCGCTATCCGCAGAAACGTTACAGACGGTGACGTTTGCGATTTCCGCGCTTTCGACGTTGCTTCTTGTCGTGAAAAAGTAAGGGGCTTGGGTGCTATCGACGCGGAACTTGGTCGTCACGTTTTCCGGCTTGTAGGCGTTTGCGCCCGTGACATAGAAGTAGTAGGTTGTGCCGGGTGTCAAGTCACGGAGTATTATGTCGTGTTGGATTCCGAGGGCTCCATCTGTTGCTGTCTGGTTGTACTCGCCTTCGGTTGTGCCGAAATGGATGACGGCCGTGCCGCGCTGGGTGAGGTTGACGGTCACGATTGCCGAGTCCGCGCTTTTGTGGCGGATTTCTACGCTAATCTCTGGAGCAATCGTCTTGTCGAATTTGTGGGCGAGAATGCTCACTGTGCTTAAGAATGTAGCCGAAGCGTCAATGCAGACTTCGGATTTTTCGTAATCTTCCCAGCTTATGGATTTGGGTACCAGGGAGTTGCCCATACCGGGCTTTATTCCGCCAAGGAATGCGCCTGCGGGGACTTTGTACGGATAGGGGCTGCCAGCGACGTTTGTGCCTTCGGGGTTTGATGCGCGGTGGTGCGGGTGGGCGTCGTTCTTGTCGCCTACGCCATAGATAAACGAAATGTCCCACGGGTTAACGCCTAGCATGTAGTTTATTTGGTTGATGGCCAGCTGGTACATTTCGTCGGATTTCCAGTTCGGGGTCCCCATGATAGGGAGCGAAATTCCCTGTGCTTCGATGCTTTTTGCGACATCGACGTATGCCAACACATCGAACATGTTGCCGGCCTGGTAGCGGTTGTAAATCCATTCGCCTTGGGGGGAACCCATGTTGTACCAGTCTGCGTCATACCTGACGGTAGTCGGTTTCCACATGATACTTCCTGCGGGCAGCTCAATGGATGCGTTACCGCTTCCTTCCGACATGTCGCTGACATTGTAGATCAAGTTTGCTATACAGTCTTCGACGGCGTTTAACCATTCTTCTTCGGTCAGGCCATATTGGCTCATGGCCTTGCTCTTGTCGGCAAGGATGAGCTTGTATAAGGCATAAAGCGCAAACGTGTAGCTATTCGCCCAGCTTGTTGTCTTTACGTTTTTCAAAAAGCCTTTGTCGTTGGTGACGAACCAACCGCCCTGGAAACAACCGGCGCAGTTTTCCATGTATTCCTGCGTAGGGGCGGTTTGTCCTTCATTGCCGATTTTTGCACCTGCTGATACTAAATTCCTGGTGCGGATCATATCGTCGGCGTATTGCTTTTTGCCTGTCGCGTAGAGGAGTGCAACAGAAGCTAGCGCCAAGTCGTCGTAAAATTCGTTGTTCCCGTTGTACGCCTTGCTGGACCAGCCCGCGGCTTTGGTGTTGTTCTTGATATTTTTTCCGCCATCGTAGGTGGTTTTGCCTTGCGCCAAGGCTTTCGCCATGTCGTACATTTTTTCGGCGACCATCAAGCAGCTGTCGGCGAAGGCATCGAAGTCGGAGCCCAATTCCCTGTACATCTTGCTGAGAATGGCGAGGCCTGCAGCCGTTTCACCGCCGATGTTCGCCCCGATTTCGCCGAGGCGAACCATTCTAGAGGCTGGGCCTCCGCGGTCTTTCGCCGATGGGGAACCATCTACAGGAAGATCGTCTTGATATTCCGGGCGCCCCCACCAACCGTGATCGGAGTCCTTGGTGCCGATAGAAAGGGCCATGTCGTCGATAACGCCCTTTGCGCGGATGAAAGAACGGAGAATAAAGTCGGCTCCGTGCTTTGCTTCGCGGAGAACGTCCGGAATACCGTCGATGCCGCCTGCCGCGTGGTTAAATTTGTAATGGTCCACGTCTGCATCCGGATTTGTCGCGGCCATGACAGCGGCGGCCATGAATGCATACATCTGGGTTTGCGATTCTTTTAGGTGGTCGCCACAGTCGTAGTATCCGCCTTGGAGTGTTCCTGCGAGGGCGGCGTTGTAGGAATTTCTAATTTCTACTGCGTCTGTGACTGCGACTCCGCCGGCGCCATCTTTTGTGTGGCTGGCCGGGTGGAACCACGAATCGCCATATCCGCTGCGGTTGATTCCGTAGAACTTGATGGCGGCGTCCTTTACCATGGTATAAACCAGGTCGGATACAATGAATGTGCTTGAAATGTCGTTGCCTACCTTGATGCGGAGACGGGTATCGGTAGGGACTCCTTGCGGAATGTTTCCGATCATGATTTTACCGGATTGGCCGGTGATATCGACTCTATAGCGTTTTTGGTCGCTCGTGGCGGCGTTTGTGCCTGCGATAATGGTCCAGTCGGAGGAGGTTGTGCGGCCGGAAGGCTTGAGATTCCCTGTGATGGCCGGGGTAAATGACTTTCCGTTGACATCTACGATTTCAAAAGTCGTCGCATTTCCGATAAAATAGAATTGGCGTTCCTTATCGCTTTCCAGATAGCCGGCCTGGTTCAAACGGATTGGCGACATGTGGTAATTGATGGCGTCTAGATAAGCTTGCTTCAGTGTATCGACGATAAATGCGTTCGGGGCGTAAAAAGGAGTCGTCTTCTCGGGCAGCATGTTCTTTTTTTTAGTGACCGAGGTATCAAAGAAATTAAATACAGTCGTATCCCACGTTAACGGGAATGTAGGTCTAATCAAATCATAAGGAGTCGGTTGTTCTTGCTGCGCTACAGTTATTCCTACGGCAGCGCATAAAGCCCACAGATAGCTCTTGATTTTCACGATTCCTCCTTAATGTAAAAACGGGCAAAACATGTTTTGCCCTCTAACAGTATTGTCTTGATTATGAAAATAAGTTATTTAATGCTGAAATGCATTAGAATAATTTTATTTCTGTTCTCAAGTCGTTCCCTGATTTATGCAAATTTTTCCCCTTGTGACTTTTTGTGCGAAATACTGGATACTTTGTTGTAATACATACTAAATTAGTTTTTTTGACTTTTATAAGCATTTTTTTTGAAAAAAAAACTAAAAACCTCTCGTTTTTAGGATAAATTTACATACTAAACTTTATAAAACGTCTTTTAAATATGTAACATACAAAATAACAAATGGCTTATTACATATCAAAATGCCCCAAAAGAGCCTTTAGTATGTAAGGAAATTCGTAGCGAATTTATTTGTTGTTACTTTGTTTAAATCATGAGGACTGTGCAAAATAAAAGACCGTCGCATGGACGGTCTTTAAATTTTCAATGAAGCGTTCAATAGCGCTTATTAGTCCCCAGTGAAGATGATCACGAGAACAGAGGCAATGAATGCTGCGGAAACTGCGATGAATTCCCACGGATTGTCCATGACGGCGGACTTGGCGGTGCCAGCGGTTTCGTCTTCGACTCTCTTCTGTTCTTCTTCGGCCTTGGCCTTAGCTTCAGCTTCGGCTGCCTTCTTTTCTTCTTCGGCCTTGGCGAGAGCGGCGGTATCTACTGGGGCTTCGGTCTTGGCTTCGAGAACTTCAGTGGCTTCAGCGGCTTGAGCCTGGGCTTCGGCTGCCTGAGTCTGGACTGTGGCCTTTGTGGAATCGACTACGCCCTGAGCTTGAGCCTGAGCGGCGTCAACAGTGGCTGTTGCCTGATTCTGTGCAGCAGCGGCTTGGGCCTGTGCATTTTCGACAGTCTGAGTTGCGGTGGCAGATGCCTGAATGGCCTGAACCTTGGCGCCATCGACGGTTGCGGTGGCTTGTGCCTGAGCGTTAGCGGCAGCATCAGTAGCTTGGGCCTTAGCGGCGTCAGCTGTGGCGACAGCGTCAGAAGCCTGAGCCTTGGCGGCATCGACAGCTCCAGTAGCTTGGGCCTGAGCGTTAGCCGCGGCGTCCGTTGCTTGGGTCTTGGCGGCGGTTGCTGCGTCTGTAGCCTGAGTCTTGGCAGCGGCTGCGGCGCTTACGGCCTTAGTCTTTGCAGCAGTGGCCTTGGATTTAGCAGCAGTAGCCTTGCCCTTGGCGGCGGTTGCTGCGCCAGTGGCCTTGCCCTTTGCGGCAGCGGCGGCGTCAGTGGCCTGGGTCTTAGCAGCGGCAGCAGCGTCTGTTGCCTGCGTTGCTTGAGCCTTAGCGGCAGAAGCGGCATCGGTTGCCTGAGTCTTTGCGGCAGCGGCGGCGTCAGTAGCTTGGGTCTTTGCAGCGGCAGCGGCGTCCGTGGCCTTTGTTGCCTGAGCCTTCGCTGCAGCTGTGGCGTCCGTTGCCTGAGTCTTTGCGGCGTTCTTGGCTTCTGCGGCCTTTGCTTCTGCAGCAGCCGGAGCGTCAGCAGCTTTTTCTACCTTGGCGGTAGCTGTTTTCGTAGCTTCTGTGGCGCTTTTAAGGGATGGAAAAGCAAAAACCATCGATGCCGAAATCATCGTGGCAAGCAGAATTTTTTTCATTATTCAATCCTCTTGGAAAAAGAAGTTTTTGTTTTTGTTATCAAAAATAATACATCTTGTGTGATTTTGGTCATAGAAAAAGGAAAAAGGTCAAAAAAAATGGCAAAAATGGGGGATGATGTGTAGAATTTTGGCGATAGATGGAACTTTTAGAGCTTTGAACTTAGATTTTAGAGCTTAGAATATTGCTTTCTGTCTAAGTCCTATCGGTTAAGTTCTACCAACTATATTTTACTAACTGCACCGAAGGTGCCTTAATCACAAAATTAGACGAATGAACAAACTTTCGGCCCTACAGACGACAAGTGAAAGAATTATCTTTACCACTGTAGATAACGAAATCAATATGTCTTCCCCCGCGAAGGCGGAGACCTCCTTATTAAAGAAAAAAGAGATCGCCGAACAAGTCGGGGATGACTGCAGAGGCTCATGCTTCTAACTACTAACCACTAACCACAGGATTAGACGAAAGAAATAAGAATGGAAAGCGATGTTTTGCATGTGCAAACACTCTCGTCTTTTGTCTCTCGTCTCTCGTCTAAAACAAGGATACTATGGCATTCAAATACGAAGCTACCGTCCAGCACGGTGAAGATACTACCGAATACGTAAACCTCGGTAAAGACGGCGTTTCCGTCGCCGAATTCGAAGGCAAGAAAATCCTGAAAGTCGCCCCTGAAGCTCTCACCAAGATTGCCCAGGCCGCCTTTGAAGAAGTCGAATTCTGCCTGCGCCCGGCCCACACGGCCAAGGTCGCCAAGATTCTCCAGGACCCGGAAGCTTCGGACAACGACAAGTTTGTCGCCCTCACCATGCTCAAGAACGCTTGCGTTGCCGCCAAGGGAATCCTCCCGTTCTGCCAGGACACCGGTACGGCCATCTGCGTAGCCCATAAGGGCCAGCAGGTTTGGACGGGCTTTGACGATGCCGAAGCTATTTCTGAAGGTATCTATAATGCTTATACCACAAAGAACCTTCGCTACAGCCAGATTGCTCCCTTGACCATGTACGAAGAAAAGAACACCGGTTGCAACCTGCCTGCCCAGATCGACATCCACGCCGAAGAAGGCGCTGAGATGAAGTTCCTCTTTGTGGCCAAGGG
>JAEEGH010009798.1_pt1 | contig 22190 bp, 16 predicted proteins | sample 9134181 | NCBI WGS metagenome assembly JAEEGH01 (sample SAMN16246544, study PRJNA631951) | gut metagenome | biome: gut microbiome; feature: rumen; material: DP-attached | host: Bos | place: Iran: Karaj | collected 2018-10
GCGACGTTGTGCCTTACCTCTGGCGCGACAAGGGCGGTTTCGACTACATGCGTTTCGAATATGACAAGACCTACAATGCTGCAGCATGGGGCGAGCACCGTTCTCCTACGGGCTGTAACGTGGTAAAACACCTGTATGGAAACAATGCAGACCATGTGACTGTGCTGGGCACCTCAGCTGCCCGTATGGCCAGTTCACTCTGCACGCCGATCCTTCGTCTGGCAGACATCTATCTGGTATTCGCCGAGGCTAAGGTCCTGCAGGGTCAGGGTACTGATGCTGATGCCCTGAAGGCTTTCAATGCCGTTCGCCAGCGTGCCATTCCCAATGCGTTGGCTGTAACATCACTTACCTTCGATGATATTTGGAAGGAGCGCCGTCTGGAACTGGCTTGCGAGGGTGACCGCTGGTACGACTTCGTCCGTCTGGCTTACTACAACCCGGACCGTGCCATCTCTGAACTGAAGTCTCAGCGCCGTAATCAGTACTGGAACTTGAACCTCACATTCAAGAACTACTTCAATACTGGCCAGTGGCTGTTGGAGAACAAAGACGACGACGGTAACAGCCAGAGTACAGTCTACGATGCTGATACACCTGCTCCCAACGTGACTGTCAACAGCTTTACCATTCCGTTCCCGATGGAAGACCTCACCTTCAACCCACTGCTGAAGGAAGACGCTATCCATGTGGATGTACGTGAGACATACCAGTATTAATGGTTTACGGTTTATAGTTTACAGTATACAGTTTATAGTTTATAGATATTAGATATGAAAAGATTATTCAACAGTCTCTGCTTGATGACGACAGTCGCTCTCTCTGCCTGTGTATTTACAGCCTGTGAGGACGAACCCGACAAGTATGAGATCAGCAGCGGAAATCCAACGATCCGCTATATACGTCCGGTGAATGTCGAGAGTGCCGACTCTCTCCTGACCGGAGCTTACATGGACAATAACATCTGCATTGTCGGTGAGAACCTCCGCAGTATCACCAAAATGTTCTTTAACGACCAGGAAGCCAAACTGGTGCCAAGTCTGATTACCAACAACACGATGATCGTGACCGTTCCCGGACAGATTCCTGGCGAGGTGTTCAACAAGATCTTTATGGTCAATAACGCTAACGACACCACCTCTTACGACTTCAAAGTGCTGGTACCCGGACCGTCTATTAATAACATGAGCAACGAATGGGCTCAGCCTGGCGAACAGGCTACCATCTACGGCAACTATTTCGTTGACGATCCTAACACGCCGCTCACACTGACCATCAACGGCACTAAGGTAGACATTGAAGAGTTCGACATCAGTCATCTGACCTTCACGATTCCTGCCGGCCTGACTGAAGGTCCTGTTGAGATTTCCACCGTCTACGGTAAGAAGAAGGCCAAGTTCAACTACCGTGATACCCGTGGTATGCTCTTCAACGACTGGGGTACTTATGATGCTGGTGCCGCTTCTACCGGACTTACCAACCATGGTTGGCATCCGATGAAGATTGTCAGCGATGAGTATTCTATCGACGGCAGCTACCTTTTCCTTGGCGACTGTGACCTGGATGACGGGGCCTGGCAGGATGGTGCTGTATCGTTCGAATACTGGCCTGGCGACTGGGACGGCACGTTCACAGGTGTCAACTCCCGCCTGTCTGACCTTGTCAGCTTTGCAGACTTTGCCAATATGGCCTTGAAGTTCGAGGTGAATATCCCATCGAGCAATCCCTGGACCAACCTCTCTATGCAGTGTATCTTCTCAGGCGACGCACAGGTAACCCTGACTACTGCCAACAACACGTTCTTCAATGGCACAGACTATCCACGTGCACTCTGGACCCCATGGAGCAAGACGGGCTCTTACGACACTGGTGGCAAGTGGACGACAGTCACTATTCCGATGTCTACCTTCAAGTATAAGAACGACGGAACAGTGGCCGGCACACCTCTGACTGCAGACTGCTTCACTGGTCTGACCTTGTTTATCTGGAGCGGTGTGACCAGTGGCACCACCTGTCATCCTATCATCCGTATCGACAATATCCGTGCGGTAGCTTATTAAAATTGATAATGGATAATTGATAATTGAAAATTGATAATTATGAAACTATATCGGAAAATATCAGTATTGGCGATGGCTGCACTGGTGCTCGCTGCCGGTTTTACCAGTTGTAGCGAGGACGACCTCGACACCAACCAGTACAATAAGAGCGGTGTGAATATCCTGGGCTTCGGTCCTATGCCTATCACCCGTGGAGCGACCATGCGTGTTACAGGTACTCAACTGAATCAGGTGAAAGAGGTGCTCTTCCCTGAGGGTAACCAGAAACTCACGCCCGCCACGACCTATGTCAACGGAGATTTCTCTGTTCAGAGCTCTGAGGAGATGACCGTTACGATTCCCGACCAATGTGTGCCCGGCAAGCTTCGTCTGGTGACTAATAACGGCGAGACCATCGTATCGGCTTCTAATATCACCTTTGTCGAAGAGATCAAGGTGTCTTCTATGTCTCCCGATCCGGTACATCCTGGCGATGTACTGACCATCAAGGGCGAATATGTCTGGAACATCGGTCAGGTGGTGTTCTTCGACCATGTGACCGTCAATGCAGAGGACTTCGTGAAGAATACCCGTACAGAGATTCAGGTCCGTGTGCCCATGGAGGCAAAGACGGGTGAAGTGGCTTACAACGACGGTTCGGATGGTGCTGAGAACACGCTGATCGGAACACTCAATGTAGACGCAGCTAAGGCTACGGGCGTCTCAAATGCTAATCCTGAGTTTGGCGAGACCATCACCATCACGGGTGAGAACCTCGACCTCGTTTCAAGCATCGACTTCCCGGCTGTTGCAGATGTTCCGTTCCAGGTAGCTAACGATGGCAAGTCTATCAACGTGACTGTTCCCACTAACACCATTTCTGGTACTGTCACGCTCAACTCGGCCTCAGGTCTTACCACTTCTGTGAATATCACTGTTCCTCTGGCCACTGTCAGCAGCACCAGTCCTGTGAAGGATGTGAAGGTGGGACAGACGATTACCATCAAGGGTAACAAACTGGATCGCATCACCCAGTTGATACTTCCCGCCATCGACAATCCTCTCAAGAAAGGCCAGTTCACCCAGAGCGCTACAGAAATCAGCTTCGTCGTTCCTGAGGGTATGGGTGATGGTAAGGTTACCCTTGTACAGCACGACAACTACAGCGTTGAATCTGATAAGATCTCCATGTACAGCGAGGCTCCAGAGACCACAATCTGGGCAGGAAAGTTCGTCATCGGCAACTGGAACGCCGGCATGCAGGAACTGGCCTGGGGTGGCTACGACTGGTCGACGGTGAAGCCTGGTCAGGTACTGACCGTCTACCTCACTCCTGACATGTCTGAAGGTTGGTCGCAGATCCGTATCGGCAACGGCTCGTGGGCTGCGCTGCCAGGTACAGCCGATGTGAATCCGTTGACAGCAGCAGACACCAAGTTCTCTGTCACATTGACTCAGGCTATGATTGACGAAATGGTCAAGAATGGCGGTCTGGTCATCTGCGGTGCCTTCTTCACCATCACGAAGATCACACTCTCCATCCTCGAGACTACCATCTGGAGCGGTCATTTCGCCTTAGGAAGCTGGGCTGCAGGTATGGGTGACCTCTCATGGGGTGGCTACGACTGGAGTAAGGTGGCTGTTGGCACGACACTGAAGCTGTACTATGAGGTAGACTCATCCGTAGGCTACATCAACATCCGCTTCGGCAACGGCAGCTGGGAGGCACTGCCCTCTACAAAAGGCTGGGGCAGTGACGGCAATGCATCGCCCGACCCCTCTGAGACGTCAATTAAGACCGTACTCACCAAAGACGATTTGGATCAGCTTGTCAATAAAGGCGGCCTCGTCATCTGTGGTGCAGGAATATTTGTGAAGAAGGTCGTCCTTCAGTAATCATTGATGAGCAGAGTGTCCATTAAACACAAGGACACTCTGCTCTATTTTTATTCATACATTAAAACCATTTCGACAATGAAGAAGCATATATTTCGTTATATCACCTGTTTGCTATTCTCATGTATTGCTTTCACATCATGTGACGGAAATAGTAATGATGGCGAAGAGACTTCACCCAAAATAAGCATCAACCTTCGTTCGTGCAGCATCACAGAAGGAACGGAATATGTCGCTTCTGAATTGAAGGAGGTCACGTTGTCGTACAATAATGTGGTGGCCGTCAGCACATCAGCCAACATCACGTTGAACGACACAAAGTGCTCAGCACAGTCCAGCAGCACGACAGCGATGGATGTTGTCATCACCCTCCCCACATTGGAGGAAGGGAAATCCTATACGCTGACCATCCCTGAAGGTTCCATCGTCTATAAGAACGACAAAACTGTTTCAGCCCCTGCTTATAAGGTCAGCTTTACCACCAAAGAGGGTGCCAAGCCTATCCATAACGATGCCACAGCCCTTACCAAGAAACTCGGATGGGGATGGAACCTGGGCAACCACTTCGATACCAGTTCGGGCGAAGACGGAAAACCCAACCAGTGGGGTTGGTGGGATAATGCTACGCCTACCGCCATGCTCTACCAGAACCTGAAAAAGGCTGGGGCAAGCACCGTGCGTATTTGTGTGACCTGGGGTAACTACCAGACCGCCGACCCATGGACCATCGACGCCACTTATATGGCCGATGTGAGACAGAATGTGGATTGGGCAGAGGCCGCAGGTCTCAATGTGATTCTGAACATGCACCACGATGAATATTGGCAGGATATCAAGGAAGCTGCCAATAACAATATCATCAACGATAGCATGAAAGACCGCATCGAGAAGACCTGGACCCAGATAGCCGAGGCCTTTAAGGGTAAAGGCGACTTCCTGTTCTTCGAGTCGTTCAACGAAATCCAAGACGGTAACTGGGGATGGGGCGACAACCTGAAAGATGGTGGCAAGCAGTATAAGACACTCAACGAGTGGAACCAGCTGGTAGTGAACACCATCCGTGCCACTGGCGGGAATAACGCCACGCGTTGGATTGGTGTACCGGCATACGCTTCAAGTCCGAAGTTCGCACTTGAGAACAGTTTTGAATTGCCTGCCGATGCGGCCAACCGCGTGATGGTGAGCGTTCACTTCTACGATCCCGATGCTTTTACGCTCTCACCAGAGAAGGCTGGTTACGGCGTGCCGGAGTGGGGCCATACAGCTGCTACAGGCAAGTTCATCGCCGGAACGAACGAGGATCACGTGGTGGAGACCTTCCAGAAGTTACAGGAGAAGTTCATCGCCAACAACATCCCCGTCTACATCGGCGAGTATGGTTGCGTAATGCACACCTCAGACCGTTCTAACCTCTTCCGCAATTACTATCTGGAATATGTCTGCCGTGCAGCTCACACCTACAATCTGCCTGTCTGCATCTGGGACAACAACCAGACGGGTGGCGGCAACGAGCATCATGGCTACTTCAACCATCACGACGGAACCTACCTCAACGGTCTGGAGTCGCTTGTGCAGACCATGATCAAGGCGGCCACATCTGACGATACCACCTATACGCTGGAATCTATTTACAACCGGGCGCCCTAACGCTTCGAAAGGGTCTTGACAACAGGACCTTGATAGGTGTTAAGCGATACACGGAAACTGTCGACAGTCATCCGCGACACGGGCAGGCTGAGCCAGGCATCCGAGGAATAGTACTCTGGCTGGCGGTTCTGGTCGTGATACAGAAGGATGCTACAGGTGCGAGTGCTGTCGGCATGGGTGATGATCGTGTCGCGCAACAGGGCTATCTGATGAACGGCTGACGTATCTTCAGGGGTTCCGACCATCAGCTGGAGATGCATGTTGAGATACTTACCCGACTTGCTCATCCAGACGCTCTGCAACTTAACAGGATCCGACTTGTATGCCTGCTTGAAGTCAGCCAGACGCACCAGACTGGCACAAGGCACCAAACCCATGGAGATGACCTCGGCCTTGCCGTCCACCTTATTATAATATAACATGCAGCGATAGCTGGTATCGGCCTTGGCGACCCACTTCGCCGTGAATGGCGACGTAAGCGGCAACTCTTCACCATCGTCGGTCACAATCTTCGTCACCTGTTTGCTGCTGTTCACGATCGCCTCGGCAAAATCGCCACGCATCAGCGAGTATTTGCCGTCGCCCTTATCGTAGGTGTCCTGAGTGCAGGAAGTGATGAGGAGTGAGAAAACCAAGAGGCGGAGTGAGAATACCAGGAGGCGGAAGAGTCTTTTCATAGGGCGGCAAGTTGATTACGGACAGGATTGGCATACATGGTGAGGATGCGTTCACGAAGGAAAGGCACATCCTTATTGGGAAGTTGGATCTTGGCCAGCTGGCCAGACAGATACTGCTCGAAACGCTGGCGGTCGGCCTCGGAATAATGCGACGCATGGGCTTGATCGCCATTCAGCTCATCCAAGGCCAGATAGTTGCAGGGGAATAGTTGGTAACCCCGATGGATGGCCTTGTCCATACGCTCAGCCAGCGTACGGAAATACTCGGTCTTAGGCAGATGGGCGAGTTCGTCAAGCCACGTATTGACAGGCGCGGCCGTTCGGTAAACGACACGGCCCTTGTAACCGAAGATGCCGGCTTTCATATTATCGAGGTCATCCTGCCGCGACTTCTTGAAAGCGGGGTTGTCACGCTTCTGCTGGAACTCCTGGGCCTTGAGGTAGTCACAGGGGTCGAACTCATAGCTGATGGTGAGAGGGACAATGTTCAGCTCTTTCAGATCGCCGCCCATGGCCAGCATCTTCAACACAGATTCCTGTGTCCGGTCGTCGGAGTCCTTCGCCCTACCCTCGCGCTGGGCAATCCAGATGTTTTCCTTCTTCTGGGTCACGGCGAAGTGGATGTAACGGCTCATGAGCTGTGAGGCGGAGAGCGTCTCTCGTAACGACAATCCACGGCGAACAGTAAAGGCCTTGTTCATACGGACAAGCCTTTTGATCCATGGATAAATAAGGAGGTTATCGCCGATACCGATTTCGACAGTCGTGGGATAGCCAGCCTCAAACAACTTGACATCCAGGAATGCCGAATCGAGGACGATATCACGATGATTTGAGACAAACGTGAAACGGTCGTCAACACCTTTTACGTTGGCATCATCATCGAAGGTGCAGCCATCGGTATGCTTCCGGATAATGAAATTGACGATCGGCTTCATGAAGCGCTTCTGGAAGTCGAGCGGTGTCTTGACACCCATGAAGGCAAGCCGCAGCAAGCTGTTACGTACAGTCTTCGGCAGCCAGGGAGCGAAACCCTTCATCAGCACATTGAACTGACGATCATTCAACATGTCATCGAATGCCTGCCGCATCTCCTCCGGCTCATAGGGCCTAATCTCGTTAAACTCCTCTGGTATCTTCATATCCTTTCGTGTTCATCCGTGTTTATCCGATGCTAAAACTGATTTTCAACGATCTCAGCGAGTACATCCTTCATCTCAAGCCCAGCGGCACGCACCTGCTGGGGAATGAAGCTGGTGGCAGTCATGCCCGGCGTGGTATTCACCTCAAGCATCGAGATCTTACCCTCAGGAGAGATGATATAGTCGATACGGATGATGCCGTTACAATTCAAGATGTCGTAGATGTGACTGGTGATCTTAGAGACACGCTCCGCAATCTCAGGAGAGATACGGGCAGGAGTAATCTCCTGGACCTGACCGTTGTACTTGGCGTCGTAGTCGAAGAACTCATTGCTCGTCACCACCTCGGTAGCAGGCAAAACGACAGACTTCTCTCTCGTCTTATAGACACCCTGTGATATCTCCGTTCCCTCCAGGTAACTCTCGACCATGATCTCAGGACTCTCCATCATCGCCTTGCGGATGGCAGGGGCGAGCTGGTCTTTATTCTTGACCTTGGATACGCCGAACGACGAGCCGTCGGCAGCAGGCTTCACGAAGCAGGGCATACCGATGCGCTCTTCTATCTCGTCGTCGCCCACCAGTTCCTCATAACCCTTACGAATGAGCAAGGAGTCGGCCACACTGACACCATAGCTGCGCAGATACTGATTGAGCACGAACTTATCAAACGTCAGCGCCTCAACCAATACGCCACTGGTGCTATATGGCAACTCGATCAGGTCAAAATAGCCTTGCAGCAGACCGTTTTCGCCAGGAGTGCCATGGATGGTGATATAAGCATAGTCGAACAATCTTTTCTTTCCGTCCTCGATAAAGGAGAAATCATTGCGGTCGATCTTGGCCGTCGTACCGTCATGCAGTTCTACATGCCAGTCCAGCCCCTTGATGTCGACGATATAAACATCATAACGCTCCTTGTCGAAGAAGGAGTAAAGTCCCTGAGCCGAGCGCAATGAGACATCGTGTTCGGATGAGTCGCCACCACAGACGATGGCTATCGTTCTCTTCATATTTTCCATATATCTATTTACCTTTTTACTTTTTCACCTTTATATAGTTCCGCCATTTGTCGATAAGGGCCGCCATGTCGTCAGGCCACTCGGAGGAAAAATCCATCTGGACACCCGTCGCGGGATGGACAAATCCCAAAGTCCTGGCGTGGAGCACCTGCCGAGGGCAGAGTTTGAAGCAGTTCTGGATGTAGGCTTTGTAGCTGGCCGTACGCTCACCACGAAGGATCTCCGTACCACCGTAGCGCTCATCGCAGAACAACGGATGGCCGATGTGCTTCATGTGAGCCCTGATCTGATGGGTACGGCCCGTCTCCAACACGCATTCCACCAACGTCACATAGCCATAGCGCTCCATCACCTTATAATGAGTCACAGCGGGCTTACCTATCTCCGAGTCAGGCGGGAAGACGGCCATCCTAAGCCGGTCCTTCGGGTCACGCCCGATATTCCCTTCTATCCGACCCTCGTCTTCCACAAAGTTTCCCCATACAAGCGCATTATAGCTACGATGGGTGGTCTTGTTGAAGAACTGCTTACCCAGCGAGGTCTTTGCATCAGGCGTCTTGGCCACCACGAGCAGCCCGCTGGTATCCTTGTCGATGCGGTGGACGAGTCCTACCTCCGGGTCATTGGGATCATAAGTGGAAAGATCCTTCAGGTGCCAGGCGATGGCATTGACCAAGGTGCCGTTGAAGTTGCCACAACCCGGATGGACCACCATGCCTGCGGGCTTATTGATGACCATGAGGTCGTCGTCTTCGTAGACCACCTCGAGGGGGATATCCTCGGGGGTGATGGTCGTGTCGTAGTGCGGACGGTCGAGCATCAGGGTGATGATGTCGCCTGGACGCACCTTGTAGTTGCTCTTCACAGGATGAGCGCTCCGTCCCTGCTTCTGGTCCTCTGCCGTACAGACATGGATAAAGCCTGCATCGGCAGCCTTCTGTATCCTATTGCGGCTGGAGTGTGGCTGATGTTCGGAGAGGAACTTATCGATACGGACAGACTCCTGACCCTTGTCCACCTCTATACGGAAGTGTTCATAGAGTTGATCGTCATCCGTCTGCTCGATGACATCGCCATCGGCCATCAGTTCCAGTTCATCATCATCCAGATAGTCCATCACTCCGTCACTTCCTCAAATTCGTCCACATTGCCGCTTTCCATCATCCTGTACTCGGGCTCTATATAGTCTATTTCCTCCTCTGAGTCATAGGTGCCGCTGCCAATCACCAACGTCAGCGGTGAGTCGATCGATACATGGTCGCCTGCGGAGACCCTGTGTCCCCGACAGAGGATGCCATACACCCAATCCTTCTCTCCAGGCACCTCTTGGGGCGGAAGGAGTCTGAATCCCAAGGCCGTCAACTTCGCTTCAGCCTCGCGATAGCTGCTGTTGTCTACCACATCGGGGATGGCAAACGATGGCGACGATGGGGAGTTGACGGTCACATAGATGGTATGTCCCTCCTTCACCATAGTACCCTCCCCCGGATTCTGCCCAAGAATCGAATTGGCCGCAAGACCCTTATTGTAGCCTGAGTCGCTGACCATCACGTTCAGTCCATAGCTTTCCATCAGCTGACGAGCTTTTGAGATATCCATGCCCTCCAGCTTGGGCACCTTGACACCCTCGCCGTGACGGGTATACTTTTCGAGACCGAATTTGACACCGAATGCCAGTAATACGATGACGAGCAGCATGGCCAACAAGTTGAGCCACAGATAAAGGCTCGCAAACTTACCGAAGAATTCCTTTGCTTTCATCTGAATAATCGTTTTCTCACGTGCAAAGGTACGGCAAATCAACAAAAAAACCAAATAATAAAGGTATAAAAAACAGAAAGAAGTGAAGATTGCTCTCCACTTCGCTCTGTTTCACTCGAATTTCGATGATCTGCGGCAGGAATTATTTGCCGTGGTTCTCATCAGAAACCGTTAACTTCTTGCGGCCCTTAGCACGGCGGGCGGCCAGTACGCGGCGACCATTCTTGGTGGCCATTCTCTCACGGAAGCCGTGCTTGTTCACGCGACGGCGATTGTGCGGCTGAAATGTTCTTTTCATTGCTTTTTATACTTATTTATTTGTTCAAATTCAACGTTTTGGGGTGCAAAAGTACTCATTTCTTTTGAATTACGCAAGTTTTCTTCGAAATTTAGTGCAACTTTTTATGTTTTTTTCCAAAAAAGCAGTACCTTTGCACCCGAAAACGATAAAAAGTAACAGTTTTAAGGTATATGATTAATTCACAAGACATTAAAAAGGGCACCGCCATTCGCATGGACGGTAGCATCTGGGTTTGCATCGATTTCCAACACCGCAAGCCAGGCAAGGGTAACACGATTATGATTATCAAGGTAAAGAACGTCACCGACGGTCGCGTATTGGAGCGCCGCTTCAACATCGGCGAGAAACTGGAGGATGTCGTCATCGAGCGTCGCCCCTATCAGTATCTCTATGAGGATCAGTCTGGACGTATCTTCATGAACCAGGAGACCTTCGAGCAGATTCCCATCGACAACGAACTCGTGATCGGTCATGAGTATATGAAAGAGAGTGATATCGTGGAAGTCGTTTCTGACACCACCGATGGCACCATCCTCTACGCTGAGATGCCCGTGAAGACCGTTCTTCGCGTGACTCACTCTGAGCCGGGTATCAAGGGCGACACCGCTACCAACACGCTGAAGCCCGCTACTCTGGAGACTGGCGTCGAGGTACGCGTTCCTCTGTTCATCAACGAGGGCGACCTTATCCAGGTCGACACTCGCGACGGCAGCTATCTGCAGCGCGTCAAGGAATAATGAAATACTCTATTATCGTTCCTGTCTACAATCGCCCTGAAGAAGTGGGCGAATTACTCGAAAGCCTATCTAATCAGACACTGAGGGATTTCGAGGTGATCATTGTGGAAGACGGATCGGTAAAGACCTGCAAGGATGTTTGCGACAAATACGCAGACATCCTTGTTTTGCATTATTATGCCAAGGAGAACAGCGGACCCGGGCAGAGCCGCAATTATGGCGCCGAACGTGCCAACGGCGAATACATTATTATATTAGACAGCGATGTCGTACTGCCGAAAGGCTATGTGGAGGCTATCGACAAGTCTTTGTCATCTGAGAAGGAAGAAATCGTTGCCTTCGGCGGCCCTGATGCAGCCCATCCGTCATTTACCCCTGTGCAGAAGGCCATCAGCTATTCGATGACCTCGTTCTTCACGACAGGCGGCATCCGGGGCGGAAAGGCCAAGCTCGACAAGTTCTATCCCCGTTCGTTCAACATGGGCATCCGCCGAGATGTCTACCTGCAGTTAAGTGGATTCTCGAAGATGCGCTTCGGCGAGGACATCGACTTCTCCTACCGCATCGTGGAGGCAGGCTATCGTCCGAGGCTCTTCCCAGAGGCCTGGGTGTGGCACAAGCGGCGCACGGACTTCAAGAAGTTCTTCCGTCAGGTGTATAACAGCGGTATCGCCCGCATCAACCTTGAGAAGCGCCATCCTGGCACGATGAAACTCGTCCACCTGCTACCGACGGCCTTCACCGTGGGCGTCATCGCCCTGATCCTCATCTCTGCCGTAGGACGGGCTCTGATGCACTACGTTGATCGCGACCAGTTCTACTGGATGTGCTTCGGCCCTTGGATACCTATTATATTATATAGTCTATTCATCTGCATCGACTCGACCATTAGGAATAAGAGTCTGAAGGTGGGACTGCTCAGCATCCCAGCGGCCTTCGTCCAGCTCATGGGTTACGGACTCGGATTCATCGAATCATGGTGGAAGCGGTACGTGCTACGACAAGACGAATTTACAGCTTTCGAAAAGACATTCTACAAATAATAACCCTTTAAAACTTAAATGAAGCACTATGAAGAAACTCAACATCAATCAATGGGCGCAAGAAGACCGTCCACGTGAGAAGATGGCAAGTGCAGGAACTGAAGCACTTACCAACGCAGAATTGTTAGCCATCCTCATCGGCTCTGGTTCCACAAAGGAGACAGCCGTCGACCTGATGAAAAAAATCCTCGCCGACTGCAACAACAACCTGAACACGCTAGGTAAGATGACCATCCGCGATCTATGTCGGTACAATGGCATTGGCTTGGCGAAGGCCATCACTATCCTTGCTGCCTGCGAACTGGGCAAACGACGTCAGGCAGAGACCCCCGAGGAACGGCCAGACCTGGGTACTGCCACCCGCATCTACAACCATATGCACCCCGTTATGCAGGATCTTGACGTAGAGGAGTTCTGGGCACTGCTGATGAATCAGCACTACCGTCTCATCAAGAAAGTACGCATCTCGCATGGCGGCATCACCGAGACAGCCGTCGACATCCGCGTCGTCATGAAAGAAGCCGTCCTCGCCAACTGCACCATCCTCGCCGTCTGCCACAACCATCCCTCAGGCAACCTCTCCCCCAGCAAGGCTGACGATGCATTGACAAGAAGTATCAGTAGAGCCTGTGAGGTTATGAACATCCACTTCCTGGATCATGTGATTGTCACAGACGGCCAATACTACTCATTCCACGAGCAGGGGAAGTGCTGATGTCAATAACTACATGGCAGTCCTGGGTGTGATGAGAAGAGCAAGCCAGATTGAGAGACCAATATCTCATCAGTAGGTAGCGATCTGCTTGACGTCATCCTCAAAGGTATCCTTCTGCAAGGCCCGGGACTTGAGTTTTGAGCGGTAAGTATAGATGGTTGTTATCGACGAGCGCAGGATGTCGGCTATCTTCTGGTTGTCGACAATACCCAGTCGGATGAGAGCCAGCACGCGCAGTTCGGTAGTCAACTTTGTGGAGTCTTCTTCTATTTCAAACTGGCTGTCGGGTGTCATCAGACGGTTCACCTCACTAATGAAATCAGGATAGATATTCAGGAAGGCTGTGTCGAAATTCTGGTGGAACATCTTGACACCCTCGTTGATGGCCGAGCTACTCTTCAGTTCGGCATAGAGGTCTTCCAACTTACGGTCGCGAGCCAGGCGGTTAAAGTATTTGTGCCGCTCCTCACCCCGATGGATGAGGGCACTGCACAGCTCCAGGAATCGACCAATGTATTCGTCCTTAATACGGTTGGCCTCCTTCATCTGGGAGTTGAGTGTTGAGAGTTGGGTGTTGAGTGTCTGCATGTCCTCGTTCTGGCTGGTGAGCACCGCATTCATCTGGTTGATTTTCCTATTGGCGATGCGACGCTTGTAGAGCAGCCAGAAATTAAAGAGGATGAGGCCCACCAACAAGAGAGCGATTGCGGCCAAAATGGTGAGCAGCCGGTTAGTGCGCTGCAATGCATGTTCTCGCTCGGTATCGTAAGCCTTAGTAATAACCGGTGCCAGCCGAGCCACCTGCATGCTCCGCAAACGACTGCCATATTGTTGTGCATCGTTGCTGGCTCGCGATAGGTAGCGATAGGCCCGTTCATAGACTCCCCTTTCCATCAGTATAGATGCCAGTTCGCGCAGGGCATTATTCTCAAGGATGGCACCGCGCAAATCGCTGATGGCCGAGAGTAGCAGATAATACTCCTGCTGCTTGGGATTATTGTTCTTCCAATAGAAATAGGCCAATGTACTGGCGACAATGCTATAGCGACGATCGCCCGACTGCAAGGTAGGCAGATACTGCTCAAACTGCCGGACAGCTCCATCTACATCCCCTTGCTCACAGGTATAGCTGGCACGGCTCGTCATATACTCGAACGATTCCTTAGGAGCAATCTGTAATAATAACTGACGAAAATGCTGCGCACTGTCGATATAGTTCATGAAATAAGGTGTGTATTGTGCCATCTCCGAACGGTAGAGATTCAGTTCTGCGCGCTGGTTGTAGTACAATACCCTGGTTTCGGTTGAAAGCCGGGCTGGTTGTATACTGTCAAGCAGCAGCCGGGCATTGTTGAATATGCCCGAGACGCTGAGAATGTGGGCCAATCGTATGGCACTGGCGGCATGACGATCAGCATCGGTCGTTGCCAAAGGGCTCTGTATGTTGCGATTGATGTAATAGTAGGCTGAGTCAAAACGGAATGCTAGATACTCGTCGTAGAGCCGAAGATTCTTGTCGTATTCTTGTTCTGGTGTCAGTGTGACGCCCTGCAGACCCTTGGAGAGTGTCATGATCTGCGATTCCTTAGCAGCCACGATTTCGTCGTGACGTTCTATCAGACTGTCGAGTGTCTGATAGAGCCGGTCTGTCTGAGTGTCGGCAACAGGTCTTCCACATGCTACGATGAGCAAGGCTGTAAATGCGATGGCTACCAATTTATTCATTGTATTCCGAGTTTAGTTATTAATTCGGCACAAAGTTAATGATTCTATTTGAAACTACCAAATCCAAGTACATGATAAAAGACTAAATCAAGATAAAAACGGATTGCAAAAGTTTTGATTTTCTATTGCGCATTGAAAAGGAATACTTTGATTATCAGGTAATTATATTTTTAAGTATTTTGATTTTTGTTTGAACAGCTTGTATATGGACATTTATCGTCTTAACTTTGCCGTCGAATTCACAATCAATGTATAAAAATTTGTTCCTCATGCATAAGTTATTAGTTAGGTTAATTGTTTTAGTTAGTTGTAGTTTCTTTGCCAACGTTCAGGCAAAGGATGCTTTGGTCTGTTCACCCGACAGCACCGTGACGGTTGCTGTCGGCGTGAAGGCCAGCAAACCCTATTACACGATTAAGTATGGTGCAAAGACGATTGTCGCTCCCTCGCACCTCGGTTTCCTTCTCGACAAAGGATCATTAGGTGATGATGTCAAGTTGATGGGCAAAAGCTATGCTTCGAAGGACGAGACGTGGACACAGCTCTGGGGCGAAGAGGAGACGGTGCGCAACCATTACAATGAACTTACTGTGAATTTCAGAGAGAAGTCAGGCCGACAGATGAGCGTCGTGTTCCGTGTGTTCAACGACGGTGTCGGCTTCCGATATATTCTGCCAAGTATCAGTAAAGGTGAGAAGTATTGTATTCAGGACGAATTGACCGAGATCACCTTGGCACACGATGCCAAGGCTTGGTCGATTCCTACTAACCGTACTGAATACTTCGAGGGCATCTACACCGCTGATCTGCTGAGCAGGAAAGATACCGTATGCACGCCGCTCACCATAGAATACGAGGACTCGCTATACCTCGCCATCCACGAGGCTGCACTTGAGGACTATGCCAGCATCAACCTGACACCCGTTAGAAGTGAAGAGTCAAGAGTGAAGAGTGAAGAGCTTGCTTCCGCTGTAAGGTTGCAGACGGCACTGACACCTTGGCAGAGTGGGGTAAAGGTGTATTGCGAGGGGGAGACGAAGTCGCCTTGGCGTACTATTATAATAGGTAAGACAGCTGGTGACCTGATGACCTCGCGGCTGATGCTGAATCTGAACGAGCCATCAAAGATAGAAGACACTTCCTGGATTGAGCCGGGCCGATACATCGGCATCTGGTGGAGCATCCACAAGAAGCAGAACACCTGGGAGATGGGTCCGACACACGGGGCAACCACACAAAACGTAAAGAGATATATCGACTTTGCTGCCCGTCACGGCTTCAGCGGTGTGCTGGCAGAGGGTTGGAATCCAGGATGGGGACAGGGCGAGAAGATCTCGTATCTGAAGGCTTATCCAGACTTTAATATAGAAGAGGTATGCAAATACGCTCTGTCGAAAGGCGTGCGCTTCATCGGCCATACGGAAACGTGGGGCAATGCAAAACTCTTAGAAGAGCAGATGAACTCCGCCTTTGCATGGTTCAACCATCTGGGCATCCGTGCCGTGAAGACGGGCTACGTGGGGCATTTCTTCGACGGCAAGGAACTGGCTAAGTCGCAGTACGGCATCCGCCACTACCGTAAGGTCATTGAGACGGCTGCCAAGCACCACATCATGATTGACAACCACGAGCCTGCCATGCCCACCGGTATTCAGCGCACCTGGCCCAACCTGATGACTCAAGAGGGTGTTCGCGGTCAGGAGTATAATGCCTGGGACCGCAGAGGCGGCAATCCTCCTGCCCATACCGTCACCCTGCCCTTCACCCGCTGTCTGGCCGGGCCTACGGACTTCACGCCTGCCATCTTCAACTTCTCGGAGGTGGTGAAAGGCACTCATCCTCACTCAACTCTGGCGAAGCAGCTCGGCGAGTTCGTGATTATCTACAGTCCGTTGCAGATGGCTGCCGATGCCATTGAGAACTACGAAGGCCAGCCTGCTCTGACATTTATCGAAAGTTGTCCGACGACCTGGAGCAAGACGATTGTCCCCAACGGTGAGATAGGCAAGTATGTGACTGTAGCCCGAAAGGAAAGGCAACGGGTAGGCGCGTCAGCGGGAATGCGGGGTGGTGACCGCTGGTTTATCGGTAGCATCACCAATGAAGAGGCTCGTGAACTGTCTCTGAGGCTCGACTTCCTGGATGCCGATGCCACTTACCGCGCTGTCATCTATGAAGACGGTCCTGATGCCGACTATGAGACGAATCCCTATCCGATGACTATTCGTCAGGAAGAAGTGACCAGCGGGAGTACACTGAAGCTCAGACTTGCCCGTAGTGGAGGTGCTGCCGTAAGGATTGAGAAATTGGAAAAATGAGAATTATCTTTATAAGTAACTCTAATTAATTAAAAAGTAAAACAATGGAAAAAACGAAGAGTCAATTCTGCCGCTTGCTCATGCTCATAGCGGTTGTGTGTTTTGCCTTGGATGTTTCAGCGCAGACCACCGTCAGTGGCCATGTGAAAGACGACACTGGTGAGGATGTCATCGGCGCCAGCGTCATGGAAAAAGGAACATCGAACGGCACCGTCACAGACTTTGACGGAAAATTCACTTTACAGTGTAAGTCTGGTGCGACACTGGTGATCAGCTTTATCGGCTACAACCCGCAGGAGGAGAAAGCCAAAGATGGCTTGGAGATCACGCTGAAGGAAGACGTGGCACAGCTGAACGAAGTAGTGGTCGTGGGCTACGGCTCGATGGCCAAGAAAGAGATTTCGAGTTCGGTCGTTCAGATCAGCAAAGATCAGTTCAACCAAGGAGCCGCCAGCGACCCCATGGCCCTGATTGCCGGTAAGGTGGCTGGTCTTAACGTGGCCTCATCGGCCGATGCCAACCCCAACGCCATGACCAATATCCAGGTGCGTGGTGCCGGATCGCTCACGGCCTCTAACGGTCCCCTGGTAGTCATCGACGGTATCGCCGGCGGTGACCTGCGTAACATCGCTACTCAGGATGTGGAGTCGATCACGGTGCTGAAGGATGCCGGCTCGGCTGCCATCTACGGTACCCGTGGTGCCAACGGTGTGATTCTGGTAACGACGAAGAAAGGCTCCGGCACGGCTGGCGTCACCAACGTCACCTACGACAGTTATATTGCCTTCAACGTGCAGAAACCGCGTGTTGGCATTCTCTCAACCGATGAGTTCCGTCGTTCGCGCCGTGGTCAGGACTATGGTGCTGATACTGACTGGTGGGATGAGATCACTCGTCCTGTCAGCTATAATCTGAACCAGTATCTCTCTATCGATTCTTCCACGAAGAACGGTTATTTCGGCCTGTCAGTGAACTATAAGAAAGGTAATGGTCTGGACATCGTTTCCGGACGTGAGGAATACGGCGGGCGCTTCGTCGGCGAACAGCGTGTACTGAACAACCGTCTGCAGTTCAACTCATCGCTCTCTGTCCGCAAGGTACACGAGGAGTGGGGCAACGACGGACTGTTTGACACCGCCCTGACCATGAACCCCACTGTGCCCGTGAAGAATCCCGACGGCACATACTATCAGCCCAACTCGCCTACCGACATCCACAACCCTGTGAACGACCTGAAGGAGAATGTCAGCCAGGGCGACCGCATCTACCTCTTGGGTAATGCCGATGTGAAGTTAAACATCCTGCAGATGGAGCAGCACAATCTGAACACCTCGCTGAGCTATGCCCTGCAGTACAACGATCTGAAGGACAACTTCTATACACCGTCGACCTCCAGCGAGTCGTTCTGGAATGGCTATGCCGGTCGTGCCCGCATCAACTACCAGAAGTGGTGGACGAACCGCCTGGAGTGGCTCGTCAACTACACGCTGACGCTCAATGAACACCAGTTGAAGGCCGTGCTCGGCTATTCATGGGAGCGCAGCAAGTGGGAGCAGAGCGGCAACGAGAACATGGGTTTTGTCTACGACGCCCTCTCGTATCATGGCATCGGAAGCGGCAGTTATCTGCGCGACGGCAAGGCCAACCTCTGGGCAGGCAGTTCAGAATCGACGCTGATAGGTTTCTTCGGACGTCTGAACTATAACTACAACGATATGATCTTCGCTTCGGCTTCGATGCGCCGTGAGGGCAGCACCAAGTTTGGTGCCAACACCAAGTGGGGTAGCTTCCCCTCAGCATCCCTGGCCTGGGAACTCACCAAGGCTCCGTTTGCACAGAATCTGGCTCAGACCTTCCAGAGTCTGAAACCCCGAGTAAGTTATGGTGTCACTGGCCGTTCTGACTTTAATGCCTATCAGAGCATCGCCACCTATAGTACCCGTGGTGCCTATCTTATCGACAATCAGTGGATCAACGGCTATGCACCCTCGCTGAATGCCAACCCCGATCTGGCTTGGGAGAAGTCTACGGCTTTCAACGTGGGTGTCGACTTCGTAGCCGTGAACAGCCGTCTGCGTGGTAGTGTGGAGTACTTCGACCGCCGTTCTCAGGATCTGCTCTACAACTATACGGCTCCGCAGCCGCCGTTCATCTACAACACCATCTTGGTGAACGTCGGAACCACCAAGAATACAGGTATCGAAGTGTCGCTCGACTACGACGTGCTGGCCAAGAAAGCCCTCAAGTGGACGACCGGCATCAACTGGAGCATGGGGCAGACCAAACTCACCAAACTCTCAAGCGATGCCTATCAGATGGCCTACCTCGACCTCTATCAGAAGCCGGGTCCCGGCACCAGCGAGTATTTCTTCCGTGTGGAGGAGGGCGGCAAGATCGGTCAGTTCTATGGCTACGAGCATGCCGGTGTCGATGAGAACGGACTACTGCTCATCTACGACAACAATGGCAATGCCGTGCCCGCAGCCCAGGCCGATCCCACCTACAAGCGTAATATCGGCAACGGCGCTCCCAAGCATTTCCTGTCGTGGAGCAACTCGCTGAGCTACAAGAACTGGGATCTCAGCATGCTCTTCCGCAGTGCCCTCGGCTTCGAGATCTTCAACATGCGTAAATATGGTATGGGACTGAAGGGAGCGGGTACCGACAATGTGCTGCGCACGGCCTATACCGACTATGCCGACGTGGAGTCGAGCGGTGGTATCATCTCAAGCTATTTCCTCGAGAACGGCAACTACTTCAAGCTCGACAACGTCACTCTGGGCTATACCTATAGTCCGAAGAACCGCCAGTTGGTTGAGAACCTGCGTGTCTACCTCACCGCCAAGAACGTCTTCACGCTGACAGGCTATGAAGGCAACGACCCCTCAATCGTCACCTCTACGGGCATCACTCCCGGTATCGATTCCAACAGTGCCTATCCGCAGGCAACAAACATCACAATGGGCGTTACGGTAAGATTCCATTAATTGAAAATTGATAATTGAAAATTGATAATTATGACTACATATAAATATAATAAGGTAGTGGCAAGAGTTTGCTCGTTCCTCCTTCCACTTTCCTCTTTCCTCGTTACCGCCTGTACAGATCTTGACGAGAAAGTGTACGACCGTATAGACGCCGGTGTCTATTATCAGAATGAGGCTAGTGTGAAAGGCGCTGTGGCAGCCATCTACGGACAGACATCACAGACACTGGCTGGCGAGAACTTCTTCCACCTCTCGGAATACCCCTCCGACCAGATTACCTGGCGCGTATGGAATGCCGGACTCTGGGGATGGGACGAAGCTATGAAGACCGTGCTCTCATGGCACAACTGGACTTCAGAGTCGACCATCATCAATAATGCCTGGAACGGAGCCTGGACGGCTATCGGACTGGCCAACCTGCTGCTCAGCGACCTAGAGGGTCTGAGTGCTGCAGGACTGGGGATGAGCGATGCACAACTGGCACAATATGTGGCCGAGGTGCGCACCATCCGTGCCTGGAACTACTACTGCATCTTCGAACTCTGGGGTGGTGCCCTGCCACTGAACACCTCCGCCAGCAGTGAGGTGCCTGGTACTGCCGATCCCGACTGGAACACCTCGTGCAAGAAGATCTACGACTTCATTGCTACCGAACTCGACGAGACAGTCAGTGCCTTGGCCAAGGACGATGCCAACCACTCGATGGTGAACCGCGCCAATCAGGCAATGAACCGTCTGCTCAAGGCCCGTCTGCTGCTCAATGCCGAGGTATTCATCGGTGAGAGCCACTATGACGAGTGCGAAGCCCTGTCGAAGGAGATTATCAACGGCACATACGGCAACTACGCCATCGACGAGAACTACCGCAACCTCTATTCGATGGACAACGTGAAGAGTCCTGAGGTCATCTTCGCACTGGCTGCCGAAGACGGTCAGGGCGCTGCCAACGCCATCTCGAATGTACGAACGATGGTGGGCATGTGGTATGGCTATGCCGACTACTTCGGACAGAGCTACGACGGTATCGGCGCCTGGAACTGTGTGTGCTTGGTTCCTTCGTTCGACAACTCAGGCACCGTCCTGCCTACTGGCGGTACTACCGGTGCCAAGTGTTTCCTGGACTATGGCGACAAACTGGGTGCCCCTTACGAGCGCTTCGACGACCGCGACATCCGCAAGCAGAACTACACCTACGATACTGCTACTAAGACCCACGGCCCGGGCATGTTCCTGAAAGGCGTTATCCGTGCCAACTTCGGAACGGGCGACGTGCTGAAAGCCGATGCAGACCGCGATGGTCAGGATCTGGTGTATGTCGACCAGCTGGGTACCTTCCTCAATCAGGGGCGCAATCTCGAGACGGTGATGAGTCCCCGTTGGGGCGAGACCAACTCCGGTGTCCGTCTGGTGAAGTATCCGCTGTATCCCAACGATGAGCAGGGCGGTTTCAAGAGCATCGACGATGTGCAGTTCCGTCTGGCCGAGGCCTACTATAATGTGGCCGAGTGTGAGATGCGCAAGGGCAACAGTTCCGAGGCCAAGAACTATGTGGATGCTGTACGTGCCCGCTACTATAAGACTTCCGACCGCAGTTCTGCACTCAGCATTCCCGGACCAGGCTTCACACAGTTCGATATGGACTGGATGCTCTCTGAGTGGGGCAAGGAATATCTGGGCGAGGGTAACCGCCGTCGTACCGACCTGCGCCGTTTCGACAAGTTCACGCAGGGTCAGTGGTGGTTCTGGGGACGGGCTACCGAGGACGGCATCAGCCTGCCTGCTCAGCGCGACCGTAAGTATGAGTGGTATCCATTGCCACAGACGGCTATCTCTGTCAATCCCGGATTGATTCAGAACCCGAGTTATCAATGAAGATTGAAAATTGAAAAATGAAAGCTTAAAGCTTAAAGTTTAAAGATTAAAGATTATGAATACCAAGATATATAGTCTGATGTTAGGTCTGTTGACCCTGACGGGGTTGCTGACAGGCTGTAAGAGCGACGAAGACATCACGTTCGACCATGAGCGTCAGCAGTTTGAGACACGGGCCGAACGTATCCTGCTGGAGTTCATTGCCCCCTTCGGCACCACTGCCGACGAGGAGATCTATATCACCGGAGCCTTCAACGGCGAGGAAGAGGCCGTCGGCAATCCGCAGTATCTGTTGACAAAGGCCCCCA
>JAEEGH010009801.1_pt1 | contig 22186 bp, 19 predicted proteins | sample 9134181 | NCBI WGS metagenome assembly JAEEGH01 (sample SAMN16246544, study PRJNA631951) | gut metagenome | biome: gut microbiome; feature: rumen; material: DP-attached | host: Bos | place: Iran: Karaj | collected 2018-10
GCTTTGGCGAAAGCGACTGTGTGCTTGGATTCCTGGATGCATTCAAGGACGGAACGAAGTTTGACGTGATTCTCTGCAATATGATTCGCAGTGAACTCTGGCCGCTCCGCGATGACATCGAAGATTTGCTCGCCGAAGGCGGCGAACTCATCATCAGCGGACAGCTTGTCACTGAAAAGGATTACATCCTTAAGTGGTTTGAAGAAGCCGGCTTCAAGGTTTCCGTTGAACGCGAAAAAGGCGAGTGGTGGAGTGTGCTTGCACACTCCTAAACGAGCCTTTTTAAGGCGACAAACGCAAAAGGCGAGTGTCGCGAGGCGAGTGAAGTGACATCGCTTGCGATGTCATTGCCGAGCCGTTTGACAAGACGCGAAGCGTCAACGTTGCAGCCAAGAGTTTCTTCGTCATTCTGAAGCCGTAGGCTGAAGAATCCAGTGCCTCAAAACAAGAATTCACTGGATCCTTCGACTTCGCTGGCGCTTCGCTCAGGATGACGCTCTTTCGCTAATGGATTTCCTAACCACTAGCCACTAACCACTGTTTACTTATTTTTAAACGTCGGCTTCTTGAAGCCTTTTCCGTGTGAGCGGCGGCTGGCGAGGTTTATTTCGCCGCTGTTGAAGCGGTTCTTGTCTTCGATATTGCGGTGCTCGCGGAACGGCGCATTCTGCTGATTCCCGCGACGATCAAAGTCGCGACGTTCATCTCGATGGAAGTCGTGGCGATTCTCGCCAAAGCGTTCGCGGTCTTCGTAGCGGTCCCCGCGCATTCTTGGGCGCATTTCGCGATTATCATCCCAGCGGTCCCCGCGCGGCTCATACCCATCGTCGCGCCAGCGGTTCTTGACTTTCTCTTTTTTCGGGCGCAATGCTTGCGTGCGTTCGTCGCGCTTTTGCATTTCGCGGTTGCGGAAGTCTTCGTTCTGCTCGCGTTCCTTGCTGGGGAAGTATTCCTTGCCCTCCGCCATGGCAGTGCGGCTCAGCAACAAACGGCTGACCTTACCCATCTTGAGGCGTTCCAGAACTTCGCGCAGGTGCGGGCGGTTCGCGGGGATGTACCAGAAGAAGAATTGCTTCTGGTTCGCCTTTTCTTCCGGCGTTTTCGCGACAAAGAGCGGCTTTCCGTCCGGCGTCATTTCGGCGTAGAACATTTCGGTCGCAATGGTCATCGGTGTTGGCGTAAAGTCTTGCACTTGTTCCAGCTGGAAACCCAATTGCTTTGTTTCAAGTGCAAGTTCAGCCATGTCGGCTTCGGTGCATCCCGGATGGCTACTGATAAAGTACGGAATCAACTGTTGTTTTTTGCCGATGCGTTTGCATTCGTCGTCAAAGAATTCCTTGAACTTGTGGAACAGCGTAAAGCTCGGCTTGCGCATCAATTTCAAGACCGCATCGCTCGTGTGCTCCGGCGCGACTTTCAAACGACCGCTCACATGGTAGTCGATGAGTTCGCGGGCGTATTCTTCGTGGTCCTTGCGGAGTTCTTCATCATCCGTCTCCTGCAAGAGCATGTCGTAACGGACACCGCTTCCGATGAACAGGTGCTTCACTTTTGGGTGGTTACGCACTTCGCGGTAAAGGCTCAAGATTTCGGCGTGGTGCGTGTCCATGTTGTCGCAAATCTTGGGCGTGAGGCAGCTCGCACGGGCGCACTTTTGGCAACGGCTGGGGTCGCGGCCACGCATGTTGTACATGTTCGCGCTGGGTCCGCCAAGGTCTGTAATCGTTCCGGCAAAGCCTTCCATGTTGGTGACAATTTCGACTTCGCGCAGAATGCTTTCGCGGCTGCGGCTCGCGATGAACTTGCCTTGGTGCGCATTGATGGCGCAGAAACTGCATCCGCCAAAACAGCCACGGTGCGTGTTGATGCTGAACTTGATCATGTCGAACGCCGGAATGTTGCCACGCTTCTTGTAACGCGGGTGCGGTTCGCGGGCGTAGGGGTATTCGAAACTTTCGTCCAGTTCGCCATATTCCATCGGCGGGTACGCGGGGTTAATCACCACGGTCTGTTCAGCGACATCCTGCAGAATGCGGCGCTGGAACCACTTGTTGCATTCGATATCCACTCGGCGGCAGTTCTCGATTTGATTCCTCTTGCTTTCCAGACATTCTTCGTAGCTGTATAGTCGCAAATCTTCCCACTTGCTGTTCTTCGGAATGTTCCCTTTGGGCGCCAAGTAGGCAGTTTGCGGAACAGAATTCAGGCTCGAAAACGGAACGCCTTTTTTGAGCAAACGAACAATTTCTTTCAGCGGCTTTTCGCCCATACCATAGACGAGAATATCGGCTTGCGTATCGAATAAAATACTGGGCTTGAGTCTGTCGCTCCAGTAATCGTAATGCGTTACGCGGCGCAAACTCGATTCAAGTCCGCCAATGAGCAGCGGCACATCGGGGTAGAGCTTCTTTAAAATCCTGGCGTACGTATATGTTGCGTAATCCGGGCGGAATCCGGCCTTGTTCCCCGGCGTAAAGGCGTCGTCACTGCGGAGGCGCTTTGCTGCGGTGTAATGGTTCACCATGCTGTCCATGCCGCTCGAAATGGCAAAGAAAAGTCGCGGCTTCCCGAGCTTCTTAAAATCGCGCAAGTCGTCGCGCCAGTTCGGCTGCGGGAGTATCGCCACGCGCAAACCTTCATGTTCCAAAAGTCGCCCGACAACCGCATGACCAAAGCAGGGGTGATCGACATAGGCGTCGGCGCTGATGATGATCACGTCAACGTAATCCCAACCGAGTTCGTCCAGGTCTTCTTTGCAAATGGGTAAAAATCGCGGATCGTACATAGCGGCAACTCTAGGTATGGGTTGAGGTTTTTATGTCAAAGATAGAAAATCGGGGTTTACAAAAAGACGACCTTTATTCCACTCTCCCTTTGACGCAACGGACGGAAAGACCGTATTTTTTTTCGGCCAGTACTATTGTGACGAAATCTTCAGTTCTATCAAATGTGACTACCGCAGCGTATTTTTCGTAAGGCGATGCTGATGTCCAAAAATCGCTGACTTTGCCAATGTATTTGAATTCGTCTGGAATGGCGATTCCTGCAGCGATTACGGAAAAACCATACTCATTGGTGTTGGGGAGGGCGTCGTCCCAGCTTTGTTGAGCTTTCAATGAAGTGCCTGCACAATGGAACTTGTCTGGGTTTTCCTCGTCTGATTCTATTTCGCAAGTGTGGTCTTCAATAAGTTCGTACCATTCATCGGCTTTGGGCAAATGCCAACCATCAGGGCAAGCTTTTTTGGCCGCTTCCCAATTGTAATGCCTTCCATATTTTTGGCAGTTTTCAGGTTTGTCATCGTAGCACCAGCTTTTAGCAAGAGAGTCGTCTTCTGTTTCAAAGTTCATATTTTGAGCAGTCCAAACGTGATTGCTGATGACGAGGGTCCGGTAAACTTGATTATCTCGTTTGTCCAAAAGTTCCCCGTAAGAAACGGTTGGATTCAAATACTCCGTGGTAATGCAATCATATTGGTCGCAATCATAAAAACGAAGGTCTGCACTGGACCTTGGGCCAATGGAGCTGGAACTTGCAATTGAACTTGATGATACTACGCTAGATGAAGATTTAGGCTTTGAACTGGAATATCTCACGCGACTCGACGAGGATATTTTTTTTACGGACGAGGAACTTTTAATCTCTACTTTATTTGAGAAGTAAAAAACAGTTTTCGGCGGCCGAGAATACGAAAGGGGAAAAAATTCACTTGATGAAGTGAGGATTATAATGGATGAATTTTCGGATGAACTAGATTCTTCGTGTGCAGTGGTGACTTCATCGGAACAGCCCCCACCGATGAACATCAAAAAAATCGCCATTGCATAAATCCAAATTTTTTTCATTCTATGAAAGTATATAAAATAACGTCCTTTATGTCATCCCGGCTTAGCGCCTATCCCTAATTTGTACAAGTATAACGCACTTTGGCTCAGTCATGCCCAAAAGTGAGCATTTTGTCGCGGCATTTATCTTGGCTGCTTTTTATTCCGAGGGGACCGGAGCGGCCTACACGGTTTCGTTTTCGTTGCCTTCTGTTTTCTTTGCTTCGCGTTCTTCCGCTTCACGCATGGAATAAACGCATCCGCAGAAATTCTGCCGGTAGAGGTTGTAATCATGCGACAGTTGTATGGAACGTTTGTAGCCGCCTTTTTTCTTGAAATCGCTCGGCAATCGCTTGATGCCGTAAATATCGCATTGTTCCTGCACAACCTCGTTGAGCACCTGGGCATCCTTCATCGGGCTTATGGTGAGCGTCGTCGTGAAGTAGTCGCAGTTCAGTTCCTTGGCGAGTCTTGCGGATTCTGCAAGGCGTAGCTCGAAACATTTACGACAACGTTTCCCACCTTCGGGTTCATGTTCTAGCCCGCGGGCAACATCGTAGAATTTTTTCGGGTCGTAATCGCCTTTGATTAACGTGACTGGATACTTTGTTTTAAACTCCGCAACGAAACGCTTGATTTCGTTCACGCGATGCTGGTATTCTTCGGCTGGGGCGATGTTCGGGTTGTAGTAGAAAAGAGTAATTTTGAAATATTGCGAAAGGTATTCTATCGTGTAGCTGCTGCACGGTGCACAACAGGCGTGCAACAAAAGCGTCGGCACTTCGCCCGACTTTTCGAGACGGTGAATGATGCGATCCAAATCGACTTGGTAATTGTGTTTTGGCTGTTGCTTGTTATCCATTGGCGTAAATGTAGAATTTAAAGAGCGCTTGTTGATTTTTTCCCAGTGAAAGACAAAAAAAACTGTAGAATCTGATTTTGCGAAATCGAACAAATAGTTTCATTTTATATCAAAAAAAGTGGTCTGTGTAAACTTTACTTTGTAATTTAAACAATAGAGGCAGTTGTTCGCCTCTTAAAAATCAAGGAACAGGAGGCAATCATGAAAACCATCAAGATAATGATGGCCGTAACGCTTGCGGTTATGGTCACCACATCTTTCGCAGCAAACGTCATCAAATCGAAACGCGGCAGCATCGAACTCACTTCTAGCAAAGATGGAGGCACGGTAATCTGCACGGCAGATTTCAATGACGAACTCACAATCATTTCTCAGACCGACACAAAAGTTTTCGCCAAAGGAAATTGCGGGAAAGGCTGGGTCGATAAATCCCAAATCGAATACGTTGCCAAAGGACCGGGAGACAAATCCATGATCCTCGACAGCGTTGGCATTGAAGCCTGGATCGACAATCCGAGTGCCATATTCGTGTTGGAAAACAATGGAATCGATTTTGAAGGAGTCGATATCAATCGCGATTTCAGGGAATACTTGACATACACCATGGACCGCGAGCAAACCGAAATGCGTAACGGCGAAAACTGATAAATTAAATTTGTTCAACCATCAACCGCTGCCTTAAAATTGGGGGCAGCGTTTTTTTTGTGACAAATTTTGCGACAAACACAAAAGCCTGTGATACGAACCCCCAATCCAACACTCGGCCTCTAACAATAGAGCAAAGATCAACATCAATCAGCCAATAACTAATGACCAATGACCAACATGTATAGTCCAACAGCAAGCCACTTTTATATCATTTTATTACATTTTTCGTCGATTTAAAAAAAATAGACATTTCATCAAGGATTTCTTTATGAATATTGCAATTGTTGGAACGGGTTATGTGGGTCTCGTAAGTGGTACATGCTTTGCCGAAATGGGCGTAAACGTCACTTGCGTTGATGTGAACCAAGCTAAGATCGAATCGCTCCAGAAAGGTGAAATTCCCATATACGAACCCGGCCTCGACGAAATGGTTCTCCGCAATCAGCGCGAAGGCCGCTTGAAATTTACGACGGACCTCGCTAGCATCCTTGACGATGTGGAAATGGTTTTCAGCGCCGTGGGCACGCCTCCAGACGAAGATGGTTCCGCAGACTTGCAGTATGTGCTCGCCGTGGCACGCACGTTCGGCCAAAACATCAAGAAATACACTGTTCTCGTGACGAAATCGACGGTTCCGGTCGGCACAGCCAAGAAGGTCAAGGCTGCCATCCAGGAAGAACTCGACAAGCGCGGCGTGAACGTCCCGTTCGATGTCGCAAGCAACCCGGAATTCCTTAAAGAAGGTTCCGCCATCACGGACTTCATGAAACCGGACCGCGTCGTGGTAGGTGTGGAAAGCGAACAGGCCAAGGAACTCATGACCCGCCTGTACCGCCCGATGATGCTCAACAACTTCCGCGTGATTTTCACGGACATCCCGAGCGCAGAAATGATCAAGTACGCCGCGAACTCCATGCTCGCGACCCGCATCAGTTTCATGAACGACATCGCAAACCTCTGCGAACTTGTCGGTGCAGACGTGAACATGGTGAGAAAGGGCATCGGAAGCGACACCCGCATCGGTTCCAAGTTCCTCTACCCGGGCTGCGGCTACGGTGGAAGCTGCTTCCCGAAGGACGTGAAGGCCCTCATCAAGACCGCCGAGAAGAACGGCTACAAGATGGGCGTTCTCAAGGCCGTCGAAGACGTGAACGAATACCAGAAGACGGTGCTTTTCAACAAGCTCGCGAAGCGCTTTGGCGGCGAAGCAAACCTCAAGGGCAAGACGATTGCCATGTGGGGCCTTGCCTTCAAGCCCGAAACTGACGACATGCGCGAAGCGACCGCACTCGTGCTTATCGACAAGCTCACTAAAGCTGGAGCCACCGTCCGCGTGTTTGACCCGGTCGCCATGAACGAATGCAAGCGCCGCGTGGGCGACATCGTCACCTACTGCAAAGACATGTACGAAGCATTGCTCGATGCCGACGCCCTTTTGCTCGTGACCGAATGGAAGCAGTTCCGCATGCCGAGCTTTGGCGTGATGAAGAAGTCCATGAAGAACGCCCTCATCATCGATGGCCGCAACATCTACGACGCAAAGGAACTTGCCGAAGCCGGTTTTGAATACAGTGCTATCGGTTGCTAAGGCTTCGACGCTAAGGAAAAATCATGTTGGACCCAAACGTTAATCTCAACGGGAAAGCCGTTCTCGTCACGGGAGCCGCAGGCTTTATCGGCTGCAATCTCTGTAAGAAGTTGCTGAACGACTACAACTGTGCCGAACTCGTCGGCCTTGATTCCATCACGGACTACTATGACGTGAACATCAAGTACGAACGTCTCAAGGAAATCGAAGCTCTTGCGACATCGACCGGCAAGAAATGGACCTTCATCAAGGCTAACCTCGCCGACAAAACGTCCATTGACAGTTTGTTCGAGAAGTATCATTTTGCAGTGGTCGTGAACCTCGCGGCCCAAGCTGGAGTCCGCTATTCCATCACGAACCCGGACGCCTATATCCAAAGTAACCTCATCGGGTTCTACAACATTCTGGAAGCATGCCGCCACTTTGAAGTCGAGCATCTCGTGTATGCAAGTTCTTCGAGTGTCTATGGCAGCAACAAGAAGATTCCGTATTCCACCGACGACAAGGTCGATAATCCGGTTTCGCTGTACGCCGCCACCAAAAAGAGCAACGAACTCATGGCGCACGCCTACAGCAAGCTTTACAACATCCCGAGCACGGGGCTTCGCTTCTTTACCGTGTATGGTCCTGCGGGTCGCCCGGACATGGCCTACTTCGGCTTTACGAACAAGCTTAAGGCCGGCAAGACCATCCAGATTTTCAATTTCGGCAAGTGCAAACGCGACTTTACTTTTGTCGATGACATCGTCGAAGGCGTTGTCCGCGTGATGCAACACGCTCCCGAAAAGAAAAACGGTGAAGACGGACTTCCGCTCCCGCCGTACAAGGTCTATAACATCGGCAACAACCACCCCGAAAACTTGCTCGACTTCGTGACAATTCTCCAAGAAGAGCTTGTCCGTGCGCATGTGCTCCCTGCCGACTATGACTTCGAAGCCCACAAGGAACTCGTGCCCATGCAGCCCGGTGACGTGCCCGTAACCTACGCCGACACGACCGCGTTGGAACAGGATTTCGGCTTCAAGCCCGCCACCCCGCTCCGCGAAGGCTTAAGAAAGTTTGCGGAATGGTACGCCAAATATTACAAAACTGAAATGCAATAATGTAATACTTTGTTTATAAAATACTGCGTTTTTTGATGAAATTTTCTGAACATCGCATCAAGTTCGAATGCGATGTTTTTTTATGTGGAATTTGGGAACAAAAAAAGAACATAACAACGTTTAAATTGCGAAAAATCAACAGATATTGAAACTTTTACAATTCAAGTAATACTATATTATAATGGGATATTGTGAACGTGAATAATATATCTTTGAGTTTACGTTCTCGAATTATGTTACTATTGGAATTTCACACGTGAAAAGAGTATTGCACATATCGAAATACTACTATCCTTTTATTGGGGGGATAGAGCAAGTCGCAAGGGATGCTGTGCGTGCGTTAGAGGGCGAATTTGAACAAAAAGTCCTTTGTTTTGGCCATGAAAAAAATGAAGATTCATCAGTTATTGACGGTGTAGAGATTGTCCGGTGCAAATGCCAATGCAAGATTTTTTCGCAGTCGATTTCTTTGGAAATGAGTCGGAAATTTAAGGAATTGCTAAAAAGCTTTAAACCTGACTATATTATTTTTCATTATCCGAATCCTTTTTTTGCACGAATTTTGTTGCGGCACATTCCTAAGGAAACTAAGCTTGTTCTTTATTGGCATTTGGATATCATCCGGCAAAAAATTCTAGGTAAGATTTTTCATTTTCAGAACATTGCCTTGCTGAAACGCGCTGATAGAGTAATTGCAACGAGTCCGAACTATATCGAAGGAAGTTGGTACTTATCTAAGTTCAAATCCAAGTGCACCATCATTCCCAATTGCATTGACGAAAAGCGCTTGACGCAAACTGCAAAGGCAAAAGAGCTTGCGGAAAAAATAAAAATGGAAAACTTGGGCAAGACTATTTGCTTGTCTGTTGGTCGCTTGGTTCCATATAAAGGTTTCAATTATTTGATTAAATCGGCTCAAAAGCTTGACCAGAATTATGTGTTCTATATCATTGGGGATGGAGAACGTAGAAATTCTTTGCTACGGCAGTGCAAAAAATGCCCTTCTGTGAAATTTCTTGGCAAATTAACGGATGACGAATTGAAGGCCTACTACATCGCAGCCGACATTTTCTGTTTTTCTTCTATTACGAAAAACGAGGCGTTCGGCATTGCGCTTGCCGAAGCCATGTACTACGGGCTTCCGACCATCACATACACGATTCCTGGAAGTGGCGTGAATTATGTGTCGTTGAACGGAGTTACTGGACTGGAAGTTCCCAACCGCGATACGGTTGCTTTCGCAAATGCTATCCAAGAACTTTCGAATCCCGAAAAGAAAACGGATTTTGGCAAAAAAGCATATTTACGTATTATGGAAAAATTTCTCTTTAGTCAGTTTAAAAATAATTTGATAACCGTTATGGCGGAATAAGCTATGATTGTTGTCAATGCAAGGTTTCTGACGCAACCCATCACCGGGGTCCAGCGTTTTGCCCTTGAAATTTCAAGAGCGCTGAAGTTACTTTGCAATAAAGACGAGTTGAAATTTTTTGCTCCGTGCAACATTTTGCATCAAGAAGATGCCAAGAATTTGGATGTCGAAATTATAGGCTCGCACGCGGGGCACTTGTGGGAGCAGTTCGATTTGCCGCGTCATCTCAAAAAAATCGGCAGTCCGCTCCTTTTGAACTTTTGCAATACTGCACCTGTTTTTTACAGCAATAAAATTTCGACGCTGCATGATATCACGTACATCCGTTATCCCAAGACTTATTCTAAAGCGTTCCGGTATTTTTATAGACTTTTAATCCCGTTAGTTCTAAAATCAAGCAAACACGTTTATACCGTTAGCGAATTTTCTAAGACGGAAATTTCCAGTTATTACCGGCTCCCCAATCAGAAAATTTCGATTGTTTACAATGCCGTCGGCGGCATCTTCCACCCTCGGTCAAATGAAAATTTGAAAAAAGAAAACTATCTGCTGGCCGTTTCTTCGGTCAAGGAAAGCAAAAATTTCGAGATGATAGTCAAGGCTTTCGAGGGCGTTTCCAAACAGATGAAAAACCTCAAGCTTTTTATCGTGGGCGATTTAAAAAGTGGAAGCTTTTCAAGCGTTGATTTGAACGCGCTGACATGTAATCCTCAAATAAAAATGCTAGGACGCGTGAGTGATTCCGAACTCGTAGAACTTTATTCGAACGCATGCGCGTTCCTGTTTCCATCGTTGTACGAAGGGTTTGGCATTCCTGTTTTAGAGGCGCAAGCATGCGGATGCCCCGTGATAGCCTCCAATGTAGCGTCCATGCCGGAAGTGCTTGCTGATTCCGCAGACTTGGTAAATCCGCACAGCATCGAAGACTGGATCCAGGCTATTCGTAAAATAGTGACCGGCGAGGAACACCGAAATCAGCTGACAGGATCTGGCTTACGCAATATCGAACGTTTCTCTTGGAAAAAAAGTGCCGATAAAATATTGAATTTTGCAATCGAGGGGTATAAAAAATGAGTTTGTTCTTAATAACCCCGTTCGGCATAATTTACATTGTTTGCGCAATTATTGCTTTCTGCCGCTCTTACCAAGCTACCGCTACAATTTTTGCTTTTTCGTATTTGTTCCAGACAACTGCAATATTTGCTATCGGAAATACAGGATTCATGCCTTATCTTGTTGCTCCGGCGCTTCTTATCATCAAAGGATTTCGTCTCAAAAAAGATGTTCCCCAAGATGTAAAAAATATAGAAGTTGTATCCTTCTTTTTCATTGCATTTGTTATCTTGCAGGCTTTTGTTGCAAAATATTTCTTTGAAGGGAAGGTGATGGTTTATGAGCACGGTTCCATGGAAGCCGCAATTGCCAAAGGCAGGGTGCCGTACTATTTTTCATTGAAGTTATGCATTCAATGGGTTTACCTTCTGTTAAACATGGGCGGACTCGTTTCTATCATTAAACATAGAAATTACTTGAAGCCTAGCTTTTCAAAGAATATAATTAAAAAATCCATCGTTTTTCTTTCGTGCATTGGATTATGGAAATATGTCACAGACAACTTTGGCGGGTGGTTTCCTAACGCGTTCTTTTTCAACAATAGTTCTTACGATTTAGAATCCTTGTGGCAAAATGTAGGCGGAAAAATAAGATTCACTTCCCTCTTTATTGAAGCTTCTATCTGTGGACTATTTTTTGCGCTTTTTTGGTGGAATTTGTTATATGTAAAATCAAAAAACAAATTTCTATTGCTTTTCGTTTCTTTAATTTGCTTGTTGTTGACTGTTGCCTCGACTGGTTATTTCTGCATGGTTTTCGGACTTTTTGTATATCTTTTGAAAAAGCGTAATGTAAAATTTATCATTGCTTTATGCGTAATGTGCGCTGCATTTTTCTTTGTCGCGGAGTATTTGAATTTGTTGGATTCCGTTGTCGATATGACCATCAACAAGTCAAGTTCCAGTTCTGCCGAAGTCCGCTCCCAAATCATGATGTCCGGCTTTGATATTTTAAGAAACACATATGGCCTTGGCATTGGCTTGGGTGCTTCGAACGGTTCTGGCATTGCCTTGACGCTTTTAGGGCAAATTGGCATTTTAGGATGTGGTTTATTTACCGCTTGGATATACTTCATTCATAGATTCTTGAAAAATCGAAAAATAAAGATGCAGTTGTGCCTTTGGATTGTCTTGTTTGGAATGTGCATTTCGGTAGGCTACTTGTCATTCCCGATTTTCTGGTTGGAACTTGTGATAATTTGTTGCATGGATCCCAACAAGCTTGATAAAAAGAACGCCGTCTAGCTTATGGATAAAAACATGAAAATAGCAGTCGTTCTTGTAAACTACAACGGTCTTTCTGATACTTTAGATTGCATTGACAGCTTGTATAAATCTACTGTTCCGCTGAAAGTAATCGTCATCGACAACGCTTCCAAAGATGACGAAACCTATTTTGTAAGTCAAAAATACCCAGACGTAAAAGTGTTCCGTCAAGAAGAAAATTTAGGTTTCGCAGGTGGAAACAATATCGGGATCCGGTGGGCTCTGGACAATGGTTTTGAATACATCGCTTTGCTGAATAACGATACCGTTATTGATTCTACGTTATTCAAGAATTTGCTCGCCGAAGCGGATTCGAATACGGTTGTCGCTCCCTATATGTACTATCACGGCTCTCCAAAAGATTTGTGGTATGGTGGCGGAACCTTGAATCGCTGGACGGGAAACGCAGAGCATATTTACACTTTTACCGAAACGCCTTTTGAATGTTCGCTGGTGACGGGATGTTGTTTTATGGCGCATCGCGATATCTGGGAAAAGGTGGGCTTGCTGGACGATTCGTATTTCATGTATAACGAAGATGCTGATTATAGCATTAGGCTTGTGCAAAATGAAGTCCGGTTGAAGGTGGTGCCGCATGCGAAACTTTGGCATAAAGTCGGCAAGTCTAGCGGTGGCGAAACATCTCCATTTTCTTGCTACTACATCACGAGAAATAGGCTTCATTTATTAAAAACGCGTAAAAACTTTTTTAAATGGACGGCTTATCCTTTTACGGTGCTCACGCGTTGCATTTGGATTTTGCGGATGAATCTTGCCGGGAAAAAAGACTGCGCCAAAGCGTTTGTGCAAGGACTCAAAGATGCTCGAAAGGGCGTTATGGGCAAAATTGATTTTAGCGGTATTTTATGAAAAAGGTGATATATACAAGTCTTGTTGGCAAATACGATGAACTGAAGCAGCCGCTTGCCGTTAGCGATGAGTACGACTACATTTGCTTTTCGAACGATTTTGACCAAGAGAAAATTGGCGTATGGCAAATCCGTAAAATACCTTATTCGCATTCCGATGCCACACGCCTTTCGCGATATGTGAAATTTTTGCCGCACAAAACGCTTGCAGAATACGATTACAGCGTATGGATGGACAGCAATCTCCGCATAATGACGGGTGATTTTTATACCGCTATTGAAAATCAAATCCAGCAAAAATCCCTGATTGCACAAGTTCCTCATGTGAAGCCACCCATGGATTGCATCTACGATGAAATCAAGTATGCGTTCAAGCTCACCGTAGTGGGTTTTGCCGAAGCGAAACGGCAATACAGGCATTTAAAGCAAGAAGGCTTCCCGGCTCATTATGGGCTTTGCGAAAACAATATCATTGCGCGGTTTCATAACGACGCTCTCGTCAAAAAAATTTCGGAAGAATGGTGGGACGAATATTTGGCCTACACGAGACGCGACCAGTTCAGTTTGATGTTTGTTTATTGGAAAAATAATTTTAAGCCTAGCCTTATTTTTGGACCGTCCGTCAATTCGTCAAATGCGGATTGCATTGAATATACTCCTCACATTCGCATTCTCTCCAAGATAACTTTGAAGAACGTCGTGAAATCGTTGCGAAAGAATTCTGTCAAGGCGGTCAAACTGGCTTTGAACCGGATTCTAATTCACTTCATCAGGTGATTTCTCGATAAACAAGTCAAGTTACGCATTTATATAAGGTATTTACGCTATGAAAATTTCAGAATTTATCAAAAGACATGTACCAGACTCCATCTTTCTGAAAGTTGTTTTTAAACGGATAATGGGGTATCCGCTCAATCTTTCGAATCCGAAAACATTTAATGAAAAGCTGCAATGGCTCAAATTGTACAACAGAAATCCGCTATACACCACGCTTGTGGATAAGAGCGCTGTAAAGCAATGGGTTGCAGATAAAATAGGCGATAAATACTTAATCCCTACTCTGGGCGTATGGAATAAATTCGACGAAATCGACTTCGATAAGCTCCCAGACCGGTTTGTACTAAAATGCACTCATGATTCCGGCAGTGTCGTCATTTGCAAAAACAAAAATGAATTCGACAAAGAAGCGGCGAGGGCGAAAATTACCGCCGCCTTGAAAGACAATTATTACTATGCCAGTCGCGAATGGCCGTATAAAAAAGTTGTGCCGCGAATCATCGCCGAGCAATACATGGAAGACAAAAACGGGGCTTTCGTCGATTACAAGTTTTCTTGCTTTAATGGCCATGTCGAAAACGTAATGGTTTGCCTCGATAGGCATATCAACGATGTGAAGTTTTACTTTTTTGACAGAGCATGGAATTTGCAGCGCTTGAACATCCGCGGAAAAAATGCACCGAAAGATTTCACAATTCCCAAGCCCGATTCGATGGATGAAATGTTCGACATCGCCGCAAAATTATCGAAAGACATGCCGTACGTCCGTGTGGATTTATTCGAATGCGACGGAAAAATTTATTTTGGTGAAATGACGTTTTTCCCCGATTGCGGATTCGATGCGAAACTGTTGCCAGAAACCGATGCGTATTTCGGTAAGCTATTGGATTTGAGCAAAGTAAAAAAATAATAAAACATTTGATTTAAATATTTGATTTCGGAAACGGGGTTATGTTGACAAATCAGCAGAAATTGCGTTATACATCGATTACCGCATTGATGTTGCAAGTGACTACGTTGGTATGCGGATTTATATTGCCGAAGATGTACTTGACTTATTACGGTTCAACCGTAAACGGGCTCGTTTCTTCAATTACGCAGTTTCTTGGATTTATTGCACTAGCGGAATGCGGTGTCGGCGCCGTCGTAAGGTCCGCCTTTTACAAGCCACTTGCACAAAAAGACAACTATGATTTATCGCTAATCGTCGTATCCTCGGATTCCTTTTTTCGAAAAATAGCATTGCTGCTTCTCATCTACGTTGTTGTGTTGATTGCCGTTTATCCTTTTTTAGTCAGCGATACCTTCGATTTTATTTACACGGAAAGCCTTATCGCCATCATGTCCGCGAGTTTCTTTGCGCAGTACTATTTCGGGATGACATCTCGATTGCTACTCGCGTCTGACCAATTCGGATTTATATTCTTGTCCATACAAGTGATTTCGCTATTGCTGAATTTGGTCATCAGCATTTTTTTAATGAAACATGGCTTCTCGATTCATTTTGTAAAATTGGCCGCCTCCACTATTTTCGTGTTACAGCCTATAGCTTTGTATTTATTCGTCAAAAAGAAATATAACATCGATTATACGATGAAACCCCGGAAAGATGCGATTCCGCAAAAATGGAATGGCTTTGCACAACACCTCGCCGCAATCGTATTGGCGAGTTCTGGCGTTGTCATTTTATCCATCGGAGCGCCTATCACGCTGGTGTCTGTCTATTCGATATACAGTCTCGTCGTCATCGGAGTCAAAAACTTAGTAGATGCCACGACAAATGGATTCATGGCGTATTTTGGAAATTTGTACGCACTTGACAAACTGGACGAATTAAAAGTCGAGTTTTCGAAGTTCCAATGGCAAATGCATTCGCTTGTAACTATCGTTTTTATTTTAACGGTCGTGCTTATAACGCCTTTCGTTGCTGTTTATACCGCAAACATTACGGACGCAAACTACATCGTACCCACATTCGGCATGCTTTTTTCAGCAGCATGGGGAATGTACTGTTACCGCTTGCCATACAGCATCATGGTGCTTGCCGTTGGCCATTACAAGCAGACGCAAAACAGTGCCATTATCGAAGTCGTCTTGAACGTTTCTATATCGGTGTTGTTCTTTTACTTGTGGGGGCTGGAAGGAATCGCACTTGGCATTTTCATTTCCATGATTTACAGAACTGTTTATTTTGCAAATTACATTACCCAAAAAATATTCCAAACAAGCAGTTCTTATTGGCAAAAATTCTTTGGCGTCAACGCTATCGTAATACTTGTCTTTGGAATATGCTATTTAGCATTACATGATTTTCTTGCTGCAACGGACGTCGAAAACTTTTTGGATTGGACAATTTTAGCACTGAAAAACGGAATCACGGTTGTCCTGATTTCGCTTTTGGTGAATATGGTTTTCTTTAAGAATTACACTAGAGGATTTTTAAATAAATTCTCGAAGCTAAACGTTTTCAAGAAAAAAACGCGTCCATAAATTCAATATCAAATGGAATGAATTCGGCGTTCAATCCATTCTCTTTGTCGTCCTATCTTTTAAACCATCTACGGATTCTTTACAAGTTTTTCTTGCTAAAAAACGTGATTATTCTTGAGTATTTTGAGTTTCTGATTTCAAAAATTCAAGGATTCTCGAACGGTAGTCCGGAGCTTCGTCGTATGCGGCATGACCGTAGTTTTCATAAATGTAGAGTTCCACCGGGACTCCGTTTTGCTTTAGCGTTTCTGCAATTTCTCTTGACGCGATTACGCCCAAAGTTTGGTCGAGCTCTGCTCCCAGAACAAGCGTCGGACATTTGATTTTGGAAAGTCCGTCATACGCTTCGAATTCAAGGCATGTGCGTGCGAGTACGCTAAAACGTTTCATGTCCTGTTCCGTTGCATTCGCATTCATGTACATTAATGTTTTCTTGTACTTGCGGACTGTCTTTTCAGAGAAAACTTTATCTATAAAATTCGAGCAGAGTGCTTCGACATCGCCCGATTCCGCCAAGCGTTTCCATTCCGTCATCACCGCACGGGACATGTCGTTCAATCGGGAGGCACTGCAACCAAGCGCCAAACGTTCGACTTTTTGCGGAAACTTTTCTGCAATAAGTTGAGCAATCATGCCGCCTTGCGAAATTCCAATGAAACAAGCCGATTCAATGCCTAAAGTATCCATCGCTTCGGCTGTATCTATCGCCATTTGATCCATGGGGTACGATTCGCCGAAATTTTTCTTGCGGTCGAACAGATAAACGGTAAAATCATCCTTGAATATTTTGTATGAATCCGCCACTAGCGATGCGATGCTCATGGTGCTTTTAAGGCTCATGCCCGGCAGCAAAACGAGCGTGCGCGAACCCGTGCCGAATTTGGCATAATCCATTTCAAAATTTTCAGTCTTGACGGTGTGTACTAAATCTTGTTCCATATTCAAAAGATACTATAATTTCAAGGTTTTCAGATACGATTTTTGCTCATCGGTTATGCGATAGCTTTCAACAGCTTTTTGAATCGTTTTGTTGTGCGTCCAAGAGTCCAGTCTGTGCTTCTCGATAAATGGAATCGTTGCCTCGTACTGCTTGGCTAGAGCTGTTGCAAAGAACCAGGCGACCATCATGTTGAGGTAGTATTCTCCACTGCGAATCTTCGAGACCCACTTCAAGAATTTTGGATTGAAGTCCTCATCCAAAAAGAACGACATCAACGTTTCAATGCCGAAACGAACCGTATAAACATCGGTTACCGGGGCGTTGATCCAACGCTCGGCATCTTTCAATAGTCGTTCGCGATTCACAGCCTTTGCAAAAACTTTCGGACGCATCTGGTCGCAGGTCGCCCAGTTATCCACATACGGCAAGAACGCATCAATATGCGACACGCAGTCATCGTAGTCCTTGATTAAAGATAAAATAAAAGCGTGAACCTGATTTTCGTCATAGTACTTGTGCGGATGCGTTGACAAGAATTTTTCTATGTCAGGATGACTTGCAAATTTTTTTGCAATCGCCTTCAAGTCTGGAGTGCGCACGCCGATTATAGTTTTCGCATCCGTTGTTGGAACCAGCTTGCTGTGAAACTCCTTGAATTTCAAGTCCTGCTTTTTAAAAAGTTCTTTTTGAATTTCGTCGATGATGCCCATGCTTATTTTACTCATTTGATATAGAAACCTATTCCTCCGTTAAACGCCCAATACGACCCCGAAAAACCGCCGAACATATTGACCGCACCTAACCGAAGCTCTAAATATTTATTTATTCGAGTCCCTAGCGTGATATATTGCGTTACAACTAAAGGATAATCAAAATTGGCATTTAATTTATCTCCGTCCCAATCTTCACCGTACGATGGATGAGGCCTGTAAATATTGATGGAATAGCTTATTGATACTGGATCTATATACGCACTGGCAAAACCGCCATAAGTAAAATGCAACTCGAAGTCAGAATTTTTGGTAAAGGAACTTGCAACGAGTTCTTCTTTTGAAGACCATGTATATTTTACACAATTATACTCCGTACCTGAATATTCAAAATCGCGGGAGTGTATCCAAATTCCAAATGCAAGGCCTATTTCGAAATGTTCCGAATTGAATCCAAATAGAAAGTTTCCATCTCCGCCGTTATCTATGCCTGCGTTTATGCCCCATAGCAGAGCGTTATCTATTTTCTTGATAAAATCAAAAGAACCTGTTACAAAAGGGAAGTTGATGGTATAGACCCCATATACATTTTCTTTTATGGAATCTCGACTAAAACCATTGCAATTAACGATGTCTTTGCAATTGCCGACCACGTTGACGATACCGGAAAGTCTTTTCTTTTTGTCTTTCCCGGGATGAACATTTGCAGATAAACGCATTGTCGATTTATGTGGTTCTAGATAACCGCTTGCTCCCCGCAGTTCATGCGCTGCCGCCACTTCCATGTCGAAAGCTTCTACATGGCCGTAACTCCCTGTGATTGTACAACCGGAGAGAACGGATAGAATCAAGGCGGAAAACAGGATAAAGAAATTTTTCATGTTATGTTCTGATGCTTGCTTCTTCGAATTCTTTTAACTGCAATTCCTGAATCATAGTTTCAAGGCTGCATAAATCGCGGTCTCCATAAAGCCTGTCTGTCGTTTGTAGTTTACGACCGTTTTGACCGTTCTTGATTTTTTCTTGAAATACTTTTCTCGCGAGCCGCCACTTGGCTAAAAAGTTTTTGACAACGGCCGTCATGTCGTCCATGAAAAAATTGTTTATAGCGTGTGCGTAATACGAAGGGGGCGTTTTTTTGGTTACTTCGAACTTTTTTTTACAGCATGGACAAAATGCAGATGCAACGCTTTCCCCCGAAGTAGTGCTGTCTTTGAATTTATATAAAACAGCGGTTGAGCCGCAATCGCATTCCGCCTTAAACAGCTCGTTGTTCCAAATCTTCAAAAGCGTGGCAAGCCTCAAGTTGATTGATACTGGTGCCCCGCAAAAGTTAAATTCACAACTTGTCCGCACGTTAGTATAATCGGATGCGTTTTCTAAAATGTAATGAACGTCAATGTTGGCGTAGCTGGGATTCTCCATGATTTCGTCTTTGTGCCGGAGTAGCATGCCTAGAGCGTTGAATAACAATTTGCTTTTGCGTGCAAAGCGGTTCTCCTGCAATTCGAGAATTGCTTTTTGTTCTTTTTTTTCTTGCGCTATAGCCTCCGTTACAAAAGGGATGCTCTCTTGTTGGGGGGTGTTTATCGGGGCTTCGGGTTCACGGGTGACTAGAGACATGATGGACTCCTTTGCGACGCCTTTTGTTGGCTTCTCTCATGTAAATATACGTGTAATTTTTATGTTGTGACGATTTGCGAAGAAAAAATATGGTTTTACTCTTGAAAAATGATTGTTTTCTGTGTTGGTATATTCCTTTTTATACTAATATTACCGTTTGGAATGATTGAGGATGTAATGGGTGAATCTATAAATGATGAGATGGAATTGTTCGAAATTCCGCTTGAAAAAATTGTAGGCGATAGAGTCGTGTTGCGTCCGCTTGAAGATTCGGATGCACTGTCTTTGTTTGAAATTATAGACGAATCAAGGGATTTTTTGTCAGAACATTTGCCGTGGCCAGGCGAATGTAATTCGGTTTCGTACGTTTCTGCGAAAATTGAAGCTTGGAGTATGCAGTTGCAGATGGCAAATGGCGGGTGTTGGGGAATTTTCGAAAAAACATCGGAGGGGGAGGTTGTGGCGGGTTGCATTATGCTAGGCTGGGTGCAATGGACTCATCGTTCTGCGTCAGTCAGCTATTGGCTCGGTCGTCGTTTTTGTGGCCGTGGGCTTGCGACTGAAGCGCTTCTCTTGTTGGCCGGAGAAGCGTTTGCAATGGGGCTAAACCGCTTGGAACTTTCTGCATCGGTCAAAAATCCGAAAAGCGCCGCGGTTGCCCTTCGTGCCGGTTTTCGCGAAGAGGGTATTTGCCGTGAATATGAGCGTATCCACGGTCAATACGAAGACCATATACGCTTTGCCCTTTTAGCTAGGGATTTTTGCTGAACGCCTCGCGTTCCAAACCCCTAACCCCTAAAACAAATCCACGTCGAGGACGGTCTTCTTTTTGCTCTTGGGCTCGACGACGGCGATGGAATATTTCGCTGAGTTGAACAAGCGGTTGATGGTCGCGAGGATTTCGTCTTCTTCGATGCTGCGGACTTTCTTTTCGACTTCTTCCATGGTGTGGACTTCGCCGAGGTGGAGCATCAGTTCTGCCATGCGCAGCACGCGTTTTTCGGGGCTGTCGGCACCGAGATGCATGCTTCCCAGGATGTTCGTCTTGGTACGTTCTAGTTCGTCTTTTACAAATCCGTGACGTAGGAATTTTTTGACTTCGGCGACGGAAAGGTCGAGTGCTGTTTTTAGTTTATGAGAGTCTGTGGCGAGCGATACGCCCCAATCGACGCAATCGCGGTAGAGGTCGCTTGTAGAATAGACGGAATAGGCGAGGCCTTTGTCTTCGCGAACTTTTTGGAACAAGCGGCTTGCCATGCCGGCACCCATAGCGACGTTGAAAATCGAGAATGCGCAGCGGTCGCGGTCGTTCATGAGTTCTCGGTCAAAGCTGAGTCCCCAAAAGAGGTTCGATTGCGTGATGTCGCTTTTCTGCACGACTTTCACGCTTTGGTTTGACTTGTAAATGTCTTGCGGAATAGTTCCGTTGACTTTCTTTTGCTCGAATTTTTGTGCACAAAGTTCTACAAGCTGCTCGTGGTTCACTTTGCCCGATGCACAGACGTAAAGCGGAATTTCGTCGGTGACTTGGTGAGCGTATTTGAGCATTTGCTTTCGCGTGAGCGCTTGGACTTGCTTGACGTTTCCGGTGATGGAATGCGCGATGCCGCAGCCCTTGAAATGGATGGCGTTGAAAACGTCTCCAGCGACTTCTTCGGGAATGTCGTCGTAGCTGTGGACTTCTTCGATGATGACTCCGCGTTCTTTTTCCATCTCTTTTTTGTCGAGACGTGGGTGCATGAGCATGTCCGAAATCACGTCGATGGCAAGCGGCATGTTGCAACTTTCGACTTGCGCGTAAAAGCCGGTCTCTTGGCGGGTCGTATAGGCTTCGAGGTTTCCGCCGCGGTCTTCAATGGCGTGCGCGATTTCTAATGCGGTGCGGTTCTCTGTGCCTTTGAAAACGAGGTGCTCGTAAAAGTGGCTGAGCCCGAATTCATCTGCTGCTTCGTGGCGGCTTCCGCGTGGAATCCAGACGCCCACGGCTGCGGAGTAGGCATGCGGCATGTAATCGGTTAAAATGGTGATTCCGTTCTCAAGAACGGTCTTTTTTATAGTTTGCTTCATTTTTTGTAAATCGACGCGTCGGAAAAGAGCTGAAAGATGCGTTCGCGGCTAACAACGATAGAAAAAATTGGGTAAAATTGTCATAAAAAAACACGTTTTGAGCACCCTTTCATTATTGTGTAAATTTTTCTAAATTTGCGTTCCGAAAATTAAAGCTCAAAGGAGTCAATATGGGCAAAGATTTAAAGGAAAAGGCTCTCGAATACCATTCCATGGGCAAGCCGGGCAAGATTGAAATTGTCCCGACCAAGCCGCACAGCACGCAGACCGACTTGGGACTTGCATACACGCCGGGTGTCGCTGTTCCGTGCCTTGAAATTGAAAAGGACCAGAACCTCGCTTACGAATATACCGGCAAGGGCAACCTCGTCGCCGTAATCAGTAACGGTACGGCAGTGCTTGGACTCGGCGATATTGGCGCTTTGGCGGGCAAGCCGGTGATGGAAGGCAAGGCCTTGCTTTTCAAGATTTATGCAGGTATTGACGTTTTTGATATCGAAATCAACGAGAAGGATCCGAAAAAGTTTATCGAAATCGTGAAGGGGATTGCCCCGACGTTCGGCGGCATCAACCTCGAAGACATCAAGGCCCCGGAATGCTTTGAAATCGAAGACACGCTCAAGGCGGAACTCGATATCCCCGTGATGCACGACGACCAGCACGGTACGGCGATTATTTCTTCGGCGGGCCTTTTGAACGCTATCGAAGTTGCAGGCAAGAGCATCCGCGACGTGAAGCTCGTGGTGAATGGTGCAGGTGCTGCCGCCTGTGCTTGCACGCGACTTTATTTGTCGCTTGGCCTCAAGAAAGAAAATCTCGTGATGTGCGACAGCAAGGGCGTTATCCGCAAGGACCGCAAGGGCCTCACCGAAGCGAAGGCGTTCTTTGCGACCGACCGCACCGACATCGAAACTCTCGAAGATGCCATGAAGGGT
>JAEEGH010009805.1_pt1 | contig 22183 bp, 21 predicted proteins | sample 9134181 | NCBI WGS metagenome assembly JAEEGH01 (sample SAMN16246544, study PRJNA631951) | gut metagenome | biome: gut microbiome; feature: rumen; material: DP-attached | host: Bos | place: Iran: Karaj | collected 2018-10
TATAGCTTCGTGAGCGGGATACTCAAATCCTTCCTCACATGAAAGCATTTTGCGAACGCCCCTGGCTACATTCATTCTCTCTGGCCCAAATGGAACCACATCTACGCTTGATAATCCACGTCCATCTAAGTTATAGCCGCCCTCACATTGATTAGCAGCTGTTGCACCACCCCATAGAAACCCTTCTGGAAATTTATATCCTTCCATATTAGTTCCTCCTTTCAATGTAACGTTACATGAATATTTGTCTTCGTTACATGTGTTAGTATAAGTTCATAACTTTGGTTTATCAAGTCAAAATTGGGCGGTTGTGGCACTTTCGTTAAACCTCTACAATTTGGATATAAGCTTTTTGTTACAATTTAATATGTAACGTTACATAAAAAGTGGTATTATATATATAGCAGAAAGGGGATTTACAAAATGGCAAAAAGAAAAGATGTTAATGTGAAGTTAATTGCAGAGAAATGTGGCGTAAGCACTGCTACTATTTCACGTGTATTAAATGCTGATTCCAAAGTATCTGAGGCTACCCGCCAAAAGGTAATGGATGCTCTTAAGGAATTGAATTATAAAATACCTGAAAAAACAGGAAAGACATATAAAAAGATTGCTGTTATCACCAGAGTCAGCCACCAGGACTATTATGTGAGCCTTGTGCATGAGATTAATAAGTACATGGCAGGTCTTGGTTATGAGGTTATTTCTCTCAGTCAGGAAAATGCCCTGCGCACTTTGCCTGAGCTTTTAGAAACTGCCTACAGCTCCAATATTGCAGGTGTGATTATCGTAAGTGCGGATTACTCTTCTATAAAAAATAATCTCATGCCTTCTATCCCACATGTATGGATTGATTGCAACGATAATCCTGAGGATGTTCTAGATGTTTGCACTGTTGAAAGCGACCACTATATTTCCGGTCGTTTGGCTGCCCATGCGCTTTTTAATCAGAATTGTAGAAAGCCTATTATCATTACCGGCAACAATCCTAGCCGCAGAAGTGAAGAACGCAAAAACGGCTTCTTCGATGAATTCAAAGAAGCCGGTATTACATTAGATAATGAAAATATTATTGAGGTTCAAACTGGAACTGATGGTTTTACAGTTACAAGGGAAACTGTACGTTATGCTATCGCAAAGGGCATGGATTTCGACAGCATTTTTGCAATCAGTGATTGGCGTGCGCTCGGTGCCTACACCGGGGTAATCACCATGGGCAAAAGAGTTCCTGAAGATATTCGTATAATCGGATTCGATGGTCTGTCTCTTGCCTGCAAAACTGTTGGCATAACAAGCATCCAGCAGAACACTCAAAGATTAGCCCAGTGCTCTTGCGATCAATTGTTAAAGCTAATTGCAGGAGAGGATGTTGAGGATAAGCATATAGTTATTCCTACAGGGATTCTACAGGGGCAGACATTACCTGAGCCAGGGATAATGGCGCAGTAGATTATGGATACTGACCATAGCTTTCAATTAATATTTTAAGCCATATTTGCTCCTTAGGTTACCTAGAGATTCTCTTGCGTCATGTGTTTTTCCTTCGGCTATTTGTTTTTCAGAAGTAAGTAAACTTTGATACATTTTTAAGGCATCCGAAACACCTTGAAAGGTTTCCATGCTCATTACCATGCATTCCTCAGATGCCTTAAACCCAAGCTTTTCATACAATGGTCTACCTTCGTCTGTAGCATCTAAACTTATTTCCGTAACGTGCTTTTCTTTAGCATCATCTATAAGCAGATATATCATCTGTTTTGCTATGCCTTGTCTCTGGTAGTTCTTATTGGTATAAACATTCATAAGATGTGCTCTTTTTCCTGTTGGATGGGAAAAGGTTGGCATTACTTCGATATATGAAATACTTGCGCAACCAATAGCTTTATCGCCATCAAAAGCAAGGCAGGTAGTTTGATTGCCATTTAGAAAATAATCTTTGCTACATTCTATTAGTTCGTCGCTAAAGCTTTCGTCTTCGCCCATATGATTTACTACTCTAAGCATTTCCAGACGGATATCCATCAATGTATCTATATCTTTACTTGTTGCTATTCTAATCTCCATTTATTCCCCTCTATGAATGCTAAGTACATGTTTTTCTCATTATAAGTATTTAAAGTAAGAATTGAAACTGTTCTTTTTAATAAAACGCCCCATCAAGAGCTTTCGCGGCATAAAACTCCATAAATCTCTTAGATTTCAAAAAAAGAGATAGTCACTTGACTATCTCCTGTTAGCGCGTTAAAAATATTCAAATTCAATCTTTTATATCCTCAATCATTTCTTTTGCCAACTCCTTGGCTTTCTTTGGAAGCATACGCTCTTTGTATGCCAGATACTCTTCCACATCAGTGGTTTCTATCTTACCATCACGTAACGCAGCTCGAAGTGACATATATAAGTCAACATACTCAATAGCAATTTCCTTATCATCTTTAACTGGTACCATTACATCCATAGCTCAGCCCTCCATGGAATAATAATATCATTATCATGTGATTAATCAGTTAACTCTATTTCTTCTATATCAATAGTATTTCCCAAAAAAGGAACGGCAACCATTCATGATATGAACAGTTGCCATTCTTTACCTAGCGCAGACTAGGTGTCTTCGTATTAACCAATCATCTCTTGATTAATATGGAATATCTAATATTTCTGTAAGAAATGTTAGATGCCACCCTGGCGAAGAGAGTACATAATATATATCGGTTTCCAATAATAAATGTAAATCCCTTTTAGAGTTTTTCATAAGCATACCTTGGATAGTTATCCTGTAAGACATGTATTATTCCACATTTCTTAAATCCAAGTCTTGTAAGAAGATTCTGCATCACCTTATTGTCAGGATGAGTATCTACTCTTAGATGTTTACACTGATTAAATGCCCAGTCGATACAAAACTTTCCAACACCTTTTTCAGAACCATCGGATGCAAGTCTATGTATAACACCATAAGCACTATCATCTATCCATGCCCCATCTTCTATATTGATATACGTAGGTTCAATGTCTTTTCCTTCTATATAATAGAAGGTACCAATAACTTTTCCTGCATCATTTAAACAAACATAACTATTACCTTCATTTATGTCATTATGAATCAAGTCCTCTGGTGGCCAGGTGTTAGGCCCCCACTGATTTGGATTACCTGTTTTTGCCATAAAATCTCTGGCATACGCATACATTTTCATGAGCTGAGATACATCAGCTTCTACTGTTTTTCTTATTTCCATTTCTGAGTTCTTTCAATATATTATAAAGTCTTTTCAAATATCTGATCTGCAAGTCCTACAATAGGTGTAAAATCTGCAATCTTTTTGAAACCATATTTCTCATATAGACCACGATGCTCACTCTTTAGATAAACCTTACTTAATCCTAATTCTTTGCCATAACTTAGCGCTTTTTCGATTAGTTTTTCAGATACTCTTTTGCCTCTATAGGATTCATCTACAAATACTAGATTTATAAATGGATGATAGTCATATTCAGGTGGAATATATCCATCTTCTTCAAAAACACAGAATCCCACAATCTCATCATTTTCAATCGCTGCAAATATCTGCTTGTCATTTTTAAAGTCACCGTTTTTCATTCTAGTAGCTAAATTCTTGCCTGGGTTCCATGAGCAATTTCTTGAAAAATCCATTAGCTTATCCCAATATGACTCATTCTCATTTACTAATATAATCTCCATTACTAATTATAGCCCTTTCGTTCTTTAGCTTTTTCAATTAATTCTTTAGCTTCTTCAAATGCTTTTGCTCAAAATAAAAATACTTTCATATTTCTCCCCATTATTGTAAAGCTAACTCAACTGCTTTGTTTGCATGAATAACTGTTGTATCAAATACAGGTAAAGAAGACTTTTCTTGCTGCACTAATAATCCTATTTCTGTGCAGCCAATTAATCCTATTGTCTTCATACTGCCTCCATATCTTCTGTTTTTAAATAAATCCTTTACAGTAGAATAGTCTTCTGAACATTTAATTTCTGTCATTGGTCCCCCCTCGTATTCATGTTAATCTTCGACTTCGATATTAAATACTACTGTCTCTCCACAATCTATGCACTGATATGGACCATTCTTAAGGTTACCACCTCTTCTAAATGCATAAATAAATGGATAAATTGCCTGCATAGCAACCATGCAAACATTATCGCTATGCTCTTTATCCAGGTCGCTTCCTACAAAACGAATAACATCACCCTCTTTGTACTTAGGGCAATGACTCTCTACTACTGTAACCTTTACCTTGTTGTCTGTGTATGCCATAACTAGTCTCTCCTTTTTACTATATGTTTTTCTCATTATAAGTATTTAGGGTAGGAAATAAAACAGTTATATCAAAAAAGTCGTGGAGTAGCTAATTCTCCACGACTTATTATGACTTATTGAATTTCTGATGAAAAGCAACCTCCTAAGCCTTTTCTTTAATCTGTCTAAGGACAGGCTTAACTTCCTTTGTCTTTTCAGCTGAGATTTTATTCTCAGAAGTACTATTTTGCGACAACAGCTTATCACTAAAAGTAATATATGAAGTGATTGCACTTCCTAAAAAGCCTACTAAAACTCCAATTAGAATTCCTACACCACCAGGAAGAAGAGTTACAAAGGCTGCCATTGTATAAACGCTGATACCACCTAAGTTTATGATGCAATCTGCTCCTGCTGCTGCAATGATTGCTCCACCAATTCCGCTGCAAATACTTGCACAGATAAATGGTCTCTTATACTTCAAATTAACACCATAAATGGCAGGTTCAGAAATAGTACCAAGTATACCTGATGTAAATGCTGAGAATCCTGTTTCTTTCAATTCTGGATTCTTAGTTTTAAGGGCTACACCAAGTGCAGCACCAGCATGTGCAAATGTAACTGGGAAGGTTGTTGGAAGCATTATCATATGCCCAGTTGTCATCATGTTATTAATCTCAATCATGAGTAGTGGAAAATGAAGTCCTAACATAATCATTAGAGACCAGCATCCACCTACAACAAAACCAGTAACAGGTGGGGCTACTGCCATTAATGATGTAATACCTGTTGCAAGAGCTGAACCCACTGCATCTGTAACTGGTCCAATTACAATTAATGAAATTGGAACTGTAATTAATAGATCAAGGGCAGGTACAAAAATATTTGCTATTACCTTTGGCATAACCTTCTTGAAAAGTCTATCCACGAAACCTAAAAGCCAACATGCAACTATTATTGGAAGCACTGTCTGTGGATAACTAATAAGCTTTACTGGAATTTTCAAGAATGTCACTGCAGCCCCGCTGCTATATAAAGCAGTTATATCTGGATATAGGAAAACTGCACCTATAAACATTCCAAGGAATTGATTTACTCCAAATTTTTTAGCTGCTGATGCTCCTAGCAGGATTGGCATAAAATAAAAGAATGCATCACCTAAAACAAAAAGTATTGTATATGTTGTTGATGTTTCTGGTAGCACTCCAAATGTCAGTAACATTGCTGATAAAGCCTTTAATAGACCTGCTGCCATCATTGCTGGAAGCATTGGCATAAAAATTCCAGTAACAGTATCAACAATAACCGCCAATGGCTTTTTCTTCTCATCTGTAGAGTCGCTTACTGCTTCTGAAGGTTTGCTGGTTATTCCCAACAATTTGCAAGTAGCTTCATATGCATATTCCACATCGCTACCGATTACAACCTGGAACTGACCACCAGCCTGTACTACAGTAATTACCCCTTTAATATTTTTCACTTCATCAGCATCAGCCTTCGTCTCGTCTGCTAGTTTAAATCTTAATCTAGTAATACAATGTGTTACTGATACTACGTTCTCTGCTCCCCCAATTTTTTCGATGACCGCTTTTGCTAACTCATCATAGTTCTTTTTTTCCTTCATGACCTTCTCCTTTGTTATATTTTTGCTTCAACAACTAATAACCAATCATTCTCTGCTGGCTTTTTAGGTGTCAGCCAAATACCATCATTAGGATATATTTCCTCATCCTTTTCTATATACTCCCCATTTCTTGGATTAAACCATTTCATCACATATCTGACATTTTTTAATCCTTTTATTTCCAGAGACTTGCTACTATTATCTCCGTAATAAAGAATCATATTTGTCATATCTTTATTAACCGTTACAAACGGTTGCTTTTTTGCAAAAGGGCTAAATGTGGATTCATTTGTATGGATGCCATATGGAGCTAATTCCCAGTATTTGTTATCCAAATAAAAAGTTTTCATGTATCCCATCTGGTATCCACCTGGTCCATCAATAGCTTCTGCCCAGGTGATGCCATATCTATTAAATAGTGCCATTGGATTAGGATCATCTTTGTTCCACACAACATCCCATATACCCTGTGCTCCATATGTATAGCCACAACCGCCTAATTGAATAGACATATATGCAACTCTTCGAAGCATATCATCAGTACATAGTCTTGTACCCATTTCCTCAAGTGTTGAGCAATACTCATACATTGCCTCCCCTTCAACAAAGGGTTTATCCGAATGCTTAGCCATATAGGTCGCATAATCACTAGCAGATATTGCATAATCTCCGTGTCCAGCTTGATTCAAGGTAAAATCAAACCAAGGTTCATCTTGATAATAATCTGCAAATGGTCTTTCGTTTGTATAGTGAGCAGTTTGAAGATTTCCATATCCATCAAGCTTCTCAATTGTTTTTGCAACCTCTCGCCAACCGTCTAATCTTTCCTGCCTAATTTTCCCTTTTTCGTAGCCAGCACATTCACCAGCAAGAGTCCATACTATAGGCAGTGCTCCATAGCGAGCAACTAGATATCTCGCCAGATTTTTTTGATGTTCTACATCGTTATCAATGGACATAAACCAGGCTTGTCCAAGTGCATTTACAAGCCCTAAATCCGCAATGTAGTGCATTCTTTTATCTAATTCATTTTGATAAAACTCAATATTGGGTAAATCTGTATCGCTTTTAGAGTCCCAATACAAATCATCCCCATGCATAACTTTGTCGCTGCGTAGATTCGTTTGGTAAACCGTATAGCCTTGCTTAACTCTTCTATCTGCCATTCCCTTAAACATGCTATCCATTTGTGGATGATTGGATTTATCCCAGGATTCCTTATAAGCAAATTCCCAATGGGTGTCTCCAAGCCAAAAGAATGGTGTTCCATCAGCATATGAAAAGAATCTATGATTATCGCTTACCCTTATGAAGCCATGCTTATATATTGGAAGCTCTCCTGTATATGGAACCGCTTTTACAACACCTTTTTTATGATTTAAACCTGATTTATCTGGCGCAATAAGTATGTATTCCCATTCTCCAGCCTCAGTAGGAGCAAAAGAAACCTTATATATGTCATTGCCATCCCAGTAAGCTTCTCTAGTAATCGTCTGTCCTGAAGGTCCCGTAAACTCAGCTTTAATTGAAACATCTAAGAATGGATTTAAAACATCTAATTCACTTTTAAATGCAAGTATTCCTGCTCTCCATGTTTCAAACTCATAATCAATTGTATTCATTCCTAATTAAGTCCTCTTTTTGCAGCAAGTTCTACCGCTATCTTTACCAATTTATCTGCATCTTCCGCACAAACAAATCCTTTACTAACCTGCTCCTTTGTATCAGCCTCACACAGCTTCTCATAATTGGATAATGAGCCATATAAATACTTCAACATATCCGCTGGAAAAGCCTCCTGGCATCCATATAATCCTTCAGTCTCTGCCTCAGGATCCATAAAATTTCCGCCCTTTTTTACTCTGCTTGTATTGCTGTAGCGTCCAGTTGGGTAATTCAAAAGACATGTTCTAAGTCCGCCTATTGTGTTGCCAAAAGCATCCTTTTTATTCTCGCCTTCACTGTCCACAGGTATCCTTTCGCAGTGATTAGGCGCAAATCCAAATCTTGTCCAATTAAACAGATTTCTATATGCGGCAGCAAATAAAATCTGTGATGGATAATCATTGCCTTCTTCATTTAATCCCTGATATTTAGGGAGATGATTTATTCTAATCAAGTCAGGATCTTCGCAATAATAATCTACATAGCTGTAGGTTGTATCATGACTTGCTCCGGTCACTTCATACAATCTATACATATAATCTGGAGAATCGCTATCAGGTCTCATTGTTCTAAAGCTTTCGTATCTGCCATTTTCACTTTCAGTTTGGACATCAATAAAAGGAACTGGCATCTTTTCTACTCGCATAAGGCTGTAGTCATATTTCTTTAGGCTTTCGTACTGGTTAACCGGAGTAATCAGTCCTCGAACTCCGCCGCCTGCCAAATAGCCATCATACACCTGTCCATTTTTTACTGCTTCTTTTCTGAAAGCAAAACTGTTTACATATCTAAATAAATAACATGCCGATTGGCTCCATCCAGTTAGGTATATTGCCTTAACATCATATTCTTTTAAAGGACTTATTTCCTTTTTTTCTCGAATAACCCATGCTAAATCTGTGAGCATGTCCCAAATCAATCCTGTTTCATATGAAATATTTAAATCACCGGTACTATTTGGCATTTGGTTTTCTTTTTTAGCATCAAAATCAAATGGAATCTCAGGAGTAGGATTTGCCCATGAAAGCTTACTATATCTCTCACCATCAAATTCCATTAATTTAGGAATTGTATTTGGCTTACTAGTAATTCCTACATATATATCCCCGTCTCTTAGGAATTTTTCCTGACCTAATATCCACATTCTGTCGATTTCCATATAAGATGTAGGATTGATAATTTCTACAACAACATTCCCACTAAATTTATCAGGGGTCTCAGGTGCACGCATAATAAATCTATTTACGTATGGCGCGTTTGCTGTTTTAATACCGACTTCGCCACGTTCACCTATGCTCTCATATACATTTGCCGTACCATACATATAGTACTCAGATTCTTTGTAACCCTTTTCAGATATTTTCAAATAACGCTCTGCACTTGCAAAGGGATAACTCTTGTCATTTATTGGAATTGATTCAATTTTACTAATCATAAAAACACCCTCCACTCTTAACTGTCTATGAGTGTATTTCTATAGCAACTTAATTTCAATAAATTCATAAGTAAATTTACTTAATTATTTACTTAATTTTTCCCCTAATATTTGAATCTGTCGACTGAAAATGCTATATTCTTTTACTAAAGGAATGATCATTTTTTTGGGGGGGAGACAAATATGGCAATCACAGCTAAACAAATTGCAAAACAATTAGGTGTATCGGAAGCAACCATTTCCATGGCATTACATAACAAACCAGGTGTGAGCACACAAAGAAGAAAAGAAATCATCGAAACAGCTAAAAATCTCGGTTATGATTTTTCAAAAATAGATGGTGACAGGAATCTCAATAGTAACAAATCAATATGTGTGCTTTACTACAATAAGCATGGAATCTTTGATAACCCATTCTTTTTACAATTGCAAAGTGGTATTGTTTCTACTTTTCGTAATACCAGCTATCAAGTTACAGTTTCATATATAGAAGCGAGTGAAGATATCGACCATCAATTAGAGGTACTTCTTTCTCATGGTTGTGATGGTCTAATTCTTTTTGCTACAGAAATGACACCTTCAGACTATAGACCTTTTGCAAACTTAAGAATTCCTATTGTATTGCTAGACTCCTACATTTACTCAGAGAATACCGACTGTGTAATGATTAACAATATGGATGGGGCATATCATGCAACGAACTATTTGATTGCAAAAAGACACAAGCAACCAGGTTATCTAAAAAGTAAGGTTAGATTTGTAAATTTTGAAGAGAGGGAATTTGGTTTTATGAAGGCAGTTCTAGACAATGGCTATTCTTTCAACAGAACCAGCATTCATGCTGTCTCATCAGAATCTATTCTCTCTGCCTATGAAGATGTAAAGGAAATTATAAAAGATGGAAACGACATAGCAAATTGCTATTTTGCAGATAACGATATAATAGCAGCAGGCGCGATGCGAGCATTTCAAGAGGCTGGATATCGTATTCCAGAAGATATTGGCATCATAGGCTTTGACAACATTAGCTCTTCTCTGTACGAGACACCGCCACTTACAACTGTAAATGTTCCAAAAGAATACATGGGTAAAATTGCTGCAGATCGTATGATTACACTTTTAAATGATAGCGACGCCCAATCCATAAAGATAACAATTAATACTCAACTGATAAAAAGAAAATCAGTCTAATCAAACAAACATGTATCGATCTCCAATCGATAGATTTTTGTCTAACGCCTGGGGATCGATACAAAAGTGTGAACTATTCTGCTGTTTGATTTTATACTAGCATAAATCCCATGCCATCACAGATATATGGCAGATATTTTAAATCATCTTCCCGTACCTGACCAATTACATTTACTCTTTCATCTGCCGGACGCTCAGTTCGGCAGATTTCTATTTCACCCTTGTATCTCAAGTATTTATCATTTCCTATGCAAATGGAGCCAGGTCTACAAGCTACGGTGTTGTTAGGTGCTATAGAGGTGTCTTTAAACCATGCTCTAGATTCCTGAGATCGTACAATATATGGGCTAGAATCTGGGCGCTCGTGATTGATTTTTCCTATTAGCTCATTTCCAAAATTGAAAAGATCTGCGCCTAATCTGACGTAGCCGTCGCTTAAATCCTTAAGGGCAGACCAGCCTGCATCAGACAAATCCACGTCGCCAACCATAACAATATCCGTATTTACGTTATATAGCTGAAGCATATTAAGTGCCACCTGTTCCTTGGTGGCTCTATGGTCTTCTATGGTAGGAAGCCCTTGATACAAAGGGCCACGGAAATCCTTGTCACCGGGAATAAATGCAGAAACATTGTAGCCCAGCAGTTTCAGGTTAGAATTGATTTCCTTTACTTTTTTAAGGCTAAGTCCTGTATAAGGCTTTGGGTAATAGTTGTGACAAGCCTCGAATCTACTAACATCAGCACCTAGACGTTCCCATTTTTTTATATCAAATGGGGAAATGGTTGATGCGTTCCAGACAATTTTAAAATGCTTGGAAAGTGCCACAACATCCTCATCTGAGAATCCATAGTCTAATCGGATAGAGGTTACTCCAAAATCCAATAGATTTTCCATGGCCTTTAAACCTAGTCTATCAGAAGTCTCACCATCAACGTCCATGGTCAGCTCTATCCCTGCAGACTTGGCTAGATTTAATAATTCTAGAACACGTTTTTTGTAGTCATTATAATCTTCCTCTGGAATATGAAGGGAGGTAAAGCCGTAAGCTGCTCCCGCATTTTTTGCCTTACGGATTACCTCCTCATTCTTTTCAATACCAGATGAAAGATAGATTGAAATACCAGTTTTCAATACTCTACCTCTTATTCACCATATATTTCATTAATTCTGTCTTCGTCAACACCGAATAACCATGTAACAACAAAGCCTCCAATGTATGCGCAAAGCATTGCGATTACATACTGGAACTGATGTCCTGGTTCAACGATTAACAAGCCAAACAAACCTGATACACCCTGTGAAACTGTACCAATATGGAAAAGTGATGCAACTATTCCACCAAATCCTGCGCCGAGGCAAGCTGTGATAAATGCTTTTCCAAGAGGTAATGTAACAGCGTACATTAATGGCTCACCAATACCAAGAATACCTACTGGAATTGAATCGCGGATAAATCTCTTGAGCTTTGCATTTTTTGTCTTAACATACAATGCAAGACCTGCACCTACCTGGCCACCACCAGCCATCATAAGGATTGGTAAAAGGTAGTTGATACCTTCTGTTGGACCTGCTGGATCATTAAGCATAGCATGGATTGGAGTAAGTGCCTGATGCAAACCTACAGCAACAAGTGGGAGGAATCCTGCTGAAAGAATGTATCCACCTACTACTCCAAGGCTTCCGTATACAAAATTCATAACAGTATAGATGCCCTTTGTCAATACAGCACCAACTGGCTGAATGATAATGACAACTGCCAAACTACCGATAATCAAAACAAGAAGTGGTGAGATAAATGTATCGATTATATTAGGCATAACTTTTCTGATTTTCTTTTCTAACCATGCAAAGAATACACCAGCGATAAGAGCTGCAATCAAACCACCATTGGCTGGGTTATATGCTGCGCCTGTCATTGGTAAAATAATCTGAGCATCGTTATAGGTTGCAAGAAGTGGCATTGCTGCATTTGAAATACAAATAGCACCAGCGATACCGCCGAGGATTGGTGAACCACCAAATTCTCTAGCTGCATTGTAGCCTACAAAAATTGCAAGGTAAGCAAAGAGGGCCCAACCCATTGTGTGGATACATTCATACCACCATATTCCCGATAATGCTCCACCTGTAGTTACATTTATTACATTTGTTAAACCATTGATAAGACCAGCAGCGATAATACCTGGTAACAATGGAACAAAGATATTTGCTATTCTCTTTAAGAAGTTCTGGACTGGCTTGTCATATTTAGCCTTTTGAGCAGCCTTGTTTTCTTTAGCTACTGCATTTACATCATCTGCAACTGTTCCCTTAGGGATACCTGTTAATTCAGAAAATGCATCCAAAACTTTAGTTACTGTGCCTGGGCCAAAAACAACCTGAAGTGTATCAGATTCAACCACTCCCATTACACCATCGATTTTCTTGATTTCATCAACAGACACCTTTGACAAATCCTTTACGCCAACGCGCAATCTTGTCATACAAGCTTCATTACTAATTATGTTTTCTTTTCCCCCGAGATGCTCTAAAAGCAATCTACTTACATTTTTCACATCCATAATTAATTCTCCTTTTTCATTCAACCGCGGTTCTTATTTTGTCCTCTGAATCCTTAAGTCGCGCTTTTGCTGCGTCATAATCAACGCCCAAAAGAATCATTATTATCGCTGTTTTCACCTCCCCTTTCGCTTTTGATAATACTTCTTCCGCAGTTTCTCTTGAGCATCCAGTTGCCTCCATTGTTATATTTTGAGCGCGAACTTTTAGTTTCTCATTTGTTTGTTGAACATCTACCATAAGGTTTTGGTAGACCTTACCGATTCCAACCATGCTTCCGGTGGAAATCATATTGAGTATAAGTTTTTGTGCTGTTCCTGCTTTCAATCTAGTGGAACCAGTCAAAACCTCTGGACCGGTAACTGGCTCAATAGCCAAATCCGCTTCCCTTCCAATTTCTGAGTCCTTTGTGCATGCAATAGCAACGGTTCTACATCCAACTGATTTTGCATATTTTAGACCATGGACAACATATGGCGTTCTGCCACTGGCTGCCAGACCAATGACAATATCCTTTGAGGTAAGATTTATGTCCTGCAATTCCTTTGCGCATAAAGTGGTGCTGTCTTCCGCCCCTTCGATGGCCTTTAAAAATGCATTTGGTCCTCCCGCAATCAGACCAACCACCATCTCCGGTGGGACGCCAAAGGTGGGTGGACATTCTGCTGCATCTAACACTCCAAGTCTTCCACTTGTACCTGCGCCCAAATAAATAATTCTGCCGCCTGATTTAAGGCTCTCTGTAGCGTAGGTGATAGTCTGGGCTACCTGAGGAAGAACCTCCTTAATAGATTCCACCGCTATTTTGTCCTCGTTATTCATAAGGGTAACGATCTCAAGTGGTGTCATCTGATCCAGATTCATACTGTTTTGGTTTCGCTGTTCTGTTGAAAGCTTAGAAAGATTAATCATCTAAACCTCCTTCATTGAATTACTCGAGTATTCACTTTTCTTCTTTTTTAATTTGTGTTTTCGCGAAATTTTTATATAACTCGTCGTAATGACGATTTACATACGATACAAATAAAATATCTATCATGTTCAGCTGGGAAATTCTTGATGACATGGCACCACTTCGAACTATTAATTCTGTGGCAGCCACCTCTAAATTTATGTCAGCATATTTTCCTAGCTTAGAACCAGAGGAACGAGTTATTGCTATAACCTTAGCATTGTTTTCCCTAGCTGTATTGGCACATTCAATCATCTCTTTGGTAAGACCTGAATAACTGATTACAATTGCCAAATCATCCTTTGTCATTGTTTTGGCATAGAGAATCTGAGAATGCAAATCATCACAGATATTGCAAAGCTTGCCGATTCTTGTCAGCTTCAAATACAAATCTCTCGCCACTAAAAGGGATGAGCCTACGCCAAATAAATTTATGTTTCTAGCATTTCCTATTAAATCTACGCACTTTTCTATGTCGTCAGGCTTCACAAGCTTTGTGGACATTTCAAGGGATTCAATATTTTTCCATGTGACACGTTTGATGATGTCCGCAACTGATTGTCCTGGATCAATATCCTGCATGGATACCGCTCTGCTCTCCTGCATCAAAGCAACTTCGTAAACTAGTGCACTCTGAAATTGTTTGTAGCCATCATAATCAAGCTTTCTGCACAGACGATAAATCGTTGCCTCAGAAGAGTAAGATAGCTTTGCAACCTCCTTTAATCCAAGATTTATAAATGTCTCTGGGTTCTTTCTGAGAGTATCTATAAAATTCTTTTCTCCAGGAGTTGCATAGTCTTCGTAGTTTTTTAATCTAAGAAACAATCCCTTTTCCATCTCTATATCTCCATTATAAATTTTGATGTATTTACTTCAATTATTATAACTCATTATGAAATATATTTTCATATTTTGAAATTATTATCCGTAGAATATTTTAATTGTCAGACATATAATGAAGCCATAAAAGGTAATATCAGGAGGTGCAATATGAGAATATATCAAGCAAAGGACTACAATGATCTCAGCAGAAAAGCTGCTAATATCATCTCCGCCCAAATTATTATGAAGCCTAATGCTGTGCTTGGACTGGCAACAGGTTCATCACCTATAGGCACTTACAAGCAATTGATTGAATGGTATAACAAGGGTGATTTGAATTTTTCAGAAATTACCACCATCAATTTAGATGAATACAGAGGACTTGGTCCTGACGATGCACAGAGCTATTATCGTTTTATGCATGAAAATTTTCTGGACCATATTAACGTAAATACGAATAATACAAATATTCCTAATGGCTTGGAAATGGATAGCGAAAAGGAATGTAGTAGATATAATGAGGTGATTGCAAAATCTGGTGGTATCGATTTACAGCTACTTGGCATAGGGCTCAATGGACATATCGGTTTTAATGAGCCTGGTACTACTTTTGATAAGGAAACCCATCTTGTTAATCTAAGTGAGGCCACAATTAAGGCAAACTCTAGGTTCTTTAATTCCTATGAGCAGGTTCCAACTCAGGCATACTCCATGGGAATCAAAAGCATTATGCAGGCTAAACAGATTCTACTAATCGCCTCTGGCGAAAATAAAGCCCAGGCTTTATATGACACTATCTGCGGGCCTATTACTCCAATGGTTCCTGCATCTATCCTGCAGCTGCACAATAATGTTACAATAGTTGCAGATACAGACGCTTTGTCTTTAATACTGAAGGAACATGAAATCCTCAAAGGGGGACAGCTTAAATGATAATAAAAAATGGAAATGTTTATTGCGCAGACGGAGGCTTTAAAATAAAGGATTTGTATGTGGCTGACGGTTTTATTGTGGATGATAGGAATATAGCTGCTGCAGATGGAAAAGTGATAGATGCCACTGGAAAATACGTTATTCCTGGTCTTGTGGACGTTCATTCCCACGGAGCCTTTGGACATGATTTTTGCGATGCTGATGTCGAAGGATTAAAGGAAATTTTAAAATACGAAAAGAGCTGTGGCATAACTAGCTATTGCCCTACCTCTATGACATTTCCGGAAGACAGACTAGAAAAGATTTTCAATACAGTTAATGAGGTTGGTGCTGAAGGAGACCTAGCAAATGTTGTTGGCATCAACATGGAAGGGCCTTTTATTTCCTACGAAAAAAGAGGTGCTCAAAACCCTGATTACATTTTGGCTCCTGATGTGGAAATGTTTCGCCGTTTAAATCGTATATGCGATAATAAAATCCGTTTAATTACAATGGCCCCTGAGGTTGAAGGAGCTACTGATTTTATCAAAGAATTATGCTCTGAGGTAAATATTTCTGTTGGACATTCCATGGCAAATTATGATGAAGCCACTGCTGCATTTAAAGCTGGAGCTAACCATGTTACCCATTTATTTAATGCCATGCCACCTCTTAACCACAGGGAGCCTGGAGTCATCGGCGCAGCTTCGGATTCTGAGAATGTTTTTGTGGAATTAATCTGCGACGGAATCCATATACATCCTTCAGCTATCCGTTTGGCTTTTAAAGTTTTTGGTTCTGACCGAGTAGTTTTAATCAGCGATTCTATGGAAGCAACAGGCATGGTGGACGGCGAATATGAATTAGGCGGTCAAAAGGTTTTCAAAAAGGGAAATCATGCCACTCTAGCTGATGGAACACTTGCCGGCTCTGCCACAAATCTATTTGATTGCATGAAAAAAGCGGTAGAGTTTGGTCTACCACTTTATGATGCTGTAAAATCTGCTACCACCACTCCTGCCAAAAGCATAGGAATGTATCCTGAGATTGGTGCCTTAGAGGCAGGCAGCAAGGCTGATATTTTAATTGTTTCTAAGGATTTAGAACTAGATGAATTAATTAGTATGTAGCTTTACCTCTAGGATTCTTCTAACTGATTCATCAATTCTTTCTTCTGATATCTTACCAGATTCTACAGCTGCCAGAACACCATTATAGGCGCTGTAGAAATCCTCTGGCATTAGGATAATATCAACTCCTGCATTTATCGCCATAACAGCCGCATCGGCTGAAGAATAATTCTGAGAAATGGCTCCCATCCCAAAGGAATCTGTTACAACAACTCCATCAAATCCCATTTGCTGGCGAAGCAGGTCATTTATCATGTAACTTGATAGACTTGCTGGCAAACCGTCGTCAGTAATGTTTGGTGTGGAAATATGTCCCACCATTATCACCTGTACTCCGTCATCAATGGCTTGCTGAAATGGAATCAGTTCACATTCATTTAATTCTTCCAATGTTTTATTCGTATATGCGTTACCTACATGTGAGTCCTCTGCGGTGTCTCCATGACCGGGGAAATGCTTTATTACAGGTGTGATGCCCTCTTCTTCCATGGCATTGTATTCTGCAATCACCATGTCAGCTACAAGCTGAGGGTCGCTGCCAAAGGATCTGTCCCCGATTACTGTATTGGAAGGGTTGCTTCGAACATCAGCTACTGGCGCAAAATCCATATTAAATCCCAAGTCTAAAAGATAATCACTGATAGTCACTCCTGCAGCTGCTGCAAGGCTCACATCTCCAGTCTGGCCAATGTCATACATGCAAGAAACCTGCTCCACACCAAAGGCACTATTACCACCGATTCTGGCAACTCGACCGCCCTCCTCATCTACTGTAAGGAATGGCTCCATTGCTCCCGCCTCTTCATAAAAGGCCAAAGTATTTTCAAGCATTGTCCTGGTCTGTTCGGGATTCTCCAAATTCTTTGCGAAATAAATTAGTCCACCAACAGGGTACTGACTTATTGCAGTGCGAGTGGTATCTCCAGCCTCGGTGACTAAGCTGTAGCCTGTAAGAGCCTCAGGTGTGATTATGAATAGCTGAGCCACCTTTTCCTCGATGGTGTGGGTATCAAGCCACTGCTGCACTTCGTCCACCTCTGTTTCGTCGGATGTTGACTGAGTGGTAGTCTCTGCTGGCTCAGCCTGTATTGATTCTGTTGTTTCAACCTGTTCATTAGCTGTGGATGCCGTCTCATTTCCACATCCGCTCAAGCTAGCTACTGATAGCAAAAAAACTGACAGTAGACTTTTCATTCTTTTACTCATATTCAATTATATATCCGATTGATCCGCTAAATAGATCATCATAATCCCCGTTCAAATCATCTGTTGTGTCGTTTAACCACCAATTATCTGAGACCTTGAAAAGACATAATGAATTTTCTTCGATGTCCATTCCATCCTCTTCAAATGATGGCTCGTTGTCATACCAAATGGAATCATACCAATTTCCTGGAGCGTTGATTACACCATCCAAGTATTCTCCATCCTCATTAAACCAACGATAATCTCGATTGTCTGATTCTCGTTTACCACCTACGTAAAAACGGTATTTACCATTTTCTCCTTCGTTAAGCAATTCAACTATGGCATCAAACTCATCCTGAGTATTGATTCTGGCTAAGTATCCACCCTTTTGAATTGCCTGATTGTATGCCTGCTCCCAAGTAACATCCTTGTAGACAATTTCATATTCGTGGATTGCTTTATCATCTACTATTGCAGGCCCATCTTCTGTAGCCTCAGTCTCTTCAGCTGCTGCTTCGGCAGTTTCTTCTTGAACCTCTGTAGTAACCTCTGGTACCTTGCTAGCATCATATGTCACAAGCTCAAGTATCTCACTTGAAGCCTTATTATTCTTGTTGATAAATAAAAATACCATGAGGCCGATGAGGGCAGCTAAAACAATAAGTAGAATTACAATTAGGGCTATCCCTTTGTTGTTTTTTTCTGGTGTAGATTGAGTCTGTGAATATCCTTCCTGTGGGTAATTATCCTGAGGATATTCTGGCTGTTGGTATTGCTCCTGATGATATTGTTCCTGCTGGTATGCTGGATAAACCATCTGATTCTGCTCAGGCTTTATTTCTACTTCTACATGTGTCTTACTTCCACACTGGCCGCAGAATTTTGCATTATCTGGGATTTCTGCGCCGCAAAATAAACATTTCATATTATTTCTCCTCTGGTTTTACTAATTAGGTGATGAACAAATTCCATGCTCCGCATTTACGTTGACAAGAGCTAGGCTTTCCAATGTCTCCTGCTGATCCTGATATGGAATAAACAACCACATCTGGACTTCCTCTGACAACTCGGATACTGGAGTTCCTGGTAAATAAATCAGGATTTCATCTGCACCATCTAACGCATAAGGGTACAATGGAATGTATCGTACCCCATCGGATATGAATTCTTGGTCATCGTTTGTGACAGTCAGCTCTGTCATGCGCATTGAATACGTATAATCGTTAATCTTTTTAATGTCTTCAAAGCGCCCCTTATAATCGCAAAAATACTGTGTACCATTAGGATATTCATCACCAGAGTCGCCCATATCGCTATCGTAATAATAACCCTCGAATGTACCATCTTCTGAAATTGAAAACCCATCTTCCCAGCCGCCTGCGCCGCTAGAGAAGTAATAAGAATAATTCGATAGTTCCTTGAAAGACATATCAAGGTCTTCATCTTGCTCTTCTGTTTCGGCATCGGCCTGTACCTCATAGGCTTGTTCTTCGGATGTCTCATTTTCAGTGACGTTAATTATGTTGTCTACTTCTTCCTGCTTTTCAGAAAGACGCTCGTCACCTGTAATATCATAACCTGCCTTCAAAATCGCTGCCGCTTCATCATACATTCCCAATGCAACATAAACATCTGCAGCGCCAAGATAAGCATCCACATTCTTTTCATCAATAGCTATGATGCTTTTGTATGCATCCAAGGCCTCTTCATAATTGCCTTCCTGCAAATATTTCTTTCCTAAATCTAGGTTGTTTGAAATTTCAGATGCCTCACTTTTCATATTGAAAAATAAGAAGCCGTCAACAGATGCTGCTGTCAGATTTAGAATTATCAACAATACTATTAATACTTTACGTTTCTTTTTCATTCTCTCCGTTTTATCTCCATTTTCAAAATTTGTGTTATAAATTAGTATAACTTATTGCTATACATTTTTCACTATAACTATGACAGTAACATTATATATGGTAGTTACGGTTTTTCTTTACTATATAAAATGTTATTATAGTACTATGTTAGTCATACTTGCATGGCATCACGGGGAGATTTTTTATGAAGAGAATTACACAGGTTGGTATTGTTCTAGGTATTATTACAATCTGCGCTACGCTTGCGCTCTATAATCACACACTCAAATCATCGGCTGTCGATGAGCTTCCACAAACGGATTTAACTGAAGAAATAGAAGATTCTTCCATTGCAAACTGGAAGGAGAATCACCCAAAGGTTCGTGGTATATATATTACCGGCCCAACAGCTGGCACCGAACGAATGGATGACATTATTCAGCTTATTAATGATACGGAGTTAAATGCAATTGTTTTAGATGTTAAGGATGATTTTGGGAATGTTACATTTTCCATGGATAATGATTTGGTTGCTCAGACTAATGCATGTATCCCATATATTTCAGACATAAATGCATTGCTGAAGAAACTGAAGGATAACGACATTTATGTAATTGCAAGGATTCCTTGCTTTAAAGACCCTACGTTGGCAGCAGCGAAACCAGAGCTTGCCCTTACAACTGCTGCCGGGGAGCCTGTTACTGATTCCTGTGGCAATGCCTGGGTGAATCCTTGTAAAGAAGAAGTTTGGGATTACATTATTAGCATTGCATCAACTTGCGCTGATTTAGGCTTCGACGAAATCCAGCTGGATTATGTCCGCTTCCCTGTAGGCCAAAATTCGGAAGACGCTTATTATGGTGTTCCTGCTGACGACGAAATGCGTCAGGAATATATTAATAATTTCCTAGATACTGCAACTACTGCATTGCACGAGAAAAATATTCCTGTTACAGCAGATGTTTTTGGCACAATTATCAGAAGCAGCATTGATTCAAAACACATAGGTCAGGATTATGTCACCATGGCTTCGAAGCTTGATTGCCTTTGCCCAATGATTTATCCATCACATTATGCTAATGGGGAATTCGGAATCGAAATCCCTGACGCCCAGCCATACGACACCGTGTATGCTGCACTTACAGGTTCAAAAGAGGTTTTGGCATCAGTTCCCGCTGATGAATGCGCTATAATTCGCCCATGGATTCAGGCATTTACTGCAACCTGGATAGAGGATTCTATCGAATACGACGGAGAGGCTATCCGTGCCCAAATCCAAGCAATCTACGATGCTGGATATGATGAGTGGATAATGTGGAACTCTAAGAGCAATTATTATCCAGATGGTCTCATGGCAGATTAATATTCTCACTTATCCTATTTTTAACCATATGGAAATATCTATTTCACAGTTTCTTCATTTCATGGCTGTATACTCAACATACAATTTGGGTTTTGCACTATGAAATGGAGGATGAAATATGTCCAAAACAAAGAAACAAGCACCTAAAGCAATCAGCAAGAGACTTACTCTTGTATTCGCTACTTTGCTTGTACTTAGTACTCTTTTAGCCGAAGGTATAGCCACAGGCTTTGGCTACAATATGATTATCGATTTAATCAATACTTCTCTAAAGAACGAAGTTTCTGCTGATGCGGGAATGGTTAATAGAGAATTAAATTCCACATTCTATTATCTAAATGGTATTGCAGATTCTGTTGAAAAACTTCATTTTGAAGACGATTCACAGATTATGGAGTACCTAACTCAAACGGTGGGTCGTTACGACATGATTCCTACCGGTGCTTATTTAGCATTGGAGGATGGCTCATTCTTCTATCCTTCTGACCCTACATTCCAAATGGACGGCATTACTGAAAAGCCTTGGTACGTTGAGGCAATGGGATTTGACAATTCATGGTTCTATTACTATGACGTTCCTTACTTTGATACAGTTACAGGTCAACTTTGCTCAACTGTAATCAGACATGTAAAGCTTCAGGATGGACGTGAAGGATGTTTTGCCTGTGATTTATTTATGGGAAGCGTTCAGGAGACATTAAATAACGTAAAGCTGTACCAATCCGGCGGTGTCATGATGATTACAACTGATGGATTGATTCTAACATATTCAGATACATCCGTTTGCGGTACATCAATTGCAGACAACCCTAACGACTCATTCTTGGCAGGAACAGAAAGCTTCCTCCAGGAAGAAGACGGTGTAGTAAAACAGGTTCGCGCTGGCGGTTCAAGATATTACATGGTTTCATATACGGTAGATGGAACCAATTGGCAGGTTATTGCTTACGCAAAGGTACCGGAAGTTCTTGCCACATTATATAAAATCATGATTATTCTTGCAGTATTTACAGTAGTTGCTGTCTTACTCGTAGTATTCATCATGATTCGAGTTCTTTCTAATATGATTAAGAAGCCTGTAACGGCACTTACCGAGAATATTGAAAAGATTGCAAATGGTGATTTCACTGTTGATATTTCATCAAAAGGAAATGATGAGATTGCGTTTATGAATACTGCCATGGGCGATTTCGTAACTGGAATGCGTGATAGTCTAAACGAAATCA
>JAEEGH010009808.1_pt1 | contig 22175 bp, 13 predicted proteins | sample 9134181 | NCBI WGS metagenome assembly JAEEGH01 (sample SAMN16246544, study PRJNA631951) | gut metagenome | biome: gut microbiome; feature: rumen; material: DP-attached | host: Bos | place: Iran: Karaj | collected 2018-10
CGCGTTCCTTGGCGAAGGTCTGCGCCAGATACTTGATTCCCTTGGTGTTGGTACGGATACCCTGTCCGATGCAGAGCAGGTCTGGTCCGGCAATCTGCACGTCGCCGCCCTCGGTACGGGCGTCGCGGTCCCACGCCATCGCATTCAGCGTGTCCACCTTGAAGAAGTGACGGAAGATGGCCTCGTATATCAGCGTCTCGCGCTCCCTCACCTCGAAACTCATCGAGTTCACCAGCACGCGGTCGTACACAGTGCTCGATGCGTCGCGGGTAAAAAAGAGGTTATACAGCGGCTTCAGCAGGTAGCGATCGTCGTCCTTGCCGTCCCATTCTGGATCTTCGTAGCCTTCGACAAGCACTCGTGCCAGCTCGTCGGCCGGCAGGACCATCAGCTGCTCGCTCAGGTCGTCGTCGCAGTCGTCCATATCGCAGCTCTCCTCCACCAGGTGGCGCCTGATGTCGTTGTCTTTAAGCAGTTCCTCCAGTATATCCTCCACATAGTACACCTGCGTCCACTTCTCCAGCACACCGCTGAAATAATGGTACTCGGTGTCCACAATAGGTTTGTTCAATATGTCGCTGTATAGCGCATGAGCCGCGTTCAGGGGCGTCATGCGCTCAATCTCCACGCCCGGTCGGTGCAGCAGCACCGCTCGCAGGCGGCCTGTCTCCGAGGCCACATTCACTTTACACGGGTTGATATTCTTTTCTCTCATATTTATATTATACATTCAAACACAACACCTTGCCCCTACAAGGCACAATGCCGTGAAAATGCAAATATACAAAATAATTCGCACACGTGAAAACTTTTTATCAACACACGCCCCAAAAACGGACACTCTTTCCCCATTCGCCTCCTCCCTTTTCACACGTCCTCCACGGCATCGCTTCGCCGAAGAAATGCCGAAGAGCAACCATACAAATAGCCAGCGGACAGCGGCTAATGTACAACGATGTCAGGCGAAGAGGGCGCGGAAGGCCTCCTCGATGACCCCGACGGGGACTATCTGGATGTGATGACTACGCGAACTAATCTCGCGGATGCTGTATTTCGACACGAAGATGCGTTCAAAGCCCAGTCGGTCGGCCTCGGCAATGCGCTGCTCCACCCGGCTCACCGGGCGCACCTCGCCGTTGAGTCCCAACTCGGCGGCGAAACAGTCGCGCGGCGAGATGGCCATGTCGACGTTGCTACTGAGGATAGCGCAGGCCACGGCAAGGTCCAAGGCAGGGTCGTTCACCCGCAAGCCGCCGGCCAGATTGAGGAATACATCCTTGGCGCCCAGCTTGAAGCCGCACCGCTTCTCGAGAACGGCCAGCAGCATGTTCATCCTGCGCAGGTCGAAGCCTCCGGCATTGCGCTGGGGGGTACCGTAGACGGCACTGCTCACGAGACTCTGCACTTCGACGAAAAGAGGCCGCGCCCCTTCAAGTACGGCGCTGACGGCGGCACCCGAGAGGGTCTCGTCGCGCTGGCCAAGCAGGAACTCACTGGGATTCTGCACCTCCCGCAGTCCACCCGCAAACATTTCAAAAATACCTATTTCGGCAGTGGAGCCGAAGCGGTTCTTAAGCGAACGTAGGATGCGGTAGCCATAGTTGCGGTCGCCTTCGAACTGCAGCACTGCGTCGACGATGTGCTCCATAACCTTGGGACCCGCGAGCGTGCCGTCCTTGGTAATGTGGCCGATGAGAAGCACCGGTACACCGGTGGTCTTGGCATAATGCTGCAACTCGGTGGTACACTGACGAATCTGACTCACACTGCCCGCCGGCGAGTCAAGGTCGTCGGTGGTGATGGTCTGGATGGAGTCCACAATCAGCAGCTGCGGCTGCACTGCTTCGATATGCTCGAAAATGCGCTGCGTCACTGTCTCTGACACAACATAAAGGTCCGCATTTTCACCTTTCGCTTTTTCTTTTTCACCCAACAACCGGTCGGCACGCATCTTGATTTGCTCCTCGCTCTCCTCGCCGCTTACATAGAGCAGGCGGAAGGAGCCGCTCACCGACGACATGGCCAGGGCGGTCTGCAACAAGAGTGTACTCTTGCCTATGCCGGGCTCGCCTCCGAGCAGAAGGAGGCTGCCGGGCACAATACCGCCGCCCAGCACACGGTCGAACTCACTGCAGTGGGTGGAAAGGCGTGGCGTCTGACTGTATGTCACCTCCTGCAGACGTTTGGCCGTGGACTGGATTTTTCCACTCGCCATCTTCTGCTTTCCACTCTCCACCTTCACCACCTCCTCATCGAAGGTGCCGAACTTGCCACACTCCGGACAACGCCCCAGCCACGAGGCACTCTGGTAGCCACACTCGCGACAGTAGTAGTAAGTCTTCGCCTTTGCCATTTCGAAACTATTTTTCAGTGATACAATCAATTAAAACACTTTACCCGATCAATTGTCATTGCAAAGATACAAAACATTTGCAAAAAGAGAAAATAAAATGTCACATGACGCCCTCCAAGCAACAGAATCCAGAATCGGCAGAGATAGTTCTTTTATCACAATCGTCTGTTTATCAAATGGGCATGCACAAGGAATGTATTTTTTTGAAAAAAAATTTGGCCATATCGGAAATAAGTAGTACCTTTGCACCCGATTTCGAAAGAAGGAATCACCGATTTGAAGGCCGGAAGGCCAGATAAATTGTTCGGGGTGTGGCGCAGTTGGCTAGCGCACTTGCATGGGGTGCAAGGGGTCGAAAGTTCGAGTCTTTTCACCCCGACAATTTTTTATAGAGGTTACGGTTTATAGTTTACGGGGCTGACGCAGCACAATCATCTGCATCAGCCCCGTAAATTATAACCCGTAGTCTTTATTTCAATATCACAGTGAGGCGCGTGTCACCGGAAGCTGTGGTGCAGCCGTCGCGCCCTTCGCATCCATTGTGCATACGAAGCACGACGTCGGCAGGCAGAAGGGCCTGCAGATGGTCGCGCAGACGCAGGAGACGCTGCTCGGTGAGCAGGGCGTTGAACTCAGCATTGTCGGTCAAGTCGCAACTGAGGGTCAGCTCGGTCTGCAACGAGGGATTGTCGTTGAGGAAGTCAACAAGGGGACGAAGCGTCTCGACACCATGGGCGCTGAGTTCCACGACGGCGTCGGGACCAAAGAGGTCGGTATACTGGAAAGGCTGTCCCACAGGCAGACTGTCGAGCACCACATCATGCTGCTCCTCCCCGATGAGGTTGCCGGCAAGGTCGGCGGATGTCTTCAACTGATAGTAGTGAGAGAATCGTTTCGGCATCTGATATTCGATACGGTAGGCGCCGCCTACAGGCAAGGTGATACGGTAGAATCCGTCGGCGCCGCTGGAAGCCATGGCCACCGCCTGGTCGTCGACAAGGGCCGTCACCCGGACTCCGGCGATGGCTTTGTTGCGTGTATTGTAGACATGCCCCCACAGCGTCGTGGCGGCCAGTGTTCCATTATAGCTTCGGAGACCCGAGGCTGCATTGACCCAGTAGCAGGTGCCGCTCATCGGGTCGACCACGAAGTCGAAGCAGTCGCTGACGGCACTGTTGATGCCCTGAGGCAATTGCTGGACGCGGCTGCGACCAATCTGCAGCATGCCGACGGTGTCACCTGTCACCTGCAAGGCGATGAGTCGCGTGGCATAGATATTGAGGTGCTTGCGGTTCTCGTCACGTCCGTTGGAGGAGAAGTAGAGGTAGTCGCCGACAATACAAGGCGTCACGTCGTCGCCCGGACTGTTGACCCGGTTGCCCATATTGACGGGTTTGCTCCATCCTTCGTCGCCGAAACGGGAATACCACAGGTCATAGCCGCCATAGCTGCGGCGCTTTTCACCCGACGAGAAGACCATCACGCGACCGTCGGCCGAGAAGGTGGGATGTTCTACCTCGATGTCGTCCCACTTGATACGCTTGGTCTTGACACGTTTGCCGTCGCGGTGGCTGAAATAGAGGCATGAGTGCCCTTTGCGGTCACGACGGGTGAAGTAGATGTCACCTGTGGCAGGCTGGCGGACGACATAGTTGACCTCTTCGTCAAGCTTGACGAAATCAGTGTCGGGCATAAAACCCACCACGTCGTTGTTCTGGCGGTCAGTCTTCAGCAAGACACCTGCGGAATAGATGTAGAGGTCGCTGTCGACCACCGAAAGACCTTGCGGCTGACCCGCAAAAACAGCCAAGGGCTGCTCGTGCGAGGAGAAGACCACCCCTTGTGCCGTCGCAACGAATGGCAACAGGCCAACGAAGAGGGCCACCAGACGGCGGCCTTTTCGTAGCACGCCCGTCAGTCTACTGTTTTTTCCCATTTCCACGTTTTGCTTTGTTCTTATTCGCCACAAGTGCCAGCGGCAGCGCCTCGCTCATGTGGGTGATGTAATGGAACGTGAGCCCGTCAAGGTAGGTCGACTCGATTTCCTCGACGTCGCGACGATTGTCATTGCAGAGAATGAGGTCGGTGATGCCAGCACGCTTGGCGGCCAGTATCTTCTCCTTGATGCCACCCACAGGGGTCACGGCGCCACGCAAGGTGATTTCACCTGTCATGGCCACCTCGGGACGCACCTTGCGATGGGAGAACACCGACACCATGGCCACAAACATGGTGATGCCCGCCGAGGGACCGTCCTTGGGCGTGGCTCCTTCGGGCACATGTATATGGATGTTACTCGACTCAATGTCCTTCTGGGTCACTCCGACAGAAGCGGCGTTGCTCTTGAGATATTCAAAAGCCAGGGTGGCCGACTCCTTCATCACGTCACCCAGATTGCCGGTCATGGTCAACGTTCCCTTGCCATGCGAGAGCGAGGCCTCGATGAAGAGTATCTCGCCTCCTACAGGCGTCCAAGCGAGACCCGTGACAACGCCTTCGCGGGCCTCTTTGCCGGCCTGCTCGCTTTCGTGGATGGGCAGTCCAAGCACCTCCTTCACCTCTTCGGGGGTTACCTTGACACCACCCTTGACACCGCTTTCGAGCATCACCACACGGTGGCGCACCAACTTGGAGAGCTGTTTCTCCAACTGGCGGACACCACCCTCGCGAGTGTAGCGGTTGATGACCAACTGAATGACCTCGGTCGGTATCTTCAGCGTGCGCCGGTCGATGACGTTGTCGTGCATGATGCGCGGCAGGAGGTGACGCGTGGCTATCTCCACCTTCTCCTCGAGCACATAGCCGCTGAAATCGATGACCTCCATACGGTCGAGCAAGGCGGGCTGTATGTCGGCCACGCTGTTGGCCGTGGCGATGAATAGCACATGCGAGAGGTCGTAGTCGACCCCGACGAAATTGTCATGGAAATGACTGTTCTGCTCGGGGTCAAGCACCTCGAGCAATGCCGACGAGGGGTCGCCGTGGAAGGAATTGGTCTGCACCTTGTCGATTTCATCGAGGACGAAGACAGGATTATTCACCCCCGCCTTGATAATCTCCTGCATGATGCGGCCGCACATGGCACCGACGTAGGTGCGGCGGTGGCCGCGGATTTCAGCTTCATCGTGCAGACCACCCAAGGCCACCCGACGGTAGGGACGGCCGAGAGCCTCGGCCACCGAACGGCAGATGCTGGTCTTGCCGGTACCCGGAGGGCCCACGAGACACAGCACCTGCGCCTTGGACTGCAAAGCGCGGCTCTGCTGCCGTTTGAGGACGGCAAGGTATTCAATGACACGCTCCTTGACCTTCTTGATACCGTAATGGTCTCGTTCCAGCACAGCGCGGGCATTGGCAATGTCATAGTGTTCCTGCGCCGACTCGCTCCACGGTATGTCGAGCATAGTGTCCAGATATGCCTGCTGCACCGAATAGTCGGGCGACATGGGATGGATGCGTGAGAGCTTGCCCAGCTCTTTCTCAAACACCTCGGCCACGCTCTGGGGCAGATTCTTTTTGGCGGCACGGGCCCGCAATTCAGCCACATCGCCGTCGGTGAGCGGGTTGGACCCGTTCTCACCCAGCTCCTCCTGTATGACATCCATCTGGTGGCGCAGATAGTATTCGCGTTGCTGCTTGCCGATGACCTCCTGGGTCTTATTGTCTATCTCACGACGCAGCTCGTCAAGCCCTTTCAGGGTACCCAGCTGCTCGAGCAGCTTGTCGACACGGGCCAGATAACTGTCACATGCCAGCAGCTCGTATTTCTGGTCGCTCTCCACATCGATATGGGTCGAGGCGAAGTTGATAAATATCTTGTCGCTGCCGATGCCACCGAGCATGGTGCCCAACTCCTCGTCCTGCAGACGCGAACGCATGATTTCCTTATATTGCTTGCGCAGCAACTTCATCCGGCGGCGGAAAGCAGGCGTCTCCATGCCGGAAACCGACTCGGGAGCCAACGTGACGGTACCCATCATGTAGGGGGTATAGCGGTGCACCATCAGCGAATGGCAGCGGACCACTCCCTGGAGGATGGCCACGGTGAATTCGTCGTGGAGGTCGAACGTCTTGAGCACCTTGGCCACCACGCCCACAGGGTAGAGACAGTGCTCGTCGGGGTCGTCGCTGGCGTCGCGCTGGGGGAACACAAGGATATGCTGGTTTGGAGTCTTCACGTCACTCAGCAGCCGGCGCGACTTCTCGCGCTGGGCCGCAATGGGAATGATGACACCCGGCAACAGCACCTGGTCCATCAGAGGCAGCACAGGCATCTCGTTCTCGATGCCATCGGTATTGAGCAATATTTCCTCGCTGTCGGTATCTATCATGGGGATGATATTGGCCTTGACATTGATGCCTTTGGCTATCATCTCGCCGAGTTCTTCGAGGTCCATTTTCATGTTCTTATTCTGTTCAGTTCAGTATCACTTGCACAAATGCAATTTATATTAACGCACACAAGGCCTGTTTTGTTTCATATTTCGAAGTATGATATTCCAGCCCGCTATTCTTCATGGTAATACACCCTTTTCACACGGGGTGCCACGGCGGTGAGCAGTTCATACGGGATGGTGCCGGCAGCGGCGGCGTTGCGCTGCAGGAGGTCGCCGGGGGCTCCCGGCAGGCCCGGGTCGCCGAAGATGACGGCGCGGTCGCCCTCGGCGCAGGGCACGTCGGTAACGTCGACGAAACACATGTCCATGCAGATGGAGCCAATGATGGGGGCCTCATGGCCGTTGATGTGTACCCGTCCGTTGCCGTTGCCGAGTCCGCGATGCAGCCCGTCGGCGTAGCCGATGGTGAGGATGGCGATGCGCGAAGGACGCGCAGCCTGCCAGCGGCAGTTGTAACCTACGGTGTCGCCGGCTGGGATGGCTTTGATTTGCGAGATGCGGGTGACAAGACGCGACACCTGTCGCAGCTGGCGCTGCACCTCTGGCTCGGGAGCCACACCGTAGAGGCCGATACCGAGACGCACCATGTCCATCTGGGCTTCGGGAAAACGGCTGATGCCGCTGGAGTTGAGTATGTGCTTGATGCCCGGCAGCGAGGCGCTCCACTGGCGCAGACGGTCAATCTGGCGGCGGGTGAAGTCGTCCATGGCGGGGTCTTCACTGCAGGCCAGATGGGAGAAGACGCTCTGCACCTTCAGCACACCCTCCAGCTCGGTCAGACGGCGGAGCAGCGACTCCACGTCGGCACCGGTGAAGCCCAGCCGGTGCATGCCGGTGTCGAACTCGATATGGATAGGATAGTCCTTCTGGTCGGCGGCACGGAGGTGGGCAGCGAAGAGGTCGAGGATGCGGAAGGAATAGATGTCGGGCTCGAGACGGTAGCGGACTATGTCGTCAAAACCTGCCGGCTCAGGATTCATCACCATGATGGGCAGGGTGATGCCGTTGCGGCGCAGCTCGACACCTTCGTCGATGTAGGCCACCGTGAGGTAGTCGACATGGTTGAACTGGAGGGTGCTGGCCACCTCGACAGTGCCGGCGCCATAGCTGGAGGCCTTGACCATAGCCATCAGGCGGGTGGACGGCTGCAGCTGGGAGCGGAAATAATTGAGGTTATGCACCAATGCATCGAGGTTGACCTCCATGACGGTCTCATGACTCTTGCGCTGCAACACTTTGGCGATGCGTTCGAAGCCAAAGCTGCGGGCACCCTTGAGGAGGATAGTCTCGTTGTGGAACGAAGCGCGGTCGTGACGGGCCAGGAAGTCGTCGGTGGTGGGATAGAACGCACTCTCGAAGTCGGCGAAGAGGTCGGCACACCGGGCAACAGAGGTGCCAATGCCGATGAAGCGGCTGACGCCACGCTGGTGCAGCAGCCGCGCCACCTGGGAATAGAGTGTGCGGTCGTCGACACCCGCCTGCGGTATGTCGCTCATAATAAGGGTGCGACGGAAATGGTGCTGGTGGGCAAGGTAGTCAAGGGCGATGGTAAGCGAGTTGAGGTCAAGCGAGTAGCTGTCGTTGATGAGGAGGCTGTTGCCTGCGGCCTCGCCCAGCTCCATGCGCATCTCTACAGGGGTCAGCTTGGCACAGCGGTCGGCAATCACGGCAGGGGCATAGCCTAGATGCAGCATCAAGGCGATGCAGCACATGGCGTTCTCCTGCGAGGCCCGGTCGGTAAAAGGGATGGTGACAGAGAAGTCGCCTCCCGGATAGCGGAGGGAGAGTTTTGACGTCTGGTCGTCAGCCTCGACCGCCAGAAGCTGGAGCGGGCTGGCGGTGGGCGTTATTATCACCTCGCACGAAGCAAAGAGCTTCATCTTCTCCTGCCGTTTCTGCTCTCGGCTGACGAAGTTCTCGTCGTGGGCCGAACCGATATTGGTAAGGATGCCTATGGTGGGCTGGATGACGCGCCGCAGGGCTTCCATCTCACCCGGCTGCGAGATACCGGCCTCGAAGATGGCCAGCTCGTGGTCGGCGTTCATCTGCCATACCGAGAGGGGCACGCCGATCTGGGAATTATAACTCTTGGGGTTGGCCACGACGCGTCGGTCGGGCGAGAGGAGCTGGACGAGCCAGTCCTTGACGACAGTCTTGCCGTTGCTGCCCGTGATTCCCACCACAGGGATGTGGAAGCGGCTACGGTGGTTGGCGGCCAGCAGCTGCAGGGCGGCGACCACGTCAGCCACCTTCCAGACATTGGCATCGGGATAGTCAAAATTACTGCCGTCGGGGACCACAAACTGGCGCACGCCGGCACGATAGAGGTCGTCCACATATCGGCATCCACTGTTGCGCTGAGTGGGTATGGCGAAGAACAGGGTGCCGCGGACATCGGCAAGGCTGCGGCTGTCGGTGAGCAGGTGCTCCACCTCGGCATCAGGTGCGGGCACACGCGCAGACGTCGCATGGATGGTTTCTTTTATTTCTGACGCTTTCATGTGTGTTTCAGCAGTTGGTAGCCGATGCGACATTCGAGGCACCGGCGTTGGGAACAATAGTTGTTGGTGAGTTGCAGCAAGGCCTGGCTCTCGGCCGCATTGGACGGGCTGACACCCGCCTCCTGCCATCGGCGGACGACGGCGTTGTTCTCGGCGGCGAGCTGTGTGAGCAGGTGCAAGGCTTGGTCTTTGTAGTGCTGCTGTCCATGGTCGACACCGTAGATGAAGAGCAGCGGCACCCAGGCGTTGATGATCAGCAGGTCGGCCTGCATGCGGCCGATATGCTTGGCCGAGGCCTTGGCTGTGGCTTGGTCGAATTGGTAGTGGTTGTCCCAGTAGGGGGCGGCACGACGGGAGAAGAGGCGCTCGAGCTCCTTCACGTCGGTCATGGGGAGGAGGGTGGCGAAGATGTTTCTGGTCTGCGCCATCAGGTCGGCAAACTGGCTGATACGGATGGTGGGGAAACTGGAGGGACGGAGACAATAGAACTTCCACAGGTAGTCGCCGATGGGCGACAGGCCGGCGCCGGCACGCAAGGCCTCGTAGTCGGCCTGCAGGGCTCGGGGATAGTCATCCTCGAAATAGCCCTCCAGCAGTCCCGCCTGCCCCATCAAGAGGGCCTCGAGGCGTTGCCTGTTGTCCGCCCAACGGGCCAGAAGACGCGGGTCGGTCGACTTGGCAAGCAACTCAAACGGCAACGCATTGACCTTGCCGCCGAAGTAGCGTGCCAGCAGCCAGTAGCAGGTCTGCTCCCAGCCACCCTGGCTCTCCTCGAGCAAGCGCCGCACCGTGGCGGCCTTGGCTTCGATGCGCTCGACCGTGAGCCGTTCAAGATATGAGGTAAGCATGAAGGAGGGCACCTCCCCCACCCTGCCGCTACAGGGGATGGCGTTGGCGGCAGAAGGGACCATCAAAGCTTCATAGTTGGCCACCAACGAGGGATGCAGGTAGGGTTTCAGTTCGAGCGTGGGAGGGGTCTTGCCGTTTTGCAGGACTATGTCGGCGTCATGTTCGTAGACGACATGCAAGATGACGTTGTTGTAGGCAGCGTCGCGCTGGTGGCGGTGGACATTCCAGTCGCTGGAATGGATATGTATCTCCACGTTACCTGCCCACTCAAGGCCATTTATGCGCAGTCGCGCATTGAAGAAGTCGGGCCCCGCATCGTGGTTTGGCTCTCCGGCGTGCAAGACGACGACAGGCTGGCCATCGGTGGTGGTCAGCCCGCAGTCATGCTCCGTATGCTCCCGGGGAGCAAACATCTGATGCTGCCAAACATAGTGCAGGAACGCTTCGGTCATCTCCTTTTCTCCTTTACTCCTCCACTCCTTATCTCCTTATCTCCTTTACTCCTTATCTCCTTTACTCCTTATCTCCTCTACTCCTTTTCTCCTTTACTCCTTTTCTCCTCTACTCCTTATCTCCTTTACTCCTTATCTCCTTTACTCCTCATCTCCTTTACTCCTTATCTCCTTTACTCCTCTCTCCTTCAATTAAACATCTCTTTCATCTTGTCGAAAAAGCCACGCTCTTGCTTGGTGGGGTTGGGCTTGAAGTTATCATGCTTCTGCAACTCCTCGAGGGTCTTCTTCTCTTCTTTGCTGAGATTCTTGGGCACCCACACGTTGAGGCACACGAGGAGGTCGCCTCGGCCGTAGCCGTTGACGACAGGGAGGCCCTTGCCACGCAGACGCACCACGCGGCCCGACGGCGTGCCCGGGTCTATCTTTATCTTCACCTTGCCGCTGAGGGTCGGTATCTCGACCGAAGCACCCAGGGCTGCTTCGCTGAAGGTGATAAAGGCGTTGTAGTAGAGGTTGGCATCCTGACGCTCGAAGGTGTCATGCTCCTGCTCCTCGATGAGGACGATGAGGTCGCCGGCGATGCCGTTGTGGGGAGCCGCGTTACCCTGTCCCTGCATGGCCAGCTGCATGCCGTCCTGTACGCCGGCGGGGATGGTGATGGTGATGATCTCGTCGCTCTTGACGATGCCGTCGCCGTGGCAGTCGTGACACTTGTCCTTGATGATGCGGCCCTCGCCTCCGCATTGCGGACAGGCGCTCTGGGTCTGCATCATGCCGAGGATGGTGCGCTTGGTCTCTGTGACCACGCCCGTACCGTGGCAGTGGGAGCAGGTCTCCATCTTGCCGTCGCGGGCACCGCTGCCATTACAGGTCTTGCAGGGCACATATTTGCTGACCTTGATCTTCTTCTCGCATCCACGGTCTATCTCCTCGAGGGTGAGCTTGACCTTGATGCGCAGGTTGGTACCGCGCAGCACACGGCGTGCCGCGCCGCCGCCACCGAAGCCGGTGAAGCCCGTGCGGAAGCCCCCGCCGAACAGGTCGCCGAAGATGCTTCCGAACTGCGAGAAGATATCGTCCATATTCATACCGCCCTGGCCATAGGCACCGTCGACGCCGGCATGGCCGAACTGGTCATAACGGGCTTTCTTCTCGGGATTGCTGAGCACATCATAGGCCTCGGCGGCCTCCTTGAACTTCTCCTCAGCCTCCTTGTCGCCCGGATTACGGTCGGGGTGATACTGCAAGGCCAGCTTGCGATAAGCCTTCTTCAATTCGTCGGGAGTGGCATTCTTGTCCACTCCAAGCACTTCATAGTAGTCTCTTTTTGCCATAACGCTTAACTCCTAACTCTAAACTCTTAACTTTTAACTCTTAACTTTTAACTCTTATCTGTCAACACGCCACAACGACCTTGGCGTAACGCAGCACCTTGTCGTTGAGGTAGTAGCCCTTCTCCACCACATCGACCACCAAGCCCTTCTGCTCGGGGTCGGCAGCCGGTATCTGGGTGATGGCTTCGTGCATCGACTCGTCAAACTTCTCTCCTTTCGACTCCATCGCCTTAAGGCCTTTCTGTCCGAGAATCTTCATCAGCTTGTTGTAGATGAGCTGCACGCCTTCGTCGTCGCCTGTGGCGGCTAGGGCACGCTCAAAGTCATCCACCACGGGCAGGATGGCCTTCATCATCTCACGGCTGCCGTTGAGCAGCAGGTCGGCCTTCTCCTGGTTGGTGCGCTTGCGGTAATTCTCATATTCCGAGTAGAGGCGGAGATACTTGTCGTTCAGCGCTGCCAGCTTCTCGCCCAGCTCCTGCATCTTGTCAGTTTCCGAAGGCTCGGAAGTGGTCTCTTCCTGCTCCATGTCGGCCGTCTGAGCGACGGCCTCGTCAGGCTCAGGCTGTTGATTGACGGTCTCTTCCGTCTCGGGGTTCTTATGTTCTTTCTTGCTCATGTCTAAGTTGTTTTTACTACATCACATATATATAGCAAAAAGACTGCCAATGGCAGTCTGACTGACATTTTGTCACCACAAAAAGACATCTTCCGGCTTGCGCGGCCTCCGTTCGGGCAGCCATCGGAAGTCGGGCAGACGCCTCAACTCGGCAGGCAACTGCCCCACAGGATAGGTCTGCATGTCGGGCTTGTCGTAGGTGACAACCCGCACCGGCGCACGGGTGGTGTCGAAGTAGATGCGCATATCTGTCCCCACACCGGCATTGACGCCCACCAGCACGGTGCGGCCGGCGGTGTCTTCCTCGGTGATGTAGAACACCATCTGGGCGTTGCCCAGCACATCGGCATGGTGGGGTTCTCCCTCGTGGAAGTACACCACACCTTGATGGCCCTTGAGCTGGTTGAATTTGTCACGGTCCACCTGCTGCAGGGCGAAGCAGTCGGAACGCAGCCACGCCTGCCGTACGCCATTGCTGTCGTGCTGCAACTCAATGGTGTCGGCCACACACTGATAGTGCTCGTACCACAGCACGGGGCTCTTGTAGAGCAGCAGCGTGGAGTCGGGCGCACGGTAGAATGCCGAGTCGCACATGGCCTGCGCGTCGCGACGGTATACCTTGACATGGTAGTTGGCCCTCACCGTCTCCAGACGGTCGGCACTGTCGGTGGTGACATATACCGTGTCGGCATGCAGGAAGAGCGAGTCACCGTCGTCGACGAACAGCACATGGGCGCTGTCGGTGACGAACGAGAAGCCACCGGCCTGCGACGTCTCTCCGTAACGGCCCGTGCAGGTCAACTCGTTGGTCGAGTCGACGATGACCACATGCCCGCGGGCTCGGCCATACTCACTCACCTCGTCATAGAACAGCGTGTCGCTGTCAATGGTGCGTCCCTGGTTGTCGACATGCGACGCACGGTACGAGATGGCAAACCGCGTCTCCGTATTGTAGTCGCCCATCTCGCTGTAGATGGTCGACGAGTCGTTGTAGATATAGGTGGGACTCTCGAAATGGGCCACCGACGTCTCGGTGTTGAACAGCAGCGTATCTGTCACCAGCCGCATGGTGCTGTCGGTCAGCTCCACATCGTTATAGATATAAAACTGTTTGAGGTCGGAATTGTACTGTCCCTGCCGGCTGAAGAGGTTGCGGTCCTCGCTCGAGCCGTAGCCCCATTCGGTGTAGTAGGCCGTCGAGCGGTTGCGCTCATAGGTCAGATGGTTGGCCAGCAGCTGCGTGCCGCCGTCGAGGAGCACCACCGTGTCGTCCCAGATGTCCACCACCCGCGTGTTGCCATCGTAGTGCAGCTTGTCACCATAGATGAACGTGGTGTCGCTGAGCTGTATAGCCACGTTGCGGAATGCCATAAAGCTGTTCTCCTTCGTGTTGTAATGGGCCGAGTCGGCCTCCAGGATCATACCCTCGTGGATGGCGCGCACATGACGGTAGAGAATCCATACGTCGCTGTTCTCCGGGTCGCGCGAACCCATGCCGGAGGTATACTCTATCAGCTTCTGAGCCTCGGCAACAGTCGTCAGGCAGAACAGGCTAAGCAGTATTATGAATATCCTTTTCACCTCTTGCACTTATTCGGAGACAGAAAGGAAAAGAGATAAGGAGTTAAGGCAACACAGCCGACTGGCACATTTGTCTTAACTCCCTATCTCCTCAACTCCGTAACTCCTTATCTTCTTATCTCCTTAACTCCTTATCTTCTTATCTCCTGATTATTCTCACTATTCCACTCGCGAACCGAGACGATCCATGGCGCAACGGAAGCCAATCCAGGAGGTGGAACGGTTCTGGTCGTAGTAGCGGCGGGTACCGGCCTGCAGGTAGTAGGCGCGATCCTTCCAGCTGCCACCCTTCACCACACGCACGCGGTTGTTCACCAAGCTCGACGTGGGGTTCTCCTTCTGGTTGTCGGTGATGCGGCGGTACATACGGTTGGTCGACTCGTCGTCGGGGCTCATGCCGTCCTCACCCTCTTCAACCTCTTCCTCCACCTCTTCTTCGTCGGAACCATATTCGTCCTCTTCCTCGTCCACTTCGTCCTTCCAGTTGTCAAGGTTCGAGGCACGGTCGCCATCGAGGTAGTTGACGTTGTTGGCCTGACGGTAGTTGCGGCGGTTGGCCTGGAAGTCGACTTCCTTGTACTTGATCATGCCGTCATCGCCAATGTAGACTTCGTTGTCCTCGTCAAGTTCGGGCGTGCGGTAGATGTTGCCACGGAAAGGATCCATATCGTCGGCACCGACGGGCTGGACGGTCTTACGATAGACATCCATGCACCACTCGCTGACGTTGCCGGCCATGTTGTACAGACCGTAGTCGTTGGGGAAGTACCATCTCACGGGGCAGGTGTAGTCCCAGCCGTCGTTCAGGTTGCCGGCCACACCCATGGCGTCGCCACGCGTACGCTTGAAGTTGGCCAGGAACTGACCGTAGTATTTCTTGTTGGCCGAACGCAGGCTCTGACCGGCCCAGGGGTAGGTCTTGTGCTCGGTGACGCGCTCGTCGTAGGTGTTGCCGATCATGCCCAGAGCGGCAAACTCCCACTCGGCCTCTGTCGGCAGACGGTAGTAGGGATACAACAGACCGTCGGCGCGACGCACCTGACGCTCCTCACCGCCGGCGGCGGGGTTGTAGTCGACCAGGCCCTGGCGGGTCTCGCCCTCATAGCGGCCAGCCAGATAGACGTCGGTCTGGAAGGCGTTGGTACCCAGATTCTCCTGGTCGAGCATGATGATACCCTCGTCGACCAGTATCTTCTCGTTCACGCGGTCGGTACGCCAGGTGCAATAGGCCTGAGCCTGCTCCCAGGTAACACCCACCACAGGATAGTCGGCATAGTTGGGGCTGCGGAAGTAGAAGTCCACAAAACCCTCACGCCATGCCAGCTTGTCGCGCCAGCAGGCCGTGTCGGGCAGGATGGCCGTCACCTTCTCGGGATACTCCTCGCCATAGGCGCGCTCCATCCAATATACGAACTCGCCGTAGTCGAGGTTGCTCACCTCGCACTCGTCCATATAGAACGACGAGACGGTTACCGTATGCGGGGTGTTATTCCAGCTGTAGCGCGAATCTTCGCTCACGTGGCCCATCACGAACGAACCACCTTCGATGAAGACCAGACCGGGAGCAGGATACTGCTCGGGGATACCCGACACATCGTATCCACCCCACTCAGGGTCATTGTAGTTCCAACCTGTGGTGGCCGACTGGCCATAATTGCTGGAACATGCGGCCAGCAGCAGTCCCGCTGCCAGCATCAGTAATGAAAATCTGAATACTTTCATATATTCTCTCGTTTGTGTTATTCTGTTTCTTTATTTATTGTATAAACGCACAACTGCGTTTTTTTGTTTCACTCCCCATGGGAATTTTCTGTCTGCATCCCATGACTCCGGCGCTCTACTTAGAACGACGGGCAACGGATGGCCTTCACTCTCTTCTTGTGCTCCGGCACCGGCAGCAGGAAGCCCACCGTCAGCTCGTGCGAGCCAGCCGTGCTGTTGGCCAGCTTCGACACCGTCACGTCGTAACTGTAGCCCACCTTGAAGAAGTCCTGCTGGAAGCCCGCCTGGAAGATGAAGGCGTCGGCATTCTTCACCCCGTGGCGGAACCACACGCCCACTATGAAGGGCACCCAGTCGAGGTAGACACCGTAGTTGAAGTAATGCAAGCCACCTTGATACTGGTAGACCAGGTTGGGCGAGATAATCGGCGTGCCGAGACCCAGCGACGACTGGCGGCGCGCCTCTTCGGCCACATTGATGAAACCACCGCCGTGCACCGTAATCTTCATCGGCACGCGGTCTTCCGAATAGAAGGCCTGGTTGGGCTGCGTCAAGTGCGAGACAGCCAGACCGCCGTACCATTTGTTGCCACTCACCAACACACCGGCGTTGAAGTCGAGGCTGATGCGGCTGGTCTTGTCGGGCAGCTGCACACCGTCGAGTCCGTAGACAAAGCCGAGCTCGGGGTCAATCTGGCCGGGGAAACGCATGTAGTTGCTCACGTTGAGGGCGTTCTGCACCACCGACGCCTGAAGGGCGGCGCTCATGCGGATGTCGCGCGTCAGCTGGAAATGGAAGGCATACATCGCACCCAACATATTGGTGCTCAGAATGCCATGGTCACCTTGACGGTCGGTCATGATGATGGCACCCACACCACCGTGCAGGTCCTCAAAATACTGGTCCCACGATGCCGACACCGTGGTGTAAGCACTCACCAGTCCGGGCCACTGGGCTCTGTAGCTCAACGCAATACGCGGAGCCACAGCCGAACCGGCAAAGGCGGGATTGAGATAAAGCGGGTTGGCATAGAACTGGGAGTACGGAATGTCCTGCGCACCGACACCGGCGGCACCAAGCAGCATGACGCCCAGCAGCATCCCTTTCAGCCCCTTTTTCGCGAGTGCCCTCGCAGGGCAATATCTTAGAATTTTTAACATACTATTGGCCAATTATCAAGGCGCAATATTACGAATATTTTTTCAAATAGCGCATTTTTTATGAAAAATATTTTCTAACACACAGACAATCAACACCTATTTTTTACGCCCCGACACGGCTCCACACCTGCAAAATCGGCCTTCCGCAGCCGCTTTTTACCATTTTTCCCAGTCTGCCGCCTGTCCGCATCACAGCATTTCTCCCCCTCTCCTCCCCTCCTTCCGCCCGCACATCTCCGCCACAGAGGAAGTGCGGGCGGGGTGGCGGGAAAGGGGGTGGATAACTTAGGGGAAACTTATTTGCCACCGAGGGTCAACGAATCAGTTTTTTTACGTACCTTTGCAGGTCGAAACACACATCTTCGATATGAGCAAAGCAACACTTATCACACTGGCAACCACAGCGATGCTGGCCGCCTGCACAGCACCGGCGCCAAAGCCGTTCGGTCCCGTGCCCACCGAGGCACAGCTGGCGTGGCAGCGGATGGAGGTGAATATGTTCTGTCATTTCGGCCCCAACACCTTCACCGGCGCCGAATGGGGCAGCGGAGCGGAGAGCGAAACGGTCTTCGCCCCCACGGCCCTCGACTGCCGCCAGTGGGTCGACGTGGCCAGTCAGGCCGGCATGGGCGGCATCATCCTCACCGCCAAACACCACGACGGCTTCTGCCTCTGGCCCAGCAAATACAGTAGTCACACGGTGCCCGACAGTCTTGACATCCTCCGCGCCCTCCGCACCGCCATCGACGACCACAACTCCGCCCTCCAACCTCCAACCTCCGACCTCCGACCTTCGCCCTCCGACCTCCGACCTTCGACCTCCGACCTCCGCCCTCCGACTTCCGACCTCAAAATGGGAGTGTATATCTCGCCGTGGGACCGCAACCACCCTGCCTACGGCACGCCTGAATACAACACCGTTTTTGCCAACACCTTGCGCGAGGTGCACACCAACTACGGCCCCTTCTTCGAGCAGTGGTTCGACGGTGCCTGCGGCGAAGGCCCCAACGGCAAACGGCAGGAGTACGACTGGTCGCTGTTCGAGGGCACGGTGACAGAGGTCAACCCACAGTGTGTCATGTTCAGCGACGTGGGTCCCGGCTGCCGCTGGGTAGGCAACGAAGAGGGCTACGCAGGCGAAACCAACTGGAGCACCCTGCAAGTGGAGAACGGAAAACGGAAAACAGAAAACGGAGGTTGTGGCAACTCCCCAATTTCAACTTTCAATTTTCCACTTTCCACTTTAAACTGGGTTCCCGCCGAGGTGGACGTGAGTATACGCCCTGGCTGGTTCTGGCATGCCGACGAACATCCCAAAACAGTCGACCAGCTGATGGAGATATACTACAACTCGGTGGGTCGCAATGGCTTGCTGCTGCTCAATGTGCCGCCCGACGACCGCGGCCGCATCCCCGCCGAAGACAGTGCCGTGCTGGTGGCCTTCCGCCAGGAGCGCGACCGAATCTTCAGCCACGATTTAACCGAGGGTTCCGTCATCGAAGCCTATGTAGGAGACGGAATTATGACTGCCGCCAAAAGCCGCTACCCGACAAGCAACCTGTCCGACACTGCCTACCACACCTACTGGATGCTCAAAAACAATGACACCAGCAACATTGACTTGAAAATCATACTGCCCGAGGAACGTGAATTCGACTTAGTGATGCTTCAGGAATATATCCCGTTGGGACAGCGTGTCACACAGTTCCACATATCTTATTCTTTCGGCGAGGACATGGGTGGCGCTTGGGTAGCGTCGGGCACAACCATAGGCTACAAACGCATCATCCACCTGCCTCACCCAATACGCACACGCACCCTTTATATCACCATCGACCACTCCCTCGCACCACCCATATTAAACCGCATAGCACTCTATAACACACAAGCACAATGAAACACCTAATAACAGTATTTTTTACTTTTTACTTTTTACTTTTCACTTTAACTGCGCAGGAGTTGCCTCAGGGCTACTTCCGCAATCCGCTGGGCATCGACATAGGCCTGAGCGCCACCTTCGGAGAGTTCCGTACCGGCCACTTCCACGCCGGCCTCGACATGCGCACCGGCGGCGCTATCGGGCAACCCGTCTACGCTGCCGCCGACGGCTATGTGGCCAAGGTGAGCATCTCGCCCTGGGGCGGCGGCAAGATACTTTACATCAAGCACCCCAACGGCTACACCACCGTCTATATGCACCTCAACGACTATGTCGGCGCCATCGGCAAAGCGGTGCTTAAAGAACAATATGCGCAGCGCAGCTACAGCATCAGCAAACTCTTCGCCCCCAACGAACTGCCGGTGAAGAAAGGGCAGCTGGTGGCCCACAGCGGCAACACCGGCGGCAGCGGCGGCCCTCACCTGCACTTCGAGATACGCCGCGGCGGTGCCGCCGACCTGCACACCCATGCCACCCTCTTCAACCCGCTGCACTTCGGCATTCCCTACCGTGACAACATCAATCCCGTCATCCGAGGCCTGCGTGCCTATCCAGAAGGAGGCGAGCCCTTCGACATTCCTGCCGACGGCACCTTCGCTATCGACAGACCTTTCCACCTCGGCATCTATGCCACCGACGCCGCCGAGGGCTCCACGGCCAAGAACGGCATCGACCACCTGGAGGTCTACCTCGACGGCACCCTCTTCTTCTCCTACACCACCGATGCGCTGCCGGTCGACTCGTCGCGCATGGTCAACGCACTCATCGACTACCCGCTCCTTGCCCGCACCCGCCAAGCCTACCTGCTGACACGCGCCCTTCCGGGTGCAGAAGGTCCGTGGATTCCACATCGCATGGGCGACGGCATCTTCCGCCTCAAGCCTGGCTCCACCCACCACATCGGCATCCGGGTGTTCGACATCAAAGGCAACGTGGCCGAACGTACCCTTACCGTCACCACTCAAAACATTCAGAATACTCCGAATAATCAGAGCACTCCGACCACCCACCCCGTCAAGTATGACCAGCCCTTCCACTTTCAACTTTCCACTTTCCACTTTCAACTAAAGCCCCATACCCTCTATGCCGACGACCGGCTGGCCATTGACGGTTCGGGCCAGACCGTCACCATCCATCCCACCGTCAACGACATCCCGCCCCACCTCGCCTACTCGCTCAGCATCAAAGGCTCGCTGCCTGGCGTGCCGACCGACAAGACGGTGATAGTGCTCGTGACACGTAAATCCGGCAGTGCCAAGCTCTCCGCCTGCAAGACCACCCACGCCGACGGCATGCACACCGCCCAGGTGCGCGACTGGGGCGAGTTCACCCTTGCCGCCGACACCACGGCACCTGTCGTTCGGCCGGTCAACTTCAGCGAGGGCAAGCCCCTCAAGGTCAACACCCTCAAAGTTAAAACAAGCGACAACCTCGCCGGTGTGGAGACATACCACTGTTACCTCAACGGGCAGTGGATCCTAGGCGAATACGACGGCAAGACGGCCACCGTCGCCATTGACGCCCGCAGCAAGCTGAAGAGCGGCGCCAACAAGTTGCGCATCACCGTCACCGATGGCACCGGTAACGCCACCGACTTAACGTGGAACCTGACAAGATAAAATTTTTTGTTTTTTTTATACGTCTTACAATAATACAATAAACAGCTGCGTTATATCACTGTTTTAAACAAAAAAGTAATCAAGTGTCCTGTATATCGAAGGTATCTCCGGCATCACGTCCATCGAGTACGAATACAAAGACTAAGTAAACTCGAATAAAACGAAAAGAGAGGGGCGCCATCAGGCGCCCCTCTCTTTTCGTTTATGCCACGCATCTTTATGCCCTGCGGGCTTTTAATTCTTCATAGAACTTAGCATGCGAAGCCTCGATATAAGGCTGCAGCCACAGGAAACCGATACCCAGCGTGAGGATGCAGAGCAGCGCCCAGCCGATGAAGCTCAGGTCCAGGCAGAAGAGTTTCCATTTGTAGCCTTTCATCATCACGCGGCTCTCATGGATGCAGTCCGAGGCATCCAGGTCGGGACGGTCGTTCATGATGTAGGGGGTCATGGCGTAGGCATAGCTCATGATGATGCCGGGGATGACGAACAGCAGGCACCACAGCAGGATGTACAGCGTCATCAGCAGCGACGTGCCGAGCGTGCGGCCGTACTTGTTGAACACGCTGAACTGGTCGCCCACCATCTCGCTGCTGTCTTCGCCGCGTATCAGGCGCAGGAAGCAGAGCATGAAGCCGAACTCCAGCGGGCACACCACCAGCAGACCGGCGAAGGGGATGGAGCCGGCGGCGGCGGTGACGAGGGTGAACACCAGCGTGGCCAGCACGGCCTGCGTCCAGTTGTTCTTCAGGGCATAACGTGCCGCACGGCGAATCTCGCTGTTGCGCGGCATCTCATTCGTTGTGATATTGTTTTCTTCCATAATTTTAAGTTTAAAAGGTTAATTCGCTTCGCTCATTCACGTTTTTCGCAAAGTTCTCTTTTTATCAGCGGGGCTCAAAGCCGTTCCCTTCGGTCAGGCGGTCTTTGGCTCGGCATAGCAAACAAGCTTGCTCTGCTCTCGCTTTGCGCAACGGTTAAGGGTTAAGAGTGGGTAGTTATCAATTCGTTAATTCGAAAATTCGTAAATGTGTTAGTGGTCACTGGATTACGCGTAGCGCAGAGATTTCCAAGATAAAGCCGACCCGACAGAAAAGCGAGACGATTTACAGGATTTCCAGGATTTCGCGTAGCGGGAGTCATATTCACTAACGCATTAACACATTAACACATTAACTAACGCATTCAAATTCATTCAAAACTCTTGATGGCTTCCTTGATGAGCTCCATGGCGGCACGCAGCTGCTCCTCGGTGATGACCAGCGGGGGAGCGAAGCGGATGATGTGCTGATGGGTCGGCTTGGCCAGCACGCCCAGGTCGCGCATCTTCAGGCAGACATCCCAAGCCTCCTTGCCGTTGTGGGGCTTGATGATGATGGCGTTCAGCAGACCCTTGCCGCGCACCTTCTCGATCATCGGGCTCTTGAAGTTCGACATCTTCTCGCGGAAAATCTTGCCGAGGCGCTCGGCGTTCTCCATCAGGTGCTCCTCCTTGATGACCTGCAAGGCGGCGATACTGACCTTGGCGGCGATGGGGTTGCCACCGAAGGTGGAGCCGTGCTCACCGGGCTTGATATTCAGCATAATGTCGTCGTCGGCCAACACAGCGCTGACGGGCATCACGCCGCCACCCAGGGCCTTGCCGA
>JAEEGH010009809.1_pt1 | contig 22170 bp, 21 predicted proteins | sample 9134181 | NCBI WGS metagenome assembly JAEEGH01 (sample SAMN16246544, study PRJNA631951) | gut metagenome | biome: gut microbiome; feature: rumen; material: DP-attached | host: Bos | place: Iran: Karaj | collected 2018-10
AAGACCGCTGCCGGAAACGGCGTGAGCGCGGTTTGCTCGCTAATCCACGTAAAAACGAAATCGGAGCCCAGCGGAGCGGGTCCGATTTCGAGAGGAAGAGCAACGGAGCGATACAAAGTTTTCGGAGGCGGCCGTATGCCGGCGCCGGAAACGGCGTGAGCGCAGTTTGCTCTGACGAGGCGTCGGATTTGCGACGGATCTGACTCGATCCCTCAGTCACGGCTCCGCCGTGACAGCCCCCTTTCACAAAAGGGGCCATTGGTGCTGCTTCCGTCCAATGCCTCCCTTTCGAAAAGGGAGGTGGGGCGCAGCCCCGGAGGGATCGGATTTGATTTACCTTTTTCGTTCCCCGTACTCTTTACAAAATCGAAGCCCAGCAAAGCGGGTCCGATTTTGAAAGGAGGAGCAACGGAACGATACGAAGTTTTTGCTGGAAGCCCGCGGCTTTCAGCGGAAACGAAGCGAGCGGAGTTTGCTCCGACGCACCCCCGCGCCCGTTCGACTCCCACGTGTATGCAAAAAGAAGAGGACGCCCCACCGGGGCGTCCTAACGGATAATGGGAGTCGACCTGTGCAGCGGCACAGGCCAGGGCGCGGCTCTGGGCTGCCGCCGGCAGCCCATTCACTCCCGCGCCCGTTCGACTCCCGCGTATATGCAAAAAGAAGAGGACACCCCACCGGGGCGTCCTCTTCTTTTTGGAGCGGATAATGGGAGTCGAACCCACCTCTCAACCTTGGGAAGGTCGCATACTACCGATGTACTATATCCGCGGATACGCTGTCCTTTTTGTGCTGTTCATCTTAGCACAGGCTTGCGGAAAAATCAATACCGCCCTCGAAAAAAGAGGTCATATTCTTTCCCGGCTTTCATATCATCATAACGCGAGGGGAAAACGATGGATACATGCAGAGAGTTTGACGGGGCGGCGATGCTGCTTCCGAAGGCCATAAGAGACCGTATGCTTTTCCTGGACGGCGCTCTTCGCGCCGCGGCGGAAGAGATACGCCTGCGCAGCGGGAGAGGCGCCGCGGTAGTGACGGCGTCGGGTACCGTGGCTCTTGATATCCCGGTGACGGGAGCGGACATAGAGGAAACGCTGGATAACGCCGTATGCAGTTCCATGCACAGCGCGGCGGACAGTATCCGGCGCGGTTTCGTTACCGCGCCGGGAGGCTACCGTATAGGCATATGCGGGAGCATGGTGATCAGAGCCGGGGAAAAGAGCGGCATGAGGAACGTAAGCTCGCTGTGCATACGCATACCGCATATGTACCGCTGCGCGGACGAGGAGATCGTCAAAGCTGCGCGTGAGGCGTCGCTGCTCGTGGCGTCTCCTCCTGCGGGAGGAAAGACGACGCTCATCAGGGATATCGTGCGCCGCCTTTCGGACGGCGGAAGCAGAGTGGCCCTCGTGGACGAGCGCGGAGAGCTCGCCGCGATGAACGACGGCGTTCCGCAGCTCGACGTAGGCAGGAACACAGACGTGCTGGAATACTGCCCGAAAAAAGACGCCGTGGAGCTGCTGCTTCGCAGCATGAACCCGCAGTATATCGCCATGGACGAGCTCGGCGGAGCCGAAGACATGGAGGCGGTGCGGAGAGCCTCGGGCTGCGGGATACGCCTTATCGCGGGCATACACTGCCCGACGCGGAAGAAGCTCGCGGCGTCGGGAATACCGCCCGGGGTTTTCCCGAGAGCGGTATTTATAGAGAAAAGAGGAGAAAAGCGCATATACGAAACGGAGGAATTGTGATGCTGCGCCTTATCGGAGCCGGAGTGATAGTCGCGTGCTGCACTCTGCTCGGCATAAACGCCGGAGGGAGGTCGAGACAGAGAGTCCGGGCGCTGAGCGGACTTATTTCTTCTCTGGAGATCATGAAAAGCGAGATCTGCTCCGGCCTTACGCCGCTGCCGGAGCTTATCGGGATGCTTGCAGGGCAGTGCGCTCCGCCGGCGGCGGAGCTTTACGTAAAGTGCTCGGAACTGATGGGTAAACGCCGGTCCTTCCGGGACGCCTGGAGGCGTTCGCTGGCCGAGTGCGGAGAGCTGTGTCTGCTCGACGAGGAGGAACAGGTCCTGCTGGAGCTCGGCAATACGCTCGGACGCTACGAGGCGGAGCAGCAGCGCCCGGCGCTGGAGCACGCGCAAAAAAGACTTGAGCTGTTTTTGAGCATAGAGGAAAAGGAACAGACCGAAAAAAAGCGGATCAGCGCCGCCCTCGGAGCGGGAGCGGGCATAATGCTGGCACTGCTGCTCGTATGAGGGAGGAAACGCTTAGTGAACGTGGAACTCGTATTCAAGATCGCGGCGGTAGGAATAATCGTCGCGGTGCTGAACGTGCTGCTGAGCCGCTCGGGAAGGGACGAGCAGGCGCTGATGGTGACGATAGCGGGCCTGGTCGTCGTGCTCGTGATAGTGGTCCGGGAGATAAGCGACCTGTTCGCGCTGATAAAAAATCTTTTCGGGTTTTAGATGGACACGCTGTTGAAAACTGCCGCTGTCGGGATAACGGCGGCCATACTCGGCCTCGTGATCAAAAAAAGCAACCCGGAGCACGGTATGCTCCTGGCCGCTTTTACCGCCGCGGCGATAATCGGCGCGGCGCTGTCGCTGGCGGGACATACGGTGGAATTCATCACGGCGACGGCGGAAAACGGCGGAGTCAGCGCGGCGCTGTATATGCCGGTGATAAAATGCTCCGCGGTCGCTCTGACGGGAAAAACGGCGGCGGATATCTGCCGAGACGCGGGACATTCCGCCTCGGCCTCGGCCATAGAGTTCACGGCGGCCGCGGCGGGACTGTATATATCTCTTCCGCTTCTGAAGAGCGTGGTGGAGCTGGTGGCGTCGTTTGTATAGGAAATGCACGGTGTTGAAGAAAAAAGCAAAAACAGCCGCAATGACGGCAGCGGCGTTATTCCTGCTCGCGGGGAGCGCCTCGGCGGCGCTGCCGGAAGCGGGGGAGGAGCTCAGCCGCGTAATAGACACGCAGGCAGTCGAAGAGGCCGCGGGCCTCCCGCCGGAGATAGATCTGCGGGTTTCGCCGGATCTTGACGGAGCGCTGAGGATACTGTACGGACGCCTGAGAGAAGAAAACAGAGGGATGCTTTCAGACGCGCTTAAAAGCGCGGCGATCACGGTGATAATGAGCTTCGTCTGCGCGGCCGCCGCGGCTCTCGGAGAAGGAGTATCCGGCCCGGCGAGGCTTGCCGCCGCGGCGGTGACGGCCGGGATATTCGTGAGCGCGGGGGGCGGGCTGATGGCGCAGGCGACGGAAGCGGTCGGAAAGTTAGAGGATTTTTCCAACGTGCTTTTGCCCACGCTCGCCGCGGCCGAGGCCGCGGCGGGGCTGTTCACCGCCGCCGCAGCAAAATACAGCGCCGCGGCTCTGTTCTTCAATATCCTTACGAACCTTATTTCGAGACTGCTCACACCGACGGTCTTCGTTTTTATCGCGGCGTCGGTAGGGGAGGCCGTCACGGGCAGCCGCGCGCTTTCCGGGGCTGCTTCGCTGATAAAATACGCGGCGATCATGACGCTCACGGCCCTGCTGCTCGCGTTCACGCTGTATATAAGCGTAAGCGGCTTTACGGCGTCCGCCGCCGACGCTTCCGCGGTCAAGGCGGCAAAGACGGCGATATCCACCATGATGCCGCTCGCGGGAAGCATAGCCTCCGACGCGGCTTCGGCCGTCATGTCGGCGGCGGCGGCGATAAAAAACAGCGTCGGGGCCTTCGGGATGCTGGCGGTCATCTTCATGAGCGCGGGGCCGTTTCTGAACACGGGAGCGAGATATCTGATATATAAATGCGCCTCGGCATTGACGGCCGAGGTCGGCGACGGGACCGCGGCAAAGCTGACGGGACGTTTTGCGGACGCCTGCGGGATCATGACCTCGGCGATAGGCGCGGCTGCGCTGATGCGGTTCATAAGCGTGTTTTCGTTTATGGGAGCGATGACGGCATGACGGAAGCGTGGATAAAGGGCCTGACTGCCGCGGCGGTAATAAGCGCGCTTGCGCTGACGCTCGCGCCGAAGGGGCCCGGGTACAGGACCGTAAAGCTTGCCTGCGGAGCGATGACGGTGATAATGCTGATAATGCCGCTGAGAAATTTCGATATAGACAGCTTCGCTCTTTTTTCCGCGCAGCTGCGCTATGACGGAGAACGGATAGCGGAGCGGGCGGGAGAGGACAGTCTCGCGGTAAAGAGAATTATCATACAGGGTCAGGCGAGAGCATATATATTGGACAAAGCGGCCGAACTCGGTATCCGCGATCCGGAGGCGGAGGTGGAGCTTTCCGTCCGGGACGGCACGCCGTACCCCGCGGCAGTGAGGCTGCGCGGAAGCGCGGACGGAGAAGCGCGCGGAAGACTGGCGCGGTTCATCGAAGGACAGCTCGGGATACCGGAAGAGAGGCAGTATTGGGATACGGACGATGAAAACTGAAATTCATGAGCTTCGCGGACTGAAGGAGCTGCTGAAAAACAGCAAGCTTCTTGCAGCGATACTTGCCGGAGCCGTGCTCCTCCTTGTGCTGCCACGGGGGAAGAGCGCAGGCGCGGAGCGGAAGGACGAAACGGACACCCTGCCGCAGTTCAGTCTGAGCGAAGAGGAAAAACGGATCGAGGACGCCTTGGAACGGATGGAAGGAGTGGGAGAGGTTAAGGTACTGCTGACGCTTGAAAGCACCGCGGAGCGGGAATACGCGAGAGACGTCGACGAAAACAGCACGGTATCGGGCTCCGGAGACAACAGGACGGACCGTACCAGCAAGGTCACAAATCTCTCGGGACGGGCTCTTAACGTACGCAGCTCTTATCCGCGCTATCGCGGGGCGCTCGTCGTAGTGTCGGGAGGCGGCGCGGCGCTGAGACTGGAGCTTACGAACGCCGTGTCGGCGCTTACGGGCTTGAGCACGGACAAGATATCGGTTGTGAAAGGCAATAAATAACGGTTTTTCGCGCACCGTTTCGAAAGATCGGCAGCGGCCGGAAAATAAAACGCGGGAGGGTAAAATGAAAATATTCAGAAGAAACGCAATAATCATCACGGTCATTCTTTTCGTATGCGCCGCGGTATATCTCAACTGGTCATACAACAGAAAAGAAGCCGAGCTGGTGCTCGGCAAGGACGAAATGAGCACTCAGGCGGGCCTGTTTTACTCGCGGGATCCGGCCGGGAACGGAACGCAGTCCGACGGTCCGGCGGAAGCGACGCTGAAAAACGATTACTTCGCGTCGGCGAGACTGTCCAGGCAGCAGGCGAGGGACAGCGCGGTGAGCATGCTGAAGGAAACGGCGGAAATGAGCGGCGAGGCCGATGCATCCGCCTCCGCAGCGGATGCGATAAAGCAGATCAACGACAGAGCGCTCACGGAGACCGACATAGAAAACCTTGTCAAGGCCAAGGGCTTCGACGAATGCATCGCCTTCGTGGATGAGGACTCGATAATCGTCGCCGTGCCGGCCTCCGCCGAGGGCCTGAGCAAAAGCGCCGTGTCGCGCATAACCGACGCGGTGATATCCCAGACGGGCTGCAGCACGGAACAAATTAAGATTATTGAAGTGAAATAGCTTTCTTTTTTTCCGTTCCTGTGTTAAAATAACCGAAAGAGTCAATAATAACGACACAAGGGAGGAATTGCAGCCATGGCGGAAAGCAAGGAATATATCACCGGGACTTCGGCCGACGGCAGCGTGAACATATCCGAAGAAGTCATCGGCATTATCGCGCTCGAGGCAATGAGCGAAGTCGAGGGCTTCGGGGGCACGGTGAATATACTCGGCAACATAGCCGAGCTGATAGGAAAAAGGTCCGCCTCCAGAGGCATCAGAGTGACTTCCGATGAAAACGGGATCATAATCGACGCCTTCGTGTCCGTCAGGTACGGTTACCCGGTGGCCGACGTGGCGCGCAGCATTCAGGACGCGGTCTTCAAGGCCGTGTCGGATATGACGGGCACTGCCGTATCCGCCGTGAACGTGAACGTGAGCGGCATACAGTTCGATAAATAACAAAGAAAAGTCATTCAGCGCGGCAGCGGCGCCGGTATGAGCCGCTGCGCGCTGAATGCGGCTGTCTTAAGAGGCGGAGAAACATATGATGACCAGAACAGCGGCAAGAGAAATAGCGGTGCATTTGTCCTTTGAAGAGTCGGTCAACCCGATGGACGCCGGGGAGATGTTCGACGTATTCTTCGACAGGGACTATTACGCCACCCTGTCCTCGGAGGACGAGCTGTATTCCGATTATCCGGACGACGCTCAGCTCCGGTACATACGAAGGCTTGCCGGCGGTGTGGCCGAGCACTCGGCCGAGCTCGATTCATATATAGAAAAGTACTCGAGAAACTGGAGATTTGAACGCATTTCGAGAGTGGCGGCGGCGATAATCCGCGTGGCGATGTTCGAGCTTCTGTACATGCCCGAGGAGATACCGTACAAGGCGGCCATAAACGAGGCGGTGACCATTGCCAAGGGCTATGAGGAGCCGGACGTGGTCCGCTTCGTGAACGGCGTGCTCGGAGGCTTTGTAAAGGGCGAGCTCGGCGGAGCGGATGAAAAATGAGCAATACGGTATATGAGGTGGCCACGGTAAACCGATACATCAAGGAGCGGCTTGACTCCGATCCCGCGCTCGAAGGCATATTCGTGCGCGGAGAGCTGTCAAACTACAAGGTTTATCCGTCAGGTCACCATTATTTTACCCTTAAGGACGCCGAGAGCACCCTGAAATGCGTGATGTTCCGCTCAAACGCCGGCAGGCTGAAATTCCGCCCGGAGAACGGCATGCGGGTGATAGCCGGCGGCAGCATCAACGTGTATCTTCGCGACGGAGCATATCAGCTTTACTGCGACAGGATGATAACGGACGGGACGGGCGATCTGCACGTCGCCTTTGAGCAGCTGAAGGAAAAGCTTTTCAAAGAGGGACTGTTCGCTCAGGAGCACAAAAAACCCATTCCGCGCTATCCCGGGCGCATCGCCGTGATAACCTCGCCCGCCGGAGCGGCGGTGCGCGATATCATACGCGTGCTCGGCGCGAGGTTCCCGGCCGCGGAAATAATCATAGTCCCGGTACGCGTGCAGGGGACGGAAGCTCCCGGAGAGATAGCCGGGGCCATACGCGCCGCAAACGTTCTCAAGCTCGCGGATCTTATAATCACGGGCCGGGGCGGAGGCTCGATAGAGGATCTGTGGGCGTTCAACGATGAGCGGGTAGCCCGGGCGATCTATGCCTCCGACATTCCGGTGATCTCGGCGGTCGGGCACGAGCCCGACGTGACCATAGCCGATTTCGTGGCCGATCTGCGCGCCGCGACTCCGTCGAACGCAGCGGAGCTGGCCGTACCGGACGGAGAAGAGCTGAAAAAAGCGCTGCGGACAAGCAGGGGGAGAATGGAAGCCTCGCTCGGCGCCCTTCTGGAGCGCGCCCGCGCTTCGCTCGGCAGACTGAAGGACTCCGGGGCCCTCACGTCGCCGGAGTACATCGTAACGGACAGGCGCCTCCTGCTTGACAGCGTCTGTGACCGACTTGGTCAAACGACAAGAAATCTTACCGGCGCGGCAAGAACGCGTCTCGCTGCCTCGGCGGCGTCTCTGGACGCCATGAGCCCGCTCAAGGTCCTCGCACGCGGCTATTCCATAGCCACGGGGCCCGAGGGCGGAGTCATACGCAGCATCGAGGACGTGCGCCCGGGAGACAGGGTAAAAATTCGCACCGCGGACGGCAGGATAAGCTGCGCCGTGGAGGACAGGGAGAGCATATGAGCGGCAGCAAAATGACGTTTGAAGAGGCCATGGACCGTCTCGAGCAGATAGTAAGGCTGCTTGAAAAAGGGGATACGCCGCTGGAAGAGGCAATGAAGCTTTTTGAAGAGGGGACGGCGCTGGCAAAGAAATGCACCGCGCGGCTCGACGCGGCGGAGAAAAAGATAATGAAGCTCGTCCGCGGCGCCGACGGAGAAGTCTCCGAGGAAGAATTCGATGTCGATGAAGAGTTATAAGCCGCTTATAGAAAAGCGGCTTCGTGAGCTCGTCGCCGGAGAAGACAGACTGCACGAGGCCATGGCTTACAGTCTTCTTGCCCCGGGCAAGCGTCTCAGACCGACGCTGCTGCTCGAATTCTGCCGCCTGTGCGGCGGGGATACGGACGCCGCGGCGGACGCCGCCTGCGCCGTGGAAATGCTGCACGCCTATTCGCTTATCCACGACGACATGCCCTGCATGGACGACGACGATATGCGCAGAGGGCTTCCGACGAACCATAAGGTATACGGGGAATGGCTCGCCATGCTGGCGGGAGACGCGCTGCAGGCGGAAGCCTTCGCCGCGGTACTGAACGCTCCGCTCCCGTACGACAGACGCTGCAGGGCCGCTGCGCTGCTTGCCGCGGCGGCGGGAGCGGACGGGATATGCCTGGGCCAGTTTCTCGATCTTGACGGGGAGGGCAGGAGCCTGAGCGAGGACGAGATAGTCATGCTGAACAGGAAAAAAACGTCCGCGCTTATAGAGGCGGCCTGCGTGATGGGCTGCGTATGCGCGGGACGCGAAGACAAGGAGGAGGACGCAAGGGCGTTCGCCTCGGCGCTCGGACGGGCGTTTCAGCTGAGAGACGATCTTATGGATATAGAATTGTCCGCCGAGCAGATGGGGAAGAACGGAGGCTCCGATGAACGAAACGGCAAGTCGACGCTCGTCTCGCTGCTCGGCGCGGAGAGATGCCGCGAGATCATCCGCGCGTCGACCGAGGAAGCGGTCCGTATCCTTCGCAGCAGCTTTCCGGGCTCCGGTGAGCTTGAGGAGCTTACGCTGAGTCTCGCTGAGAGAAAGAACTGAGTCGGTTTTCGAGTGATTTTTGTCCTTTTGATGCGGCAAGGCTGTCGCCCTGCAAAGACAAAAGGCAAAAAGCGCCGAAAAGATACATTCTCGGGCGGCAGAGGACTGACTCTCTTCGCCTATGGAAAATTGAATTCGGGGGAATGGTCGTCCGGACCGCAAAGGCTTCGCGTCAGGTCCGGGCGTAGACGGAATGGGGTGAAAAGCCCCGCGTACCCGGCGCTGTGAGCGCGAGGGGATCCCGAAGCATCCGGAGCTGATCCGGATGTGAGCCGAAAGGCTTCCACTGCATGGCAGCAGAGCCGTGTGGGAAGGCAGGGAACGCCCCGCAGGCGGCTTTAAAACCGCCCTAACGCGAGTCAGAAGACTTACCGCCCCCATGATCGACAGATCCGGACACAGGAATGTCCGGGTCCGATCCGTTGTTTAAAAACCGGGTGTTTTGTTTTGCATTGCTGCAAAACAGAACGCCCGGTTCTTTTTGGAAGTAAAATTGCATAACGGGGAAGCAAACTTGCATACCTCGGAACATGGTCGGAGTGTTACAATACGGCGAAGCAATGAGGTGCATATTCATGCAGGATCAAAAAAGAAAAAAGGCTCTCGTAAAAGCTGTAAAAAGGTACATTGAGGAAAACCTGTATGAAAACTTGAAGGCCGAGGAAATAGCGGAGCATTTCGGATATTCTTATATGTCCATACGCCGCGTTTTCAAGGAGATCAGCGGATACACCGTAAACCAGTATATCCTTACCCGACGACTGCACAAAGCGGCAAAATATATGCGTCACGGGGGCGAGCTGCGCACGGCGATGGAGCTCAGCGGGCTCAGCACCGAGAGCGGGTTTTACAAAGCCTTCAGCAAGATTTACGGTATTTCTCCCTGGGAATATATTAAGACCCGCGGTCTTAATCTCATGAAGGAGCCGAAGGTCGTAAAACGGCCCGATTTTTACATCGTAGGCTACGTTTTCGAATGCGATGAAACGGATCCCGAGGAATACGGAGCATACTGGACAAATAAGGATTTTCCCGAAGTAAGCGTCAAGGAATTCGCTCGGATAGGCGGAGGTCTGGAAATGGTCGCCGTATTGAGCGAAACGGACGACGCGCGCCGCTATATCATCGGTCCGTCGGTGAAGAAAGTGCGCTACGTTCCGCAAAAGATGAAGAGCTGTTACGTGCCGGGAGGTCTTTTTGCGGTCTTTTCGGTGAATAACGCGCCGGACAATACCGCGCTGTGCGAGAACGTACAGGCCGCGTGGTTTTACGCTCTCAAGCAATGGCTGCCCGACTCGGATTATTTCCCGGATGAAACAAGAATGCCGTATGAATGGTACATCGACGGCAGCAGTTCCATATTTTTGCCCGTTAAGGTGAAAATAGAAGATGAAGAATTAAATTCCGCAAACGATATATCAAAGGCTGAAGTGTGGCCGCTGTGCGTAAAAGACCGCAGAGTCATGGACACGGTTTTGAATTGAACACGGTGGGAAGAGACCATGGACTGCGCCTTATACGATCCCGGAGGCGAAAGACGCCGGGCCGGCGGTACCGCGGCGTCAGGCACGGCAGGGCAGGATGAACATGCGGGGCATATCCCGGAAAACTCCGGATCAAGTCGGAGTTTCGGCACTTCGGCGGAGAAGGAACAGCGGGCATTTTCTCCGCTGCCGCAGGCGGGCGCACCGTTCTTTCGGGACGGCGGCTTATTTTGCGCACAAACCCTTTTACATACATATTGCAGATCAATACTATCAAGGAGGAAAAAGAATGAAGAAAAAACCGATCGCGCTGCTGTTGGCGGTAATGATGCTCTTATCGCTGCTGCCGACGGCGGCACTGGCGGCGTCGGGCGACGAACCGACGGAAACCGGCTACATTGAAAACATTCAATGGCTGCGAACGAACGGAAACGAGTACGGATATCAGGTTTTCGTCAAGTCAGACGTATACCCGTACGTCCTGCCCTTTGAGTTCGATCCTGCGGTGACGGAATACGACCTGGTGGTCCCGTCAACGATGGGCTATATGGATATCACGGGCATGAACGGCGTCGTGACCTTCTCGGACGAGTCGAAGGCGAACGACAAGGCCTACGGACGCCTGAGTCTGGTCACCGCAGAAGATGAGGAAACGGGCGAGGAGACCGTGGAGGTACGCTACGCCGCAAGGACCACCTCCGCCGATTTTCTCGACATCAAAGGCGTAGATACTGCGCCGGCCTGCCTCGGCTGGACTTATTGGGCCCACCAGCCCCTGGTTTCACTGAGCACACAGTTCATACCCAAGGTAAGGCTTGAGGCCGGTATACTCAACGAGGGCGAGCCCGCGACCGGAACTTTCGACGAGGCCGGCCCGGTATACACCTTCAATATCTGGCGCAGCGCCGGTTTTTCCTCAGTCAAGGCGGCTTATCCCGACGGCACTGTGGCGCTGAAACAGACGGCCTATTCAAATAAAATATGGAAATCTCAGGAAGACCCCACCAATATCGTTATCGACGGCGTCGCAGCGGATACCAAAGCGCTTGATCTTACCTTTAACGTCAACGGCTCGGTGCTGAAGTTTGACGACGGCAGCGGCAGCGGCGCTTACGAAGCCGCGGTGAACGTAAGCGGCACTCAGTACACGTATGCGCTGGACCTTACGAAGTACACCGAGGACTGCTACTGGGTAAACGACGCTCTCGTGATCCCCTTCATGTGCGATTACGATCAGACCCAGGGCCTCGGCCTTGACGGGTATTACACCCTTACGCTCAACGGCGTAGACAGGCCCGTGGAGACCGCCTATGTGAAGAGCATCTTCATGAGCAAAGACGGCAACGTGCTCCTCGACGACTTCACTGCGGAGCAGACGAGCTATGATCTGGGCGAGCTGCCCGCTTCCGGTTCCGGCCTGCCGTATATCCTTCTCTCTCTGGAGAACGAGGACAACTACCGGGATATGCGCTTTGCCGTCACGCTGACGGACGGCGACGGTACCGTACGCTCGGAAAGGGACGTGGCCTTCAGAAAGACCAGTAAGAGCGGTCCGAACGAGTACGTCAACACCTATCTGTACGACACTGAAAACGGCGCCTTCCGCCTTGTAAATCAGCTTCCCACCCACACGCTGGGCTCGGGCAGCGCGCACTCGTTCGCCGATCTGTACACCGCATTTGACGATGTGCCGCCGGGAAATTATACCCTGACCATAGAGGTTTACGAGGACGGACAGGAGGACGAAGCGGAGACATACAACTTTACCTATTCCATCGTCCCCTATATGATGGGTCTGACCGTAAAAGCGGGCGGCAAGACCATACTCACCGACCCGGATCTCAGAAATCCCTTCTACCGTGACGACAGCTATTATGAGCGCCGTTACATAAGGGAGTTTTCCGCGACGAGCCAGGGAAACACCGAGCTCACCCTTCAGGTCATCGTAAACGACTGGCTCAGAAACCAGTACTACGGCGACGCGAGTACGGAAGTATCTCTCCTCTTCAACGGAGAGATCTTCCCGGCGCATTATGAAAGGTTCGACCGCGGAACCACCATCGACGCCGTGCTGGACTTCAGCGGCTGCGAGAGCAGCAACGGCGTATATACCGTGCCCTTCTCCCTGATCTACGGCGAGGGGGACAACCTGGCCCACAGCGATTTCGTGATCTACGTCACCGTCGGCGAGCCCTTCGACTGGGGGATAAGCTCCTTTACCGAGGGCGGAGTATATGACAAGGGCGATACCGTTACTCTCTCCGTCGAGGTCGAGGGAGAAAGAGCGAACGATGTGAGCTATCAGTGGCAGTGGTCCGAGAACGCCGCGGAGGCCCTGAGAGGCAGATTTGACGAGGAAAACTCGTCCTCCATGCGCGGCGACATCGCGGGCGCGACCGACTCCTCCTTCACCGTGCCCACCGTCAACTCCGGCAGACGCTTCTATCGCTGCCGCGTCACGGACAATCTTACCGGAGCCTACACGCATACGGACGTGATGACCGTTGACGTGAACGTGGGCGAGCTCAACGACGCGATAATCATTTATCATCCCGGCCTGTATACCGCGACGAACCAGGTCGATATGCACCACTCCATGACGATGGAGTACGTCGAGGGCGAGAGCATCCAGCCCATCTGGATCATAGCCGGTCCGGCCGATATGACGCCCGAGTCCGGGCACGTGCCCGCCGCGGATACTCATATCGCCTGGTACTACAACAGCGTTCCTTCCGCAGAGGGCGCGCAGCTGCTGGAGGAGGCCGACTTCCTGCAGGGCTCCCAGTCCTATTTCAGCTACGGCGCGATCAATTATTTCAATGAGATCATCAAGGGCTGGTGTTCGGTACATAATATCAGTGAGAATTTGGGAATAGGGGACCACTACTATTTCTGCACGGTCACCCTCACGGATAAGAACGATCCCACCAATACCTCCTGCGTGACCAGCGATTTCCTGAAGATCACCGTATCGCCGCGCGGCAGTCTTGACGGGTTCAGCGGAAACGGAACGGAAAACGACCCCTATCTGATCAACGGTCTGAGCGATCTTGAGAAGATCGACGAGTACGTCATGAGCGGGAACTCCCTTGCGGGCTGTGTATTCCGGCTGACCGCCGACATAACCATACCCGCGGATTGGGAGTCGATCGGCGGAACGAACAAGCGGGCGTTCGGCGGAACGATCGACGGAGCGGGCAAGACCCTGACCTATGAAGAGGGCGCAAGGTCTCTGCTTGAATACTGCCGCGACGCGACGGTGAAAAACCTCAATATCTACGGCGAGGAGATCGACGGCGCGGGCCTGCTGGACAAGGCGACCATCGACTACGGCGACGACGGAGTATATCAGGATACCGATCCCGACATCATCACCGTGGAGAACGTCACCCTGCTCTCCGGCAGCAGAACGAAGGGCAGCGGCCTCGTCAACGGCGGCTATACCTCCGGTATCAACAATATATTCATTAAAAACTGCACGATAGAAGAAGGCGTCGTCGTCGGCTTTGACGGGGATCAGAGCGCGATAGGCTCCTTCGTAGGAACGCTTAACGGACGCATCGAAAACAGCGTCAGCTACGCGACGGTATACGGCGTGAACTCGGTAGGCGGTCTGGCCGGCAAGAAGGGCCAGTCCATGGGCCTGTGCGAGATCGTAAACAGCGCGTTCCTCGGTACGGTCGAAGCCTCTGGCGGCCGCGTGGGCGGCGTCATCGGCTCCGGCTACATTGCCGACAGCGCGCCCAATACGCCTCCCGTAACGGTGCGCAACTGCTTCGTCTCCGCGAATATCACCGGCAGCAGCGCCGAGATCAGGGACAGCGCAAACGACCATGACCGCGGCAGCGGCATAGGCGGCATAGTCGGCAGCGATATAGGCATGAAAGCCTCCTGCGATCTCGCTTACATCAGCGACAACTACTTCTTCGGGACGATCACCGATACCAATCCCGACGCCGAGAAGCGTTATGAGCGCGTGGGCGGCATCCTGGGCGAGCTCGGCGGATACAGTCCGTTCTTCCAGACCTATGCAAACAACTATTATCTCGCCAACGGGAATTACGGCGGCTTCGGTTATACGGACAGAGTCATCGAGAACTGGACTCCGGAAACCGACTCCTTCATTGCCGAGGATGCCTCCGCATTTACAGACGGCACCGTGCTTGCGGCGCTGAACGCCTCCGGCAGCAGCTATAAAAACTGGGTCGAGGGCGACTACGGCATGCCCGAGCATGACGACAGCGTGGTATATGCCAGGGCGCTGAAGGTCGTCGGCGGCTACAAAGACATGTATTACTCGGGCGACGAGCTCGACATGAGCGACGCCGTTTTCGTCGTGACCTACAGCGACGGAAGCACTGAGAGCATAGACGCCTCCGAGCTTGTCTTCACGGGCTTTGACAGCAGCAAAACCGGACAGCAGTACGTAAAGGCGGCCTGCGATCACGTAGCGGTCCTGCTTGGGGTAAGAGTCCTTCTGGCCGAGCCTGAGGCGATCACCGTCAGCTTTGCCCTCTACGGCGACGACGATCATGGTGAAGACGCCGGTACTCATACTCTTGCCGACGGAAATCTGACCGAGTGGATCGCGCCGGTCGAGTACGAAAGCGATGAGAACACCACCGTCCTCGACGTGTTCGAAAGAGCGCTCACCGAAGCGGGCTTTACATGGGTCAACGACGGCGGCAACTACATAAGCGAGATAACCGCGAACGGGGTGACCCTCGGAGAGATGACCAACGGCACAAGATCCGGCTGGATGTATATCCTCAACGGCATTTATTCCGTAAACGGTATATCGGAGCAGCGGCTCAGTGACGGCGACATGATCCTGTTCCACTACACCGATGATTACACCATGGAGTCCGAGCTCGGGGAGAGCGCCGTAAAGAGCATTGCGTTCACCTGCGGCAATATCGAAATAGAGCCCGGACAGAGCGCCGAGCTTGCGGTCAGCTTCACTCCGGCTCTGCTCAGCGGCAACGTGCCCGTGATCTGGTCTGCTGCTGACGAAAACGTAGTCTCTGTGGACAAATACGGCGTGATCACCGGCCTCGAGGCGGGAGAAACCACTGTCACCGCGACTGCGGGCGGCGTCAGCGCGAGCTGCACCGTTACCGTTGCGGCAGCCGGAGCGCCCGCCGTCGAGCTTGCGATCACTTCTCAGCCCTCCGACTATACCGGCAGGATAGGCGACGAGGTCAGCTTCACCGTAGAGGCGACCGGCGAAGACGTGAGCTATCAGTGGCAGTACTCGAGCGACGGCGGCAAGACCTGGAAAAGTTCCGGTCTGAGCGGAAACGCCACCGCAACGCTGACCACCACGCTCACCGAAGCGCGTCTGATATACAGGTTCCGCTGCGTCGTGACCGACGCCGCCGGAAAGAAAGCATACTCGAACATAGTCCGCATGTATAAAAACGAGGACGCGGCCGCGCTCGCTTTCACTCTGCAGCCCGTGAACTATACCGGCAGCATAGGCGACGAGGTCAGCTTCACCGCAGAGGCAGAGGGCGAAGGCGTGAGCTATCAGTGGCAGTTCAGCAGCGACGCCGGCAAGACCTGGAAAAACTCCGGACTTCCCGGCAACGCGACGGCCACGCTTACCACGGTCCTCACCGAAGCTCGCCTTATATACAGGTTCCGCTGCGTCGCGACCGACGCGGCAGGAAACCGCGTAATCTCGAACATAGTTCGCATGCTGAAATAATGCAATACCCCTTTCGATAACCGTAGACGTTTTGCGGGGAGCGGCCGTGTGCCGCTCCCCGCAAACGTAAAAAAAGCAATGCGGGCACACAAACGTATTTTGAGTTTGACGGGCTATGTACATTGTGTTATACTACGAAAATGCAGTGGAATAAGCACGGTTGCAGAGGTACTTCGGATGTGGATCAGCGACGGATGGAAGGATTATGAATTGCTCGACTGCTCGGGCGGGGAAAAGCTCGAGAGGTGGGGCGACTATATCCTCCGCAGACCCGATCCGCAGGTGATATGGGATACCGGCTTCGACCGCGCGTGGGACAGAGCAGACGCGGTTTACCGCCGTTCGGCCTCCGGCGGCGGACGCTGGACGCGCTCAAACGTTCCGGAAAGCTGGACGATCGCCTACGACAGCCTGAAATTCAACGTAAAGCTGATGAATTTCAAGCACACCGGCATATTTCCCGAGCAGGCGTCAAACTGGGATTTTATACGCGATCGGGTAAAAAAGGCGGGGCGGGTCCTTAAAATACTCAATCTGTTCGCCTACACGGGGGCGGCGACGGTCGCGGCTGCCGAGGCCGGCGCAGAGGTCTGCCACGTAGACGCGGCAAAGGGCATGGTCGCCTGGGCAAAGGACAACGCCGCGCTTTCGGGACTATCCGACAGGCCCATACGCTGGATCGTGGACGACTGCAGAAAGTTCGTTGAAAAGGAGATCCGCAGGGGAAAGCGTTACGACGCCGTGATCATGGATCCGCCGTCTTACGGGCGAGGCCCCTCCGGAGAGATATGGAAGCTCGAGGACAGCCTTTTCGATTTTCTTCGGCTCTGCGCGGGCGTGCTGAGCGATAAACCGGATTTTGTCCTTATAAGCTCATATACCACGGGTCTGTCTCCGTCGGTGCTTACATATCTCGGAAATACCGTTTTTTCCGAAAAATATCCGGGCAGCTGCCGCAGCGAAGAGCTCGGACTGAGAGTCGGCAAAAGCGGACTCGTGCTGCCGTGCGGTTCGGCGTGCCGCTGGACCTGCGACAGCCTGTAATGCTTCAGAGGAAATATCATGAGTGTGATAATAAAAGCGGAAAACGTCGACCACTGGTACGGTGAAGACGAAAACCGTACAAGGGCGCTGAAGGATATCAGCCTTGAGATAGACGAGGGCAGCTTCGTGGCGATACTCGGGCACAACGGCTCGGGCAAGTCCACGCTTGCAAAGCATTTCAACGCGATACTCACGCCCGAGCTCGGGAAAATATACGTTGCCGGCATGGATACGTCCGACAAGGACCTCGTTATTGATATACGCCGTACCGTGGGGATGGTATTTCAAAACCCCGACAATCAGATAGTCGCCAGCGTCGTTGAGGACGACGTGGCGTTCGGCCCCGAAAACATTGGCCTGGAGCAGAGTCAGATACGTCCGAGAGTGGACGCGGCGCTTATGAGCGTGGGCATGTATGAAATGCGGGAGCACGCTCCGCACCTGCTTTCCGGCGGTCAAAAGCAAAGAGTCGCCATTGCCGGAGTCATAGCGATGCGTCCCAGGTGCATAGTGCTCGACGAGCCCACGGCCATGCTCGATCCTTCGGGACGGCGCGAGGTCATCAGCACCGTTCACAAGCTCAACCGCGATTACGGCATAACCATAATACTCATTACCCACCATATGAACGAAACGATCGCGGCCGACAGGCTCATCGTCATGTCGGACGGAGAAATAATCGCCGACGGCAGCCCGAAGAGCGTTTTTACGCACGTGGACATGCTGCGCGGCGCGGGACTGTCGGTGCCGGATACCACGCGGCTCATATACCTGCTCAGGCAGGAAGGCTTTGAACTGCCGCTGGACGCGCTTTCGGTGGACGAATGCGCATCGGCGATATACAAAAAATTCGCATAAAGGAGCGGCTTGAATTGGCGCCTGTCATACAGACCGTAAATCTGACGCACGTTTACAGCCCCGGTACGCCTTTTGAGCATACAGCGGTCGACAATGTCGATTTTACAGCCGAAAGGGGCGAATTTATAGGTATTATCGGACATACGGGCTCGGGCAAATCCACCTTTATCCAGCATTTGAACGGATTGCTTAAACCGAGCTCGGGCCGCGTTCTGTTCAACGGAGAGGATATTTTTTCTTCCAGGCAGAAAACGAGAGAGACGCGCTTCAGGGTCGGGCTGGTATTTCAGTATCCAGAGTATCAGCTCTTTGAGGAGACGGTATACCGCGATATAGCCTTCGGGCCGAAAAACATGGGCCTTTCCGAAGAAGAGATCGACAGGCGCGTGAGAGACGCCGCGGGCTTCGTGGACATTTCGGAGGATCAGTTTGAAAAATCGCCCTTTGATCTCTCCGGAGGACAGAAGCGCAGGGTGGCGATAGCCGGCGTGATCGCCATGAGACCGGATGTGCTTATCCTCGACGAGCCTACCGCGGGGCTCGATCCGGTGGGAAGAGAAGAAATAATAGGGAATATAGTAAAATACCATAATTCCGGAGAAAACACGGTAATTTTCATTACGCACAGCATGGAGGATATCGCCCGCATCGCCGGACGCCTTGTGGTGTTCAGCAAGGGCAGGATCTTCATGGACGGAACGCCGAAAGAGGTGTTCTCCCGCGCGGAGGATCTGCGCAGCGTCGGCCTGGACGTGCCGGACATAACGCTTGTTATGATGAAGCTGAAAAAGCTCGGCCTGCCCGTGGACGATACGGTATACACCGTGGAGCAGGCGAAGGAAGAGCTTATGAAGCTCAAGGGGAGAGGCAAGGATGTTTAAGGATATCACAATGGGGCAGTATTTCCCCGGAAATACCGTCATCCACCGCCTTGATCCGCGGACGAAGCTCGTGCTGACCCTGCTGTATATAATAGTTTTGTTCGTTGCCAAGGGCATATGGTCCTACGCCGTGATGCTGGCCTTCCTTTCGGTATGCGTGATACTGAGCAGGATAAGGCTTTCCGTACTGCTGAGCGGAGCGAAGCCCATAGTCTTTATAATCATAATTACGGGCATACTCAACCTGTTTTATACCAAGGGCGAGCATCTGCTGATAAAAGTCTGGCGAATCAGCGTATATCTCGAGGGACTTCAGACGGCGGGATTTCTGATACTGCGTATACTGCTGCTGATATGCTGCACGCTGCTGCTGACCTACACCACCTCGCCGCTTCAGCTCACGGACGCGATGGAGTCGCTGCTCGGTCCGCTGAAAAAGCTTCATTTTCCGGTGCATGAGCTCAGCATGATGATGAGCATCGCGCTGCGCTTCATACCCACGCTCATCAAGGAAACGGACAAGATCATGAGCGCGCAGAAGGCCAGAGGCGCGGATTTCGAAACGGGCAGCCTCAGACAACGGGCCAAGGCCCTGCTGCCGCTGCTTATACCGCTGTTCGTCAGCGCCTTCCGCAGAGCGGATGAGCTCGCAACGGCAATGGAGAGCCGCTGTTATCACGGGGGAGAGGGAAGAACGAAAATGAAGCAGCTCAGGATGACCGGCGCGGACCTGGCGGCGCTGGCTTCGGGAGCCGTTCTGACCGCCGCAGTGATACTGCTGAGGCGCAATATATGAATACCGCGCTGAGGCTTGCCTATGACGGCGCCGCGTACCACGGCTGGCAGCGGCAGAAAAGCGAAGCGACGGTCCAGCAGACTCTTGAAAACGCCGTTTCAAGGCTGTATAAAAGAGAAGTGACGGTCATAGGCTGCGGACGGACCGACGCAGGCGTGCACGCGGAGCGTTACTGCGCCAATTTCAGAGCGGAGGGGAGCATACCTCCCGACAGGCTTCCTCTTGCGCTGAACGCGCTTCTCCCGCAGGATATCTCCGTATACGCGGCGGCGGAGGTCGAGGAGGATTTTCACGCTGTCTTCTCGTGTCTCAGAAAGGAATACACATACCGCGCGTATACTTCGCCCGTAAGAGATCCTTTTCTGAACGGCCGGGCGCTGTTTTTTCCGGAAAAAACGGATATCGACGCCATGCGTCTTGCCGCGGAGCGTTTCAAAGGCACCCATGATTTCGCGGCCGTGCGCTCGGTGGGAACGAATGTGAAAACTACCGTCAGGACCGTTTACGATTTTGAAATAAGCCGGAGCGGGGACATGCTCTCCTTTCGCATCTGCGCGAACGGATTTCTGTACAATATGGCTCGGGCAATGGTCGGCACCGTACTGTACGTCGGGCTCGGCAAGCTTCGCCCGGAGGATATAGACGGCATTCTCGACAGCCGCGACCGCTGCCTTGCCGGACCGACCGTGCCGCCGCACGGACTGTATATGACGGGGGTATGGTACGAGGGCAAGGCGGGAGCTCTTTTTGCCGACGGCTGACGCCGCGGGCAAAGCCGGAGGTGATGATCCTTGAAAAAAGGCAGAAACGGGAAAAAAACCAAGATCGGGACCGCGATCTCGTTCGTTATACTTCTGTTGATCATTATTGCAGCGGTGGCGGCTGCGCTGAACTGGGACACCCTCAAACGCACTCCCGCCGCAAAGAAGGTAGAGGGAGCGTTCGGGATCTCCCGGCAGAATACCGAGGCGAGCTTCAGCTTCGATATGTATTCCGACAACGTTTTCGCCCAGCTCGACGGCGGGCTGATCCTCGCGTCGTCCGCTCATATTCAGAGCTTTGACGGCGACGGAGAACTGATCTTTTCCAAAAGCACGGGAGAGGACGGAGCGGTAATCAGCACGGGAGGACGGTATGCCGCGGTCTGGAGCGTAGGCGGGGAAAGCATAGAACTGATATGCGAAGGAAAAAGCACTCAGCTGAAATATCAGGAAGGCTCCGACGCCGCCCATCCGCTGGTATCAGTAAAGGTCAACGGCGACGGGAAAACGACTGCCGTGACGGTGGAGAACGGGTATAAGGGAGCCGTCAGCGTATACGGATCCGACGGCAGCGCGATCTACCGCGTTTATCTTGGCAGCGGTTATCCGCTGGACGCCGCCCTGTCTCCGGACGGCAGAGAGCTCACCGTATTGACGATGACGGAAAACGGGAGCCGTGTCGCGGCTTATAGTCTGGACTCCGAAAACGAAAAAAACGCATGGGAGTCTGACGAGCTTTTCTTCGCGCTCGACTATATATCCTCCGGGACGGTCTGCGCTTTGTCTTCCGAGAGCGCGGTGTTCCTTTCGGATACTCTTCGCGGCAGCGCCGCATATGACTTCGGCGGGGAATACATCAAAGACTTCGTTCTCGGCGGGGACGGTTATGCTCTTCTTCTGCTCGGCAAATACAAGGTGGGCGGATCGGGGCATATCGTTACGCTCGATACGGGCGCGTCGGTGCTCGGCAGCATCGAGGACCGCTCCGAGCCCCAGGGCTTTTCGGCGAGCGGAAAGAACATAGCGGTGCTTTATTCGGACGAGATCGTCCTGTACGATCAGCGTCTCGTGCAGACCGGGAGCATACCCGACGCGGACGGAATAAAATACGCGCTGGCAAGAAGCGACGGAAGCGTGATAATGGTTTCCGGCAACGGCGCTTCGATAAGCCGGCCCTGATAACGGATGGAGATTAACATGAGCATAATCAGCATACTGATAGATATAGTCCTGCTGGCGATCCTTGTTTTCAGCATTTGGCACGGTTACAAGCGCGGCGTGATCATCACTCTTGCGACGGTACTCGCGCTGATAATATCGCTCAGCGTAGCGGATCTCGTTTCCGCGAAGTACTCCGGCGAGTTCACGTCCGTGCTTGAACCGTTTTTCAGCGGCATAGTTGACCGAGGCGTCAATTCCGCAAGAGAAGAGCTCGGCGAGGACGCCGCGCCGTATGAGCTGTGCCGCGTTTCCCTGGAGGGAATGGGTCTGACCCGCTCCGAGGCGCGCAGGATAGCCAGACAGGCGGCGGAACAGGTGGAAGAGGGGAGCGGACTGCACGTCTATAAGACGGTGCTTGTGGACAGACTGTGCGTCGTGACCGCGTATACTCTTGCCATGCTGGTGGTATTCATTCTGGCGATGATCTTCTTTACGGTCGTTGAAAATCTGATCAATTTGGAAATAAGGCTGCCGGGACTCGAAATGATAAACGGCATGCTGGGCCTGGCCTTCGGGCTGATAAAAGGGCTTATGATAGTGTTTCTTATCGCTTGGGTCGCGCGCTTTTCCGGAT
>JAEEGH010009810.1_pt1 | contig 22169 bp, 10 predicted proteins | sample 9134181 | NCBI WGS metagenome assembly JAEEGH01 (sample SAMN16246544, study PRJNA631951) | gut metagenome | biome: gut microbiome; feature: rumen; material: DP-attached | host: Bos | place: Iran: Karaj | collected 2018-10
CTACCACAAAGCAGACAAGAACGGCATCGGTTTCGACCGTTCCAGCAAGGGGACGGATGCCGTCAGTCAGTATCGCCCGGAGATGGCTCGTCTCTACGACAACATCGAGACCTGCCCCGAGGACCTGCTGCTGTGGTTCCACCATGTGCCTTGGGACCATAAGATGAAGGACGGCTCTACGCTGTGGGAGTCGATACAGGCAGAATATCATGAAGGCGTGCTGGCGGTGGAAGCCATGCAGATAGCCTGGCGCTACAAAATGCGTCACTTCGTCGATGAACAGCGCTGGCGTGAGGTTGACGAACGTTTGCAGCATCAGGTGGAGAACGCCCGCGAGTGGCGTGATGTCTGCCTGAAGTACTTCGGCGACATGCAAAAATAACAGACTGTTTTCGCAGGCACTGCTTGCTTTAGGTTTGGAGGAGAGTCGACAGGAAAGGGTCAACTCTCCTCCAAACTTATAAATTATTGAGGTAAATGATGACATCAAGAGTGCAAAAACGTCTTAAATGATGTAAAACTATATAGTGTACAACTACTACATGTGCAAAATGTTTCTTCAGAGATGCCTTGTTATCGGGGCTTTCATGGTGCTAACTGCGCTACAGAATGGTGTGTCTGCCCAACAACAGTACCGTGTGGCTGCTTGCGACTGGATGATGCTGAAGCGCCAGAAACTGGGCGAGTTCCAGCTGGCACACGACATCGGAGCCGACGGTGTGGAGGTGGACATGGGACCACTGGGAAAGCGGGAGATGTTTGACAACAAATTGCGTGACCCGCATTTCCAGCAACTTTTCCGCCGTACGGCAGACTCGTTAGGCATAGCAGTACCCTCGATAGCGATGTCCGGTTTCTTTGCTCAGAGTTTATTAGCACGCGACAATTACAAAGAACTGGTTAGCGACTGCCTGAACACGATGGATGCCATGGGCGTCGACATTGCTTTCCTGCCCCTTGGTGGTAGTGGTCAGGAGTGGAAGGAGTCTGGCGAGGCTCACGACAAGATGGTCCTTCGTCTGCATGAGATTGGCGAAATGGCTCTGCAAAGAAACAAGGTCGTCGCCATCAGGACAGCCCTTGACGCACGTGCGAACCTATTATTATTGAAAGCAGTAAACAGTAAGGGTATCAAGATTTACTATAATCTGCAAGATGCGGTCGATCAAGGCTTAGACGTTTATAAAGACCTGAAGAAGCTTGGCACAAAGCATATCGCCCAGATTCATGCTTCGCTGACCGACAGCGTCACGCTCGACAAGGACCCCCGCATCGACATGCACAAGGTCAAGTGCGTGTTAGACAAAATGAAATGGCGTGGCTGGCTGGTCGTAGAACGCAGCCGCAATGCTCAAGATGTGCGCAATGTCCGTGGCAACTTCGGCACTAATGTTGCCTACCTGAAAGAAATCTTTCAAGATGAGAGATGAGAGATGATAATACAGGCCGCTCAGAAACTATTAAGCACTACACATTAAGAATTAAGCATTAATAAACAATAAGTCAAACTAAATGAAAGATTTTATGAAGAAGTATCATTTCTTTACGTACGGTAAGATGTGCGTGTTTGCCCTCGCAGGAGCAAGCGCCCTCTTCCTTGCTTCGTGCGCCAGGGATGGTTACGACGACGAATCGTTCGACAGTGGTGTTACGAATACCCAGGTGGCGTCTATTTCTGCTGATGACGTGACGATAACACCCAGTGCCGACGGTAAGACGCAGACCATTACGTGGCCCGTCGTGATGGGAGCCGGTGGCTATCGCATCAGCTTGGTAGACCTGGGAAATCCCGAGGAACCGATTATCAATGACAGCATCGTCGACGGCTGCTCCGTGACCGGAAAGCGTGAGGAGGATGTCAACTACAAGCTGACCATCCTGCCTCTGGGTAACACCAAAAAGCACAACACGGACGCAACCACAACGACCGAGAAGCAGTTCTCGACGTTTACGCCGACCTACATGACTATTCCTGCAGGTAGCAACCTGAACGAGTGGTTTGCCGCCAATCCCATTCCCGACGACAAGATTGGCGAGAACCTGAACTACGACCTGGAGGCTGGTGCTGAGTATACGGTCAGCGATGAGCTGGATTTTGATGCCCACTGGGTGACGCTGCGCAGCAATAGCAAGTCGAAGCCTGCAACGGTGAAGTACACCTCCACCACGTCGTGCATTAACTTCGCCGCACCATTCAATGTGAAGTACCTGCACTTCGACTGCACGGCCATGTCGGAAACCAACGGCGTCTTCGGCTTCAGCAAGGCCCCCACGTCACAGCGCTATTCCGAGAACAATGGCTATCCTGTCAGCGACTTTGTCATCTTCCAGGGCAACGTGACCATCGTCAGCAGTACGTTTGACAACGTCAACGGCTACTTCTTCTGGGACAACCGCAAAGACCAGAAGGTGGCTGCCGTTCAGTTCCTGATTGACAACTGCGTGGTTGAGATGACTCCTCCTGCCTCTAACAGCGGTGCCGTCATCTGGACCAATAAGGGCGGTCACATCAACGACCTTACCGTCAGCAATTCTACGTTCTACAATTCTGCCGAAGGAGATATCAAGTATTTCTATCAGGCCGGTATGTATCGTGCCAAGGACATTGGCATGGGTGGCGCTGCCTCCAGCCAGACAGGTCCTGGCAACAGCGTCAACTACTACAACAGCACCTTCTACCGCCTTGGCTGGAATGGTGGTCAGTGGGGCAACTACAATGGCATGAACGGCAAGGGTGACTCTTACTGGAACATGAAGGACTGCATCTTCTATGCCTGCAGCCAGAGTGGTGGCGTTCCCCGCCGCTTCCTCCACGGCAAGGCCAACCAGTCCACGGCAACCTTTGCCAACAACACCTACATGCAGGCCGATGGCAGTTTTGATGCGGTTGGCAACTACGACACATCAGGTACCCAGATTGAGGAGGACCCGCAGTTTGCTAATCCAGCCGACGGCGACTTCACCATCAGCGGTCCCACACAGGTGGCTCGCAAGACTGGCGACCCGCGCTGGCTACCCTAATAGTAAAAAGGTAAAAAAGTAAAAAGGTAAAGACTATGAAGAAATATATCAAAACCTTATGCCTTGGTTTGACGCTGATGTTCTCGGCATCTGCCATGGCCCAGAACCAGACCGTGACAGGTACCGTGCTTGACGAGACCGGTGAACCCGTCATCGGTGCAACGGTTACGGTAGCAGGAACGAAGACGGCCACCGTGACAGACCTTGACGGTAATTACAAGATTTCCGCACCTGCCGATGCCAAGGTGGTTATCAGCTATATCGGTTATATGCCCATGACTGTCAAGCCTGGTGGTACGGTGAAGCTGCAGGAAGACAAGCAGACGCTGGAGGAAGTGGTCGTCGTAGGTTACGGCGCCCAGAAGAAGGCTCACCTGACGGGTTCTATCTCAACGGTTCCCGTCGACGATATTCAGGACTTGGCCAACGGCGGTCTGGCATCGTCTTTGAGCGGTTTGGTGAACGGTATGTCCGTCAGCGGTGGCGATGCCCGTCCCGGCGAGAACGCCCGCATCAGCATCCGTGACGTCAATGCCCTGGGTGAAATTGGTTCTACCGCCCAGCAGCCGCTGTTCGTCATCGACGGCTATATCTACCCGAACGATGTGAAGGTGGGTAACATCACGCAGAACCTCGGTGCCGAGGCCTTCAACAACCTCGACCCCTCTGAGGTGGAGAGCATCTCCGTGCTGAAGGACGCTTCTGCTGCCGTCTATGGTGCCCGTGCTGCTAACGGTGTCATCCTCGTGACGACGAAGAAGGGTAAGTTGGGTGCTCCCAGCATCAGCTACAGCGGAACGTTCGGTTTCACTGACGAGATTGCCCGTCCTAAGATGCTCAGCGCCTACGACTTCGGCCGCCTGTACGACGCCGTTGCCGCTGCTGACCCCACGAATACCAGTCTGAACAAGACGACAGCCCTTTATCAGGCCGACGAGTTGGAAGCCATGAAAGGACTGAATTACGACCTCTTGGACAAATACTGGGAAACGGGTACTACCATGCGCCACGCGGTGAATGTCAGCGGTGCTACTGACAAGGTGAGCTATTTTGCCGGCGGCAGCTACTTCAAGCAGACGGGTAACCTCGGCAAACTCGACTACGACCGCTGGAACTACCGTGCCGGTGTGGATGTCAAGATTAGCGAATGGCTGTCAGCCAACCTGACCGTCAGCGGTGACTACGGCAAAAAGAACAAGCCCCTGCTGAAGGTCGGCGGTACGAATGCCGAGAAGGACTACAACCTGATGCTGACGCGTCCGCGCTATATGCCTGAGACCGTCAACGGATACCATATTCTTTCCTATGGCATCACCAATGGCGAAAAGGTGCAGAACCAGCGCTACTCTTATGACCTGTTGCAGAACAATGGTGACTTCTCGAAGAACATGACTTCGAACACCAGCATCAATGCCAGCTTGAATTACGACTTCGGATGGAGCAAGATTCTGAAAGGCTTAAAGCTGAAGTTCTCATACTCAAAGAGCATCAACAGCGACAAGACCAACGAATACGGTTCTTCCTATACCATTTACCAGATGACCCGCCGTTATGGTAGCGGTATGCACATGTACACACCTACCGCAGGCGACGACCCCAGCTACAACTATCTGTCGGAGACCAACTTCAATGGTCTGTCCTATGCCAACGGCGACTATCTGAGCCGTAACATGATTCGCACGGACAACTATCAGATCAACTTCACAGCACAATATGCCCGCGACTTCGGCAGGCACCACGTCAGTGCTCTGTTCTCCATCGAGAAGTCAGAGGCTGAGAGTGAGTTCGTAACCGGTCAGGTCAACAACCCGCTGCCATACACCAACTACCAGTCCAACTCCGGCCAGGGCGAGAAGAACACGGAGTTCAACCGCGCCGAGAGCGGTACGCTGTCGTACATTGGACGTGTCAACTACGCATTCGCCGACCGCTACCTCTTCGAGTTCCTGCTCCGTTCCGATGCTTCCACCAAGTTTGCTCCCGAGAACTACTGGGGCACCTTCCCCGCCATCTCCGGCGGTTGGGTGGTCAGCGAAGAACCATGGTTCCAGAACGGCAAGGTAGCCAAATGGATAGACTTCCTCAAAATCCGTGCCAGCTGGGGTCTCACCGGTCGTGACAACCTCGCTGCCTGGCAGTGGCTGCAGGTCTACACCCTCGACAAGAAGGGCAATCCCATCTTCGGTCAGGGCGGTAGCATCGACCCCTCAAAGGGTACTCTGAACGGTATCAACAAGAATACCTCTGCCGTCAACCGCGACGTACACTGGGACAAGTCGTACAAGACCAACATCGGTGTCGACCTGCAGTTCCTCAACAAGCGACTGGCCGTCAACTTCGACTGGTACTATGAGAAGAACCGCGAGATGCTGATGAACATTGCCCAGGACGTTCCGGCTACCGTGGGTACGCAGTCGGCTTCCGTCAACCTGGGTGAGATGAACAACTGGGGTTGGGAGCTCAGCCTCAACTGGCGCGACAAGATTGGCAAGGACTTCAAATACCGCGTCGGCATCAACACCGGCTATTCTGACAACGAAGTGCTGAACATGGACTTCGCCACCCAGTACATCTACCGTCAGATTCAGCGCGGCGGGCGTACCGACATCGGTACCTGGGGTATGCAGTGCATCGGTATGTTCCGCTCGTTCCAGGACATCGAGGAATACTTCGAGAAGTACAACATCACGAGCTACATGGGCATGACCAAGGACAAGGTTCGTCCCGGTATGCTGATCTACAAGGATATTCGTGGTGCCTACAATGCTGAGACAGGTACTTACGCCGGTCCTGACGGCATCGTCGACAAGGACAACGACCAGGTGCAGTTAGGTACACGCGGCAACATCTACGGCTTCACGATGAACCTCGGTGCCGACTGGAAGGGCATCTCGCTGACCGCCCAGTTCAATGCCAACTGGGGTGGCTATACCACCGTTCCTGCTCAGGCCATCGGTGTGCCGTCGGGCAGCAACATCGAGTTCTACAACATGCCGTCGTTCTGGAACCCCGACAACATGTATGTCTATCAGGACATCTATGATGGCAGCGGCAGACTCGTGATGAAGGAGAACCGCGATGCCTGCTATCCCAACCTGGCCTATCAGAGCGTCAACTCGGTGGCTTCGTCGTTCTGGCGCATCAGTGCTGCACGCGTCACCCTGAACCGCCTGACGCTGGCTTACACACTGCCCAAGCAGTGGTTCCAGAAAGTTGGTATCAAGAACTGCCGTATCAATGTCACCGGCCAGAACCTCATCAACTTCTACAATCCCTATCCCGACAAGTTCACAAGCCCGATGGCTGGTTCATACGGAGCATATCCTAACCTGAGAAAGTGGACTGTAGGTATCAATCTTTCATTCTAAAATTGCTAAAACTGAAGGTTATGAAAATGACAATCAAATATATCGGTTTAGGTCTTCTTTCGGCAGTAGTGTTCACTTCCTGCAGCGACCAGTTCTTAGAGGACAAGAAGAACTACGGACAGGTCAGTGAAGAGATTTACCAGTACTATGAGGGTGCCAAGGGGCGTCTTAACGACATCTATTCCCTGTGTCTGCCCAACGTGGCGGAACAGTCCTGGAGATACCCTTCCTGTGGCATCAACGACGAGGCAGGCAAGTCTACGGAAGAGTATTTTAAGTTCAGTAAGTTCGTCAATCCGCAGAACGAACTCTCATCCATGGTCAGCAGCGGCGACCAGTCTGTTCCCGACTACTTCTTAGGCACGCAGAACAACATCCGCGAGAATACGTGGGGCCACATCCGCGACATCAATGACTTGATTCGTGGTGTGACGAACGGTCCTCTGTCTGAAGAGCAGAAGAATGAAGTGTTAGGCCAGGCCTATTTCTTCCGCGCCTGGAGATATTACAATATGTTCAAGTTCTATGGCGGTCTGCCCATCGTCACCGAAGTGCTGAACCCCACAGCCGAAGCCTTTACACCGCGCTCGACCTCCAAGGCAACCTACGAGTTCATCCTCTCCGACCTGAATAAGTCTGCCGAACTGCTGAAGGCCAGCACTGCCAGCGGCGGATGGAATGCAGACAACTGGGGGCGCGTCACTTCCGGCACTGCCCTTGCCCTGAAGGGACGCCTCATGCTGCTGTGGGCCAGTCCGCTCTTCAACCGCGCCAACGACCAGAGCCGCTGGACCAATGCCTACAACGAGATGAAGGCCGACCTCGCCACCATCAACGCCTGTGGCTATGGCCTCTATCAGACCGGCAACAACATCAACGGCAGCGACTTTGCCAACCAGTTTGTGCAGAACACCGCCAACCCCGAGGCCGTGTTTGTCATCAACTACAACACGACAGCCATTCAGACGGGCATCGACGATGCTGCCAAAAACAACGTCTGGGAGCGCTTCATACGCCCTGACAACACTGGCGGCAATGGCTACGCTGCAGCGCTGACCATGGTGAAGCTGTTCCCCATGGCCGACGGCAGGGTACCCGCGGGACTGGGAACCTATACCAAGTTACAGGCTTCGACGCTTGAATACGAGGCGCAATATCCCTTTATGAACCGCGACCCGCGCTTCTATCGCACCTTTGCCTTCCCCGGCTTCCGCTGGGCCTATAACGGCAATGCTGCCGAGCACGACGCCCACAATCCTTCCGACGGCAAGAATTACACCTTGTGGAACTACGTATGGTACACCAACACCGACGACCAGGGCAACCCCGAGAGCGGAAACTCCTATGCCCCCGACAACCTGATGGGCTCCAAGCAGGGCATCTACGTCCGTAAGAAGAGCGACGACTACGACTGCCATCCGGCATCGTCCTACGTTTACAACGCCAGCGGCTGGAAGTCCGGTGCCGGTCCCTTCTACTCGTCAGCCCAGCTCATGGAGATTCGCTATGCCGAAGTGCTGCTGAACGTGGCAGAGGCCGCCTGCGGTGCCGGTGACATGAGCTTTGCCGTAGAACAGCTGCAGAAGATACGCCAGCGTGCCGGTTATACCGCTGAGACGAACTACGGCCTGCAAACAAGTCTGGCTAACGACCAGGCCGCCTGCATGAGTGCCATACTCTATGAGCGCCAGATTGAGCTGGCATACGAGGGAAAGCGCTTCGACGACATGCGCCGGTGGATGCTCTATGACGGCGGCACACAACAGCCCGACGGTGCACCGTCAACATGGAAACTCACAGGCTGGGACGGCAACACCTGCTCGTGGTTAGGCGTCAAACCGTTCAACGGCCAGCGCCGTGAGACCATCGAATTCCGTGTGGCAGACAAGTACGGCATCGGCAAAGAAGTCTGGAACAGTGACCCCATCATCAATACCAAGGTTGAAGGCCAGACCATGTCGGCCATCGCCCAGGCTGTCGATGAATACAAGGCCGACCATCCCGACACCAAGCTCACCGACGACGAAATCAAGAACCTTCCGGAAGTCGTCTATGCCGCCGAGGCTACCATGCGTCCCGAGGGCGTCAACTTCAGCGATGCCGACATCAAAGACCAGTTAGAGGCATTGAAAGCATGGTACAAAGACAACCTCGTCGTGAAGGAGAAGAAAGGCGACGACCGCGACTCGCAGCACAACGACCTTTACATCACCTTCCTGCCCAAATACTACTTCTTAGGAATGTCCTCCGGCGTGCAGAATGCCAACAAAGGCCTGCCCCAGACCATCGGTTGGCAGGACTACAACAACGGCGGTGCCCCCGGTACCTTCGACCCGCTGGCAGAGTAAAGCATACCATATAATAAATAATCAGGCTCTTCACAATCATGTTGAAGAGCCTGATTGTTTTTGTCATAAATATGATTTTCAAACTTTTGATAATCAAGATTTGGATAATTGATGATTCTTTGCATCTTATTTTATATCTGACAGAGCGTTATTTTATATCTGAATTAACCTTATTTTATATCCGATTGAGCAGCTCTCGCTAATAAAACGTGGTACGCTGGCAAATAAAAGTTACCTATGGTGGGATATATTTTTACCCACCGCGAGCGATATTTTAACATCGCCCCGAACATCTAATAAGATGTCATCGTCTAAAGAACAGCAGTCTTGTTGTTTTTATTTGTTACTGTTTTTCTGCGACAATACGGACTTGTTTTCCCAAAAATTGAAATAATTTCCTTATCTTTGCAGTCAAAAATATATATAAAGATATGAAACAATTGAAACTATGGATACTGGCCGCCATCCTTATCATTAGCGGCACTACCTCGTTCGCATCAAGTTCAGACAATCAAGACAATCCGTATGAACAGAGGGAACAGGCAACATTTATTCCCAATGCGCCCGACTACAACGACGCGACGATGTGGACTGTCGTCGATGATGACGCGGAAGGCAAAGGGGCTGACGTGTTCTATGTGGTATCGACATGGGAAGAGGACTGGAAACAATGGTCAATGACAACGTGTCACTATGCTGACGTGTGGAACGCCACACATCGCGAGCACATGGGCATTGAGATTAACAAGGCAGCAGCGTATATGTCGCCAGGCAACCGCTTCTACGCCCCGTTCTACCGTCACACTACCATTGAGGCCTGGATGACACAGAACGAGGACACCATCATGAACCGCACGCGGCTGTCGATGGGTGACGTCTGCGCAGCCTTTGACCATTTCCAAGCTCAGCGCGACAAGAGTCGCCCGCTCATCATCGCAGGCTTCAGTCAGGGTGGTCTGGCCGTGGTGGAACTGCTGAAGCATATCGATGACGAGACCTACAGCCAATTGGCTGCGGCCTACGTGCTGGGATATAAGGTGACCAATGCCGACATGGCGCAGTGCAGCCACATCCGTCCCGCCAAGGGAGAGACGGATACGGGTGTCACCATCTGCTACAACACGGTGAAGGATGTGAAGTACTTCATCCCCGTCATTTCTGCCTCCGACATCTGCATCAACCCCGTGAACTGGCGGATGGACGCTACTCCTGCCACGCTGCACGACACCATTACCGTCACCGTGTCGCCCGAGCACCATGTCCTCGTCGTCAGCGGCTATAGCGGCTCGGAATATGCGGCCTACAAAGACTTCATCAATGTGGGCGACATCCACAGCTGCGAGCCCTGGCTCTACAGCGAATGTCTGGCGAAGAATATCAAAGTGCGCGCCAAGGAATGGCGGAAGCTGCACCAGCCGACCGTCACCCGCATTCAGGAACGCGGCACGTTGCAGGTGGGCACGACGGGCGACTACCGGCCGCTGTCTTTCCGTGAGGATGACGGACGCTACTGGGGCTTTGGCATCGAAGTGGCTGGAGAGATTGCTAAGCGTCTGGGTGTCGGCATCCAGTACGTGCCGACCTCTTGGCCTACGCTGACAGCGGATGTCCAGGCCGATCCACAAACATTTGACCTTGCTATTGGCGGCATCACCATCACCGATGCCCGACGTGAGACAATGCTTATGAGCGAGGGCTATCTGGCTAATGGCAAGACCATCCTTTGCCGTGCTTCGGAGGCAGGCCGCTACCAATCGTTGGCCGACATCGACAAGCCCGAAGTGCGTGTGATGGTGAATCCCGGTGGACTGAATGAGAAGTTCGCCAATGCGAACCTGACGCACGCCACCATCATCGTCCACCAGAAGAACGAGGAAATTCCGTCGCTCATTGCCGAGGGCGAGGCCGACGTGATGATAACAGAAATCACAGAGGCCCCCTACTACGTACAGACCGACTCCCGACTTGCCGCGCCACTGTTGAACAAACCTTTTACCCAAGGCGAGATTGGCGTGCTGATGCGCAAGGGGCAGGAGGATCTGCTTCAGCTGGTGAATGATGTCATCCGCCAGATGAAGTCCGATGGCTCACTCCGCCTGCTGCATGAGAAGTACGGATTAGTATATGCCTACGAATAAGATATTTGCTGTGTTCTTTTGTCGTTTCGGAAAAAAAACGTATCTTTGTCGTGTCAAATGAATAAAACGACATAACCATCATATTTACTACTATGAACAAGAACGAGAAATTTGTTATCACCATCAATCGTGAGATGGGCAGTGGCGGTCGCACTATTGGTCGCAAGTTGGCTGATAAGCTGGGTGTCGAATTCTATTACAAGTCTGTCCTTAAAGGTCTGCAGGAGAAGTTCAACCTCACTGCCGAGGAACTTGAGCAGCAGAAAGGCCGCGAGCAGGGTTGGTGGGCCACCATCAAGCGTCAGCTGATGGGGTCGGTGATGTCTTCTAATCCCTACCTCCCCACGGTGACCAACGAAGCCGACCTGTTAGATACCGACGAGGTTTTCAAGGTGGAGACGGAGATACTGAAAGGCATTGCCGAGGAGGAGTCGTGCGTGATAGCCGGACGCAGTGGCTTCTACATCTTCCGCGACCATCCCAACCACCTGAACATCCTCATCCAAGCCTCTTTGCCCCACCGTATAGCTCGCGTGATCGAAAAGCAGAACATCTCTGAGGAAGAAGCTCTCAAGGTTATTGAAAAGGTGGACAAGATGCGCGAGAACTACGTGAACAAGTACACCAAGACCTCACGCTACGACACCCGCAACTACCAGCTGGTCATTTCGATGGACGACATCAATGAGGATGATGCTGTTGAGCTTATCTGCGATTTTATTGACAAGTCCAACAAGTGACTTTTATCTACAATTTATCAACCACCCCCATCCCCTCCTTTTAAGGAGGGGAGCTTGTTACTTTATTGTGATCAATCCTCTTTTTCGTTCTGCCGGATGTATTCGCGGGGCGACATGCCATAGCGCTTACGGAAACACTTGCCGAAATAGCTGCTGTCGGCAAAACCGGAACGGAAGGCGACCTCAGTGATGCTGTGGTTGGTGGTCTGGAGCAGTTCGACGGCATAGCTCAGTCGGAACTCCTTGATGAGGTCGACGGGCGCAAAGCCCGTCTGGCCTTTGACTTTCTTATAGAAGGCAGAGCGTGAGAGTCCCATCTCCGAGGCAATGGCATCGATGTTGAACTCCGTATTGGGAATGTTCTTACGGATGATGCGGTGCAGCTGGTCGATGAAGGCATCGCCCTCGTCGGGCTTCGACGTCAGCTTGGCTAACCGCTGGCTGATGTAGATTTCGTTGCGCATACGGTTCATCTGTAACACCGTGCGGATGACGAGCCAGGCAATGAGCAGGGCAACAATCAGATAGATGAGGTATGCCCACCACGTTGCCCACCAGGGCGGCAGGATGCGGACTGAGAGCCGTGCCGAGGAATACTGCGTGGGATTGGCATCGTCGAGGGTTTCCACCACAAAGGTATAGTGTCCTGGCGGTACCTCATTGTAGGAACCTACGCGGTGAGGACCGCTGTAGCGCCAATCACGGTCGTAGCCTTCAAGACGGTAGCGGTAGCTGACGCTGCCATGGTTCTGGAAGTTCAGGGCAGCAAACTCTATGGTAAAGGAGTTGTCACTGTAGTCGAGCGTCACCTGATCGGTATAGCTGATGGCCAAAGGTCCCCGGTATGGCTGATTGTCGGCTACCACGTCGATGATGAAAGTGCGGTAGCTGTTGTTGGTGCTCTGCAACTGTTCAGGAATGAAGGTGAGGATGCCCTGCTTGCAGCCAATCCACAGGTGACCGTTGGTACAGCAGAGTGCGGAAGCTTCTTCCATCTGCACGTCAGGGATGCCGTCATAGCGGTCGAAATTACGGATGCGCTTCGTCTGCTGGTTGTAGCAGGAAAGCCCCGCCTCCGTAGCCAGCCAGAGATGGCCGTGCAGGTCTTCGACGATAGAGTAGATGACATCGTTACGCAGTCCTTCACGGGGACCGAGAGCGCCAGCGCCCAACTGCTGCAGTCCACCACCGAAGGCGCCTATCCATATCTGACGGTTCTGGTCGGCATAGAGCGTATAGATGTCGTTGTTGGCAAAGGAGGCATCAGGCTGGTCGCGGTAGGTCTTGAAGACAATGTCTGCGGGACTACGGAAATGGCAACTGGTACTCATGAGTCCGTCAATGGTTCCTATCCACAGGCTGCCGTCCTGGTCCTCCACGATGTTGCGCACCTCGGTATAAAGGCCATAGGAAGGATAGTGTTTCAAGCCGTTATGCTTGTTATAGAACGTCAGTCGTCCATCCTTCTCGCTGACAAGGTTCAGACCACCGTCCAACGTACACACCCAGATATGGTGCTGGGAGTCAGAGAAGGTCATGTACACATTGTTACCGCTGATGCTGGTGGCATCGTCAGGGTTATGTCGGTAATGCACCGCCGTCTTCCAGATGTCCCCTGTCGCAGCGGGGTCCACCAGTACCAGACCGTCGCCCTTGGTTGACAGCCACAGCCGCCCCTTTTCGTCTTCCATGGTGTGGTAGACAGCACCGATGCCATAGTCGCTATAGGGGAGTGACAGCAACAGCTGACCATCCATCTGGTAGATAAAAACGTCACGGCTACGGGTGCCGACGATGATGTTGCCGTTACGCATCTGGTAGAGGCAGCGCACGCCATTCTGGTCATCGCCAGGCAGGGTGATGAGTCCGAACTGCCGACGCGGTTGGCTGATGCAGTAGACGCCCTTAGCCGTTGTCGTCACCCAGAGCAGTCCGTCACGGTCTTCATAGAGCTGTGTGTACTTGTCAATGTCACAGGCTGCAGCTGTCTGCTGCAAACGTTCCGTCTGCTGTTGTGCCTCAGCCTCATATTTGTCAATGGCCTGTGCCAGTGTCTGACGGGCCGACAGCTTCGGGGACTTGCGACAGGCGAAGATGCGGTAGTCGCGACCGACGTATGCGACATAGCCGTGAGCCTCAGTCATGATGTCGTCGGTGAGTTGCATCTGCGGGTCTATGTGTGTGGAGGCATCAACCAGTTTCTTGATGCTGACGGCTCCCGTGCTGTCGGTCTGTGCCATCAGCAGCGTCTTGTCTTTGGTGAGCAACAGCACATGACCTTCGTCCGTGCGTTGTATCTTGATGACCTGCAGGTTGCGGGTGTATTTCTTCAACTCATCATAGACGGCATGGAAACTCTCCGTCTGCCGGTGGAAGGTGTAGAGCTTCCAGTCGACGGTCTTCAGCCACAGCATGCCACGGGCATCTTCCATCATGCTCTCTATCTTGCGCGGAGGGATGTCGGAAGAAGTCCTTTGGGGCTTGTTATAGGTAACAAACTGTTTGCCATCGAAGCGGCAGAGCCCATACCACGTGCCGAACCACAGAAAGCCGTCGCGGTCCTTCAAGGCACACAAGACATTGTCGGAGGGCAGTCCTTCGTGCGTGGTGTAATGGTCGGAGATGACGGCAACGGTACTTTGTGCATACGCCTGGCTCAGCGATGCGATTAAGAACGTGAGGAAAAGGAAAAATCTTCGTACCGTGGTCATGGCGACAAAAGTACGAAGATTTTTCCAAAGCAGCAAATGATTTGCTTATTTTTGCAGTCCGAAGTCCGCCTGTTGGGCCTCCACCTCCTGCAGCATCTTGGCTTTCTCCGCATCGGAGAGCGCGGGAGTCTGGCGTGATGGCTCGCTGACAGCAGTCTGACGGGTCAGTGTCGTACTCTCATCAAGACCGTCACAAAAGGCGCCTTCGTAGGGTATGCTTTCTATTTCCAGTTCGGCAGGCGTGGGGGCATGGGTACCCGGGAATTGCACCTCGGCCTTGACCTTGATGCTACCGGCTTTCTTCGTAGAGCGGATGAGCACTGGCGCAGAACCCCATTCTACAGCCCGCGGGTTGGCATTGATGCTGGCATCGCCGATGATTACGCCCTCGCCCTCTATGGTGAAGCGGATGTTCTCCTTGGCTAGGCGGCGCACATGGCCGAGGTCGTCAGTCACCTCGCAGACGACGACGACGAAGTCAGAGCCGTCAGCCACCAACGGCTTGTCCATCGTGTCAGCATAGAGGCGCAATTTGGTACTACGGCGCGACGGCATCCGCTCGTCCGTGCAGACGACCTTGCCGTTGACGATGCCCTCTGCCACCATCTTGACGTTTTGCCAGTTGCGCTGGGTATAGCTCCAGTTGCGGGCCTCAAAGAAGTCCCAGGCGTCATGGAAAATAACGGGAGCAGGGATATTGGCTGGCATGTTGACGGGTGAACCGTCAGCAGCAAGTACGGGCAGCATCCAGCAGTGCTCGCCGCCGTACATTGTCAGGCGTACGCTGTCACAATTGCTAAAGACGGTGACGTCCTTTTCCGAGAACTGCGTCATCTCGTGAGCGATGGTCACTATGGGCTGTTTCGTAGGCTCTTGAAGCACGGCAGCAAACATATCGAAGGCTGTCTTCTTCTGACGGAAAGCGTCGTAGATGCCGCCCCAATAGGGGTCGGGATGATAGCCGCGCTGGTGGTCAAAGGGGTGCCACTGACAACCGCCGATAAACTGTCCCGTAGTGCGGAAGAGTTCATCGGTCGAGCGGAACAGGCTCATCGCCTGCACAAGCATCGGCCGCTCGCCCCACGAGCGGGAAGCACGGTTCAGGTTGTTATGGGCATACCAATCGTCGACCAGTTCGCCGAACTCTCGCGTAAAAATGCACTGTTTGGGTTTGTCGTCCTTGAGGTCATCGCCCGGCCAGCCGTAGACGACATTGTAGTGTTCGGCTACGCCAGCACTGTGCACGTCAGCAGCAGCCACAGGACGATAGGGATAAGGGTATTCGTCGCGGGTAATCTGTAGGGCTTTCAGCGCAAACTCCTCAGGATAGCGTGTCTCGTTGAGGATGGGTTCCCACATCAGCACACAGGGGTGGTTGCGGTCGCGGCGGATGATGCTGCGTGTGTTCTGATGCACCTTCTCGTCCCATCCCGCATCCTTGTTCCAATACTGCCAGCCCGGCGTGGCCACGATGACGAAGAGCCCTACTTCGTCGCAGGCATCCATAAACGACGGATCCTGCGGGTAGTGGGCTACGCGGATAATGGTAAAACCGGCATCACGCAGTCGCTTGGCATCGCGCCACTGCTGACTGTTGGGCAGGGCATTGCCCACGTAGGCAAAGTCCTGATGGCGGTTGGCACCGACAAGCTGATGGTACTTCCTACCGTTGAGGTAGAAGCCTGGCTGGCGGTTGAGGGTGTCGTCAGTCCGTATAAATTCAAAGGAGCGGATGCCAATGCGCGTGATGCCGCCGTCGAGGTTCGTCTTGCCATCCTTGATACGGGTGGCTAAATGGTATAAATAAGGTGTCTCGGGCGACCACAGTTTGGGATTCCTGACAATCATACGCTGGACGATGGTCTTGACTTCACCGGGCTGCAGCTTGAGCTTGGTGGAGGTGGCGGCGACGGAGGCAGAGCCTCCGCGTACTGGACTCTTTGGGGAGGGGGCAGATAGGGTGGTTTCAACGGTCACTGTGCGGGGGCGGCTATCGCTGTTGCGTACCTCGGTGTTGACGTAGACGGTAGCCTGCTTGTCCGAGATATTGGCGTAGTGGACGAAGATGCCGCCGCAGGCCGCACGGTTCTCCTCGACGGCGTCGGTGATGGCCACCTTCGATTTGGCGATGAGCCAGACGTCACGGTAGATGCCGCCGTGGTAGGCAAAGTCGAGGGTCATCTGCTTCTTGCCGGGAGGGTAGGTCTTGTCGTCGCTGTTGTCGGCCTTCACAGCGACGACGAAATCGTCGCCCACAGAACCATAGGCAGAGAGGGGGATGGTGACAGGTAGGTAGCCGCCCTCGTGCTCCTTGACCTTTTGGCCGTTGATGTAGATGGTCTGCTTGCCCATGATGGCCTCGAAGTGCAGGGTGACATCACGACCGGCACACTCCTTGGGAAGCACAAAGTGCTTGCGGTACCAGACGATGCCTTGATAGTTGCGGCAGCCGCTGGCCTCAGCGGGCATCAGCTGTACGCTATGAGGTGTTGAGACCACCTCCCATGTCTTGTCATTGAAGTCCCTGGCCTCAGCACCGGCGACGTCGCCCAAATGGAAGCGCCAGCCGTTGTTGAAGTTCCACACCATGCGGCCGCTATTCTCCAAAGGAAAGAGACCGGCGACTGAGGTAGTTGGCTGAGGTAGAACCTCAGCGTACGCAACGATGAAGAAAGCCAGCAGGGCAAATAGTAACGATGATTTCTTCATGATTTTACCAATTATCTGTTCTGAATGAGGAAACGGGCAGGCCGTCGTGCATCAGGTCGCCCTCGGCCCAGTCCTTGAAGGCATAGCGCACGGCGATGGGGGTCTTAACCTCTTCGCACACCACATAGACGCGGTTACGCGAGACCCATACCTTTGTGGCTGGATGGAAGATACGGTCATCACCGGCCACCTCGAAGTTCTTGGAAGTGGTGCCATGCTCGAAGTAAACCCACTCCTTGCTTCTGTCAAAGGCAACTACGGCGGTATCGTTCTGGAACGTCACCTCTTTGTAGGTGGCGAAGTCGGGCAGACCCTTCACGTCGTAGGTGTTGGCAAGAGCCAGGATGGCCAGTCGCTCACCGGCCTGACGCTTTTTGCGCGGATGGATGCCATACTCCAAACCCGCATCCATCAGCACCGCCATGCGGCTGTTGGCAATCATCGTCTCGGCCTTCAGTTGCTGTTCACGCAACAGCTGGCTGTCCTTCCAGTCGATGAGGCTATAGTCATAGGGGGCTATCTGACAATAGTAGAAGGGGAAGTCACCCTGCTTCCAATCGGCACGCCAGCCTTCCACCATGGCTTTGAGCAGCGGGGCATAGTAATCATAGCGAGGGACGTTATCTTCGCCCTGATACCAGATGGCGCCACGCATGGTATAACCAATGAGTGGCTTCAGCTGTCCATTATACAAAGCCGTAGGACAACGTTGCTGAAGTTTCTTGACATCTTCCTCTGTGATCATCTGTTGTACCTTGGGGAATGCCTTTAACCAGTCTGCATTCATCCACGCCTCGCAGGCAGAACCTCCCCAACTTGTACAGATAAGTCCCACAGGAACGCCGAGCATCTGACGCAGAGCCTTGCCAAAATAGTAGGCCGTGGCCGAGAAGTCGCGAACACTGGCACTGTTGGCCTCGTTCCATTGGCCTGTGACGTCCTGCTCAGGCGTCAACGACACGTGGCGCTTGACGGTAAACAGTCTTAGCAGCGAGTCTTTGCAATGCAACAGCTCTTCCGTCGTTCCCTCCACGGGCTGTTGCTTGAAGCCCTTCATCTGCATCTCCATATTCGACTGCCCAGCACATATCCACACTTCGCCAATCATCACGTTGTTCAGTATGACGCCATCACCATCCCTAAAGACAATCATATAGGGACCGCCGGCCTCTGGTGTCTTGACCTTGACATCGAAATAACCGTCCTTACGGGCCGTCAGCATATAAGACTTCTTGTCCCATGTTGTCAGGATATTGACACGTTTTCCCGGCTCAGCCCATCCCCAGATGTTACACTCCGACTGCTGTTGCAGCACCATATTGTCTGCAAAGAAAGCAGGCAACTTAACTTTTGCATTTGCTGTGAGTCCAATAAGCGCACAGATGGCGCAAATCCATGTTTTCATATTATTGCTCTATTTTGATTTCTGGTTGTACAAGCAGTCCTGCAGGTAGCAGGTCGTCGCCTTTCGTGCGATACTTGGCATTCGTCCATATGCCGTCGTATGGAGCCTTGCCTTGATCAGCACCACGCAGGGCATTGTGCCACGTGTTGACCACCTCGATTTCTATCTTGTTCTTGCCTTTCTTCAGCGCACCAGTGATTTCCACCTCATAGGGAGCCGTCCAGGCAATACCGCAGTCCTTGCCGTTGATCCACACATGGGCGATGTCCTTCACGTTGGGGAACGACAGCCACGTACGGCCTGTTGGCACATCCTGCTTCTTCAGTTTCCACGTTGTCGTGTAGCGGGCGTGACCACTGAAATAGCGGATGCGGTCATCCGCATGCTGACTCCAGTCGAAGAGTTGCTGCTTCTTGAGAGTTAAGCCTGCTTCTCGGAAGGAGATAGCCCAAGGCTCACTGCTTATTCCCATCATGGGAATGCTTTGTTCCCTCCGTGGGAATGCTTTATTCCCAGCGTGGGAATATTCGCTTTGCCCGTAGCTCACAAACAACGAGCCATAAGCAGGCAACGTGATAGTGCCTTGATAGTCGTACGATTCGTCCGTTAGGGGATTGTAAACCACCGCTTTTCCTCTGTTCTTGCGGAAAGTGGGCGAAATCGTTTGCTCTCGGTTTGTTTGATTCGAAAGGAAGTAAATGTCTTCTCCTTCGTTTGTACGATGGCAGTAGGCAATACCCTCTGGCACTATGACGTCAGGGGCAAGACCGTCTATTTGTTCCTGCTGGAAAGGTTTGTCGATGATGACAACTCCCTGCTGGCGCAGATGGGTAATCTTTGCCTTGGCTTCATTGGAAACCAACATACCCTGCGGAATGACCAGCACCTTGTAGTTAAAGGGCTGCGTCAGCAGGGCGTCCTTGTTCATCGAGTCGTACTGGTAACCATGCAGGGGATTGACCCAGTCTTTCATATCGAGGATACCGGCGGAATGCCGCACACCGACGGGCGATTCCTCCATGGGTTGTCCGACATTGGCGAGGCGCTTGCGCTCGGAGGCGATGCGCTCTGGGCCAAATAAGCCGGGCAACATCGGTACAATCTTATCAGGTGTCAAGGCACGCGAAGGGATTTCCTCACCCGTATAGACGGCGATATCCACTACGGGACGACCCTTTTGCAGCAGCGTCTGACAGCGGGTGATATAGTCGACGAAAGCTTTAGCCTCAGGGAACCACGTCTGGTCGCGCTGGAAGAAAAGGCCGATACCGTCGAGCGTCATGCCGGGTTTGCGGTCGAGCCACGGATTGTGCGTGTTGACGTGGAAGAAGAGGCGGTTCATGCCCAAGGCGAAGTTGCGGTCGAGCAGGGCTTTGATGCTGGCGGGCGTTTCGTCCCACACGCCACGCACCTCGGTGAATCCTTCGGCCTGCACGATATTCTTGCCATAGACGTGGGCGCCGCTGATGGCATCGAGCATGTCGTTGGGCTTGTCGTGAGTAGGGGAATTCAGCCAGTATTCACCCATTGGCACATCCACATATTTGTAATGCTCCATGCCGTCGCTGACCATCGTCGGGGCGACGCTCTCTGACGAGAGCTGGACGCCATATTCACGGGCTTTCTGTGCTACGGTGGCGAAGAAGACCTCGTTCACCAGTTCGTTGATGGTCTTGCGGACGTCGCGCAGCACTTCCTCACTCTTGGCAGCTGACTCTATGGGTATGCCCACCATGACGGGCAACCAGGGAATCAGGTCGTAGCCACGTCGCTTCTGGAACTCCTGGGCAAAGTTGCGGCTCCAGTTCTGCGAACCACACTCCCACGAATCCACATGCAGGTATTTCACCACGTCAGCATGGGGGCGCTGCTTGAACAGACCGAACCACGAGTCAACCTGCTTACTGACAGCCTCACTTGAAAACTTGTCGCACTCCAGTCCCTTGGCACCGCCTGCCGTCGCATTGGTATGGCCTGTAGAAGTATGTCCGATGCGCACAATACGGTAGACGTAAGTAGGATTGTCCTTCGACTGAAGCTTATAGCCTGTTACGCGGTCACCCTCTAACGTCAGCTGTGCTATCTCCCGCTGTTGCCAACAGATGCTGTCGGGAAGTTCCTGCGGATTGGTCTCTGGGGCTATGCGCCACACATAGCCGGCTTTGCCTTCCCAGTTGTCGATGCGTGGCTGGGTGTAGAACGTGGCGTTCTTCAGTCCTAAGCGGGGGCGCCATTTGGCTGCATCCAAGTCCTCGCTGCCTGGTTCTGTTCCTGCTGGTGTCCACGACAGGCGCCAATAGCGGCCCTCGGTAGGGGGTAGGGCGAAAGTGGTGTTATAGTCGTAGTTCTGCCACCCTTGACGTGGCGGAACGAGTTGCTTCACCAGTCGGTAGTCTTTTCCGTTGTCTGACACTTCAACCATCATGCGCTGAGCCTGCATATTGGTGCCATTCGCTGCTATCTCGATATTGGTAAACAGTCGTTTGGCTCCCATGTCGATGGCTATCCAGGCCGGTTCTGAGGCGGCAAAGACACCCTTGGCATTGCGTGTCATCGTTGGAGACATCGTGACGGGATACATCTTCAAGTCGCGCAGGAGGTCGAAGTTGACAGGGAAGGGTTGGAGAGTGTGGTGAGTCAGTGGGATGGCAAAAGTGGCAATGTCCTCGTAATAGCCCTCATGACCCTTGGGACGTGAGAGTGTCAGACCACCTTTCTGGTTTATCAAATCGCCCAACCGTCCTGACACGATGGTATCTGTATAGACTATCTTCTGCATCGACTCCTCGGGCTTAATCCACGGTCCTCCAGCCAATGCAAAACCGTCGCAGACGTGAATGCCCATGTCCAAGCCGAGCGAGTCGGCTTGCGCGAGAGCCACATCCACCATTCGCCAGAAGTTGTCACTCAGTGCATCGGCCTGTCCTCCGTATTCAGGACGTTCCTGTGCACCCCGGATGGGCATCAGGTAGCAACCGCCCAGTCCCACGTCCTTCATGGCCTTAAGGTCGGCCTTGATGCCAGCTTCACTTACGGCACCGTACATCCAGTACCAGAAGGTCCAAGGCTTATGCGTGTCGGCACGAGTGCCGACACTAAATAATAAATAAAAAATAATAAATAAAGACAGGCGCTTCATATCATTCGTGAAATTCGTGGTTTAGCAATCATTCGAAGTGCAGGATGGCGCTGATGGTTCCTTTTCCCTTGCTCCAGTAGGGCTGTGCCGACGGACCGTTCAGGTCGGTAGTGTTCACCTTGTTGCGTACGGCGGGAATGGCTCTCAGGATGCTGATGCCTGTCTCGGGTAGGGTGTAGAGAAGATGGTCGCGCCCGTCGCGAGGCGTATAGACGCCCACCTTTCCTGTCATCAGTTCGATGCCAATGGCACCTTCGCTGGTGTTCAGCTTCATCCAGTCGACATTCGAGAAGTATCCCTTGAACTCAGGATATTCGAAGGTTTCGCCAGGAATGGGGTCGTTGTAGTCGTTCTGCCAGTATCCATACTGCGGACCTTCCTGACGATTCTGCCAGATGCGATAGGGCCCCTTACCCACCCATTGCTTGCTCTTGACCAACTGCTCAGGATAGTCGAAGCAGATGCCCATGAGGTCGACGACGCCATTGAAGTAATAATTGACGTTCATAAACACTCCTCCATCGCCCAAGAAGCGCCACTGCACCTTATTAAGAGAACCATGCAGGTAGTGGGCTACCAGCGTGCGGTTG
>JAEEGH010009814.1_pt1 | contig 22162 bp, 14 predicted proteins | sample 9134181 | NCBI WGS metagenome assembly JAEEGH01 (sample SAMN16246544, study PRJNA631951) | gut metagenome | biome: gut microbiome; feature: rumen; material: DP-attached | host: Bos | place: Iran: Karaj | collected 2018-10
GTTCAATTTCAAACTGGCCTGCAGCTCCAACTTCAGGATGGTGGTACTTAACAGGAATACCAGCCTTTTCAATTTCCATACACATTTCGCTGCGGCACTCAAAGCTTGTGTCGAGCGGCTTTGCAACGTGGTAAGCTTTCTGCGAACCGATTACGTTTCCGTAGCCTTCGTTGTAAGTGTTCCATGGAGCCTGGTCTGCATCAATTTCTGCAGCAATCCGGTTGTGGCTTACATCCCAGGCAACATCATCAAACAGATAGAACTCAAACTCCGGCAGAATAAGCATTTCGTCTGCAATGCCGGTTTTTTTCATATATTCTTCTGCTGCCAGAACAATGTTTCGCGGATACTGAGCTAGCGGTCTGTTTTCAGGGTAATCAATAATCATTGCGTTACCGGTCATAGAAAGAGTCGGAATATCGCAGAATGGATCGATAAGTGCAGTGTCTGGGTCAGGAATAAATACCATGTCTGATTTTTCTACAACTGCATAACCATAATTGGAAGCATCAAAACCAACGCCGTCCTTCATTGTGTCTTCGTTAAAGTTCTGTGCTGGAATTGTTACGTGACGAAATTGACCGTTGATGTCTACCATCTTAAAGTCAACCATTTTGATGTCATTGTCTTTAATCATCTGCATGACATCTTTTGCTGTTTTTGCCATTTTTTTACCTCAAAGTCGATAGTTTTGTTTTTTTGGAATAGTTTTATTTTAAGGCAGTATTTTGCTGCTGTCAATTTTATTGATTCTTCACCAGCTTGTGTCGAATATGCCACTTTTCCAATATTTTCTGTTCTTCCTTTGAGGGATTTTCATTATGGTTTGTGCGCTCCTGAATAATTTCGTTTTCACGTACTTCTATGCAGATTTTGTATTCGCCATCTTTCCTGACATAAACAATTGTACATTTGTTTTTCAAAACACTTTTGTCATAAGTAGCAACACAATTATGCAGGTTTGTTCCAATTTCCAAAAGCTGATAGGTATTTTCCGGCAAACAAAACTCGTAACCGTCAATGTTGTCGCACAAGGCTCTTTGTTTAGCAGAATACTTAAAGCTTTTATTTTTATGCTGACAGCGGTAGGCAATATTTGTTAGCGCATCGTGATTAAACTCTGTAAAACCATCCCGCAGAATATCATTCCTAAGAGCTTCTGGAATATGCTCAAAAAATCTTTCAAACATTTCTATTGCATCCTGCTCATCATATAAAAATATATCCTGATTTTTTCCCTTATCTTTTAAGAGCGTATTCATAGTTGCTATTTCACCACGTTCCTTAATGCTGTAAAGAGTAAAAAACTTAAGTGGTTCAAGCTCGGAAGTGTCAAAAAAATAGCAGTTTCCTTCATTTTCAAGTACGCGGTTGTAAAGGTTGATGTCGGTAAAGCCACAATCCTTTAACGTAAAATAAGTTAGTAAAGATTCCGGTCGATTATTAAAACAACGACGGACAATTTTTGTATTTTGTATTCCGGTTTTTTCACAAAACTTTGCATAAATATTCGGGTCCAATCTGGAATAGTTAAAATGTGTCTGGCGTTTTTCATACTCTTCGCTTGTAAGAATAAAATATAAGTCCGGCTCATACGGAAGTTTTGTAAGCTTGTACATTTCTATAAAATTGTATTTATCCAAAGCATTGCTGTATCTTTCGTGCAGACGTACATACGGAATATCTGTAAACCGCTGCACAAGTGCTAAAAAGCTTTGGAAAATATGTTTTCTAAGACAATAGGGTATTCTGCTTCTTTCAAAACTCAACAGTAAATCAAGATTTTGCCTGCAGCCTTCGATTGTACCATTTTTTAAGTCAAAAAAAACAAACTCTTCGTATATTGTTGGAATTACAATTGAAGAATTATCTGGATTGTCGGTTTGAGAAAAGTGGCTTTCAAAATTTTGTGTTGTGATTTTTAAGGTAAAGTTTTTTTCATCTGTTTCTAAGCATACAGAAAAAATATTCTTTGCCATATTGTTAGAATCTCTAGAAATTTTCTGATAAAAATCATAGCGGTGTTTTTTATCTACATAATCCAAATATTCTGATATTTGAGAAGCAGTAAAAGATTCAAAACATAAATCATCAGAATGTATTCTATATGTCCTTTCCAACAGATTTATAGGATCATAATGAATCACCAGCGGATCAGGCTCTTCCTGCCATTCTATAAACTCAACAGGAATAAACTGTGGAAAATCAGCAGTGAGCGAGTCAATATCGTAAGTAAAAACCTTCCACTGTTGTGTTTCGCTGCAAAAATATTGATTTTCTTTTACATACTTGTTTTTTAAGCGGATAGGAAGAACTGTTTTTGGTCCAGAAGCTTTTATAAAATCTGCCGTACCTATTTTTCTGTAAAAATATTTTATCATATCTACAATTCATTATCTCTTGCGATAACAATATCACCATCATCTTCCAGTCGTTTAACTATTTTGATTATTCTTGCCTGTGCAGCTTCAATATCACAAAGACGAACCGGTCCCATAAACTCCACATCTTCTTTTAGCATACCTGCTATCCTGCGTGACATATTACTAAAGATTTTATTCTGAACCTCAATATTTGCTCCTTTTAGAGCCAAGGCAACATCCTGCTGCTCTGCATCTCGTAAAACCTTTTGAATTGCACGATTATCAAGAGAAACCAGATCATCAAAAGTAAAACTATAATAATCTATATTAATCGCAAGAATAGGATTAAGCTCTAAAAAAGCTTCATAATTCGTATTAAAAGCAGAAACTTCCATTGGAGTAAGCTTTTCCAAATAATCATCGGCCATTTCTTGTCCATACCAATTTGCTGTTTTGAATACATAACCCGCATCTACAATTGCTTCCGGCGTTATTTGTGAAGAGGTTTTCTTTTCGGCAATATGTTTTTCGACTCCGCTTTTTACTGGTTCCGGCAGCTTTTTTAGCACTTCCTGTGCCCGCTTTTCACCCATATACAGCAGTAGATTTGCAAGCGTATTCTTATATCCTTCTGTAATGTAAGCTTCAATAAAGTCCTGAGATTTTTTGTTTACTTCATCAAAACGTTTTTTTGCAATAGCCAGAGATTTTGCTTTTAATTCCTCAAGTTCTTTTGGATCTGCCATAAAATGCCTCCTCGTAGCAGTTTTAGAGTAAAGCCCACATATATATAATATAATAAAATATGAATTATTGTAAAAAAATTGAAAAATAAAGTTCTATATGATTTTTATATACTGTGCTATAATCTTTAAAACTGTTATAGGAGAAACATTTATGGAAAAAAGACCAGATACTATGGAACGAATTACAACAAAAGAATTGGCACAGGCTTTTATTGCAGAGCAGGTTGAGGCAATTAAAGCTCAGGTGGGCAACAAAAAGGTTTTGCTGGCACTTTCTGGAGGCGTTGACTCTTCTGTTGTAGCAGCACTTTTAATCAAGGCAATTGGACAGAATCTTGTGTGCGTTCACGTAAACCATGGGCTCTTACGAAAGGGTGAGCCTGAACAAGTTATAGAAGTTTTTAAAAATCAGATGAAGGCAAATCTTATTTATATAGATGCAACCGACAGATTTTTGGATAAGCTTGCCGGTGTAGCAGAACCAGAAAAAAAGCGAAAGATTATTGGCGAAGAGTTCATTCGTGTTTTTGAAGAAGAAGCCCGCAAGCAGAGCGGAATTGATTTTCTTGCACAGGGAACAATTTATCCTGATATTCTTGAATCTGGTCCTGTAAAGGCTCACCACAATGTTGGCGGTCTTCCTGAAGATATTCACTTTGAAGGTCTTGTTGAGCCAATTAAGTTTTTGTTTAAGGATGAAGTTCGCGTAGTTGGAAAGGAGCTTGGTTTACCTGATAATATGGTTTACCGCCAGCCATTCCCTGGCCCTGGACTTGGAGTTCGTTGTACAGGTGCAATTACACGAGAGCGCTTAAACCTTGTTCGAGAATCTGATGCAATTTTGCGCGAGGAGTTTGCCAAAGCCGGATTAGAAGGAAAGGTTTGGCAGTACTTTACAATTGTGCCTGACTGTAAATCGGTTGGTATTAAAAACAATTTGCGTGCTGTAGAAAACTTCTGTGTTATTCGTGCAGTAAACACAAAGGATGCAATGACTGCAACAATCGAAGAGATTCCATACGCTGTTCTTGGTAAAATTGTAAATAGAATTGTTACTGAGGTTCCGGGAATAAATCGTGTTCTTTATGATATTACACCAAAGCCAACTGGCACAATTGAGTGGGAATAAAGCTGTTATAAAGAAATAATTTTTTCAATCAATTTTTCGGGAGTCAAATCAAAAGACTCTTTTCCGTAAGAAGCCGCCGCTAAAGCATGCACCTCGCAAGCTGTTACTGCGGCTTCTTTCGCGTTGTAGCCTTGTGCAAGAAGTGCGCCAATCATTCCGGCAAGTACGTCGCCGCTGCCACCTTTTGCAAGGCTTTGTGCGCCGTCTGCGATTATGTATGTTTCGCAGGAGGTGGTTGTTCCGCTGATTTTGTGGTCGCAGGCGTGGGCGGTGAAGATGAAGGTGTTTGCGCTTTTTACAACGAGTGTTGTGTTTGGAAAAAGAGATGTAATCATCTTGCCAAGCTTTATTTTTGTTTCGGGTGATTTTGATAATGCTTCTATTGAAAAGTCAACTTCTTTGAGAATAAGGTTTTTGCAGAATCTTGAAAACTCCAGAAGATGAGGAGTAAGCACAATTTGGGCATCCTGCTTTTTATTCATTTCTGTAAGCTGATTTATAAACTCAGGTGCATTCAGAATACCTGCGTCAAAAACTGCAGCAGGCTTTTCTTTTGATTCAAACCAGTCCATAAATCTGGCAAAATCGTTTTGCGGGAAAGAGTCAAAGCCTGAACCAAAAACTATACCTGTTGTTTTTGCTGGAATTGAGTCGCTAATCATAAGCTCCGGCGAGATTTTGAATTGTTCAAGATTTGAGTTGTTAGTTTTTACTAACGTTGTCAGCCCGCTCCCAAAGTTTATTGCAGCTGTAGCCGCAATTATTGCCGCTCCACTTTTTTCGCCTGCAAAAACCGCTGTGTGACCGTAAGTGCCTTTGTGGGCTGCGGCATTTTTTCGCAATGGAAGTTTTATATCATCTTTTTCTATTAAACACATTGGTGATGAAGCTTCTGTTGTCTGTTCAAACTTGTTTCGTTCAAGGCCAAGATTGGCAACAATAATTTTACCGCAAGCCTGCTTTGCTTCATCTGAATAAAAACATAGCTTTTGTGTGCCCATTGAAATTGTGTAGTCAGCCTTAAAGAAAAACGCGCTTGGAATGTCGCAGGCAATTTTAAAACAGTGTGATGAAGCATTTTGATTTAGATGCTTAATCAATTCTGCTGCTTCCGGTTTAAGTTCTCCGTGAAAACCTGTCCCATAAAGACAATCAACTATAAAATCAAAGGCTTCAATTTCTGCAAAAAGCTGTTCCTTCTGCAAAAAACAGATACCAAGCTTTCTGCACATTTCAAACTGAACGTAAGCCTCAGAAACAGATTGAGCCGGTTCTTCAAAACAATAAACCTGTATATCTGCTTTTCCCTGAAGCTTTCTTGCAAGCGCATAGCCATCGCCACCGTTGTTGCCTTTGCCACAGACAATCAGTACTTTTGGTTGTGAGGTATTCTGCTTATTCCAGGAAGACAAAATAAAATCGCTCATACTGGCGGCGGCGTTTTCCATCATCAGAAAATCTGGAATGCCGTACGTTTTCTTTGCGATTTTTTCAATTTCGGTGGGATTAGCGAATACTCTCTGCATTATTAATCAAAGGCTTTTTTAATATCCTTACCAGTCTTTTTCATATCCTTTTTCAAGGCTTCTGTATCTTTCTGGGCTTCTTTTTTAGCCTTAGCCTTTTTCTTTTCAAGGTCTTTTTTAGCTTTTGCCTTCTTTTTTTCAAGCTGCTTTTCCGGCATTTTTGAATAATCGCCAACCTTTTTTTCCATCTTTACGATTTCAAGTTCAAGGGCAATTATTTCTTTGTTCAAAGCTGCATCAGCATAAACAACTGAGCTCATAGCCATAAAAACTGCAAGTGCAGCTGCAATAATTCTTGTTTTTTTCATCATTTTCTCCTGACATTATTCTATATTAAAAAAATATCATACCAAGTATTCCGGCTGGAATAAGGTATGCTGCGAACCACTGTAGTTTACCTTTTCGAATAAGTTTCATCAATAATAAGAGTGATAAATAACCGGTAACTGCCGCAGTTACACAACCTGCAATAACGGCGCCTACTCCAATTGAAGAGCTTACATCACCTAAATCCTTAAGCTCAAGAATAAAAGCACCCAAAATTGCCGGAATTGAAACTATAAAAGAAAACTCGCCGGCAGCAGCTCTATCTACACCGCCAAATAAGGCTCCTGCAATCGTTGAACCACTTCGGCTAATACCAGGCAGCGTTCCAAAGCCTTGCATAAATCCAATCAGCAAAGATTGTTTTATGGAAATGCCTTTTGGCCAAGCACCAGCTCCAGTACTCGTTGCAGCCTGGCTTTCAGTTTGTGATGATATAGCCTCTTTTTTAGCGTTCTGCTTTTTTTCCAAAATTGACGATGTAATGAGCAGAGCTGATGTAACAATAAATCCGCCGCAAATCACCTTGTTGGACATATCTGGAATGAGCTTGCTTGTAACAATGCCAATTGCTCCAGTAATTACAGTTGCAATAATAACAGCAATTATGGTTTTTCGTCCGGCCTGGTCTGTTCCGCAGAGTAAATCGCTGGAATCAATGCTTTCTGCCGGGCGTTCTTTGCGGGCAATCCATCTTCCAAAGCATTTTAAAAGCGACCAGATTCGTGGCCAGAAGTAAATGCAAACTGCTAAAAGTGTTGCAAGATGCAGGAAAACATCAAACAAAAGGGGAACTTCTTCCAAACCAAAAAGTGATTGGGCAAGCTGCAAGTGGCCAGAAGAAGAAATTGGCAGAAACTCAGCAACTCCCTGTAAAAATCCGAGTAAAATACTCTGAAAAATAGTCATAAAAATCTCCTATAAAACTATAAAATAATATCTTTTATATCTTCCCAATATTTATCTTCAATTTTCTTTCCACCACAGGTATGGCCCAGGCGGCGGTCGGAGCGGATTTTTTCACCATGGAAATCGCTGCCGGCGGTGATGAAAAAGCCGATTTTTCGTCCAAGTTCTTCCAGACGCAGACATTCTGTAACCCGTGCGCCGGGATGAAAGGCTTCAAGCCCCTGAACACCGCGTTTATAAAAATCCTGCAGCGCATCGGGCAATTTTCCCCATGAAAGATAAAGAGACATTGGGTGCGCAATCACCGGAACCCCACCAGAATCCTTTATTGCTTCAATTGCATCATCCAAATCTGCTCCAATTCTTGTAACATACCAGGGACGACCCTTAGCAAGATACTTGTCAAACGCTGCCTGGCGTGTTTTTACAATCTTCTTTTTTACAAGCTCAGCCGCAAAATGAGGACGACCAAGTACTGTATTCGGAAAATCGGCTTCCATTTCTTCCAGAGTAAGGTCAAATCCGTCTGCCTGAATCTTTTTTATTATTTCCTGATTACGTTCCAGCCTGTTATTGATGATTTCTTCTATTAAATCGGTGAGAGATGAAGAAATCTGTTTTAAGCCCAGCCCTAAAAGATGAAATTCGCCGTTTATATTGAGTGGTGCACCCTGTATGTTCAATTCAATGCCCGGAATAAGAGTAATTCCAGCCTTTTTTGCCGCAATTTTACCTTCTTCAAGCCCCGAAACTGTATCATGATCAGTAATTGCAATAATTTTTATGTTTTTTTCCGCAGCTTTGCCGATAATATCAGTAGGGGAGTATTGTCCGTCCGATGCTGTCGTATGAACATGTAAATCAATCATACTTTTAGAATAGCATATTTTTTAAAGTTATGATATAATATAGTTTATTAGAGTTAGGAGAAAGATTCATTTATGCCAAAAGCGATGCAATACACAAAAGGGTCTATCATTTACTTTGAAGGGGATCGTGATGAAAGAGTTTTCATCATGCAGCAGGGTGCTGTCCTTTTATCAAGTACTGATATTGAAACGGGTCAGGCTGTTGCTGAACAGGTAAAAAGCGGTGAGTTTTTTGGCGTAAAATCTGCTTTAGGACATTTTGCCCGCGAAGAAACTGCTACAGCCCTTGTTCCTACTATTGCAGTTGCTCTTACAGTACAGGAGTTTGAAATCCTTGTAAGTAATAACAAGCAGCTTATAATGAAAATGCTCCGTGTTTTCTCCAACCAGCTCCGTCAGATTCATAAAAAAACAGAATCTATCCTTAATAACGTTTCGGTTGACCAGCAGTCTGGAATGCTTTCTGTAGCGCAGAGCTTTTATGAGGATGAACAGTATCGTTCAGCTTGTGATGTTTATCTTAAGTTCCTTACCCGCTATCCTAATACTCCAAAACGTGATGAAGTTGCAAAATTATATACAGAAGCAAAAATAAAGAATGAAAGATTAAAGGCTCAGAGCAGGCTTAGTCCAACTCCGGATGTTGCTGAAGGTTCATCATCATCTCTTAAGCTCTTTTCTCTTCCTGCCTTCGAGCGTTTTGCAAAGGAATATGAGCCTGGGCAGGTAATTATTGCCGAATATGAACCGGGTGACTGTTTCTATTTGATTCAGAGTGGAAAAGTTCAGCTTGTAAAGAGCGTAAACGGTACTTTAAAGAATCTTGATATTCTTAAACCGGGCGAGTTCTTTGGCGAAATGGCTATTCTTGATAATTCTCCGCGTTCTGCTACCTGTATGGCAAGCGGTTATGTAAAATGTCTTGAGTTCAACAAAGAAAACTTTGAGCTTCTGATTACCGGAAACCCTCAGATTGCCCTTGTTCTTCTTAAGCTTTTCTGCAAGCGTATTTACGACCAGAAACGCCGCTTTAGAATCCTTGTTGTTAAGGATTTGCAGGCTCGTCTGGCTGATGTATTCCTTATGCTTGATGAAATGAACCCTATTGCAAACCCTGCCGAAAAAGCAAGACGCTTTAATGTTACAATTTCCGATATGGCACATTGGTCAGGTCTTTCTCTTGAAGTTACTCACGAAGAAATGAACAAGCTTGTAGAAAAGAGAAAGATTGAAATGTACGAAAACTACGTGATTGTAAACAACATTGTCGACATGAAACGAATGTACGACACCCGCAGTGGCAACACAATCCGCTAGTTCCTAATTATTCATTTTATTTGCCAACTTAGCTCACCTGGTAGAGCAGCGCCCTCGTAACGCGCAGGTACTCGGTTCAAGTCCGGGAGTTGGCTTGTAAATTAATATAAGCTTTTCCAGTTGTTGGAAAAGCTTTTTTTATGACTTGAACCGAGTACCGTAGTGAGCGCCGACCGAATAGGGAGAGTTCAAGTCCGACAGTTGGCTTTAAATATAAGTTTTCATATTAAGTTTTTACCAGAAATCAAAGTTAGCAATTATCTTTATTGTTGCCAATACTTCTGAATAAGAAATATCTTCATTAATCAATGTTTCACTGATAATTTCAAAATCTTTTTTGTAGTAATCCTCTGTACAATATTTGTAGATTAATTCGCTTATGTTTATTCCATCTTGTGCAGACGGACAGATGCTCAGACTTGCCCGGTGATATTTTATATAAATCATAAAGATGACGGGAAAGCCGTCTGCTTTTCCCTTGTATATAATAATCGCAGCTTGCATAGACTTTATCTATAAAGGTTCTGGATAAAGATTGAACATTCATTGTGAAGGGTTCTAAATGAAACTTTCGAGCTAATTCTGCGTCCTTTTCAATAAGCGTATCTCCAACATAACAGCTGATCTGAAGTTTTTTTGTTGTAAAAGAATATGAGGCTAGGGCTGTTTCAACTTTAACACCTTCGCGAAGATTTGTACTTGGAGCTTTAAACACCACAACTTTAATGACATTTCCTCAAAAACCACTATATTATTAATAGTACATTCACCCACAAAAATCTTCGCCCAAAATATTTTTCTACTCTATCATCAATTGAGAGACAAGTAACTTATATTTATATATAAAACTGTATTCTTACAAAGGAGGCCTGTTATGCGAGGAAATTATTTTTATTCTGTAAAGGATTTGTCAAAGGCGCAGAATCTTTCAGTTGCTTATTTTCTTTATTTGATAAGTTTAGATATTGAAGATTTGGAACGAAACGAAGAATGTCAGGTATTGTATGAAGCGCTTGTTTCTGCTTTGAATCTTACAGAGCATTCACGTCTTGTAATTCAGGCAGTAATTAATCAGCATATAAAATCAAAGAAACTTACTCCAGCAAAAGAGAATCCTGACAATCCAAATCCGTATGATATGAATGGAAAACTCAAAACTCATTATAAAGAAGATGAAGATATTTATGATAACGATGGAGGATGGAGCTCTGACAATGAAGATGAAATTAATCTTGTTCGCGCGGTTTTTGCCGGAAAAAGCGAATGGTTTTCCCGTATTATAGCTTTTACTTTTTTTGAAAAGGCAGATAAACGACGAAAAAGCTTTACGCTTCCAAAAGAGATTTCAATAGATAATAATGTTGCAAATGCAATCTTTTTGCCAAAAAATAGATTCGCAAACTTTATGATTTCAGACTTCCTGCTCTCTGAGATGGAGGGCAAAATCTTAAATATTTCATATCTCAGTGCTACTATGCGTGAGTTGAATCGCTTGTTCAGTACTTTAATCAGGTCTGGTAATGAAACTCCAGTTTCTCTTTTTGCAAAGTGTTTGAATGTACCAATAAAAACCGTGCTTACGTATTTACGTAAAGACAAAAAACTTGTTGCTTATGGTCTTGTTGATAATCAGGGTGAGATAGCTGATGATGTCAAGAATTGTATTTACGATGGTCATATAGATTCCCTGTTCACCGATGTTCTGAAGGTTGATGACAAAAAAGATTTTTATCCATTACAGTCTTATTCTGTAAAGGAAGATGAAATTGCACTTGCATCCCGGCTTTTAAAAAATGATGCACCAATGAATCTGCTTCTTTACGGAGCAGCTGGAGCAGGTAAAACTCAATTCGCTCGTTCTCTTGTTCACTCACTTGGTTTAAAAACACTCATCTTCAAAAATGAGCTCGAGGTTAGCAATGATGATTCTGACCAGAATCCTCTCTGTCGTTTGAACAGTCTGCTTTCTCTTTACAAAAAAGATTCTGTAATTATTGTTGATGAAGCAGAAGGTATATTAAAAACACAAGGTTCATTTTTCGGAATGACTTTCAGCCTGCCTCAGAAGGGTATTGTAAACAAGATGTTAGAGGAATCTAACAATAAGGTAATCTGGATTTTGAATTATACTCACGAGCTTGATGAATCTACCAGGCGACGCTTTACATATTCAATTAAGTTCAGCGAGATGAGCCGCTCCATGCTTAAAACAATTGCCGATACAAAACTCAATAAAATCAACATGAGTACAGAGCTTCATTCCGAGCTTGTAGATTTGTGCGGAAAGTATCGTGTTACAGGTGCTTCTGTAGACAATATGGTAAAAACTGTAAGCGCAATGGATTTGAACGGTACAAATGAAGGACAGATTGTAAGTGATGTGAAGAAAGTTCTTGAATCAAACTCAACTTTAATTTATGGCAAAAAGAAAATGCGCGAAAATGTTCGCTCCAGCTACGACCTTTCTGTTTTGAACACATCAATTCCCGCACAGAACATAGTAGATATGGTAATGAATGCCCAGGAGTTTGCTGAAGCTAACAACAATAATGATGAAGCCGGCAACGGAATCAGAATGCTTTTTTACGGACTCAGCGGAACAGGTAAAACAGAGCTTGCCCGTTATATTGCCGAAAAGTTGAACAAGAAAATCATTATAAAACGGCCGAGTGATATTTTTGGAATGTATGTGGGCGAAAACGAAGAAAATATAAAAAAGGCTTTTGAGCAGGCAGAAAGCAGTGGAGACATTCTTCTGTTTGATGAAGCCGATTCTTTTTTTACCGACCGCTCTAACGCAAGAACCAGCTGGGAACGCACAACAGTAAACGAGTTTCTCACTCAGATGGAAGAGTTTTCCGGCATCCTCATTTGTACAACTAATCTACGCCAGATTATGGACCCTGCAATGCAGCGACGTTTTCACATCCTTACAGAGTTCAAGCCACTCCGTCGTGGTGGAATAAAAAAGCTTTTGTTAAGTTTTTTCGGTTCTTATGATTTTGATGAGGAACAGCTTTCTGCAATTGCAAAATATAATTCTGTTACTCCTGGCGATTTTGCTTCTCTTTTCGGAAAAATAAGATTCATGCCGAAAACAGAAATTACATCACAACTCATCACCTCAGAGCTTTGTAAAATTCAGGAAGAAAAAGCCTGCAACAGTAAACCTATAGGCTTTGCAGTATAATTGATGTTATGCTATATTATTGTTACTAAAAATACACTTACGCGGTTTTAGATATACAACTTAGGAGAAAACAATGAAAAAAATAATTGGTATTTTCATGGCAGCTGCACTTCTGGCTGGAGCTGTTTTTGCACAGGTTTCAGCTGATGATGCGGAAAAGGCTTATAAGATTATGGAATCTACCGATGACAATCTTGCTTATCACGGAGATTATTCGGCAACTGTTTCGCTAGTTGTAGAAAAGCCGGGCAAACCAAAGGAAAACTTGCAGTACAAGATTTTTGAGCGAACCGACAAGGATTTGATGACAATAGTTCAGCTTTTCCCGGAGGCAGATAAGGGCGTTGGTTATTTACGAAACGGTGATAACATCTGGTCCTATGATCCAATCAGCCGAAAGTTTACGCACACTTCTATAAAAGAAGCTCTTGGCGATTCAGACATTAAGCTGGACGATGTTGAGCAGAACGAAAACCGCTGGCGTGAAAATTATGAGGTTGCCGCTTTTGAAGAAGGAACTCTTGGTAAGTATCCGGTAAATATCATCACTTTGGTAGCAAAAACAAAGGAACCGTCTTACGCTAAAACAAAGTTTTATATTCGCCAGGATATTCCGCTTGTTCTTAAGCAGGAGGATTTTTCCGGTTCAGACCGCCTAATGCGAACAATTCTTATTCCAAAGTATTCAAAGGTTCCCGCCGGTTATGTTTCAACCCAGGCAATTGTCCGCGACGAATTGAACAAAGGCGAACAAACTCAGCAGGTTATTTCCGATTTGACGTTTGATGCTCTACCTGACAAGATTTTCACTAAAGCATACCTTGAAGGTTTGAACTAACTAATGCCCCCGAGCCGGTTTTGGTTTCGGGGGATTTTTTTATCTCAATTCAAATACAACAGAAACAGTTGCAGTAACCGAATCCTGTCCGGCAGAAATTGTAGTAGAGTTTGATGTAGCCATCATTTTAGCATCTGCCATTTCCCTTACAACAGGATACGAGCCTGAGTTTTCCATAATCGAAATTACTTTTCCAAGCTGACATCCTGCTTCCTTTGCAAACAACTCTGCCTTTTCCTTTGCCTGCTGAAATGCCAGAATACGGGCCTGTTCAAGTGCAGCTTTTGAATCCTTTACAAGAAAAGATATTCCATTCATCTGATTTACACCGGCAGAAATTGCAGTGTCTATTACAAGACCAGCTTTAGAAACATCCTCAAGAATTACAATAATGTTGTTAGAGGTAACATACTGGCCGGGAACATCTTTTCCATCCTTCCAGAATGTTTCCTGATACAGGCTGTAATTTGCAGTAGAAATATTATCTTCCGAAATGCCGATTTTCTTAAGCGCGTCGTAAACCTTATTCATTCTTGCTGCATTGTTCTGAACAGAAGCAAGCGCAGTTGATTCTTTGGTGAGTACCGAAAATGTCAGTCTTGCCATGTCAGCAGGAACCTTTACCGAACCGCTGCCAGAAACAGAAATTGTCCGTGGGTTTGGAGCCAAACATTCTTCGCGTGATCCAGGCCCTCTACCTGCTCCCGGACCCGGACGGTGTGTTTTCTGTGCAAAAAGACTTGCAGCACAAAAAAGTGTCATAAAAGATAAAATTACCAATTGTTTTGAAAGTTTTTCAATTTTTCTCATAAATCTATTTTTCTCCATATATATAATATCTTAAATATAAAGGTTTATTGCAATATTTCGTTACTAAGCTGGAAAAATCAAGCAAGATATATCTCCTACTTTACTTTTTTGTATGTTTCTATCTATAATAATTAATCTTAAAAAAAATTAGGAGACTTTATTATGGGCGAGCAGAATCGCGAAACTTTAGGCAGTAGACTTGGATTTTTGTTATTGTCTGCTGGATGTGCAATTGGATTAGGAAACGTATGGCGCTTTCCTTACATCACAGGTAAATACGGTGGAGCAGCATTTGTTCTTATTTATCTTGTATTCCTTGTAATTCTTGGACTTCCTGTAATGGTTTGTGAGTTTGCTGTTGGACGTGCTTCACGCAAGAGTATGGCAGAAGCTTTCAAAACACTTGAGCCAGAAGGAACAAAGTGGCACATTTATGGGGGCTTTGCTGTAGCAGGTAACTATCTTTTGATGATGTTCTATACAGTAGTATCTGGCTGGTTCCTTAAATATTTCTTCCAGATGATTGGCGGAAAGTTTGTTGGTCTTGGCGGCGATGAAATTGTTAATGTATTCGTAAACGAAACAGTTGGCAGCCCTTCAACTCTTTTGATTTGGATGGTTGTAGTAATCGTAATTGGATTTGGAACCTGTTTCCTTGGTCTTCAGAAGGGTGTTGAGCGCATTACAAAGATTATGATGTCTGCCCTTATGGTAATTATGATTGGTCTTGCAATTTACGTTGCATTCCTTCCTGGAGCAGGTGCCGGCTATGCATTCTATCTTAAACCTAACTTCAAGGCTCTTGTAAGCGGAGAACACGGACTTTGGGATACAATTTATGCAGCTATGGGACAGGCTTTCTTTACTTTGTCTCTTGGTATTGGTTCTATGGAAATCTTTGGTTCTTACATTGGTAAAGACCACTCACTTACAGGTGAATCTCTCCGCGTAATTGGACTTGATACATTCGTAGCTATTTGTGCCGGTCTTATCATCTTCCCAGCTTGTGCTGCATTCAATGTAGAAGCTTCTTCTGGTGCAGGACTTGCATTTATGTCTCTTCCAAACGTATTCAATTCAATGGGACCTGTTGCAGGACGTATTGTTGGAGCTTTCTTCTTCCTCTTTATGAGCTTTGCTGCACTTTCTACAGTAATTGCCGTATTTGAGAATATCGTTGCATTCCCAATGGATAAGTTTGGCTGGAGCCGCAGAAAGGCTGTTCTTATCAACTTTGCAGCTATGCTCGTTTTGGCTACTCCTGCTGCTCTTGGTATGAACGTTTGGTCTGGAGTTCACTTTGGTGCTCACATTGGTTCAATCGATGCTTTGGAAGACTTCATTGTAAGCCAGAACCTGTTGCCACTTGGTTCTATGCTCTTCCTCCTCTTCTGTACAATTAAGAAGGGCTGGGGCTGGGATGGCTTTATTGCCGAAGCCGATGCCGGAGAAGGAATTAAGTTCCCTAAGAATAAGGTTGTTCAGTTCTACCTCCGCTACATTGCTCCGCTTATCATCCTTGTAGTATTCATTGCCGGTTATTTCGACATTTTCGGTAAGAAATAATCTAAGGCGTTCGCTTTATAAAGGGGTTGCTCAATCGGGCAGCCCTTTTTTTATTTAACAAAGTTTGGGAAAAAAGTGTAAAAAAACGTAAAAAAGTTAAAAAAATCGTTTTACAAAAAATGGAGAGGGTGCGAAAAAATGTAGGCAGAGTGTAAATAATAGCAACTGATAGTAGCATTTTACGTTATTTGCGAAAAAGGAAGATTATAATGAAAATTTATTATTTATTGACGTATTGTTGGGGGGGGTATAAAATATAAGTTACATTTTCAAAATTAAATACAAAAAGCGAGGAGGTTTATTGTATGAAAAAGTTGATTACAGTGTTTGCAATTGCAACATTGTTTATGGTTTCCACAGTCTTTATGGCTTGTAACCATGGAAACAGTCCTTCTGAGTCATCAGAATCAGTTCCAAAAACTGATGCAACACTCGGTACAGGACAGGTTATGGGTTACGTACTCGACAACAGAGGAACCCCAGTAGAAGGTGCCACAGTAACACTTGGTGCTAAACAGGTAAAAACCAATTCTGGTGGTGAGTTTGTTATTCCAGACGTATATGTAAATGATGCAAGTTTAGTTACTGCTGGTGCAAGCGTAATAGCAGGAACCAGCACAACAGCTTATACCTTGACAGCTACAAAAGACGGTTATCTTCCTGCTAAAGTAACTGGTGTTTTTGTAACTTACGAAGAACTTCAGACAGACAAAGCTGCTGCTTATGCCACAGCTCTTGCTGCTTTGGAAGCAGATTATAAAGCTCTTCTTACATCTTACGCAGCTGCATTAGGAACAGGTTCTGCTTCAACAGCTACAGCTGTAACAGCTCAGTCTGACGATACAATTTCTACAGTTACACAGTCTACAACAACAAATGCAGACGAAGTATATAAGACAATTGCAGATGCAATGGCTGCTTTACTGGCTGAATATGGAAAAGATGAGTATTACACAAATTATTTCGCAACATTTGCAAGTGCTACAATGATTCCTTGTGATGCTTCTTTTGCAGGTTCAATCAAATTGAACCTTACAACAAAAGGTGCTTCAGAAATCAGTGCAACAACTTACGTTCCAACTTCTAAGCCAACAGTTGTTGTTACATATAAACCTACATCAGGAAGTGATGCTAATTATCGTTTTGAAGCTCAGGCTGATGAAAACGGTTACTTCAAGTTTGACAAATGTCTTCCTTCTGGAGTAAGTGTTCAGCTCTCTATTGATTCATTCTTTGAGAAAATTGGTGAAGGTGATGATGCTCCTGTTTATGTATTCTCAAGCGAATCTTCAGATTTGATGATTGAAAACTCTAGTGCAGGTATCTTGTCTACTGTTACTACTGGTACAGCAGCAGCTCCAACAGCAATTTCAATGGATTCAATCAACGGACAGAAGAGTGCCGTATTCATGCTTTATGCACAGAACGACAAAATCTGGATTGTTGACACTAACATTACAGAAGCTTCTAAAGGTACATTGCTTAAAACAACAGATGCTCTTACTTTCAAGTTCAGCAAGGCAATGAAGGTAGTTAATTTTACAGCTCCTTCTATTAAAGATATCGTAGATGGTAATATCACTACAGTATTGAAAGATGGTGGAAAAACTGCAGAAGTTACTCCTATTGATGGAAACTGGACTCTTGAATCTACTGCTACAGACTATACTGTTACTGTAAGTGGTGAAGCTGTTGATGGTTCAAAAACATTCATTAACAATAAATTCACACCTTACTTCGATACAAACATTTGGGTAGGTCTTGATACAACTTCTGTAAAATCATTCGATGACGTAGACGGACTTCGCCCTCTTGATGCTTCAGTTGTTCTTACATTCTCTAAACCAATGACAGAATTTGTTGAAGTTGGAATTGAGTATGAAACAGCTACAGCAGGCACATTTGCTACAGTTCCAAATATCTATACAAAGACTTGGAGCGAAGACTATAAGACCCTCACAATTAAGCCTGATACATATTGGGAAATTCCAAATGGAAAAGCTATTGTATTCAGTATAACAAAGGGTAAGGCTGTTGATGGAACAGATACCATTAAGTACTGGAAGACTGGTGTTAAAACAGTAACAAGCGGCACTGTTACTTCTGAAAAAGGTCTTGAAGTATTCTTCAACAACTATGTAGATGTTAAACTTGCAGATGCAAGCACAGATACACAGGAAGCATTCACAATCACATTCTCAAAAGAAATTAAAGCTTTTGATGAAAAGAAAGATCTTACAGTTAAATATTGGGACGCTTCTTTAACAACTCCAGCTTATGTAGCTTATAACTACTATGACTACAAAGCAGAACTTGGTGACCTTGTAGTTGAAGAAGATGATCCTGAAAATCCAGGAACAACAAAAACAAATACTTACAAGAACCGCGTTATTACTGTAACTGCTAAAGACAGTGTATTCACAAAAGAAGGCAAGTATCAGATTACAATCGCTAATCTTGAAGCTTTCGATGGCAGCAAACAGTTCCGCGAAATTGGTGATTTCAGACCTGTAACAGATACATTCACAGCAGACTTTGCTTATGAAGGCTTTATCCTTAAACCAGTAAAGATTGAAGTTGTTAATAGTATTCCTGCAGGTGCTATTGAATCACGTGCAATTGAAGTTGTAACAACAGACAAAGTTCTTAAGATTACATTCTCTAAACCAATCAGCAAGTCAGAAATCCAGGTTGGCAGCACACTTGCAAATGCTACTATAAAGAACGTTAACTACATCGACAAAGATAATGCATGCATTGTTTACGTTCCACTTGTAAACGTAGATGCAGTTGGTGGCGACCTTGTTATTAAGCTTGCTAACAACGTAACAGCTGTTGATGGTGATAAGATTACTGCTGAACCTTCTACAACTGATTATGAAAAATGGCTCGGATATAACCCTCAGTACAGAATCTACGCTGCTCTTACATTGGAAGGCACAAGCCTTATCAAAGCAAAGAACACAGCCAGTGATAAGATTAAGTATGAATTAGCAGATCCAGTTGCTCCTTGTTCAGAAATTACATTCACATTCAACGCAGCTCCTTCTGCAGTAACTTATACTCTTTATGCTTATGACGAAACAGCTTCTGGAATTATTAACGCAGTCAAAGTAGAAGATGGAAACGCTACAGTTACAGATAAGGTTGCTAAGATTACTTCTTCTAAGCTTCTTGCTAACGCAGCTAAAGCTGACTCAACATATGCAAATGCTAACAAGTTTGGTGCAGTAACAAAATACTACATCGACCTTGCTGCAACAATTGACGGAGTAACTGTATTCAATACAACAAATCCTTACTTCCCTTCAGCAGTTACTGATACATTCGAAAAAGATGGTATTACAGCTTTAGGTCTCTACAAAGCTCCTACAACAGCTCAGACTCCTGCTACAAACCTCAAGTGTGGTACTCTCGAAGTTCTGGTTAAACCAGTTGTACTTGAAAAGACAAACCTTATTAAAGGTGCAAACGAGTCTGAATACGAAAAGATTGATTCTCTCCCAGCTGGTTCAGATGTTACATTTGAGTTTGATACAGATTTGACAGGTTACAAAGCAGTTTATACTTTGTATGGTTATAAAGAAGAAAAACTCAATAACGCAACACTTGCTAATACAGACATTGTAATTCTTGATGAAAATGCAGAAGCTACAATCAATGAAAAGAAAGTTACTATCTCTGGAGCTAAACTTAAATCAAAGAAAGCTGTTGGTGACATTGTTAAGTACTATATTGAACTTAACATTGCAACTGCTAAAGATTTGAAGGACAAGGATACAGTAATTCTCTATTCAACAGCTGTAGATAATGCATCAGCAAACGTTGGTAAAAAAGACAACAGCTTTGAAAAGGCTGCTAAAACTAAGGGAATCTTTGATTTCCCAACAGCTCCATCAACAGAAACTGTTTATAACAGTAAGGGTGCTGTAATCGTTGAAGTTGCTGAACCAGATATTCTTAAAGAAACAAATCTTATTAAGAAGACACAGTACTCTTTAAGCGATACTGAATATGAAGCACTTGATGGTACAAAAGTAGAAAATGCAGTTTTAGCTAAGTCTGAAATTACATTTACAGTTAATGACGATGTTGATTTGACAGGTTGTACAGCTAAGTACGAGCTCTTCGACCTTGCTCAGACAACTGGTGGTAATGATCCACAGCTCATTTCTTCTGGAAATGCAACTATCGCAGGTAAAGTAATTAAGGTACAGGATAACCTTATGGTTTCTGGAAATCCAAAGGTTCCAAACAAGACCTTTAATGTTGCTACATCAACAACAACTGGTGTTTCAACTTATTACCTCAAGCTTGAAGTTGCAAAAGCTAATGGCACAGTAATCTTCTCTTCTGATACAAAGAACTGGTGGAATGCTACAAATGAGAAAGACAAAGACAGAAAAGCTTATGAAACAGAAGTTGCAAAACTTGTTACAACTAACGGTTTCTTTAAGATTTTTGTTGCTCCTCTTGCTGTTTCAAACCTCAGCTACATTGAAGAAAACAAAGATTCATTTGATAATTCAATTCTTAACGCTGGAAAGAAGACTTACAAGGCTCAGGAAGGAATTGCTCCTAAGTCTGATGTAGTAATTACATTCAATTCAACAATTCCATCTGGTGCTAAGTATTACTGGAAGCTCTACGATGCAGTTCCTCTTACTACTCCAATCGATGAATCTACAGTTTCAGGCGTAAAGGGTTATGAGACACTTACTGCTGCTTCAAATACAATTACAATCCAGTCAGACAAGATGGTTGCAAGCACACTTGCAGTAAAAGATTACTACATTGGCCTCATTGTTATGAACGGCAACGACAAGATTTTCGACACAGCTGATGCTTGGTTCGGAAACGGTTCTGAATATGAACAGGCTGTTGCTGCTAATACAATTGGTGCTATTAATGCAACTAATGATTCATTCAATGTAAAAGTTCTTCAGACACAGATTATTAAAAAAGAAGTTAAGGGTGTTAAGAGTGTTACAACAAGAGATGACAACGCAGTTGTAGACCAGATTGACGGATTCCAGAAGTCATTCAAATCTACAATCAAACTCCAGTTCCCTTATGATGTAGAAGACTACGACGCTGTTATTTACAGTACTGCTAAGTTGTATACAGACAATTACCTTGGAACAACACATGACCTTACAGATCTTAGCAATGCAAATAACGAAGTTAAGTATGCAGACTTCATAAAAGATTCAGCTGAATACATTTATCCTGCTACAGTAACAAAATCTGGTAAAGTAATTACAATCGCACCAACATCATTCTTTGATGAAGGACAGACAATTAATATTGCTGTATTCAATGATGAACACAAATACTTATACAACCTCAAAGATGATACTACTCCAACTGCTGAAACTGTTGTTTACCATACTCTCCAGAGTGGAACATCTACAGATCCTTACTATGATGCAGATGCTGCTAAGAAACGTGCAGCAGAAATGTTTGAAACTGCAGAAGCTCTTACAGTTAAGAATGCACCTAAGATTGGTGACGGTAACATTGCAATATTCTCTGTTCCTGCTACATTAGGTACAAAGACTGATGATCTTTCTACATACCAGATGTTTGTAAGAAATGACGGAGAAAAAGACTTCGCAAATGTTGCAATATCTAAAGCTTCTAATTTTGATGCTACAGACAATGCTATTTCAGATCTTGATAAAACACTCAATACTACAGTAGATGTTTCTAGAGCTAACAAGATTCTTGGACGTTTCGATAACACTTACATTTCTACAGTACTTGGTGCAACAGCATTTGGTATTCGCGGAAGAAGTGTTGAAGTTGTACTTATCGAAAAGAATGATGGTGCATTTAAGGCTTATAAGGCAACATTGACAGACCAGTCTAAACCTGAAAAGATTGTTGTAACTCAAACAACTGGTGCTGCTGTTGTTGAAGATACAAGCAGTGGAACTGCAGGAAAGATTACTGTTACAAGTGTAGCAGACCTTTCTGTAACACCAACTTCTGCTCCTACACCAGCTACTGTTAACTTCAAATTCAAGATTAATGGTAATACTGATACAGGTTCTCAGACAATTAAGTCTGTTGCAATTGTATTCCCTGGTCAGCCAAATACTGCAACACCTGTTGTTAGATCTTCTGCAACATTTGCAACAGAATTTAATGCTGCTTCAAATGAAATTACAATTTCTTCAACAGATGCTAAGTTCTTCAAGGGTGATACAATCACTTTGAAAGTAAAAGATACATCTAATAATGAAGCTGAATTTGTATTTACAGTTGAGTAATTAGTTAATCACTAACTAATCACTTTAAGCTGCCTGGCAGAAATGCCGGGCAGCTTTTTTTATCCCCCTTTTTCTACCGCAACTAATCTGCTATACTGTTTCTATGGTTAGTAGTAAAAAAGCAGAAAATGTACGAGATGTAATCCGCTATTTACAGAAGTTCAAGAATGCGCTGATTGTAATTTATCTTGATGATAAAACTATTTCTTCGCCGCTTTTCACTTCGCATATCCGCGATATTGCCCTGCTCCACGAAGCCGCTCTGCAGGTTGTAATTATTCCCGGAGCGCTAACCCGTAT
>JAEEGH010009815.1_pt1 | contig 22161 bp, 26 predicted proteins | sample 9134181 | NCBI WGS metagenome assembly JAEEGH01 (sample SAMN16246544, study PRJNA631951) | gut metagenome | biome: gut microbiome; feature: rumen; material: DP-attached | host: Bos | place: Iran: Karaj | collected 2018-10
ATTATGAGTATTTTCAATTTTTGGAACAAGAAGAAAGAGAACAGTTCTGCAATGATTACTACATTGCCAGTAATGAACCCGTCTATGTCGGTTACAGAAGAAGCTGAGACCAATCAGGAGGCTCCTGGTGACTCGACAGACAAGAAGCCCCTGACAGTATCTTACGCTACAGGATGGCCTATCGATGTTATCTATGGCTATCTGCACAAGAACAACGAAGAGAAAGGGTTCAATGATGCGATGGTCAAAAGTGACCTCACCTTCCGTGACATGAACATGAACATTATCAGGAATAAGATTCTCATGGTCTTCAGAGAGATCAACCTGAATTATGATGTAATGAAGCGGGATTTAGAGATTCGAATTGAGACATGCAGTGCAGCCGGATTACTCTCAACTGTATCAGAGCTTGAAAAGAAAATGTCAACGATTAAGGCTCACAAAGCAGAATTGGAAAAGCTGGAAGAGGACTTCAGAAACAATGAAAAGGAAGCCTCCATTCCCCTACAGTCCTATGAATGCGGTTTTCTGAGAGGAATTGCTACTATTGCTCTGGGCAACGCCGGTACAACAACAACCATCCCGCAGATGAACATTCCTGAAACTACCAATTTGGCAGCTACAGCATAATGCTTATTATAGAGATTAGGTAACAGAAAGTCAAATCATTAAAAAATAGAAGTTATGAATTGGTGGATTTTATTCGGATGCAAACTGACAGGTTGGAGTTCAGAGGTTTTGGCCCAGTGTTCAGAAGCAAGTCGCTCCCAGTTGAGCAAGTATACATCAGCGTTGTTAATCCTCATATTGATCTGGGGTGTAACAGGATTCTGCTTTGCACAGAGATATATCGGTTTACCCTGGTGGGCATGCCTTATCGTCTCTCTGTTCTTCGTAACAATTGTCATCATGATTGAGAGGCAGATAATCCTTGCCAGTGAGAAGAAAGTTTCCATGGTGGTATTCAGAGCAATCATTGCCTTTATCATGGCAATTGTAGGATCGACCATCTTTGATCAGACGATGTTTGGCAAGGACATTGACAAGCAAATGACTAACACTATTGAAATGCAGGTCGCAGAGCTGACTCCACAAAGAGTTCGTATTATAGACGAGAAGCTGCAAGCACTTCATACAGAAACAGACTCTTTGACAAAAGTGAATGAAGAACTTCAGGCTGATGTCAATGCTCATCCTTTCATTATACAAAAGAGTGTTAGTAGGACACCCAATAAGATTACCCTACCCGATGGCACAGTCAAAACGGAATATCTTTCATCTGTATCTACAAATCAGGTTGAGAATCCAAAGCAGAAAATCATTGACACAAATAGTAAGACTCTTGATAATTTGAGATCTCAGGAACAGATATGGATTCAGAAGAAACAGACCATTGAAGAAGATACCCGTAAGGAATGCAAAGAAAGTGTAGGATTCTTGGAGGAACTGGAGGCAATGTGGGATATTATTACAACCAGAAAATTAGCCGGAGGTTTCTATGCAGTATTCTTCTTCCTTCTGATGAGTCTGGAGCTATTCGTTGTCGTAAGTAAAGTCGGTGATCGAGAGTGTGATTATGACGCAGCAATCAAAGGAGCGCAGCGTGTGAGAATAGCACAGTTCAATAATACCTTCAACCGTGTAAATAATCAATAGGATATACTGAGTACTTCATAATAATTGTTGATTGGTGCGTCTGCTGACGTGTTCGGTGGGCGCACTTTTTACAAAAATGAAGTCTTAGCGTAAAAAATACACAATAAAATTTGTTAGTTCAAAATAATATGTTTATCTTTGCAGCGTAAAAGGTTCTTTAAACAATTACAGATATGATATTCAACGAGAAAACTAAGAAATGGGAATCTCCCTATTGGCATCCAGCTGTTACAACAGATGCTGTAGTGTTTGGCTTCGACAAAGAAGAGAAATCACTCCAGGTACTCCTTATCAAGAGAGGTAAAGCAAAATCTGGTGAGACTCCTGCTTTCGAAGGCTATTGGGCATTACCTGGTGGTTTCCTCCAACAGGATGAACCAACCGACGAATGTGTCCACAGAGAATTGTTCGAAGAATCATATATGAAACTGTTTGATAATGACAAAGGAATCAAGCCAGAGTTTATCGAGCAATTGAAAACCTACTCAGCACGCGGCAGAGATCCTCGTGAGTTTGTTATAACAGTCGCATATTACGCGCTTGTAAAGAAAGAGAAATACGCTATCAAAGGAGGAGATGATGCAGCTGAAGCTAGATGGTTCCCTATTAACGAAATACCAGAACTAAAGCTTGCATTTGATCATGCTCAAATCATTCAAGATGCAATAGAAAAGCTTCGGGAAAGGATTCACTTCGAGCCAATAGGTTTTCAACTTCTAGACAAGGAGTTTACGATGCCCCAATTGCAAAACATATACATAGCTATCTTAGATCCTGCTGAGGAGAACAAAAGCCTGCAAGACAGAAGGAACTTCCCCAAGAAGATGCAGAAGCTGGGGTATATTAAAAAGGTTATAATCGATCAAAAAGAAAAGAAACTAACCGGAAATCCCTATCGTTCTCCACAGTTATACACTTTCGATCAGGAGGCATATGCTTCTGCAAAAAAGTTAGGTATGAGATTAGAATTCTAAATATATATTTGTTTGGGCCTCCCTCATCCAGGGAGGTTTAAAAGGCGCAAATTATCAATGCGTAATCATTACACATTGACTCTCGAAATACAGAGTCATCCTCTGTAACTATATCCAAATTTACATTGCGTAACAATTACACAAAAGGTTTAATCATTTTAAAATTCAACTATTATGGAAAGGTATGATGACATTTATTTAGAAGAAGAATTTGATGAAGAGTATGACAACGAGTACGACGACGAATACTCTTGTGACGGAGGCTATGAGTGGACTGAAGAAGACTCATGGGACGCACTGACAGACGGCATGTATGGAGATATGCCTAGAAACCCAATGGAGTACGATGCTATGATGGACGCTATGGGATTCTAATAAAAATGTTCGGGTATGAAAGAGACAATCACAGAACCAAAGCATGAAAAGTGCTCGATTCTCCTCAACGAAGTCAGGGAGAAGGTTCGTATGCTGAAGGAATATGGCTGGCGGGACGATGAGATCGCATCAGCATTGCGCGGCGAAGTGGTATTGCCTCTACTCAAAGTTACTCGTAAAGGTGAAATTCTTTTAGGCGAAACCAATACTGAAGTAAAGATGGAGCCATTAGTGAAAGCGGTGTATCTGCTGTATCTTAAGCATCCAGAAGGTATCATCTTTAAGCATCTTCCTGAACATCGTCGAGAATTAACCAGAATTTATGAGAGCCTTCGTCCATGGGGGTTATCTGATAGGGCTATTCATAGTATTGAAGATGTCACTAACCCCCTTCTCAATTCTATCAATGAGAAATGTGCAAGAATACGCAGGGCATTTCTCAAAGTGTTGGATAAGGATGTTGCCGAGTTTTATTGTATTACCGGCTTACGAGGAGAGATTAAAAAAATCACATTACCAAGAGATCTTGTGAGCTGGGAACAAAATGATTAATTCACAAGCCTTGTGAGGGCAGATCCTTTTGTTGAGAGTAAAAATGAGAGTAAATTTGCAGCAAAAAGAACAGTATGGAATATCATATCATTACAATATTAGCAATTGTCGTCATATACAATCTATGGCGTTACTATCATGAGGACAAACAGCCTGACTATTGTTCTTTAACTGGTAGTGGCGATAATAGTGAAACTGTGACTGAAACAGAAACAACTAGTGCGATGGATAATAATGAAATCCCCAAAGAGGCAAAGCCAGCAACAAAAGACCTGGCATATTCGCTCCTTCATAAACTTGGCTGTGCGCCGGAAGAAACCGAAGATGGAAGAATCAAACTTGAATTCCAAGGAATAACCTTTCTTATGGAAGCTGTAAACGACTGTCTATTTGTCAACCTCATTTGGCCCTGGTGTCATAGTTTCTCGATCTTTGATATTGACGAATTTGCAAGAGTTCGGAAAGTCGTTAATGAGATTAACATGAATAGTTCATGTACCGTTTTCTACATTCCTAATCCTGAGTCTGATGAAGTTGCGGTACATATCAAGAAACATCTTCTTTTGACTCCTCAGATACCAAATATCGAGGAATATATGAAAGTAATGTTCCGAAGTTTCTTTGTTGCTCAAAGAGAATTGGTAACAGAAATTGAGAAATACAGACTTCAAGAATGCGAAAAATAAAAAGTACAATTATGAAACAAAAAGAAATTAAAAATTTTACCCCTGACTACATCGATAGTCTTATGCCAGGGCAGGTATTTGTCTTTGGAAGTAATATGATTGGATATCATTCTGGGGGAGCATCGTTGATGGCCATGCAGCGATTTGGTGCCATCTGGGGACAAGCAGAAGGGCCACAGGGAGAGTGTTATGCAATTCCTGTAGACATCAGAGGGGAAGCCGTTGATAATGTCTCCAACTATATGAAGCGGCATATCAACAAGTTCCTTTTATATGCCAAGAATCATAAGGAGAAAACATTCTTAGTCACCAGAATAGGATGTGGAGCAGCTGGCTTCGAGGAGGAGTTCATGGCTCCATTCTTCAAAGAAGCTCTGGAGATGGGTAATGTAAGCCTACCGAAATCGTTTGTGGAAATTCTGCAGAAAAGTGAGACTGTCAAGAAGAGCGATTCCGTTCAACGTGTATTCAATTTGATTATTCTAGACGAAAGCGGTTCCATGTCAACCATTGCAAAGCAAGCGGTGAGCGGTCTTAACGAGACATTCCAGACTATTAGGAATGCTCAGAAGGAACACCAGGAACAGCAGCATTTCATTTCGTTCGTAACGTTCAATAGTGCAAAAATCAGGACTGTGATGAACCGTCAGGCGGTATCAGTCGATAAGAAAATGAAATGGACTGACTATAAGCCTGATGACTGCACTCCTCTGTTCGATGCAATGGGACGCTCTCTGAATGATCTCAAGAATCATGTCAGTGACGAAGATGTTGTGTTGGTAACAATCATCACAGACGGTTATGAAAATGCTTCAAGGGAATATAGCGGACGTGACATCAAGAATCTTGTTGCAGAACTGAAGAAAAGAGGATGGGTCTTCGCATACATCGGAACTAACCAGGACGTAGATGCTGTTGCAGATGATATGGGAATCAGAAGCAGGATGAGCTATGAATATTCTGACAGAGGTGCTTGCGACATGTTTGAAGCAGAACGTAGTAGTAAGAGGGCCTTTTTTAATCGTCTTTCACGTTATGGGAGGTCTATTGTTGAAGAAGATTTGGACTATTTTAGTCTAAAAGACGATGAGGAAGAACCAGAGAAAGAATCTGATATCACATGGGACGTGAAAGAAGAGAACAAGCCTTCTTCTGATATAGACAATCAAGGTGATAACAAGAACGACACGGAGGGAAGCGATCAGCAGTTAGATACACCTACCTCAGATACGGGAACTGATGAACCCGAAAAGCCGGAAGGATTTTGGGGGAAAATGAAAAACTTATTAAAGTGATATGTCATGACAGATTACGAGTATATTATAAAGCAGATAAAGTTTTTCCATTATAAAGGATGGGAAGATGGAGAACTAAGAAAGTGTGTGGATATGTTACCAAATCTGTCACGTCAAGAATTGGTTTCTCTCTACAGAAGCAAATGGACTCTGAATGATAAGATTATCAGGGAAACTATCTTCAATCTCCTTTTCAAAGACCAGATTGGCAAACGTGAGGTTCGAATAAAAGAAATGGATATCGACCAATTGATTGAAGAATTCAGAGACAAGAAAAGTGGTAATGTCGCTCTCATTCGCAAAGAATTGCGTGATCGCTATAAAGCTGGCAAAGACAAGCAGAAGATCGCCATATTATTCGAAGGTGGTACAAAAAGTGACCAACAATGGATTAAGGCGAGAAAGCGGGAAGAGCGTTATGGTAAAACTGAGAATAATTATCAATGGAAGAAACCATGGCATAAATGAGTATTGAAGAGGTTATCGACAGAGCCGTACAAATGAATCAATCCATTGAGATTGAATATTGTACTCGGGCCGGAAGGGTATTTACATGCTGGATATCGAATATTGAGTATTCTCGATACTATGGCGGCTTATATATTCAGGCGTATCGCCAAGATCTCAGAGCTGACAGGACTTTCAAAATAAGTAGAATACTGAGCGTAAATGGCCATTCTTTCTCACGAATATACTGGAATCAAATTGGTGATGATTTTAAAAGATTATATTAAAATGGAACATGTCTGCGACATCATAGAGGAAACAACATCCGCAACAATATGTCCAATTTCAACAGGATTCAAGTTCCTCGACACTATTATCGGGGGCTACTACCCAGGTGAGTTGACAACGATATGTGGAGAGGAAGACTGTGGCAAAACAGCTTATGTCATTTCTCAATTGAACCACATAGCAGTTGACCAACACATTCCGACTCTCCTTGTTATGAACAACATGTCAAAGAGAACATTCCTTTCTTGTATGGCTGCATATTATTGTTCAATTGAGACATATAATGTGAATGCCATCTTAGACTCAGAGGAGCACAGGGAAACTGTTTGTGAGTATTTCGAGAAGTTAAAGGATGCGCCGCTCTATGTGATAAGTGAATCGTTCCTTAATTCAGAATTGCTCACTTCTGGGATTGATGGATTCATTCAAGCACATAATATCAAGATAGCTTTTTTTGATGAATCAAATGGTGACTTTGATTATTCAAGGACGAAACAACTAAACGTTTGCAAATTAAAGACGCTTGCCTTGAAAGCAAACATTTCTGTTGTTGCGACCACTTGCATATGGAATGATAGAGAGGGTATGGAGGGGGTTAGACCGTTCTTGCAGGATTTGTACTTCAGTAGCGAATTACATGGCCATGATACCGTCATAGGGCTTATAAAATACGAGCGTCACTATATTTTTCAAGATGACAATGGCCGGGATTTGCATGATACAATACACATGGAAATCCTAAAAAGGAAAGGCAGGGTAAAAAAGCGAAAGTTCTTAATACCTTATGGGTATTTATACTATAAAGACTATGCTGAAAAAGAGAAAAAAGCTTTGGAAGCATTCCGGAAGTCAAGTGACTATAAGATAGATACTCTTATTCAAAAATTGGATTTAACTCTTGATAAGAATGATATATTACCGTTTTAAAATATTGACAACATGAATAATATAAAGATGTTAGGAGCCTTGGTTGGGGACATCATCGGTTCCGTTTACGAATTTCATAATACAAAGTCAACTGATTTTGAACTCTTCCATGGAGCCAGTAAGTATACAGATGATTCTGTTATGACACTTGCTGTCGCCAAATGGTTAGTTGAGGATGAAGCCCATACACTTCACTATCTGATCTACTGCATGCAAGAACTTGGGAACAGGCATCCTTATGCAGGATATGGTGGCCATTTCTATGGCTGGCTTGCCAAAGACAATCCGCAACCCTACAACAGTTGGGGTAATGGCTCAGGTATGAGAGTAAGCCCTGTAGGATTATATGCCAAGACACTCGATGAAGCGTTGGCACTGGCAGCCTTAACAGCCTCAGTCAGCCATAATCACCCAGAAGGAGTAAAAGGTGCGCAGGCTATAGCCACAAGCATGTTTCTCTGCAGACAAGGGAAGTCAAAAGAGGAAATAAAAGACTATGTAGAAACCACTTTTGGATATAACCTACATCGTACTATTGCAGAAATACGACCATGGTATGAGTTTGACGTATCATGTCAGGGGAGTGCACCAGAAGCCATTATTGCCTTTCTGGAGGGAAACTCATTTGAAGAAGTAATTCGCCTGGCTATCTCGCTTGGCGGTGATTCTGATACCATCGGGGCTATGGCTGGAGCCATTGCTGCCTGTATGTATTCTATTCCAGATGAAATTGCAGAACGTTGCGACAAGATTCTGACGGAAGACTTAAGAGATATCAAAGATCGATTTTGCAAGTTAATTGAAGACAGGAACATTTAAGGCAGTACAATTATGATAGCTTGGATCGTAATAGCACTTTACTGGATAGCTTGTTGTATCTCAGTATATGTGATAAGGAATAAGAATGGCAAGGACGGCCTCCGTAAAATCACGAATCAAAAGACAAAAATTTGGGAACATCTGGTTATTGTCCTGCTATGTCCTATTGCAGTACCAATCATCCTACTTGCTTTGGCATTTAAAGCCTGTCAAAAGCTGTATTATAAAAACCGGCCGAGGCCATTGCCCAAGAAATTGAAGAAGTTCATGAAGAAGGATTGTGTTCTGGACGAAAACAATAGTACGATATCTATTGCAGAATATAACTACAAGCACGGGACAGAATACACATTGGATGATGTCTATGGTAAGGGTTATACAGATACCCTTACCGAAGAAGAGAAAGCCGATATCACTACCGAATCAAGTAAATATGGTGTATTGGAGATTCAAGAGAACATACCTAACTCTCCTTATACTAAAGCAGCAAAAGCCTTGGGAGAGGCTTTGCTTACTGGAAACTTTGAGGAATTTGAGAGCCAACTCGACTCAAATGTAGAGCATATAAGCTACAAGAAAGAAACCTTATCGGGAAAAAGTCAAGTCCTGGAGTATTGGAGGGGCTGGAGGTCTCGTTATGTAGAGACAAGGAAGGCCAAGAAATTTGAGGTCGTTTACTCAAACTACTATTCAAATGCCTGTCTTCTGATGGAAATGATGGTCGTTATGTTTTTCATAAGAGATAACAGAGTTCAGAAAGTCCTGTTAATTCAACGGCATTTGAATTCAATGATTGGCTATCATGAGGACATGCTTGATTTCCCATTTGACATTAATAGTATAAAGCATTGTCTTTCTGAATTGAGGGAACCTAATGAATTCTTTGAGCCTGTTGTTACAGAAAACAGAATCCCATGTCTCTCTTGTGGGACTCATTCCGAAAAGCTTGAATGGCATAGTTCTCTGTTTGAGTTTGGAGATATTGGTTATACTGGTATCGTGTCAATATGCCCTCATTGTCATAAGGTCGTAGAGTACTATCCTGAAGTGCGGAGTCGATATATTGAGCCAGTAGATCCAGTAAAGGCAAAACACCCCAGATCGCACAAATCCCCCAAGTCCAACTATGAGCCAAAGCTTTATGGGATTAGGAATTTTGAAGGAGGCGACCCTCTGAAGGGGACGAAGTATGTTGAGGAGTTAACTGGCAATCTTAGGAAAGCAGCAGAAGATTCTGACTGGTTCCTGTTAAGCACTATGGGGTCACAAGACTTTAATAAAGTCAAGGACTGTTATCTGAAGGCCATTGATGATGGGATTTATGAGGCAGCTAATATTCTGGGCGTATTAGCTTATAACTTTGACCAGAAATATGATGAAGGGAAAAAGTTCTTGCGTATGGCCATTGATGGTGGATCCCACAATGCCATGCTGAATCTGTTTACCATTCTATGGACAGAAGAAAAGTATGAAGATGCAATAAACCTGTTGGCAGAGGTTTATGAAAAGCCATCGCCATCATTGAAATGCCTCTGGAACAAAGCATTCTTCCACTTTATGGGTGAGGATTATGCCCATAATCCCATCAAGAAAAAAACTAAAGGAGCAGCAAAAAAGATACTCCGACTGATACTGGAGAAAGAAGGTGATATGTTCTATAACGAAGAAAAAGGAGTTTTCAAGACAGCGAGAGAATTCTTGGCATATATTGATGCTGGTAACATTTTCGCCGCTAAAGCGAAAGATTATCACTGGCGATTAAAGGTAAACCAGGACTCTTTGAAGAAGAAAGGTGATGATGCTGTCTTCTATGACCTTGACGCACTATCATTAGAGAATGGATATCATATGGGACTGCGAATTGCGGAGCAGAAAGGCATGGGGGATGAATCAAATTTCTATGTGTACAATCAAAACGATGAGGAAGACAGGGAGTTGTTGAAATATCTCCATGCAGATGAGACTCCGATGGGAGCCTGGCAGGTCTACCTGTTAATGACATCCCCTACTCTGTTGCCCACATTCTGGCATGGCGGCTATATAGAGCGAAAGTTTATTTTGCAGGAGAAAGACTTATATGACATAGAACCTTTAAATTGCTATGCTTTGACAGACCTGGCAAAAAGTGACATATTGTACCCTTCTGTAGAATCAAAACGGAATGCGGACGTATTAGCTACAGATATCTATTGTTGTTATTGGAACGAATGGGAAGGACTTGTTAGAGAGCATATTGAAGTGAAGATATGTAATGGAAAAGTGATTTCCTATGAAGAAAAGGGTAAATTCGTTATATATAAGTATCATTGTGGAATCTATTTTTAAGGTATGAATTTCTTTGTTTTATTCTTCTTTGCCTACTATGCTGTGATATTCCTGATTGTGGCAATACCTTTTCTATTGTTAGTGTCATGGGCTGTCAACAGATGGCTATTGAAACGAAAGCTCAAACTAAGATATAGGATTCTTCTTTCAATAGGGGTACCATTTTTGCTTGCGGTTTTGGCTTTCTTGGATATATACTATACTCCATACAGCACTTCAAATATGGATGGCATGTTGTCACAACTTGTACCTGAAATTAAGCTTCCTCCATATAAGATAACAGAATACAGTAGTGTGTATGTTGGAGGGGATGATCTTAAGGACACATATCATATTGTATTTAAGGATGGTAAAGATGAAGCACTGAGAGGTAAACTGGATAGCCTGCTCATCATCAATCCGAAATGGAAGAGAAATGGAAACGAGTATGTTTATGATACCATATTCTTTGAAAACGAGATTGTTGATAGCATTATAGTTCGTCCGACGGAGGGGACTGCAACGTTTATAAGATATAAGTGGTAGTAATTAACAAATAAAAGTATGAACAATAATAATTCTAAAGTCAACGGAGCTGTTTACATCGTATTATCAGTCCTGTTATTGCTGTGTCTGGCACCCATGCCGTATGGATATTACCAGCTTGTCCGCTTTATTGCAGCCTTTTCCTTCGCAATATTAGCATGGCTGAATTATACCACAAGGCATACATCTTGTTTTATTATATTTGCTGGTTTAGCATTGCTGTTCCAGCCTTTCTGTAAGATTGCACTTGGAAGAACCGTATGGAACATTGTTGATATAATCGTTGCGGCTTTCCTAATATGGCTTTGGTTTAAGAGGAAACGACAAGACAATGACAAAGGTGATATTGCTCGTTCTTGATGGCGAATGGACATGGCAGATGTAATTGTATGAAAAAGAAATTGTTTATATTGATGGTTTTAGCTACTTGTGTTGGAATTGTTGTATACCAGATGCAGCCTGAGCCCTTTGTCCCAGACAATAGCAGTGGGGATTTTTGCCCCAAATGTAAGAGCAAAAATGTAGGGAAGTACTTTTATGGCCTCTATAGAGAAGAGTATGAGGATTCTGCAACAATAGCAGCAGTAAAAGAATCTCGTTTAATTCCTGGAGGTTGTGTCGTGGATGAAAGATGTCCTCGATATAGATGTAATGACTGTTCATATAAGTGGGGTTCATATAGATAATAGTTATGAAGAAGTTGATGTTAGGAATCATCATATTGCTGGTAGCTTTATTAATTGTGGGGTATCGTGGATTTGAAAAGTTCAACGACAGATATCATAAGATGCAAGAATCTTATAGGAATTTAGCATGGGAAAACAGGATGCTCCATCGCCAAATAGAGCGTTTACAGTACAGGCTTGATGATAAGAACAATGGAGATATTTGTCCTGTATGCGGTAATGACAGCATTGTTGAAGTTTTATATGGCATTCGCTATTTAGACATGACGGATTCCTGCCAAGGGGCGAAAAGATATGTATCGGGAGGATGTATGGTTAGCAAAGATTCTCCTCGATTTGTCTGTAGGAAATGTAGATACAAATGGGGTATGCTTCCCTTATATTTATCTACTGAAGACTGATGAAGGATTTTGATTGGACTATGTCAAAGGTTAAAACTATAAGAAGAATGGTGGTTTTTATTACTATAATCTCTGTGCTAATTGTAGTAAAAGTGGTTTGGGTGAAGTGTGCTATATCTGGTTACGGATCATTTGAAACTGAGAGAAAGGATATTATCCGACGTGCCAATTACCTCATCTCAAAGGTTGCCACTACACCACAGAAGTTGTTGGACGAAATGCCAAGTGGTATTGGGGAACAATTTCAGGGAGAATGGGCTATCTATTCGTGCTCTATGACATGCGCGGCCTTGGCTAATATAGCAATTCTGTACCCTGGAAACAAGGAGCTGTCAATTAAATATATTAGAGAGATTATCGACATTGCGCTGTCTGAGGAAATTAAAGAATACGATAAAATGCGTTGGGGGGAAGACCCCATGGACGGTATATATGGCAACCGAAGCCATATATCTTACTACAGTCATGTGGCGTGGATGATTAGTAGATATAAGCAAATTGGTGGTGATAACAAATATGACGGTTTGTATCACTCTCTCTGCAAGGCTATGAACAAGAGAATCTGCCAAAGTCCAATTTTCAATGCTCCTACATATCCTGGGGAGTGTATCTACATTCCAGATATGCTTGTGGCTATTGTTGCTCTGTCAAACTATGCCAATCAGTATGATGGAAAATATCAGTCAACAGTTGACCAATGGATAGAAAAAGCTAGTTCGGAGTGGATTGACCAGGAAACAGGTTTGTTGGCTTCGTTTTTAGAAGAGGATAATGGAAAGGCTCAGATTGTACTGCCAGTAAAAGGTTCCTATTCTGCCTTGAACTGTTACTATCTGTCACTAGTGGCTCCCAAGTTTGCCCAAGAGCAGTATGAACTGCTGAAAAAGAACTTTAGGCAAGACTTCTTGATTACCGGCTTGAAGGAATATCATGATAGGACTTGTCTGTTTGGCATGGATATTGACGCAGGCCCGATAATCTTCAATCTTAGCCCTTCAGGAACTGCCTTTGTCATTGGTGCTGCAACTAGCCTAGAAGATTCTGTATTCAGGAAGCAATTACTAAAGACTGCAGAGATTGGAGGAAGCTCTGTTTCATGGTTTGGAAGCACACATTATCTGTTGGCAAACATGGCATTGGTAGGGGAAGCAATAGTATTAGCAATGCGAACTTCTGCTCCTCAAACCAGAATAAACAATAAATAAGACTTAGTTAAATTGAGAACTTCTATATTATTCTTAATGGCAATATGTGTTGCAATAAACGTAAAAGCCACTTGTGGAATGGGCACTGTTTATACACCCTTTCATGAAGAAACCTATGATCAAGAAGGTGATTACCTCACAGATATTGATTTTGACGGCTTTAATGAAAAGATTTGTGTTGATGAATATAGCAATGTGAAGGTTTACAAGGTTGATTGTGATGGATTATATTCAAAAGATGTATCAGCAACAATTCCTTATTGTTATTTGCGTATTCACAGATGTTGTCCAGCCCATCGAGCATATACGACAATAAACTATATGCAGAAAACCATATATACAGAAGCGCATTATGGATGTTGTGATTTTGAAATACATCAGTATAAAAAGGTTGGAGGAAGCTGGAGCGAGATACGACCGATGACACCACTTTCGATAATATCGAAAGACCTCTACCCTCCTCATCCTCTTGGATGGGTATATCACTGGAGCCGTCCTGTATGGGAATGGTAAGATGTTTTATATGATTCATGTTAAGATTCAAGTAAATTGTATGAAGAAGTTCATTTTTAGTATTATTTGCCTCATTGTAGTAGCTATTGTTGTTGCTTCTGTCTTTCAAAAGAAAGAAGAAACAAGTAATCAAGGTACAAAAGAAAATAATGTTATTGACAACTGTGGTGACGGTTTTTATATCGAAACCTTGTCTGATAAAGACATCTATTGTCCGGGAACATATGTATGTGTGTCCTTGATGCCACAACCAAAAAGGGAATTGTATGGTGATATGATAAGTTTGGCTAACAGCTATGCAATATTGAGAGCAGCTTATTGTGACGCGGAACTATGGTTTAGATTTGGTATGGTGGTAAATGATTCAATTGGCCAGGTTCATTTAGATAGTGTATGGGATTTGGAAGCCAGAAATGCAGTAGATAAGTATGTGAAGACTCTTGTAGATATCCTTCCAAGAGACACTGCACTATGGAATCAGTCAGATTCTATTTTGTGGGATAAGGTCTGGTCGGCTTACACTACATGTGCTGATAAGCTATCTAAGCGGTTCGCATTAAGGCATTATGGGAAGATTACTGAAAAAGACGTTGTTAAATACATGGATATTAAGCAGTTTATCCCCAATTACGATTCTATATACGACTTACGCCGCAAACAGTCAGAAGAAAATGAAAGGTATCTGCTACTGATGGCAGAACAGACTCCCAGTTTTGACAGAGAATGTCTTTACACCATTGAATACGCTCATCAAAGAAGGCATGAGGAGCCACATAAAGCGATTCCAATGTTAGAAAAGCTCATGGAATCAGGGAAGTTCTCTCGTTATTTGCATGAGGTATGGAGAACTTGGCGTTGCTTAAGACAAGTAGCGGAAAGCCCCTCGCGTGATGGAATGATACTTAATCTGGAATACAACAAAATGCGTTATAAATGTCTTAAAACTATCCTTACCCAAATAATGCAAGACCCTAAAGACATTTATGCCATTAACGATTTCTGTTTCTTGGCCACATATGATAATATCACTCGATATAGCGAATTCATGTTTGGAAACTCGGCACCGTTGGAGCATATGATGCTTTTCCCAGAAATATTAGACGACGACAATTGAAATACGCTCAATTATCCGAAAACAAATATATAGTCCCAGAGTCACTATACAGAACTCTGGGACTTTAACTAAAAGATATATATGGAATGGCATACTGCTATGCCATGAAGTGCTTGATATAGCGGGCTGATGTTACTTTGGCATCGTAGATGACAGTCACTTCGCGGGTACGGGGATTCCACTTGGTGTCCATTACACCCTTCATGTGCTCAACCTTGGCAACTACCTTTTTATGAGAGTCGTGGCGACTCACCCTAAAGGAGCAGGTTTTCACGTCAGGACGATAAGCATGCTTGTGAGCATCGAAGTGAGAGGTTCTTTTGTCCACCTTGTCAAAGTGTGAAGCCTTCTTATCGTTAGTCACTACCACAACAGTTGTCTTCTTGTCGTGATTTGTATGCTTCTTATTACCGGCCATTGCTGGCATTGTTGTTGTGATGGCCATCATCATCATGGCTGCGATCACCTTATTCATTGTCTTCATAACTTTGTCTCCTATTCTTTAAATGGTTCGACATTTGTTTCTTAATCACGGTGCAAAGATAGGGTGATTTGGTTAGGTTTGAAAGAGAAAAGTCCTATTCTGAGAGGACAGATTCCCTAAATTATTGTGGGGTTTTCCCTATTCAATCTTTAATAGTTATCAAAAAAGAGCCTGTTTTCGAGGATGACAGCGTTATTTCGCCTTATTTTTTGTACCTTTGCACACGAAATAGAACATCGATAAGATATGACGCTAAAAGAGCTATTATCATCCGTAAGTCCCGAGGAATATACGGACTACCCACTCTACCAGGAACTGTTGAAGGTTAAGCCCGAATACGGTTCCAGCAGACACATTGAGGTCAAGATGAAGAATGGTAATGTTGCCGTGTATAATGTTCACATCGGTTCTTTAGGGGATATTGTCACCTATCCTATTGATGTGGATCCTGACCTGCAGGTAACGAAGATACAGCTTCTTGATGCCATTCTCGCTGAAATGACCTCCCAGAATTATGATGAAGCAGAGCAGTCCGAGTTCTGGAACGACATGACCAATTTACAGAAAGCAAAGATCATTAGATAAGAGGACACAAGACATGACTCACGATTACGACGACATTATCAATCTGCCACATTACGAGCCAAAGCATCATCCGAGGATGTCGATGTGGAACCGTGCAGCTCAGTTTGCACCCTTTGCCGCTTTGACAGGCTATGATGCTGCCATTCAGGAATCAAACCGTGTGACGGATGACTGGATAGACCTGGGAGAATCTGGTAATGAAGAGCTGAACCGTAAGATGGAACTGATATTATCCAAACTCTCTGAACAGCCACATGTAACAATCGAGTATTTTGTGCCAGACGAACATAAGGAAGGTGGCTCGTATCAGACCTATACCGGTAACGTAAAGCGCATCGATGAATATGAAAAGTGCATCGCATTTACAGACGGGAAGGAAATCCCACTTGAAGCCATAAGATACATAAAGATTTGATATGAAGATAAGTAGATTAGAAAACACTATTTATCGTAACTATCAAGCATCTTCCGAATTAATGATTTAATTTCATCACGCACATACTGCGGTTCTAAAAGTTCCAATTTCTCCCTATGCCATAAGAGCTGCTGATAGAAGTTGTAACATGGGATAAGCCTGTATTCAAAGATGCTCCATTCAGATGTGGTTTCAACTTCCTTTTGTGATTCGTGTATAGGCAAAGCTCTGACATATTCTACTTGTGCTCCATAAACCTTAATTCGTATCATTTCTGTCTTTTGGTCATCAGAGTGATTAACGCCAAAACTTCCATCGAAATATTCTTCTGCAGTGATTTTATTGGAAGGATGCCTTTTATCTTCTGTCAGTTTGATATCTTCCATTCTTTCCAAAGCAAAAATAGAGATACCATGATGATGATTATCAGGCTCTGCAGCAAGATACCATCGTTGTTCCCAAGTTCTAAGAAAATATGGAATCAACAACTGATGCTTCACTGTTTTGCGATTAAATGAGAAATATTCACACTCTATACCTTTACCCTGATCAATAGCCTCCAGTATTATTTGTACGTTCTCCACACCCGTTGGTGCTTCAGAAAGCATAATCTTATCGCGATGTTTTAGTGCAAGTTCTGTCATACCTTCTATATGATAAGCTGATAACAGATAATCATATAGAGAGTCATCTTCGCCGTAAAGAGCTTTATGACGGTGAAGTTCATACTTGCCAGTTCTCTGGTTATATTCTATATAGCAAGGGAACGTCTCATCGATAAAATCTTTATACCTTAGAAAAGTTCTTGGTAGAATCTCTTCACCCTCATAGAGCGAAGAGTACTGGTAGTAATCATTTATTTCTTTTAACGTCAGGGCTCCCTTACGCTCTAAGAGGTTTATTAGGTATAAACATTTCTTTAGTTTTGACATAGACTTATTTCTTATATGAGAATTTCAATGTTCTATCTACCAAGTTCAAAAGTCCGGAATCAACATGTTTCTTATCAAAACCCATTTGTTCAAGGAACTTTTTGTTTCCTCTGAATGATTTGGCCATAAGTTTACGGTCTTTTTCATCTGTTTCTATTTTGTACAATAAGTTGGCAAAATAGACAATCATTTTTTTCTCTAATCGATATTCTATTTCCACCTTATTTGAAGAAAAATATGCATCAAGGTTTTTCTCCGTATAATTTGGCTGTAGCCCCAAAATAGGATTAACAAGTAACTGAGCAGATGCAGACATAAGATTTACATAGGAACCTAAAGTATATTGTTGTTGTTCTGTCATTGCCTCATAATCAACACCATACGAACCAATTTCAACAATAGCAGTATTTAACATCCCTGTTTCCTTAATAATTCGTTTTATGCGTTCATTGAGTTCTACAATGGCAAGTTCATATTTTTTTGTATCTCTCTTGCTTATATTCATAAATAAATCTTCCAGCCTTTTCTTATCTGACCTTGCTTTCCAAAACATCAGGCCACTACCAAGTATAGCAACGCCAGCGATAGACCATCCAACAGGACCCGCAAGTGCAAGAAGAGCAGTACCACCTGCCATTCCACCGCCACCAGCAGCTAATGTTCCACCACCTAACCAAGCTAGGGCTGCATTTGTAGCAGCTGCACCACTTAATGTGGAAATTGCTGTTCCTGTAGAGGCAACACCGAATGTAGTAGCAATACTCATAGCAGCAGTTGGGCCTAGAGCGGCAACCCCCACACCTAAGCCTGTACCAGCAGCTCCAGTACTAACATTAACTTTAGCCGCTGAATTGTAGTCGCTTTCTATTTTGTCAACCTGTTGTTTCCATTCTAAACGTATTTCTTTTGCATTCTCGTATTCACGTTTTGTGTCACTTGGTACGTTCCTTATTTTGTCAAACTGGTTCTGTATAATAGATAGAACATTATTTAGACTATAAGCATGGTTACCCAGTTCATTAATTTTTCCATTGGTTTGTTTCACCAAGGATGCTATATTTTCGGCAGCTAGCTGCAACTCACTTTTCTTTTTGGCCATATTACTCTTGTTTTTTAAAGTAATTATCAATATCCAGTTTTGTCTTAAGTGCTGATGCTTGTCTCAGGTCTGCTAGAGAAACAGTCTTGTCAAAACCTCTCTTATAATCATTTTTTTTCAGATCATCAATAAACGACAAATATTGTTGATCGTTATAACGTTCCTTTAAGACTTTAAGACCTTCTATATAGTACTCCAAGATTTTTTTCTCTCTTGATGCTTGTTGGGCCTCTTTTTCTGCCCAGTGTAGATTAATCTCTCGTTTAGCTTCACCATACAATGAAATGGTAAATCTTCCAACTCCGATTAGGTTCACTCTTAAGAAGAACTCAACAGGGTTAAAACTTCCACCTCCAGTTGCAAATCCTCTGATAGTTGCGTCTCCTATGTCTACCATACAGAAGGTTCCATGTGCTACAGTCAACATCCTTTTAACAGTTGGGTTTGAGAAAGGTTTACACTCTGTCCACAACGCTTTAAATGAACGGTTTCCCTTTGATATAGTCGCGTAATACCGAACAAGACGTCTTATCAAGTAGCACAATCTAACAGTAAGTTCGTTAATAAGGACTGGAATAGCCTGCGTTGTTTGGAATCTAACATCATATCCCTCCTTAAAAAGTTGGATGGCTAATTCGTTTACGTCTTTATCGAACTGGCTTGCTGGTATGCCCAATTTCTGTTTTATGGCTATGATACTGTTCGACCATGACCACAAGGGAGAGGGGATGCCCGTACCTCTTCCTTGGCCTCCAGAAGAGCCAGATATATCGGACATTAGATGACCTATCCAATTAGCAAAGCCAGCCCACAACTTTCCAGGTATGCTGTTCCCACGTAATTGGAATTTCTCATCTTGATTCATAATTTCTATCAATTCCCCTTTTGAAACAAAATGAGAAGAATTAGTAAACTGATTCAAAATAGAGAAGAATAAGCCCAGTAATGTCGGATTATGTCCCAAAGAGAGAAAATGATGGTTTGAGGGGGTCAAATTGTCCAAGACCATACTCCCAGAATCACCACAACCTCGTTGGTCGTATGGAACTTTAAATTTTCTCTCCAGGAAACCGATGGCGGACTTAACAGGATTTTTGTCATTTCCTTTCCAACCGCAAATTTTTGCAAAGTCGCAAGTTCGATTTTCAAACCATTTATCGGTAATATCTCCTAATACAGATTCGCCCGGTTTCCCTACTAAAAAAATGTCAATAAGTCCACATAACGCTCCAGAAGCAGCAGCTAAAGAATAGTCAATAGCATCACATTGAGGTTTTAATGAAATAACGGAATCAATAGTCTCGTCTAATTTCGTTAACTCCAATTCTGTTTTCTGTAATTCAGAGAATATGTAGGGAGTACAATTGTCAATTCCATTACTCTCCCCATAATCAAAAAATATCGCCTCTGCATAAGTATTGTTCATTTTTGTATCATAAGAATCATTTGTTCCCATATTCTACCTGATAGTTTATTGCAAAATTACAAATTCTCTTGGAATTTATTAGTATTTTACTTGCATTTTTAGTATTCTTTCATACTCGCGCCATCTCTTATTCGGAAAATTAGATGACGAAGGATGTCATTAATGCTATTCAGTTGTCGCCGTTCATATGGCGAGAAAAACATGTGGTACTGCTTATATAGTTTCTCTTCGAACTTTTTGAAATCAATATCAACAAAAGCAGGATTGCTCCCGATATGGGGCTGGCGTCCGTCACAACAGTCGCATAGTAGCTGAAACAGTTCCTTGCCAAGTTCCTTTTCTTGTTGCTCTCTGTCCAGCACGGCCATTCGGTACTCTGCTGAAATATTCATCTCAATATATTGCATTAGGCGGAATAGTCGATGGCTTGCATAATATCGCTCAACGTCAATGTCGATACCATAGTCATAGTTGAACAAACGTTTCAACTTCTCATAGTCGGTTCCATCGCTAACCAGATAGTTATCGCTGTTGATAGGCTGATATTGATAACTACAAAACATGATATCCTTGACCACGACTCTCATAAGTGGAGTGTCTGGTACATATCCATATTGCCACAGATATAAAGGATTGTGTAAGTTCTTACGCTGGTCATCCTTGCGAAAAAAACTATGTTTAGCCTCCATTATAAAATTTAGGGCTTTGCCGTTTAATGCTTGATTTTCCATTTTATTTTGATTATATAAATTTTTATTTCCTTGCGCCGCTAACATATTACAATTACTTTGAGATTCAGGTCCTTTGCCAGTTTTTGAACGACCTGACGGTTCTCATCCATAAATCTTGAACAATGTTTGATAATCAGCCATTCCATATCATATTTTGGTAAATAGCGATACATGCTTTTTACTGCTAGTTTAAAATCAATATACAAATTCACATGACTAAATAGATTATAATACTCCTCTTTACATATGTCGTCTATGTCTTTTTGAAGCCATGTCTTATCCATCATTTTAGCCATTACTCTTTGATTTAGTAGGGCATGAAAGAATACCTGTGACTGCTTCAAGTTGAGTGCGATATATTTCCATAAACGCATCCAATTTGTATTGCCAGGTAATTCATATACCTCTCCCTTTTTGAAGGCCTTGATATAGGCGAAATCGTACTTCTTCAACTTTATTATCCTTTCTTTTGGATCATTACCGTTTTCCTTTGCTTTCAGATACCATTCCAGAGCTTTCTCATTACTTCGTTCACACCCGATTCCTAGTTCATAAAATTCGCCAAGTGCTACCATTGCCTGAGGATCTTCCTTTAAAGCTGATGCTGACACTAAACGAAAAGCTTCCTTCTCATCCTTTTGCACTCCAAGACCATCCGCATACATTTGGCCCAGCTGATTCATCGCATCTTCAGATCCTTGCTTGCAAGCCAACTGATACCATTTGGCAGCTAACTTATAGTTTTGTGGAACGCCAACACCATATTGATAATCCCATCCCACATTGAACTGAGCTGCCATTAATCCTCGATAGGCTGAAAGTTTATAATAATAAAAAGCCATAGCTTCATCTTTGTTGACAAAATAACCTTTATCAAAGAACACGCCCAACATAAACAGAGCTACATCATCGCCATTGTTGCCTGCCTCCCAATACCATTTATAGGCAATTTCGTCATCATGATCCTCGTAGTCCTCAAAGTGAAATAAATATCCCAACTGAATCATTGAACCAACATCACCCATTTCTGCTGCTTTTTCCCATAGAGTACGTGCGATTTCTATGTTCTTCACAACCCCTTTTCCATTAGCATAGTCACATCCTAATTTTTGGAGCTTATAAGGGTCTTCAAAATATTCCGGATGCATTTCTTTAATGACAGCCATATTGATGTCTATTTCCTTTGCCATAATCTTCTAATATTGTTTGTTTCTTAATGATCGATATTGCCATGAGTCCTTCCAGCGGTCTATCTCATAAGCACGTTCGCACATCTGTGGATGGCTATTAAAGGCGATGCGGCAGTTCTGCTGAATGCGATTCCACCAGGAGTCATTCTCAAAACGATGGTACTCGCGAGCCTGTTCTACTAATTGATAGGGGTTTCCTTGTATTTCAGACAATCCTGTGGTCAACTTTAGCATGGCTGTCTGGAATGTGCGTTCGCCTACCACTACTGCAGAGCACCGATCTGCTGAGAGTTCACTTTTACGACTCCAGTATTGCATGGCCATCAAGATAGGGCCGAGCGTAGAATATGAGATTACTTGCAGCAAAAGGCCAAGTTCTTCGATTGTTCTCAGCAATGTGTTATAGAGAGTATGCTTGCATAGAATATGTCCGCATTCGTGGGCGATGATGCTGCTTACCTCGTCAATGTTAAGTTTCTCCACAAGTGAACTGCTAAGAGCAACAAACGTA
>JAEEGH010009817.1_pt1 | contig 22160 bp, 16 predicted proteins | sample 9134181 | NCBI WGS metagenome assembly JAEEGH01 (sample SAMN16246544, study PRJNA631951) | gut metagenome | biome: gut microbiome; feature: rumen; material: DP-attached | host: Bos | place: Iran: Karaj | collected 2018-10
GTTTTTTGTCACACTGGCGTTCCGCATTCAGGGCAGAATTTACCAGTCACCTCAGTTCCGCATTTCGGGCATCTCTTCGGGCCTACGGCTACCAAGGGCGTGCCGCACTCAGGGCAGAATTTCCCGCTGCTTTCCGTGCCGCACTTCGGACATTTCATCTTGCCTTTGGGTGCTGGAGCGGGTGTTCCGCATTCGGGGCAGAACTTGCCGGTAATCATCGTGCCGCACTTCGGGCAAGGAACACCTTGAGTTTGAGGAGCGTTCTGCTGTTGGTTGTATGGGTCGTAATTGGTCTGTCCGCCTTGGTTGTTCCATGCGTTTTGCATCGCACCGCCTGTCATGCCGCCCGAGCCCATGTTGGCCATACCGACACCCATGAAGCCGCCCATAGCACCGTTTTCGTTACCGGCAGCGGTATCCATCACGTCGATGATCTTGCCTTGCTGCATCATGTTGTTGGAGCTGTATTCATAGCGGTCAATTTTCTTCTGGCTGGCATCGTCGGGGGTGACGGACTCGATGACGAAGCTGACCAAACGCACACCACGGGCGCGGATAGATTCGTCAAAGACGTTCTCGTCCATAATTTGCTTGATTTCGTCGGTGTAGCTTGGCAATTCAAGGACAGGCACACGGTGTTGGGTCTTGCCCAACTCGTTGAGCACGTTCTGGAATGCGGCCATCACTTCGCTACGCATCTGCTCGACGATGTCGTTTTTCTTGATGACATTGGCCGTACCGGCATGGTTGCGCATGAACACGCCCATGTCGTCCAAACGGAAGGTATAGGTGCCGTAGCAGCGCACGTTCACGCCCATAGGCATCAGCGAGTTGGTCATCTGGTTCGGGATGGCGTGCGACCAGTCCTGGTAGGGGATAGGTGTGGCGGTGCCGAACTTGTTGTTGAGGATTTCCTTGTTGTTGAAGAAGAACACGGCCTGCTCCTTGGCGGGTGTGCCACCGTAGGTGAAACGTTGCCACATCTCCTTGAAGACAGGACCGAACTCGCCCGCGAAGAACGAAGGTGACGAGGATTTGTCGAAGGTGTAGACGCCTTCCTCGGCGGTGGCATCGAGAATGGCACCACTGTCGTAGATGACGGCCACCTGACCGGGAGCCACGATGATGCGGCTGCTCTTGGAGATTTGCCCCGACTTGGTGGTTTGCTTCACCATCAGGGTGTCCATGTCCATGTTGTCGCATTTGATGAGGTCCAACCATTGGTCACGCAAGGTGCCGCCGATGGAGCCTGTGATTGCTTTGATGAGTCCCATTGTATTGTCGTTTAATTGTTTATTGTTGATTTGTTGAATTGATTTCCATGTAAGACTGTCACGCCGTGGCAGCCGAATGTATTTAACCTATTGAAATTGAGGTTTTTCATGGCCAAACAAGCACATCATTTGTGCGAAATATTATGTGCAAAGATAGAAAAAATGCAACAAAATGCGAAGTTTTGTTTGCCAAAAGTGAAAAAAGTCGTATTTTTGCACCCCGAAAACGCAAGGGAGCTTAGCTCAGTTGGTTCAGAGCACCTGCCTTACAAGCAGGGGGTCGCTGGTTCGAATCCAACAGTTCCCACAAAAACAGTAGAGACGGTGTGCACACCGTCTCTACATCGTTTTTATAGCTTCTAATGTTTATTTGTTCACCACAATCTTCCTGCTAACCATCTGTCCGTCAGTTGTCAAGCCTTGTAAGATATAAACACCGTTGCTCAGTTCATCCACATTGCTGAACTTTAAGCATTGTCCGTTCATGGTGTAAATCCTTGTGACGGTGACGATTTTTTCGTTGTTGTTATCTTCAATGCCAGTCACTTCGATATAGACAAAGTTCTCTCCGTCAGGCGTGAGGGCAAAGTCGGATTCGCAGTTTTCATAAACGGCGGTCAGTTGGTATTTGTAGATTCCGAGGCCGTTTTCGTCATAATAAGAGGTGGCATCGCCTGGCACTTCGATGATTTCTCCGTCTTTGTTGATTTCCTGATAACGGTAGAGGTTGTAATGCAGAGGCTGTGTTTCAGGGGCTACCCAAGTGAGGTTTACGCCAAAGAGTTCTTCTTGGATGTCGTAAGTATACTCGCCTTCAAAGTTTTCAGGTGCGAGACAAGTGATAACAGGCGGCTCGATGGGGCCCATGGTGCCGTCGGGGCCGATGTTCTGGCCGTATACACCGCCGTTGGCCGAATTGACCCAAGCTATCACATTCTGCCCAAGGTGGAAGCCGGTGCTGTTTTCGCACATGGATCTGCTGTAGCTGTTCGAACTCATCTGCTTGGTCCAAAGCAGGTTGCCATCCATGTCGAAGCCTTTGGCTTCTACAGTGGAGTTGTAACTGCCTTTGGTGTAGATGAGGGAGAAACCGCTGCCGTCTTCAAAAGCGTCGACCAAGATGTCAGAATAGGAATCACCGACATAATCAGCAACCAAGATGCCTTCGCCCCACACCTTTTCGCCTGTTGAGGTGATGCGGTTCATATAGATTCTGCTCTGTGACTGCGTGGAGGCGTCGGTCTGCTCGTAGGCGATGATGAGGTCGTGGCTCACAGGGTCGACGGTGCCGTATGCACTAAGGAAGAAGTTGTTGGCGTCAGCCTCGTGAACTGGAGTGCCGTTCAAGTCGTTGATGGTGGAGTTGCCGTACTCGTCGAAGTGGAAGACGTAGGTGTTGAAAGCACCCATGATGCCCGCGTGCCACATATAGGCATAGCCACCGTTTGCGCCATCGGGCACCACATAATGGCAATAGCTGCCGCCCATGGTGTAGGGAAGCATGAGCTGAGCCTCGGGGGCGATTTGCGCACCGTCGACAGTGAAGCCAATCACCCAAATCTCTTTCTCATAATAATAGGTGTAAGCCCAGTGGTTTTTCTCGTAAACGACCAAAACACTATTGTCGAAACCTGGAACCATCAGGCCAAAATCGTGATTCCAGTCACCGTCGCCAATGGTGATGATGGGGCCTAATGTGCCGTCAGCACTGACGTATTGCAGATAGCTGTACGTGTAATCGGTGCCAAGAGCCCACACGCCGCCGTCGTTGCCGGCCATCACTTCGGAACGGTCGCCGCCTTGTCCGTCGAAGAGCACGATGCCCTCCTCACCCCAAGGGAAGGTACCATCTGCATTGATTCTGACCGCATAATGATGCGCCGAAGCCGTGCGGAATACGCTCACCACACCGCCGTCGTTGGTGGCGGTCATGGCGTAGCCTGGCGACCATGTGGCAATATCGGGCGTAGTGATGGGAATGCCATTTTCGCCCCATTGCGGATTGCCTTCAAAGTCAAGGCGTTGCAGGATGGGTGCCCAGCCGTTGGAACGCATTTCAGACCATTGCATGTAGGTGTCGCCCGAAACAGGGTCGGTGGAGGTGTAAATCTCGCCACCATCTGCCGATGAATTGGCGATAAAGGTGTTAGTTGTCGGGTCGTCGACCCATTGGGCTTGCAGCGCAAACGAGGCTACCAAAGCCAGGAACAGAAAGGATAGTCTTTTCATTGTGATTCGATTTTTGAAATTTTGTTGCTGCAAAATTAGAAAAAATCGTTTCTTTGCACCAAAAATTGTCGTCATGGAGGAAAAATTTACCCAAGAGGAGAAAAACGCCGTCGCCAATGTGCTGTACAATTTGGCCGGAGCCGATTTCCAGACCCACATTGGAGAAAGCGATTGCCTGAAGTCTTGTCTCAAGGAATTGGATTTTGAGGCCAAGGATTTTGTCCCGATTCCCAAAAACGCCCTACAGATGAAGGCATACGAGACTTTGAGGCGCATGACGAAGGACAAGAAACGCACTTTCTCCCGCATGATGACACAACTCTCTCGCGCCGATGGACATTTCGGCCCCAGCGAGCAGGCTTTCGTGAAGGAGATATTAATAATGTGTGATGTGCCGTTTGTGCATAGATAATCAGTTCAACAGCCACTTCCAAATGGGGATGACTTCGATGGTGAGTCCTCCCTCTTCTATTTTCTCCTCATAGTCACGAGTGACGATGATGGCACTTTTCAAGGGAAAAGCCTTGTTGAGCGACACAAGCGCGGAGATTTCGCGTCGACGTGTTTCATCATCATTGATATCGTAAGATGCTTGTACGGCGAGATTGGCTTCAGGTACATAGAAATCAACCTCGATGTTACGGTTGTAATAGAATAGACGAGGTTCGTCGGTGTTGCTGTACTGTTTCATCAGATGGATGGCGCAGAGGTTTTCCAACAATTTGGTCTCGCCATTGAAAAGGAAATTGTTCAATAATCCGTTGTCGGTGAAATACCGTTTCTTAATGGTTTCCTGGTCGGTGAAAGGCGACACGAAATTAGGCAATGAGAAAGTCAGATAGTTTTCTTCAAAATATTGCAAGTAATCTTTGATGGTTTCGAGCCCGATTTTCTCGCCTGAAGATTTGATGATGTGCTGCAGACGCGACAAGGCGGTAGGATGCATCACATTTTCTGCCAGTTTCTTCGCCAAAAGACGGATGGAACGTGTGTTCCGTATGCCGTGACGCGCAATGATGTCACCCAACAGTATTTTCTGATAAAGACTGTTGATCCACTCGCGTTTGTCCACAAGGTCGAAGGCTTCCGCAAAGCCGCCATAGTGAAAATATTCCTCCATCTGTCGGGCAATCTCATGAAGCATGGCGGAATCATATTGCCAGTTTTTCTCTAATGCGATACCACGATAGGACATCTTGATGACTTGTTTGTCCATACTTTCCGCATTTTTTCAACTTATATAGAGTGATTTCTTGAAAATATTTCAGTGTATAGGTTGAAATATTGCGCAAAAATAAACTTTTTATTTGGATTAAGGGAAAAAACGTGAAAAAATATGTTCAGTGGATGTATGATATTCCGTTTGTGCATCGTTGAATGTGATTTTCTCCAGAAAATGTGATTTTTTGATGAAAAAAGTATCCGAAAATGTGATTTTTTGGCTAAAAAAATGTCTAAAAATGTGATTTTATGTAGCTTAACTTATTGAAAAAAAGACAGATAAGTATTTTTTTGTCGTGGAGTTCCTGTTTTAGAATGGTACGGATCTGTTTTTCACTCGTTTCGCGTCATAAAGGAAGGAGATTCCCTTCGGGAAATCTTTATTGCTTCACCAACACCCGCGCCGCATTGCTTCTGCCATCGACATCGGTAATGCGCAGCATATACACCCCTTCCACCAATCCGCTCAAATCAATCTCATTCGTCCCCCGCACGGTCTTCACCACCTGCCCAAGTGCATTATAAACATTCACTTCCGCAGCTTCAATTCCTTCAATGACAACCCTATCCTTTGCCGGATTGGGATAGACATAGATCTGCAAAGCATTTTCTTCAAGTCCACTAATAGGCATCATCCTCAACTTATAGACACCTCCGTTCCCCGAAGTAAGGTAATAAACACTTTCATAACTACTGATTCCGGCAAATAGTACGTTGCCAGGGCAAACCAATGCGTCCAATTCAATCCATGTATTGCCTCCATCTTGTGTTTGATAAGTGATAATTCCTGTCGGGTAGTAACCTTGTATTCCTTCCAATAAATAGACAATGATTCCGTGTTGTGGGTCAGAAAAGCTTATACTGGTTATTATAGGCCACAAATCCATTGGTAGGTTTTCAGTTTGCAGCCATTGATAGGTCGCAAATCCGTCATCGGTTCTAATCTCATTGTATTCGTAGGAGAGCTCATTTTCATCATAACCAAAAGCACCGAAAATGGAAACATGGTCTTTGTCATGGAACAAGGCCTTTTCTATGCCTTCCACCTCTGAATCAAACGACAGGAACTCTTCCCATGAAGCACCATAATCTGTGGTTTTTGCAATATGAGTGCCTTGAAAATCGCCAGCCATCCCCCAAACGATATACCCGACATTCCCCTCAAAATACAAATCATGAGTCGAATTCAGCCATTCTAATTCCAATTGGGAAAAGCTATTACCTCCGTCTGTGCTTTTCATTAATTGGTCGCTGGCCACATACAAAGTGTCCGAATCGACCAAAAACAGGTCGCAGGATGAAGGAGAAAGGTAATTGTATGCATTGAAGGGACAGCCCATATCCATCCATGTTTCTCCTCCGTCAATAGTTTTGAGCAGTTTTCCTTTATAGTTATTATCGCTTCCAAAGGAAAATCCAATATTTGAATCAAAGAATTTGATTTTATACCATTGGTAGCCCGATTGTCTGTATTTTTCCTGCCAACTGTTTCCTCCATCCTCGGTCTTCAATATCAGGCCGTTTTGTCCGCAGACAAACACCGTGTTGGTATCGATGCAACAGACACCGTAAAGATCTTCTGCAACTCCTGTGTTGAGCTCGTGCCATTGTTGCGCCCTAACCCCTCCCGCCATCAGCAGGAGCGCAAGCAGGGTGTAAATTCTTGTTGTTTTCATCGTATTATTGTTTTATCCATTTTCCGGTTAATAGTTCTTTTTCTGCATTATACACCCGATAACCATACACCCCCGCCTTCAATCCCGAAACGCCCACAGTAAGCACATTCCCCTCGCCACGGATAAATCTATCCAAGCAAGGACGGCCAAGGGCATCCGTAATGCTGATACGGCAACCATCGATGTTTTCTACTACGCTAAGGTCAATGTTCAGAACATCCTTTGCCGGATTAGGATACGCTTTGCCTTGAATCTCCGTCACAGGCATCTCCTTGACCGAGGCAGGTATGGGGTTCATCTCCTCTCGCGTCAGCCTCAACACTTTGCTGGCCGCGTATGGCGACAAAGCTTCTCCACCGTCCATGACCAACAAACAATCTCCGTCAGGATAAGGAAGAACAAATTGCGGCCAATACTTATAGTATTCGTCCTCGTCGAAGAAGCGTCCGCCAAGGATTTCCATATCACGGTCGAAAAGGCACAAGCCTGTCTGCTTGTTGTCACCAGGGTAGTACATGGTCATGTAACAGCCATATATGGTCGTGTCGTTCACCGTGGCCATGCATTTGCAACCATATCCAGAAGGTTCTTCGTTTCTTCCCTCTTCATGAAGGAAACCCACTTCATAATGATTAACCCTGCCACAATCCACATTATAGCCATGTTGGCCTGGTCCAACCGTCCAACTGAGATCAAGGTCACCAAGAATCAACAGATACTTGTCGCCACCCTGCTTCCATGGGTCTCTTGCTCCAAAAAACAGCAACCTGTCATCCGAAAGGAAATAATCGGAATAACCTCGGTCACCCAAAGCATAGCTCTCCATGTCTTCCATGCCTGGAGAACCCAATATATAGCGGTATGCCTTCACATATTGAAAGTTCTCATCATAAAGCGCAGCACCCATTCCTCCTCCAGGCCCGTTGCAGAGAAAAACATAACCATTTCCCGATGGATTTTTAAGGATGTTATGGCATTTAAAACCTTGCAGCCGAAACTCTGGGTCATTAGCATTGTAGTACTTAGGCACCACATAGCGGCACGCCAAGGTGTCGGCATTTTCGTCAAACCTATACATATATGGGAATGCCCTGTTTGAGCTTTCATAATAATAACCGCAGGCAATCACCTGTCCATTGTCGTATAGTAGACACGGCCGACTTATCCTTTCCAAAGAGTTCTGGGTATATATTTTTGTATCTACGATTTCAAGATTGTCATCAAAAACAATCGCCCAAAGCTCACTGCCTCCATAATTAATCATTGTGGTGTCTGGCTGAAACTGTGCCACTGTGAAATAATTGCCATTGCTAAGCTGAACGATATCATGCGTCAGCAGCATTTTCGACAAGTCCTCACAAATACGGCGCTCATAGCTGCCATCAGGATATACTTTGATGAGTTGTGTGTTCCAATCGCGGCGGCGACCGAATCGGCCCATCAAGACGGCGTTACCATCCGCATCAATCACGCCCGCATCGATGCGTGAATGTTGGTTGATGTCGTTCTGGTCGCCAAAGTCAAGCTCCCATTGCTGGGCTTGCATTGTGACTCCCGCCATCAGCAGGAGCGCAAACAGGGTCGTAATTCTTGTTGCTTTCATTGTATCGTTATCTTATTCGTGAAAACTTTTCCTTCCACATCCATGATGCGCAGTAGGTAACCCCCTTCCGCCAAACCAGCCACATTGATTTCATTCGCTTCGCGCACGGTCTTCACCAACTGCCCGAGGGCGTTGTAGACCTGCACTTCGGCAACCTTAGCGCCTTCAATCAGCATAGTCTCTTTAGCAGGATTGGGGTATAGCGAAACGTGCTGAAGGTCTTGTTCTTGAACCGATGTCTCATCAATATAGCAGATGTTGTATTCCGGGTTCTCAAAGACCTGCTCACCGTCTTTGTATTCGCATAGCAAATTATTCTCGCAATCATAGTAATCCAAATATCCTATTGGGAAATTGTTCGGAAAAATGCCCTCACGGAAAGTCAAAGCATCATGCCACGGAAGATAAGGAAGAGCAAAACGTATCACTTTCCTTCCGTTTTCGAAAGACACGCTTTCCACGACAGACGGATGCGCCATCCCCCAACTGTCAATATGATAGAAAGTGTCGCCTACTGTCAGCGACATGTCGCAAAGCAACACTTCTTCCTCGTCAATCATGGGGAAATAGCGATATAGTCTTCCCGTCGAGGTTTCTTCGCGGAAATATAACTCTGCATTTTCAAAAAAGAATCCTCTGGGGGTAGCATGAAGATAATCGTGTCCGTTGACGTGAACCGTGTCGGCAGTATTGATTTCCATATAGCCGGTGCTAACCCAGTCTATACAATATTGGAGCACATTCAATCGAGTGGAATCTGTTCCAAAATAGGATTCATACTCTTGCGCTTGCATCGTCACCCCTCCCGCCATCAGCAGGAGCGCAAGCATGGTCAAAATTCTCGTTGTTTTCATTATTCTATTGGTTTTTATTAGTCTTATCTGTCCTATAAGTCCCCTTCGTTAGCACGTAAGCACGAAAGTACGTATAACGAAAAAAAATTACTTCTTAATCCACTTCCCCGTCTCCGCAAGGGTCGTTGAGCCCTGAGCTTGTCGAAGGGTCGAAACGCCCGTGTAAACCTTCCAAACATAAGTCCCCTCACTCCAATTCGTCGTATTGATGGCGGTGACATTCTCAGTAATATCCTGTCTATAAACCATCCTCCCATTCAAATCATAAACCTCCACCCGAGCATCCTGCAATCCCGTGCGGATGTTGAGCGTGTTACGGCCTGGATTAGGATAGGCGACGGCCATTTTCAGGCCGTTGTCATGCGCCTCCTCAATACCGTCATAAACCGCTCCAAATTCTGGAACAGGTATTTGGGTTCCAGCCAACCATGTGTTGTATATACCAAACTCTTCTTGCGATTCCACCCAATAGTTCAATGCCTGAAGCATGATGCTGGTTTCGCCTTGCCCTATACCGACTGGCTCCTCCAACATGCCATCGCCTCCTTCGGCAATGAAACTGGTGCAGTTGTTTATAAAACCATAATCACTTCCAAACAAGCCTACATAGTTCTGTGTGCTCAAATCGGCGAAACAATTCTCCACAATACCACCTTTGTTGTTGTAGGCCACAATGCAACCTTGGTCTTGCAATCCAAAAAGAGGTCCTAATAATTCGGAATAGCAATTCGAAACAATTGCGCTATATCCCTTATTATCAGGACTAATGTCACCCTCGTTGAAGCAAACAATGCCTCCCGCGTTCCTTACTCCGTATGAGCCAATCATCTTTCCATAGAAGAAACAGTTCACCACCAATGCGGGCGCATAGCCCCCTTCCGATAGGTTTCGGCATACAATTCCGCCACCGTTTCTGGCAAATCCCAAGTCATATTCGCCCATCACATAGGCGCAGTTTCGCACGGTTGAATTACGGTTCAAACCTACCACGCCTCCCATATAGTTCTCTCCTGCCGGGTTCATTGCACCGATATTCCGCATTTGGCAGATGCAGTTGTCTACAAGCGACAGCGAATCGGCCACGGCAACCAAAACTGCATCGTACCATGTGCCTTCTGCATGGACATATTTGTAAAAACCCGAATTGATGGTCAGGTTCTTCACCGTACCATGAAGCAGATAACCGAACAGGGCCATGTCGCTATTGCTACTTTCATTGATAGTAGGGAAATTGAGAATCAATCCGTCCAATCCATACCCTGCCCCGTCGAAAGTACCCATGAAGGGACGGTTGCGGCGGCTGATGGGTTTAAGGTTTCGGGGGCCGTACTGTGACAAGTTGAGATCACACATAAGCGTTATGGTGCGACCATCAAAATTGTCGGGAGTGCAGCCATTCAATCCGTTTACCACGCTCGTAAGCCAAGCCAAACCTTCGGGAGTTGAAATCTCTACATTGCCTTCGGCATCCACCACATAACCCTCGGGCTGCTCGGTGACAATTTCATCCCAGTTTTCGTAATCTTGGGCTTGCATCACCCCTCCCGCCATCAGCAGGAGCGCAAGCAGGGTGTAAAGTCTTGTTGCTTTCATCATATTATAGTTTTGTCGCAAAACTATAACAAAAAACCGTCAAAAACGCAAGATTTCGGCCAAGTACATATTTTTGTTTTTAACTCACACTGATAATCAATAGGTTAAATTAGAAAAAGTACAGATTTTTTCAGCCCAAAAGCGTCGAAATCGGGTCGGAGCCGACCGTTTTTTTCAGGTTGGAGCGGTATTTCGCCACCGTGTTTTCACTCAAATCGAGCAGCGCTGCCTCCTCCTTGATGCGGAAGCCAAGGAACGAAAGAATGACAATACGGCGTTCCGTCTCGTTCAGATTGGGACAAGCCTGCTCCAGTCTAACCGTAGCCGATGGATAGGCGCTTTCAAACTCGTCAAGAATACGCTGTAGCCTATCCTCGCCACCCGTCTGGTAAATCGCCAACACTCGCTGCTGAAGCATATCTCTCTGGTGCTGCGATGATTGTTCCATCGTTGCCTGCAGTCGTTTCACCTCTTCCTCATGGCTTTGCCGTGCAGCCTCCATTTGCCGCAATGCATCCTCTTGTTGTTGCTTCAGCATCTTCCTTCCCCTCTGTTTCGCCAAAACAACAACAGCAGTCAAAGCCAACAAGCCAACGATTATCGCCACCCATACTAACCCGGTCTTATGATCCGATCTCACCTTGTCATACAGATAGGCGTTCAGCATCGGCAACGCTTTGGCATTATGGTTGCTTGCCACTACATCCTTCTCCTCGCTGGTTTTCAAAAAGGCGTAAAACGGTAAAGTGCTCAAGGTATCACCCAACGCCTCGTAACAGTCGACAAGGCAGTAGGCTGCTTGCGCTTTGAGGTTCTCATCCTTTGACTGATAAGCGATTTTCGAATCAGCCAAAGCAGTCGCATAGTCATGTGCCTTATAATGGACATAGGCCTTTTCAATCGCATTCCTGTGAAACAAGAGGCAGGAACTGTCAACCAAGGCAAAACTCTGTTGAAAATAGAAAATGGCTGAATCGTATTCATGGCTGTGACGCAAACAATTGGCAAGCGAGTTTTCCAGCAACGCCGTTTCGTACGGGAAGCGGTCAGCATCGGCCAAATGGAGACCTTTGTGGCAATAGAAGAAGGCCGTGTCGCCTTCGCCGGCCTTCCCGAAGCGCTCATAGAGCAACCCGAGATTAGCCATCGAACGGAGCATCCAAGCCGTGTCGCCAACGGCAGAAGCACAATCCAAGCCATAACGGGCAAAGCGAGTGCTGCAAGACTTGTCAGAGAAATTGAACGCGATTCGTGACAAGATATAGCAAATCTTGCTGTAAAGCCGCCCTACGGAAGCCTGCTTTGCATCGAAATGGGAATCCAGTATTTTCAAGGCTTCCAGGAAATGCGCAGTTGCCTCCTCGGAAAAATGGTTTTTATCAAAGACTAAGCCGCCTGCCAGATAATGGCAACAAGCCTGCATCCAATAATCGCGGGGCCTGTCGCCCTTTTCGTAGAAAGCCAAGGCGGGACCTACAAGGGAATCCGTGAAGTCATAGTACTTGTTACCGACATATATCGCATCCACTGAGTCAAGCAGCTTGGTGTATTCCGCGTCTTGGCTATCGATAGGCGAAAGAAAGTCACATTCGCGTTTGTTGCAGCCCATCATCACCACAACAATCAAAAGCCCTATGTGCAAAAGCCGTTTCATGGCCGCAAAAGTAACATTTTTGGCGACACCAACAAAAAAAGGCCAGCCACTTTCGTGACCAGCCTAAATGCTTTCACTTCATTCCTTGCGCAATCTCTATTCCTTCACCCATTTCCCCGTTTCCACTAAAGTGCCCGAACTATCAATTGTTATATATTTGATAATCAACGTATCAAATTATCATTCCTATTGCAACAGCAGTAACCTTTTGACTACTCTCCCCCTCGCTGTGGCGATTTCCACCGAATAAACGCCTTTCGGCAACGAACCGATTTCTAATACAACAAGGCTTTCCGATTCGCAAACACGCTCTAAAGCCACCTGTCCAAGGCTGTTTATCACTCGGATTTGGTTGATTTGTGTGCCTACAATACTCACCTGTGAATAGGCGGGATTGGGGAAAAGTTGTATTTCGGTCGTTTTGTTTTCTTCCACATCAAACCCTGACGCATTGACCGTAATGCTGAAAAGGGAGTCACATTCTACGCCTGTTCTAGCGGTTAGGATGCCTTGCCCAAAGGTAGTTGCCCCAAGGTCGCAGTGATAGCCGTCGTTGGAAGGCATGATTTGCCATTCGGGGTGACTGCATGTCCAAGTCAAGATACTGGGCGCGATGGTCAGGGAGTCGGGAACGGCATAGCGGGAGGTGCTTCCCGCGACCACCCATTCAGGACCTTGCAAGGCTGAAACATAATTGTGTTTGATAGTAAGGTTCAAAATGGCCGTGCTGTCGCAGCCATGGATGCTTTGTCCGAGGTATTCGTAAACTCCTGACTCCATGTAGGTTTGGCCGTTCCAATCAAACTTTTCGCAGTGTGTTTCATCGATTTCTGTTGTATAATCTTCATAGACAATAAGATGCAATGTGACGATACTGTCGCAACCTGAAATGGACGGCAGGGTGTCTGTGTAAACACCCGTTTGCTCCAAAAGTTGCCCATGCCAAAGGTAAGGCTCGCTTTGGCAAGTGGCAGCCTCCTCCGATGAGGAAAACGACCTTGTTTCGATGGTGGTGGTCAGGAAGAGCGAATCTTGGGCGCGATGGGGATTGCGCAACACATTCACGACCTCGTAAACGCCATCTTCGGCGTAGGTGTGCAAGGCATTGGCACCATGAGCCGAAGTGCCGTCGCCAAAATACCAAACTACATCGTCGTAATTCCACTCGGTAACGGTACTGAAATCGATGCTATGGTTGGTGCAAAAATATTGGTTTTCAGTGATTTCCTGATAGGGTGTCTTGTCGATGGTCATGTCGTAGGTGAAATTCGACATGAAACTGTGCGCCTCAAGGAAAACGCCCGAGTCCCAGTCGGGGTCGCCCACGTCGCAAATACCCATTTTGATATGGTATTCCGTGAAGGGTTCCACCCTGAAACTCACGGTCAACACTGTCGTAAAACCGTCAAACTGAATGGTTTGTCCGCCTGCATTGTTCACGAAATACTCCGAATTGTGCTGGGTATAGACGCTGTTGATGCTCACTGTTTCGTCAGTGCCTGGGATTAGGGCCATGTTCTGGTTTTCGTAGTAGCCGCCTTCAGGGTTGATGCCCGTGACGAAAAAGCCAAAAACATCGTTGTAGTACGAGCCAACCCACTCCAAATACTCTTCCGAGGCAAACACATAGTTGAACGAAACCTCTTTGTCCCAAGGCACGAAGTCGAACTCAAGCACGGCCATGTCGAAAACCGAATCTGGAGCATAAGAAATGGCTTCGAGGGTTTCGTCGATATATTCTCCACAAGTGGTTCGCACGATTTTGTCGTCGCGATCATTCGGCCCGACCGCCACCGAAACGCCACCCGTGGCAAGGATAAGTCCCGCCTCGATGCCCAAGTTGGTCAGGTTGTTGCCTGTATCAAAATAGCCGATGCTGTTGCAGTCGATGATGTCTGACGAGCCGTTGAAGCGGACGTTGGAAACCGTCACGCCGCTTTCGAGCAGCACGTTACGCACCAACCATTCGGGGGTGCATTGCTGGATGGAGTCAGCCAAGGTGACGAGGAGTTGCGCTTGCGCGGATGTTACGCACAAGGCGAGGAGGATAGTGATTAGTTTCTTCATGGTGTTTGGGGGGATTCTCAATTATCTACTTATAACTAATTGTTTTATAGAGCGTTTGCTCGATGAAATGATTTCTACCACATAAATACCTATTGGCAATTCCGTCAAGTCAAGCGCCATAGAGTCAATGGACTCATTAGCCTTTTCCATGACCACTTGACCGTAGCAGTTCGTCAGCCGGACAGCAGTGATGCCTTGGCCCTCGATGCTCACTTTCGAGTTGGCTGGATTGGGAAACAGGTTACATTCTTTGGTATAGTCGTGGCTTTCCACACTTTCATAACCCGCGTGAATTATGGTGCTCACATAGCCAGCCAAGACGCGCCGCCCTTGTGCGTCGGTTCTGAACACCTCGCAAGTCACGGGATAGTTGCCTTGTGTGGAATAGGTATGACAAGCCTCCGTGTCGGTGAGGATTTCGGTCATGCCGTCGCCGTATGTCCAATGAGCCTCTGTCATCTCATAATTCAAGTGTAAATCGAGGTTCAAAGGTTCATTCAGGTCAAAATAGAAGCCATCGGGGTGAAGCCATTCGCTTGTGTCGTTCACCGTTAGCGCGGTTGTGAGCATCGCCGCATCAAGGAAATAGGAATAGGCTTCGGCACCACCCATGCCATAAACATGAGCCACAAAGCAGCCTTCCGTATTCTCCAAGAGGTGTGTCGTATCGGCAATTTGGAATCTCGCGTAGGCATATTCGGGCTTACTTGCCACCACTTCAAAAAGGTCGTCAATAGGCTCTCCATCAAGTTGCATCCCTGATACTGAAGCGGTTTCGGTCACTATGTTGAGATAATGCCATTTTGAAATGAGGGTATTGTGGGCGCAAAACAGGGCGCGATTTGTTTGCTGCTCCATCGGGAGTATGGTGGCCATGGCGGGGTCGCCTATAGCACCTGGAATATCGTCGTGGCCATAAAAGAACTTGCCGACGATGGCGGGTTCAGAGGTTTCGAGATAGATGGCGGGATAGTCGTCGGTAAGTTCAAAAACGAAGGACTGCCCTGCGTTGAGGGTACGCACCAAAGTGCCGTCCCTGCGCACCTCGCAATGGTCTTTCATGGCTGTAACGCGCACATAATCAACAGGGCGGAAAAGGGATTGCGTCACCACAAAATGGCGGCCCAAAGTGGACGCAGGCAGCATCAGCTCTTCAGCATGGTCGATGTAGGGCGTGTTGAAATAAGGTACGCCCAAGCCTTGGTTGCCTGCAAACACGGCGATGGGTTTCCCGTCGCGAGAGGTCACACGCGTTCCTGAAAAATTGCACAAATGCTCCGATTGCAACTGATAGACCTGCCCTGCATTTAAGGTCACCGAAAGAGGCTGGTTGGCCTGATGGTGGTTCATCGTTTCGCAACTCAACTGAAAATCCACGGTGGTGTTGTCCTCGGTGGCAACGACGGACAAAACCGAGCGCACAAAATCATACATTCCAAAATTCTCGTAGGTCTGCACCAGATATTCGCTGCCAAGTATGTTGGATGGCAAGGCTTTAGATGTATCAAAACAGGCCTCTTTGTAATTGGCCACGACTACGGAAACAGGCTGTTTGGCCGTCACATGCAGGCCGATGTTGAGCGTCGTATCCGAAAGGTGCATCTCAAAAGCCTGTTCTAATGGAATGGAAATGTAGACGCTACATCCGGCCTCCACTGAAAAGTCTTCCTGCCAGCCCGTGTTGGGGTTTGTCACGCTTCCCGTAGTGGACTCGTTGGCACTAATCCACAGGGCAGGCTCTGGGATTTCGCCATCTCTGCTATTGGGCAACAGTGTCACCCAAAAATCGCGCCCCGTAGTGACTTGGGCAAACGCAGACGCCGCATCCAATAACAGGAGCGCAAGCAGAGTGTAAATTCTTAGTCTTGCTTTTTCCATAGTGATAAGAATTGGTATTTGCGTCCAAAATTATAGCAAAAAACAACGCCATTTGCAAAAATCACACACACATTTCACACACATTTTGCGCGTTTTTGCCGCACAAAAGACACTTTTTCCCGAAAATTGGGCGTTTTTGGCAAAAAAGAGAAAGGAAAACCTCTCGTCAATCATTCAAACAATTGATCCATTTCCACCTCGTTTTGGACGATGCCCCCTTGGTGTGCTTTTAATTCTTCAACCCTTGCGAAATCTCGAAAAAAAAACCACTTTTCGCAACCCATTAGCCCTCTTTCAGCATGTTTTTCAGGCAAGTCGAAAGGCTCTCTTCGGTGCCAAGGGTTTTCTTGATTTTCGTGATGCGGTTGGTGAACGAGTTGTATTTCACGCCTTGCAGCACGGCCATCTCAGCATGGCTTAAGCCCGTCAGGGCAAGGCAGCAGGCGTTGAGGTCGGCGGGGCTGAGGTCGGGGTAGCGTGCCGCCAAACGGGTGGCGAAACCGCCAAACGCAACGTCCACGGCATCTTTCAAGGCCGCAAAGTCGGCTTGGCTCAAGGCCAAATGGGAAAAATCCTCCACATTCTTCGAGGAAATCTTGGGGGCATCGGCGGCCAACCGCTCACGGATGCGCACGAAAATGTCCGACTGCTCAAACTGCGCCCAACCCGCTTCGAAAGAAGCATTGCGCCTTCTCCTCCGCTTGACGATTGCCACAACAATGACCACCAACATCACCAAAGCCAAACCCATACAAAGCAAAGTGACAATCCATTTCCGTGTTGCTTTTTGCTCTCGCAAAGCCAGCAATCGTGCATCACGCTCCGCCTTGAATTGCTCGTATTGCTTCATGGCCAGCATCCCGTCGCTCACCCGCTCCGATTCAGCTTCCACGTATGTAGGGTTAAAACTATGGAACAATGCCGCACTGTCGGGCTTGTTTTCCTCCTCATAGATTTGCCCCAACAGCGACATGACGGCTCCACGTTTCACATCATCGAAATCGGCCTCCATCACCTTCAGTAGATAAGGCTTCGCCTCTGTGTGGAAATCAGCGAAAAACAGGTTGATTCCAATGCCTACCGAATCGTTTTTGGTGTCCATACCGCGCCGTGCCTTGAAGTCGATGATCTGCTTCTGCACCATCACACAAGAGTCGATTTCTCCTTTGTCGTAATATAGGCATGACAATAAGAATCGGGCACTGATATAATCCTCCACATCGCCTGAAACGGTGTCTATCAACGGCATCACACGGTTGAGATAAAACAAGGCGGAATCGTTTTCTTGGATGACTTCCAAAGCATTGGCCAATTGCAGGCTTGAGCGGATAATCCAAGCGGTGTCGGGGATGGCAATCTGATAACGCAAAGCTTGTCGCAGTGCGTCAATTTCGGCGTTATGTTCCATCTTGGGCGCGAAAACATTCGCCATCTGGAAATACGCCATTGAGGTGAGCAGCATCTCGTCCTCCGTCATGTCCTCAGGAAGATATTCAAGATTTCCAGCCACATGGACAAAATGCGGAAAAGCTTGCAACAAGCTGTCTTGCTGTAGACAAATGAAACCGCTGTCATAATAGGCTTGGGCCTCTTGCAGGTCATCGGGCGAGGCGTGTTGGTGCACATTCCCACATGCCACAACGAAAAGCAGAAGCATCAAAAACCCTATTGACAAGATGCGTTTCATTGGTGCAAAAATAGGAAAAATCACCGCACCTCAATTTCATCCACGAAAATCCAAGCAGGATTGCCAAATCCGCTATGGTCTTCAGGCAGGTCGTATCCTGAAATTAGGACCTCGACAAACTTTGCCGTGACGGGTTCAAAATCCACTTCGTAGGCGAAGATGCCGTCTCTGTCTTCCCAAGTGGAAATCGGGATGTCCTTCTGCGCCACCTCACGGAAGGTCTCGCCATCATCGGAAACCAACACCTTGACTTGACTCGGGTTGTAAATCCATGCACCTTTGTTCACCAAGGCATGGAAACGGACATGTTGCATCTCAGCAGGTTGCTCCAAGTCGATGACGGCATCCAATGGATAGCCGCAGAAGCCCAGCCAACGCCCTGAGTTATAGGCTCCCCTACCCAAGTTGCCGTCGTTGAGCAACGATGCGCCTTCATAGGTGTATTTCTCTGCAGGTTGCTGACGCAGCGTGATGGGTTTGTGGGTGGCCAGATTGGCTTCCACCGTGTCCGCCCAGACCTGCGGGTTGAAGATGTGGTCAGCGTAGGTGTAATGATAGAGTTCGTAGAGTTGCGCCATGTGGCGGCAACGCTCCACAAAAGCGTCAAAGTCACGTTCTTGCGGGTTGTTCCATTGTATTTCCGTCAAAGCCTCCATGCGCGGCAGGGCCATGTACTGCACATGCCAGAAATGGGCGATGTATTCCGTCCAGATGTTGGCCTGCACGCCGATGATATGCTTCTGTTGCTCGGGCGTCAGTTCCTCGGGCAGGGGCTGGAACTCATACACGCGCTCCACGGGCAGGTAGCCGCCAATGCACATGGGCTCGCTAGCGATGTCCTCACTTTGATAGTAGTCGAAATAGAGGTGCGACGACGGTGCCATAATCACATCGTGACCCTTGCGTGCCGCCTCAATGCCACCTTCCGTGCCACGCCAACTCATGATGATGGCCGTCTCCGAGACGTTGCCTTCCAGGATCTCGTCCCAGCCGATGACACGTCTTCCACGGGCTTCCACCACCTTGGCCATGCGGTTCATCACATAGCTTTGCAGGTAGTCTTCGGCGGAAAACTTGTCGTCTTTCTTAATACCCAGTTCCTTGATTTTGGCTTGACACTTCGGGCACTTTTCCCAACGCACCTTGGGACATTCATCGCCGCCGATGTGAATATAGGGCGAAGGAAACACGTCCATCACCTCGTTAAGCACATCCTCGACGAACAACATGGTCTCCTCGTTACCTGCGCAAAGCACGTCTTCCGACACGCCCCAGCGCTTCCACACCTCGTAGGGACCTCCCGTGCAGCCCAATTGCGGATAGCAAGCCAAAGCCGCCTGCATGTGACCCGGCAGGTCAATTTCGGGGATGATGTTGATATGACGCTCAGCAGCATATTCAATGAGGTCGCGAAGCTCATCTTGTGTATAGAAACCGCCATGACGGATGGTGTCGTAGAGGTTGCCGTTATGCCCGATGACCGTGCCGTTACGGTAGGCACCAATCTCAGTCAGTTCAGGGTATTTCTTGATTTCGATACGCCAGCCTTGGTCGTCGCTGAGGTGGAAGTGGAACTGGTTCATGTTGTGCATGGCCAGCATGTCGATATAGACTTTCACCGAGTCCAAGGGAATAAAATGGCGGCAAGGGTCGAGGTGCATGCCGCGGTAGGCGAAGTTAGGCCAATCGCGGATGGTACCACAACATAGTTGACACTTGTTCTCGCCCATGTCATTCCCACGTTGGCCTGTGCGTAGGCTGGAATCTATGGGCGAGATGGGCAGGCTCTTGCGGAGGGTCTGGATGCCATAGAAAACACCAGAAGCGTCAGCACCTTCGATGGTGACTTGCTTGGGGGTAATGTCGATTTCGTATGCTTCAGCTTGGTCGAAATCTTCTGCGACGACCTTCAACACAATACCATCGGGTTGTCCTTGGTATTCTAACACATTTAAGGCGTAGCCCATGATGTCATTGACGTATTCGCTGAGGAATTGCGCCTCACGTTGAAGACCATCTTCGAAATAGATTTTCGTCGATGGTTGCAAGGTGAAATACCCAGAGGCATCTCGACTCAAATGCGTTTCCTTGGGTTGTGGGATGATGTCGTAATCGGCGACAGGAAGTTGTTCTTTCGTGCAAGCAGCAAAAGCCATTGCTGCAAGGCAGAATAGTAATAGTCTATTCATTGTTTTATTGTTTTATAATCATTTGGCATTAATACAACGCGACTTGATGTAATTGTAGACGAAGTCGAAATCCTCCTTGGGCACATATACTTGATTGTGTTCGAGGCGTTGGTTGACTTTAATCAGATTGAGACGACGGCGGGCCTTGACACGCCGCACTTTGGCAAATACGGAGGTGCTCTTCGTTTTCGATGCAGCTAACATGCCGGTACCGATCGTCGTAGGATTTTTGGCCATAGCACCCACCAGTGCCGTAATCAACCCAATCGCCTCTGCTTTCTTGATTTGCCGGGGCATCTGGATGTGGGTCACTTCCTTCTCGTCCATCTCGAAAAGTACGACATACTTGCCTAATATGGCTGCCGTAATCAGAACACCAATGATTGTCAAAACAACAAATATTCCTAACATGATGCCCGAAAGCTTAGTCCAAAACAGGAAATAATCCAAGTCCATATCGCCGAGGCCTATAATCAATCCGAACAGCCACACTATGGCAATGGAAATCATCATAACCTTGAGAACCGTAATAAAAATAGTTGGGTTTTTCAACATGTTCATCTCATACACCCAACGGTACTTACCATCGTTGCATAGACGGACTTCCTTCCCTTGATAGGTCTTGTTTTCAACAGCCTGCGATGCTTTTTCGATTGAATTTTCCATGATTTTTGTTTGCAAAAATAAAAAAAGGACGGCTTACACCGTCCTTTTTTGTTGATTTTGTGAAAATCAGGCTTATTCGCCCAACTTGATGCGCACGAAGTTCACCACAGTGGCTTCCTTGTCGGCAGCCTGGATGTATTCGGCAACGGTCTTCGGGTCGGCGACCAGAGAGACTTGGTTGAGCAAGCAGCTCTCCTTGAAGAACTTGTTCAGACGGCCTTTGGCGATGTTCTGAATCATGCCTTCGTTGAGTTGCACTGTGCCAGGCACATTGGCTCTGATCTCACGAGCTTGTGCACCTTGTTCCTCAGTGAGGTAACCTTTGGTGATGTTGGAGCTGATGTGATCATCGCTGTCAGCATGGTTGGGGTTGATGCCAGCCTTGCGGAGAGCCTTCTCGACTTCCTTCTGGATCTGTTCTTCCTTGGTCTTGTCGACGGCAACGGCGAACTCGCGGTCCTTCACCTCTTGCGGGATGGAGGCTTCGCTCACCGAAAGCGGGTTCATGGCGGCGACGTGCATGCACACCTCGTGGCTCACTTCCTCAACGCCGTTGAACGACTTGTTCATCTCAACGATGGTGGCGAGGCGGTTGCCAGGGTGGTTGTAGTTGGCCACATATTCACCTTCGAGGACCTTGAAAGCACCCAGTTCGGTCTTCTCACCGGTGACTGCGCTTTGGTTGGCGACGAGGGCTTCAACGGTCTGACCGTCGAGCGTCATGGCCTTCAGGGCTTCGATATCCTTCACGCGGTTGGCAACGGCCATGTCGAGCACGTCCTTCGTGAACTTCACGAAGTCGGCGTTGTTGGCGACGAAGTCGGTCTCGCAGTTCACCATGATGATGGCTGCGTACTTGTGGTCTTCAGTGGCCTTTGAGAGCACGCAGCCTTCGCTGGCGGTGCGGTCGGCGCGCTTGGCAGCCTTGGCCATACCCTTCTTGCGAAGGATGTCGATAGCGGCTTGGATGTCACCATCGGTCTCGACGAGGGCCTTCTTGCAGTCCATCATGCCGGCGCCCGTCATCTGTCTCAGTTCATTAACTTGAGAAGCGGTAATATTCATTGTTGTTTCTTGTTTTAAAGGTTATTATTAAAATATGGCCGATGGCTAATGGCCCTTCGACATGCTCAGGGACCTTAGCCATAGGCCATAAGCCATAGGCTATAGTTTAGTTCTTAGCGACGGGGCGACGGGGACGGCGGTTGTTGCGCGGACGGCGTTCGTCCTTGCTTTCCTCTTCCTCGACGTTTTCTTTCATCTCGTCAACTTCTTCCTCTTCCTCTTCTTGAATGAGATCCTTGTTGTTCTTGCGCTCGGTGATGCCTTCCTCGATGGCGTCGACCATCTTGCCGACGATGAGGGCGATGCTCTTCGAAGCGTCGTCGTTAGCCGGGATGGGGAAGTCGATGAGGTTGGGGTTGGTGTTGGTGTCGACGATAGCGAAGGTCGGGATGTTGAGCTTGCGGGCTTCAGCAACGGCGATGTGTTCCTTCATGATGTCGACCACGAACAGGGCTGAAGGCAGACGGCTCAGGTCGGCGATGGAACCGAGGTTCTTCTCGAGTT
>JAEEGH010009820.1_pt1 | contig 22156 bp, 14 predicted proteins | sample 9134181 | NCBI WGS metagenome assembly JAEEGH01 (sample SAMN16246544, study PRJNA631951) | gut metagenome | biome: gut microbiome; feature: rumen; material: DP-attached | host: Bos | place: Iran: Karaj | collected 2018-10
AACGACACGTTGCTGGTGAAGGCCAATCCCGATGGTCCTACCTGTCATACTGGAACAGACACCTGCTGGGGAGAAGAGAACAAGGCTAATCCCCTACTCTTCCTCACAGAGCTGCAGGACTTCATCAACACCCGTCACGAAGAGATGCCTGAGGGCAGCTATACCACCAAGTTGTTTAAGGATGGCGTGAAGCGTATTGCCCAGAAAGTAGGCGAAGAATCGCTTGAGGCTGTGATCGAGGCTTGTACAGGTACCAACGAACAGCTGTCCTACGAAGTGGCAGACATGATCTATCACCTCATCGTGCTGCTTGCCAGCAAGCACATGCGTATCGAGGATATCGCCGATGAGCTTCATAAGCGTCATGATCCTGAGTGGGACAAGAAGCGTCGTGTGGCCAAAGCCAAGGGGGAGATGAAGTAGGGTTTACGGTTTACAGTTTACGGTTTACAGATTAAGTTTAGAGATATATGCTAATCAATTATAAAAATGCGAATATATACCAGCGGCATGGGATCTGCGTGCTGAAGAACGTGAATTTCCAAGCCGACGAAGGCCAGTTCATCTATCTGATAGGACGTGTAGGCTCTGGTAAGACCACCTTGATGAGAACGCTCTATTGCGAACTCGATGTCGACGAGGCTGACGAGGCGACAGTACTGGGACGCGACTTGCTGACTATCCGACGGAAGGATATCCCCGCCCTGAGAAGGGAGATGGGAGTTGTATTCCAGGACTTCCAGCTGCTCGCCGACCGTACAGTCTATAAGAATCTGGAATTCGTGCTCAAGGCTACAGGATGGAAGAAGCATCAGGAGATTGACGAGCGTATTCATCAGGTGCTGAAGGCTGTAGGGATGGACGACAAGCCCAGCAGCATGCCTTATGAGCTCTCTGGTGGAGAGCAGCAACGTATCGCCATCGCAAGAGCCATCCTGAATCGTCCGAAACTGATTCTGGCTGATGAGCCTACGGGCAGTCTCGACCCTGAGACCTCAAAGGATATCATCAAACTGCTTTTCGACATATCGGCTCAGGGGACGACGGTCATCATGTCGTCGCACAACCTGGCTCTGATTCGTGAGCACCCAAGCATCACCTACCGCTGTCAGAACGAGAAGATGGAAGACGTGACCAACGATTTCCATCATCTGATACTTGTCGACGACAGGCCAGATACAGACGAGATCCGCGTCAGGTATTCTGAGAGGGAGGAAATCTAGGGAAGTGAAAAGTGAAAAGTGAAATAAAAAAATATAATCGATTATGAAAGTAATGAAATTCGGCGGTACTTCTGTCGGTACCCCACAAAGAATGAAAGAAGTAACCAATCTGGTTACAAAGTCAGGTGAACCTGTGTTTGTTGTCCTCTCAGCGATGTCGGGCACAACCAACTCGCTGGTAGAGATCTCTGATTATCTCTACAAGAAGAATCCCGATGGCGCCAATGAAGTCATCAACCGTCTTGAGCAGAAATATGCCAAGCACGTGGAGGAGCTGTATGATAAGGAAGAGACGAAAGCCGCTACCCGCGAGTTCCTGCGCGGCGAGTTCGACTATCTCCGTTCGTTCACCAAGGAGCTGTTCACATCGTTCGAGGAGAAGAGCATCGTGGCTCAAGGTGAGATGATCTCTACCAACATGGTAGTGAACTATATGAAGGAGCAGGGCATCAATGCCGTTCTGCTGAATGCGCTCGACTTTATGCGCACAGACAAGAACTCAGAGCCCGACCCAGTCTATATCAAGGAGAAACTCAGACCATTGATCGAGGAGAACGAGGGCGCACAGGTTTATCTCACCCAGGGATTCATCTGTCGCAATGCCTATGGCGAAGTAGACAACCTGCAGCGTGGTGGTTCCGACTATACCGCCTCGCTCGTAGGCGCAGCCATCAATGCTGAGGAGATTCAGATCTGGACGGATATCGACGGTATGCACAACAACGACCCTCGTGTCGTCGACAAGACCGAGCCTGTTCACCAGCTCCACTTCGAAGAGGCCGCTGAGTTGGCTTACTTTGGTGCAAAGATTCTCCACCCCACTTGTGTGCAGCCAGCCAAATACGCAGGCATCCCCGTTCGTCTGCTCAACACGATGGATCCTGACGCTGAGGGAACGACCATCAGCAATGCTACCGAATACGGCAAGATCAAGGCTGTTGCCGCCAAGGACAACATTACCGCCATCAAGATCAAGTCGTCGCGCATGCTCCTGGCTACTGGTTTCCTCCGCAAGGTATTCGAGATCTTCGAGAGCTATCAGACCAGTATCGACATGATCTGTACCTCTGAGGTCGGCGTGTCGATGAGTATCGATAACTCAGCCCACCTGGGCGAGATTGTCGACGAGCTGAAGAAATACGGCACCGTGACGGTCGACACCAACATGTGTATCATTTGTGTCGTTGGCGACCTCGACTGGTCGAACATCGGTTTCGAGTCGCTCGCACTCGATGCGATGAAGGATATTCCTGTACGTATGGTCAGCTACGGAGGTTCTAACTACAATATCTCCTTCCTGATCCGTGAAGAGGATAAAAAGCGTGCGCTTCAGAGTCTCAGTAACACTATCTTCTATAAGAAATAATGGCAAAAGGCGTATTTCCAGTAGAGAAGTTCCAGTCGATACAGACTCCCTTCTACTACTACAACACAGAACTATTACGTGCCACTCTGCGCACCATCAACGAGGAGGCAGGCCGCCATCAGGGCTTTGTCGTGCATTATGCCGTCAAGGCCAATGCCAACCCCCATCTGCTTCGCATCATACGTGAGGCAGGTCTTGGTGCCGACTGCGTCAGCGGTGGTGAGATCGAGGCTTCCGTAAAGGCAGGTTTCCCCAGCCAGAAGATTGTCTACGCAGGTGTGGGCAAGAGCGACTGGGAAATTAATCTCGGACTTGACAACGATATCTTCTGCTTCAACGTAGAGAGCATTCCTGAGCTGGAGGTTATCAATGAGTTGGCAGCAGCCAAGGGAAAGGTGGCACGTGTTGCATTCCGACTGAACCCTAACGTGGGGGCACATACTCATGCCAATATCACTACCGGACTTGCAGAGAACAAGTTTGGCATCGCCATGAGCGATATGGAGACGGTGATCGACGAAGCAGAAAAGCTGCCTAACGTGAAATTCGTTGGACTGCATTTCCACATCGGATCGCAGATTCTCGATATGAGTGATTTCGAAGCGCTCTGCAATCGTGTGAATGAGTTGCAGGACAAGTTGGAGAAAAGGAGAATCATCGTTGAGCATATCAACGTTGGCGGCGGACTTGGTATTGACTACGAGCACCCCAACCGCCTGTCGATTCCTGATTTCAAGTCCTACTTCGACACCTATGCCAAGAAACTGAAGCTACGTCCTGGTCAGACACTCCACTTCGAACTGGGACGTGCAGTCGTAGCTCAATGTGGCAGCCTTATCACGCGTACCTTATATATAAAAAAAGGTGCGCAGAAACAGTTTGCCATCGTCGATGCAGGATTTACCGACCTCATCCGCCCTGCCCTCTATCAGGCATACCACAAGATTGAGAACATCACCAGCGAAGAACCGATGGAAGCCTATGATGTTGTGGGTCCCATCTGCGAGTCGACAGATGTGTTTGCCAAGCAGATGGATCTGAACAAGGCCAAGCGTGGCGACCTGCTGGCCATTCGTTCTGCAGGTGCCTATGGAGAAATCATGGCATCACAGTATAATTGTCGCAAATTGCCCATCGGCTATATGAGCGACACAATATAAGAAGACAGCAATGAGTAAAAACGAACGCAGATTCTCCATCATCATGACCGTCTACGACCAGGCGGGTGAACTCGAAGAAAACCTGCCCGCCTTCCTCCAGCAGGAATACGAGCCAGGCTATGAGGTCATCGTCGTCGATGAGTCGTCGACGGATCGCTCTGGTGACGTGCTGAAACTGCTCAGAAATAACTACCCGCACCTCTATTCCACCTTCCTGCCCAAGCCCAACCGACTGGTATCGCGCAGGAAGCTTGCCTTTCATCTCGGCGTGAAAGCGTCTAAGTATGAATGGGTTATCTTCACTAAAATCGAGAAAAAGCCAACGGCAACCGATATACTGAAGGCTATCTCTGACAATATCGACGACAACGCAGAGCTGACTTTAGGCTACTCTGTCAAGAAAGGTATTCGCTTACAGCCATTCAGTACCTGTGGTGAGGCCAGCAATCACATCAAGCGCATAGAACGGAAATTGAGTAAAGTGCGCGAACGGAAAAGGATGAATTATGTCTGGGGGCGTTACGACTTCATCGTCATGCGTAAGGATGTAGCTTATGAGGTGCTGAACCTCTTTGAGCAGAAGTTATCTCTGGCTAAGATGTTAGGCATACGCACCAGTATCTTTATGAAGAACCTCTTCGGACGTTCATCTACCACGCAATTGGTAACAGACTAAGAAAGAGTACTGCCCATGAAAGTCCTGCATGTTTATCCGAAATCCGACAGTCTCATTGAGCGCCACGTCACGCTTCTGGCTGAAGGGATGCGACAGAGTGCTGAAGTGAAAGTAGCTGATAATGCGGTTGCTTTCAGGAAGTTGTTCCGTGAGATGGAGCCCGACATCGTGCATTGTCATGGATGTTGGCAGTTCTTTATCGCACGCGCCTCTTCCTACGCCATTCGTCATGGTGCTCGCGTGGTGGCAACGCTGCATGGACAACTCGAGCCTTGGGTCGTCAAGCGCCAGAGCGTACAGGAGAATGTGAGCAAGACATTCTTGTGGCAGCGAAGCGCCATCGAACGGGCATACGCCATCATTGTTCATGGTAAGCTTGAACTCAGCAACTTCAAGCAGTTGGGATGGAACAAGCGGATGGAGGAGATACATAATGCCGTGATTACCAATGCCATCGCGCCGTCAGAAATGTGCGCTCAGACCTTTGCCGTCTATCAGAAGGTGATGGACTCCAACACCCTCGAACAGATGGACGACGACAGTCTGCATGCACTCGCACAGATTATCAAGGTAGGCATCATGGGCGACCGTCGATGGGTGAAGGACTTGAATATCAACGAATCACAGATAGACTGGCGCCGACTGCTGCTATACGCAGAACATGAGAACATCAGCAACTATGTGGATTACGGCATCAGCATCCTGGGACTCTCTACTCCGACATTAGACGTCAGCCGCATCGCCTCCTATTTCCCCGACAACTACAAGCGCCCTGCGCCTCTCAAGGAAATCGTGGGCGACTATCAGGGTGACGAGACAGACTATCTGGTGCGCATGATCCGTCAGATCAACAAACACCCTCTGCTTCTCCATCTGGTAGAACTCACACGCGAACTTTATCGCGACAACGTGAACGACGACCTTCTGACAGAAAAGCTTGAAGAAAAGAAGCTTCAGACCTATACAGCCCGACTGATGCAAGTGCTCAGCGAGCAGGCCCTGCTCGACGAAGGCTATATGCCTGTCAATCCGATTGACGACAGGCAGACAGAACATATTCGCAAAGCTCTAACAAACCACTTATTGATATGACTACAACTCATCATTACAACAACGAGCAGATGCACTATCTGCAATTGCTCTCCCAGTCATTCCCAACGATAGCAGATGCCTCGACGGAGATTATCAACCTTGAGGCAATCATGGCTTTACCGAAAGGCACAGAGCACTTCCTGGCAGACATTCATGGCGAGAGTGAGGCTTTCCGCCATGTATTGAAGAATGCCTCAGGAAACATCAAACGAAAAGTCAACGAACTATTCGGCAACAATATCCGAGAGTCAGAGAAGAAAGAGCTCTGTACGCTCATCTATTACCCAGAGCAGAAGCTTGAACTCATCAAGGCACGCGAGACCGATATAGAAGACTGGTATCGCATCACCATCCACCAGCTGGTGAAGGTTTGCCGCGATGTATCGTCAAAATATACACGCTCTAAGGTTCGCAAGTCGCTCCCTGAGGATTTCTCATATATCATCGAAGAGCTGCTTCACGAAAGTCTTTCCGATCATGACAAGACGGCCTATGTGAACGTCATCGTCGATACCATCATATCTACAGGCCGGGCTGACGACTTCATCGTCGCTATCTGCAACGTCATCCAGCGCCTTGCCATCGACCAACTGCATATCTTGGGCGACATCTACGACAGAGGCCCTGGGGCACACATCATCATGGATACCCTCCGACAGTATCACTCGTGGGATATCCAATGGGGCAACCACGACATTCTCTGGATGGGAGCTTCGGCTGGCAACAACGCCTGTATCTGCAACGTCCTGCGTCTGTGTCTGCGATATGCCAACCTCGCAACCATCGAGGAATACGGCATCAACCTGGTACCACTGGCCACGTTTGCTCTCGAAGCATACAAGGACGACCCCTGCGAAGAGTTCATACCCATGATACTGCCAGGCAACCGTATGGACGACAAGACCCGCCAGCTGACAGCCAAGATGCATAAGGCTATTGCGGTCATACAGTTCAAGGAGGAAGCTGCCATCTATAACCGTCGCCCTGAGTGGCAGATGACGGATCGTTGTCTGTTCGATCACATCGATTACACCAAGGGTGTTTGCCTGATCGATGGTCAGGAATATGAGATGAAGAGCTGCCACTTCCCCACAATCGACCCCAGTCAGCCCAATGCGCTGACGCCCGACGAGGCCGACCTTATGCAGAAGCTTCACCACTCTTTCCGTATCTGCGAAAAGTTGAAGAAACATATCCGCACGCTGCTCTCACACGGTTGCATGTACACCGTCAGCAACTCGAACCTCCTCTTCCACGCCAGCTGTCCGCTGAATGAGGACGGCACCCTGAAGGAGGTAGAGATCTATCCCAATGCCAAATACAGCGGAAAAGACCTGATGCACAACATCGGCATGATGATACGTGCTGCCTTCGAGAACAACTCCGACGATTATCCTCGCGATTACGCACGCGACTATTTCCTCTATCTCTGGTGCGGCAAGGATTCCCCACTCTTCGATAAGTCGAAGATGGCTACCTTCGAGCGCTATTTCCTGAAAGATAAGGAGACCTATAAAGAGGAAAAGGGCAACTACTTCAAGCTGCGCGACTCTGCGGAGATCTGCGACCGCATCTTGGACGCCTTCGAGGTAAAAGGCCAGAACCGTCATATCATCAATGGACACGTTCCTGTGCATGCTTCCAAGGGCGAGAATCCCATCAAGGCGGGCGGCAGACTGATGGTGATCGATGGCGGATTCTCTGAGGCTTATCATCATGAGACAGGCATCGCAGGCTATACCCTCGTCTATCACTCACGTGGGTTCCAGCTCGTACAGCATGAGCCTTTCACTTCGACCCAGGACGCCATCGTGCGCGAGATCGACATCAAGTCGACGACACAGATCATCGAGATGTCTACCCATCGCATGCTGGTAGCCGATACCGACAAGGGTACTGAGCTCAAGGCACAAGTGGCCGATCTGAAGGAACTGCTCTACGCCTATCGTCATGGAATCCTCAAGGAGCGTCGCAGATGAGGTGGATCAGGCTATTTATTCTCAGCTTGTTATGTCCGCTCGCATTATCTGCTGGCAACAGGATCTTCAGCCCTCAGATCAAGTCGCTGCAGGCTGTGGTCAATCAGGATTTCCTCTCGCCTGCCGTCATGCGTCTCCACACAGACGATATCCTTCAGATTGCTTTTGACGAACTATCCCACGACTACCACCGCTACGCCTATACCATTGAGCGCTGCGAGGCTGACTGGACGCCCTCCGAAGAGATGTTTGAGAGCGACTGGCTCGAGGGATTCAACGCCATCGTCATCGACGATCATGAGCAGTCGGTCAACACCATCATTCCCTATACCCACTATCAGCTGCAGATTCCCAACGACCAATGCAGGCTGAAGATGAGCGGCAACTACAGGCTGCATATCATCGACGATGAATCGCAGAAGGAATTAGCATGTGTGGAGTTTATGGTGACCGATCAGACGATGTCGCTTTTCATGGAGGCTTCGACCAATACCGATATCGACCACAACATCAGTCATCAGCAGCTCTCAATCAGTCTGAACTACAACAACCACATCGTGACGAATCCACAGGAGCAAATCCGCATGGTAGTGCGTCAGAACGACAGAGAGGACAACAGCCGCCTACATGTCAGCCCTTCTTTCATCCAAGCCAACGGACTGAGATGGCAGCATCATCAGCAACTCATTTTCGATGCGGGCAACGAATACCACAAATACGAGGTGCTCGACCCCAGTCACCCAACTATGGGTATCGACTATATCAACTGGGATGGAGAGCAGTATCAGGTGTACCCCTTCATCAACGAGCCTCGCCCCCATTACATCTACGACGAAGATGCAGATGGCGCGTTCTACATCCGTAACAGCGACAACCGCGAGAACGATACGGCCAGCGAATACCTTTGGGTGAATTACAGATTGAAAGCCCCTGAGCTGCCATTTGGCAGCATCATCATTCAAGGCATGTGGACCACAGAAGCCCCTGAAACCTATCTGATGAGCTACGACGAGAAAGAACGGCTCTACACCGCCAGCATCCTTCAGAAACAAGGTTATTACTCCTACCAGTATCTCTGGCAGGATCAAGACGGACATCTGCAGACTCTACCCTCTGAAGGAAATTTCTATCAGACGGAGAACCGCTATCAGGCCTATATATATTATAAAAGTACGGGAGAGCGCACCTGGCGTCTGGTCAGCTATCGCCAACTCATTTTCAAATAGCATTCTTGTTGTTTTCCTGACGATACTCCAGAGGTGTCATCTGATAAGTATGGAAGAAGAGCGCTATAAAGAAGTTGGGAGAAATGAAGCAACATTCATCAGCAATCTCATCAATAGGCTTATTAGAGGTGGCGAGCAGCTTCTCTGCACGCTTCAGCATCATCATACGCGTCATCGTGAGCGGACTCTTGTAGATATTGGCATTGACCAGCGAATAGAAGTTCTGGGGTTTCATGCCAGCCAGATTACTCAGTTCGCGAATCGACAATTCTGACTGCTTAGCAGACAACAGTCGAGGTGTGATTTTCATCATCATGTCGATAAACTCAGGCGAGAGATCGTTCTGATGACCAACCGCACCTGTGACTTCTTCATACGAGGGTTCCAGCAATTCGCCAGAACGGTTGTTGCCTCGTTCAGCAAAGCTTTTGATACGCCTGAGCAGTCCTACCTCACCACTATTTCGCATAGCCCTAAGGTTGGCATTCTTCAGATAATAATAGGTATATATGCCCACGAGCACCAAAAGCGCCACAATCAAGGCAACAAACATGGCTGTTGTGCGCCACCAAGGTTCCAGCACGTTCACGATCCACACGTATGGCTCTGTGTCCCACTCGTCGTGCACCATCGATGCCTGCAGCTCAACCTCATAGGTTCCAGGATGGAGTGACATCAGCGGCAGGTGGAGCATTCCTTTCGAATCGACCAATCCTCCCGAGTTCTGAATCGTATAGATGCGCCAGTCCTCATCCAATCCTTTCACACGTACACGATAGCAAGTCTGTGCTGGTCGGAAGAAGTTGAGTGCCGAGAAGGTTAATGATATCGAATTCTGGTCGTAGTTGAGGTTCAGTTCTTTTGTACGCGTCAGCGCTTTCTCAAGTATCACGTTACCATCAAGTTCCTCGCCAGTCCTCACATTCACACCATTCACCATCAGTCTCACGAGCTTGGGATACAACTTGAAATCATAATGATTATCAAGTGTCTTCATCTTGTTGGGATTGAAAACAACTACATGGTCGAGCGACTGCATGACGATAGTGCCATCATGCAATAAGGCTGCCTTACCGTTGATAAACGATTCGTTAGGTACCTTGTCATAACTGTTATACGAGTTGACATAGTGAACTTTATCGTCCTTGAAGAGCAGACACGACACGCCACAGCTGGTAGAGACCCAGATGTTATGCAGCTGATCCTCTATGACCGAATGAATCACATTGTTCAGCAGACCATCACGCTTGGTAATAACCTGTGGAAGCACGTCAGTTTCCTTGCGATAGAGTTGAAGGCCTTGTCCTGTTCCTACCCACGTCCAGCCTCTCGAGTCCTGAAAAACGCAGTTCACGTCCTTGCCTCTGAATTTAGCCGTCTCTGGCAGGTTTTCCACATATCTGAAATAGGTCAGAGCTTCACGATCGTTCCAGGTGTAGGCAGAAAATGGTGGCTGATGTGGTTGTGAGTAGAGCAGTCCTCTGCGCTCCGTTCCAACCCACATACCTCCTTGACGGTCAAAACACATCACGTTCAGATTCGTACTGACAATCTGTCCATTCTCCATGATCATCGTGTCGAAGTGGCGACAGTTGTTTTTCCACGTTTCATACACCCAATAGCCATATTCACAGGGAATGAACACCAGCGTATCAGCCTGATCTTTCATGGCGAGATTATTCAGATGGTAAGGCGTACGTAGGATTTCCTTCCACTCTTTCTTCGTCATATCAAACTGGTTGAGTACAGCTTCTTTGGAACCGTTCCTGATCTGGTAGAACATATTCTTATTCCGCAGCAATACCGAACTCCGGTCATAGCGCAATACGTCTTTATCATCATAGGCGCGACCTTCATACACTTTCTTTTCAGTCTTCAGGTCGATAATCTCCAGCAGGCCGTTATCATAGAACAGCATCAGCTGATTCTTATCATACACCTCAAGATCCTGCAGTTTCAGGTCACGCCTGATCTGCTGCGTCTTCTTGCTCTCCACATTGTAGAGACCATCCTCAGTCAACAGCCACACGACATGATCATCATCGACAAAGATATCCTGAACCGGCTTTTCGATACCGAACTTACTGAATTCGTCTTTGATGGAGTTCACGAAGGTTTCAGTCGTCAGGTTCACACACGTCACGTTGTGCTTGTTTTTCAGCCAAAGATGGTGGTATTTGTCAAAATACTGGTGATAGTTGCCTGAATAGTTGGATAGTGGATACAGATTCTCTTCCGCCGTATTGATATACGAGAACCGCTGCCCGTCGTAGAAATTGATTTGCCCCATCGTGGTGATGACCATTCGTCCGGTTCGTGTACATGAAAGCGTATGGGCACTATTGTCAGCAAGACCGTCGGCAGCACTATAATTTCTGAAATAGCGTTTCGACACCTCAGCCATCGAAACGGTTCCAGTCAGCAGGAGCGACAAGAGTAATATGGTTGTTTTAGTCCAATAATTCATATTCAGGCATATTGTTATCGCTGCAAAGATATGTAAAATCATCGGTATTTCCAAATTTTTTGTGTAAAAATAGAATCTTTAGCTAAAATTGTATAAAATCTAAAGACGAAATGAGGTAAATCGGGAATTATTTGTATCTTTGCATTCGGTAAACAACTAAGCATTACTTTTTATTTATAAGTCAATAAGAAAATGAAAAATGTACCTGTAATTAAGATCGGAATCGTCGCTGTATCTCGCGACTGTTTCCCTGAGTCATTGGCAGTTAACCGTCGTAAGGCTGTTATCGCTGAGTATGAAAAGAAGTTTGGTAAGGATGGTATCTACGAGTGCCCCATCACCATCGTTGAGAGTGAGATCCACGCTCAGCAGGCTCTCGAGGATGTGAAGAAGGCTGGATGTAACGCCCTCTGCGTTTATCTGGGCAACTTCGGTCCTGAGATCTCTGAGACCATGATTGCCGACTGGTTCCAGGGTCCTACGATGTTCTGCGCTGCTGCAGAGGAGTCTCAGAAGGATCTGATCGACGGTCGTGGCGATGCTTACTGCGGTATGCTGAACGCCAGCCAGGCTCTCTCTCTGCGCAAGACTCGCGCTTACATTCCTGAGGAGCCCGTTGGCGATGCTGGCCAGTGTGCAGAGATGATCCACGAGTTCCTGCCAATCGCACGCGCTATCGTTGGTCTGCAGAACCTGAAGATCATCAGCTTCGGTCCTCGTCCTAACAACTTCCTGGCTTGTAACGCTCCTATCCGCGCCCTCTATGATCTCGATGTTGAGATTGAGGAGAACTCAGAGCTTGACCTGCTCGAGGCTTTCCAGAAGCATCAGGGCGACCCACGTATCGACGATGTAGTGAAGGATATGGCTGCTGAGCTCGGTACAGGTAATAAGATTCCTTCTGTACTGCCTAAGCTTGCTCAGTATGAGCTGACGCTGACCGACTGGATCGAGGCTCACAAGGGCTCACGCCAGTTCGTGGCTATGGCCAACAAGTGCTGGCCTGCTTTCCAGACCATGTTCGGCTTCGTACCTTGCTACGTGAACAGCCGTCTCACGGGTCGTGGTATCCCCGTTGCCTGCGAGGTTGATATCTATGGTGCTCTGTCAGAGTACATCGGAACCTGCATCACTCAGGATGCCGTAACGCTGCTCGACATCAACAACACCGTTCCTAGCGATATGTACGAGGAGAGCATCAAGGGCAAGAAGTTCGCTTGCGACACCTATACCGACAAGGAGATCTTCATGGGCTTCCATTGTGGTAATACCGCTTCTTCTAAGGTTTGCAACTGCCAGATGTGCTTCCAGCGCATTATGGCCCGCGCTCTGCCTGTAGAGGTAACCAACGGTACCCTCGAGGGTGACATCCAGCCAGGTCTGGCTACGGTTTATCGTCTGCAGTCTACAGCCGACACCAAGCTCCGCGCTTACATCGCTCAGGGTGAGGTCATCCCAGTAGCTACACGCTCGTTCGGTTCTATCGGTATCTTCGGTATCAAGAACATGAGCCGCTTCTATCGTCACGTCCTCATCGAGAAGCACTACCCACACCATTGCGCCGTAATGTTCGGCCATCAGGGTAAGTACCTCTGGGAGGTTCTCAAGTACATGGGTATCCCCGTTGACGAGATCGACTACAACTTCCCGAAGGGCAACTTCTATCCTACAGAGAATCCATTCGCATAAGCGATTGACTCATAACTACAGGGAGGGACGCTTCAAGCAACGCCCCTCCCTCTTTTTAACTAAAAACAAATAAGACTTAAGATGAACATCAGGAAAACCTTCGTGCTCGCCGCTACGCTTTTCTCGTTATCGGCCACAGCACAGACCATCACAGGAAAGTATGAGATACCGAAAGTGCCCGACTGGGCCAAGAATGCGGTATTCTATCAGATCTACCCACAGACTTTCTGCGACTCCGATGGCGACGGCATCGGCGACCTGCAGGGCATCATCAGCAAGCTCGACTATGTGAAAAGCCTCGGCGTTGATGCCATCTGGTTCAATCCCTTCTTCGACTCCCCCTTCAACGATGCTGGCTACGACGTGCGCGACTATTACAAGATAGCACCACGCTATGGCACCAACGAGGATGCCCGCCGTCTGTTCGAGGAGGCTCATAAGCGCGGCATGCATGTCATCTTCGACTACGTCATCAGCTATACCGCCATCGACCACCCTTGGTTCATCGCCTCGCAGAAGCAGGAGAAGAACAAGTACTCCAACTACTACATCTGGACAGAGACCAACTGGGTCGATCCCCCACGTGAGTTCGCCGGCTCATTCATCAAGGGCTATGGCCAGCGCAACGGTCAGTTTATGCGCAACTTCTACTGGTGCCAGCCAGCACTCAACTTCGGCTTTGCCAATCCCGATCCTGAACAGAAGTGGCAGCTGCCAACCAATCATCCCGACGTGATGGCGATGCGTGAAGACCTGAAGGACGTGCTGCGTTTCTGGATGGATATGGGCTGCGACGGATTCCGTGCCGACATGGCAGGAGCACTCGTCAAGACACGCCGCGTCAGAGGCAACGAACAGTTCTTCAACACCAACGAGAACGAGACGAAGCTCTTCTGGCGCGAGATCCGACAGTTGCTCGAGAAGGAGTATCCTCACGGTTTCATGGTGGCCGAATGGTCGTATCCTGCTGATGCTCTCGACAACTGTTTCCACGTCGATTTCTTCCATTGGTTCAAGGGTTACAACGACCTGTTCCAGAAAGAGAGTTGGCGCATCCTCAATGGCGTGAGCGAAGGCCACAGCTACTTCGATGCTGAGGGCAAAGGCGACATTCAGGACTTCCTGAAGAGCTATATGGACCAGTATCAGAAGACCGTCGGCAAGGGTTACATCAGTCTGCCGTTGGGCAATCACGACAATGCCCGTCTCGGCAACAAGCGAACCGACAAGGAACTGGAGATTATCTACGCCTTCGGCTTCACCATGCCTGGCGTACCTTTCTTATATTATGGCAACGAGATCGGTATGCGACAGCTACCCAACGACTGGCCACAAGTGGAGGGTGCCTACCAACCTCGCAACGGCGCACGCACACCTATGCAATGGAGTACAGACAAGAACCTCGGATTCTCTACAGGCGACTCCGCCAATCTGTATCTGCCCGTCGATCCCGCTCCCGATGCACCCAACGTAGCTACTCAGGAGAAGAATCCCCAGTCGCTGCTCAACAAGACCCGCCAGCTCATCGCCTTGCGCCACTCTGAACCCGCGCTGGCCAACTATGCTGAGTTCGTGCCCGTCTATCCTGGCGAAGGGGTTCCTTCACCCTACCCCTTCGTCTATGCCCGTGCAGCAGGCAACGATGTGGTACTCGTCATGCTCAACCCCAAGGCTGAAGCTTCCGATGCCACCTTCCCCGTCAACGTGAAGTACAAGAAGACCCGCCTCCTCATGGGCGACAACTTCAAGATGGAACATAACAAGAAGGCCGGCACGATGACAGTCCACATGCCGCCCACCTCCTATGCCATCGTCAAATTAAAGTAAATGAAAAGGGGTAGCCAATCAAGCTACCCCTTCTGTTATTCTCAGCGTTCCGTCCTGGCCGCTTCAAGGAGCTCGCTATAGTCTGGTGCGGCATGACACACCGGATTCATCACACTACCCACGATACGTCCCTGAATGATATCGCTGTTCCAATGGTAACGGCTGATGACTCTCGACTGCGCGAATTCATTGGCAGCACGCATTATCAGGTCAGCCTTCTCAGGATAGATCTCTATCATGGTCATCGCTGCCGACCAGATACCGGCTGAATGGCCGCTGGGATATGAGTTAGCATAGAGCTTGTCTTTCATCATATCCTCATAATCCTCTGGCGACTGCACCTCCTCGTCAGTCCAGATGCCGTTCTCATCCAGATAGGGAACTTCGATGTCGCCCACGTCATACGAAGCCTTGTGGCCGTCATTATCATCGATGACGAAACTGGTCAGCACGTTCAGCCTGTCGTCGGTAAACGACTTGCGAAGTCCCTGCTGCATCTCGCTACAACCAGGTCTTAACCTGCCATATTCATAATGTCCCAGAGAGGGAGAGTCGTGCTGAAGGGGACCTCTGCCCGAGTTACCCGACTTCTGTACAAGGAGCACCAGACGGGCAATCTTTCCTTCTGGACTAATCACCTTTCCGATTGTCGACTGACCAAACACGGCGTTAAAGTTATACTGTCCGCCCACGTTCTTCTTGTCGGTACCGAAGATGTGCTGGATATCTCCGTCCTCGTCGGCAGTAGCCTGAACGGCTCTCTGATTGGGCAGGTTGAAGTTCTCCACTACGTAGTCATAGATGGTCATGTCCACCTTTGGACAGCCGTTCGAAGCCTTCTCGTCGGGTATTGGCGGGTTGATGCCGTGACGGTCAGCAAATGGCGGAGCAATCGGCCCGGGGGCGCTGGCCATAAACTTGCGGAGGTCTACGAAAAAAGCATCGTCGCTCACATGGTTGCGCGACTCACTCGCATACAGCTCAGCCAAGCCCAGACCATACTGGCTGCCGCCCACCTCTGTTCTCATCGTGTCGACCACGAGTTTGTTCTTCGGATGCATGGCAGCATAGACCGCACTTGCCACGAGGCGGGCCACATTTGGATCGGTCGAGAAGTGGTAGCCGTAGATGTTGCTGTTCATCGTGTAGCCGCCAGCCTCGTAGCCCGCTTTGTAGAGATCGTTGCGCTTGGTCGGACAGAGCTCCGACAGCTGCATAGCGCAAAGCCAGCCAATCATCGTCTTGAATACGCCTTCCTTGTCGTTGCGGTTGTCGGTATAATAATCATACACCATGGGGAAGTTATTCTCCTGATAGAGCAAAGGCAGTCCTTCCTTACTTCTGCCTGTCGCCTGTGTCATCGCCTCTTCCGACAGTCTGAACAGATGAGCATAAGTGCGGCTGTCCTTTGGCACGTTGACGATACTCCTGAATTTGCTGTTCAGCACTTGGTCGAGCAGCATGTCAGTATCCTCTACCCAATTCTTTTCGCCACTATCCTTCTTGCATGATGACAGCAAGACGAGCGGCAAAACAAGCAATAAGAGTTTCTTCATTTCTTTTCTCTCTTTTTTATAAATGATAATTACTTAATGGCGTAATGGAAGGCTCACCACGAAGCGGCTGCCTTTAGTGTATTGAGGGTCGAGTGTGAGTGAGCCATCCATCAGCATGACGACTCGGCGGCAAAGGAACAGGCCGAGTCCCAAACCCTCGGTAAACATATCAATCTTCGTGAACTTCTCAAAGATAAAGTCAGCCTTGTCTGAAGGAATGCCAGGGCCCGTATCTTCGATGGTGAAGTTCACAACTTCGTCGGTGGCATCGATGCGCATTGTCATGCTACCCTCGGTGGTGAAGTGAAGGGCATTGACAAGCAGCTCCGTGAGGGCGATGAGCAGATGATGACGGTTAGTCCGAATGGTCAGTTCATCGCTCACATGACTGTCGAGGTGCATTTCCGCCGTATGGGTCATCAGACTGCTGGCGTTTTCGAAAGCCATGCGTGCCAGGGCGTTGCAGCTTACGATGTCATCGGTACTGATAGTCTGACAGCTCTCGATAAGCGAAGCGGTAAGCAGTTTGCTCACCATATAGTCGAGGGCGTTAGTCTGCACATACATGGTCTCGGCAATCTGGCGTTTCTCGTCGTCATCCAACGTCTCGCTGCTTTCGCTCAACACTTGTGAGAATCCGTGCACGATGTTGAGCGGCGTGCGTATCTGGTGCGACATATCTTGCATGAACTGCGTCTTCTGTTCACTCGCCTGACGCGCCAGCTGGGTGGCCTGTTCGAGCTCGGTAGTGCGTTGCTCCGTTTCCTGCTTGGTCTGCTCTGCTTCGTGGATGTGCTGGCTGATGCTGCGGCGCATCTGGCAGAAGCTGTTCTGCAACTGGCCTATCAGGTCGGTACGCTCGCTGGGAGGCAGGCGCTTCTCATAGTCGCCGTGACCTATCTGTCGCAGTTCGGCAGCGAGTAGTCCCAACGGCTGTACGAAGTGCTTCACGATGCGGTGGCATCCCCAGCCCAGCAGCAGCAGTCCGATAAAGAGCAAGGGCAGCAGGATGTAGTTCAGCCGGTTATATCCGCGAAGCAGCTCGTTGGAGGGACAGACAAGCGCCACACTCCATTCTGTGCCTTCGAGCGGGCGGTAGAGCACGATGTGCGACTTGCCGTCGAGTTCGACGTCCATGTGTCCTGTCCGTCCGTTGGTCATCTCATATCCCAGGGCCACGATGTCAGTATGCTCTCTGGGGTCGGTACCTGTGAAGATGGTCTGCTTGAGCAGCTTCGTGGTGTCGGGGTGCACGAAGTAGTGCCCGTCGGCTCCCAGCATCATGAAGTAAGAGTGCTCGTAGGGATGCTCGGCGGTAATGGTCTCCGTGAGCCTCTTCAGCGACAGGTCGGTGGCGATGACGCCCGTGAACTTCTCCTGCCGGTTGTAGAGCGGTATGCAGTAGGAGGCTATCAAGTCGGGGCTTGAGAGCGTGCCTGCATTATAGTCGTCGAAGGGGTCTACCCAACACGCTGTCCGCTTCTGGCGCGGCGTCTTATACCACACCTTATCATAATAGTCGTATTTGGCTTCACGGACGGTGACCACAGAATCCTTTTCGTTCGGCGATTTGGTGGCGAAACGGACGGAATAGGCTGAGAAACCGTATTCGTCGCCGGGAAAGATCTCGGGCTCCATCGTGATAGAGCAGCCGCTGGTGTTGGGATGGTTGGCCACGATGCGGTGTGTGTACTTCAGCAGCGAGTCCTTATCGTGCTGATGAAGGTTCACGAGCCAGATGATGTTGCGCGTGGCCGTCTCTATCTCCACCATAAATCCCTTCACGCGCAAGGCCGTATTGTCGAGCACGTGTGAAGCCTCGTCGATGGCCTCTTCACGGATGATGTTACGCGACTGCCAGTAGAGGAATCCGAGCGACAGGGAGAACACCAGAACCACGACGAACAGGATGTTGAGACAGAGCCTGGTCGAGAGCGACTGCCGAATATGTTTTCTCATCTCTATCATAGGCTTTCCTCTCCTTTCTTGTCTGCGATGTCGAGCAGATTGCCCAACAGTTCGGTGGTTATCTCCGTGTGTTTCTGAATCTTGTCGGCCATGTGGCGGCACTCATCGGCATCCATTGCGTCAGCATGCTGTCGGAAGTCGGCCACGGTGGCGTGGATCGCCTTGACTGATTTCTCCATACGGTCACTCATATTCAGGATGACGGCATCCTTCATGCGATCGGCCTCGCAGGCATGTTCGTAGGCCAGTTTAAGGTCTTCGTTACGCTGGCTTAGCACATCGGTCAGGTGAGTGATGTCAGCGATATGATGGGTGATGCTCTGCTGCATCTGGCGGAATTCATTCTGCACATACCCCACCTCGTCGGGACGGTGGCTCACCTTCACCGGCTCGTCCATCTGGCCATTCGCCATACGTTGGGCAGCGTCCACCAGATGCTGCAGCGGCCTCAGCTGGTAATGGCTGATGAAGAGGCAGAACAGCGCGAGCAGCAGCAGACCGATAAGACTGATAACGAGGGTCAGTCGCTGTAGTGAGTAGTAGGAACTGAAGATATCGCTCTCCGGACATACGATCGACACGCTCCATCCTGCATTCTCGAAGGGATGGTAGAAGATGAAGCCATGCTTGTCGCCCAGCGTGATCTCATTATGCCCGATGAGTCCCGTCTTCATGGATATGGCAGCCAGATGGCCTTCGCTGGTCGGATCGTTGAAGGCCTTCTGGAAGAATGCCTCATGCGCTTCGAGCGTACTGTCAGGGTGAACAATCAGGTGCCCGTCGGTACCCATCACCGAGGCATGCGAATGGGGGAAAGGCCGCAACGAGAGCACCAGGTCGGCAAACCACTTCATCGAGATGTGAGCCGAAAGCACGCCCACCAGTTCACCCGCTTTGTCGTGGAGCGGCATACCATAGGCTGTGATGATAGAGGTCTCGCCATGCTCCTCGTCGATATAGGGGTCAATCCAGATAGGCCTCTCCAAGTGCAAGGGTGTGAAGTACCATTTCTCACGCGTATAATGATGGCGCCCACTATTCAACGCTACTTCAATCTTAGTCGAATCATTGTGGTTGCGGTAGGCGTACACCTCGTGGTAGATGCCATATTGGGGATAGACACCCGGCTCGAAGGCGATGATACAACTTTCCACGTGAGGGTTCTCTTTCAAGAACTGTCGGCTCAGGCTGTCCAGTATTTGCGGACGGTCCATGCGCTTCTCGACAGTCCAATGAAAGCTGCGTGTGGCCGTCTCCACCTCGTTCAGCGTGTTGTCGATGCGCAGCTCCGTCGTACGCAGCGTCTGGCGCGCTTTCTCCATCGCCTCCAGATATATAGACTGGCGCGCATGATGGAACATGATAAAGAGGGCGGTAATGAAGAGTACAGACACGAATCCAACTACCCACAGAACGATTTGTGTGGTCAACGAATGGCGTGTTTGTTTTTCCGTAAGTCTCTTCATCGGGTGCAAATATACGATAATTTTTCGAGATTATCATCACGAAAGCCTCTTTTTTTATTCTTTGCGCACAAAAGACACTTTTCCCTTTTGAGTTTTATCATTGATTGACTCGCAACACAGGAGCTATCTGATTACATGGTTGTGGAAGATGGACAATCAGTCCTTCAACTGTTTGTTTCGCTTTCAGTTTACCATAACCTAACAGATAGACGCTTGTGATAGACTTACGGAAGTTGGGGTTGCCTTTTGCAAGCGACTTGATGACGAGTGTGTTTTCCTCAGGCCATCCCATCGCTGTCACATAAAGATGTTTCTTGGTCTGGTTGAAACGGATGTCGCGACTGTCCATGTTTGAAAACTGACCATCGTTGAAGCCGAAGCCATTGAAATCACCATTGCCTTCAGCCACAGGCCCTTCTCCGAACTTCTTCCAGGGGCGAGTTCCGAAAATGCTCTCCCCATTCACCGTCATCCATCCTTCCAGATCGTCGAGCACCTTTGACTCCTTTTCATCGTAGGTGCCATCTGCTCTTAATGGGATGCTTAGCAACAGATTCCCGTTTTTCGAGACGATGTCCACCAATTGCTTCACCACCATTGCTGCAGTCTTATACTGATTGTTTTCATAGATACTGGTAGTATAGTGCCAACCTCCGATACAGTTACAAGTCTGCCAAGGTTCTTCTATCATACCATTCGGCGCACCCCGCTCCACATCCCACGTGATGGCTTTGCGCTGACTGCCTTTCAGATCCTTTCCAAAGACTACTGCCCGAGGGTTTTTGTTGTAGAAGTGCGCGGTGATTTTCAGGCCACAATCGCTGATTGGGTAGAAGGGCACCTGCTTTGCATCGTAATAAATAAGGTCGGGTTGATAACGGTTGATGGCATCAAGGGCACGATTGTAGAAGTTGGTAACGAAATCCTGTGAGGGAATCGACACGCCCTTCTCCCAAGCCCAGTACTTGTGGATGATGCTGTTTGACCATCCGCGCTCACTCATCTCATGGTTCTGCTGGTAGAGCATCTGCGGGTCGTAACCTTCCCACCATTTCCCCTTTCCGTCTTCCTTTGTCAGTTTACCATCGTAATAAACACCAGCCTTCTCTCCGTTCACGTCATAGCGCTGAGCCGGCTCATACCACGTCCAGGCATGATCGGCATGAAATGAGATACCGAGAGGCAATCCTGCCTTCTTCGCTGCTTTTGCCCAACCATCGAGGATGTCTTTTTGGGGACCGATATTCATCGAATTCCAAGGCTGGTATTTCGAATCCCACAGGTCATAGTTGTCATGATGGTTACCCAGTACGAAGAAATACTTGGCACCGCATCGTTTGTAGCGCTCCACGAGTTTGTCTGGATCCCACTTCTCTGCCTTAAACAATGGCAAGATATCCTTGAAGCCAAACTCTGAGGGATGGCCATAGTGTTCCACATGATATTTATATTCACGGCTCCCCTCGATATACATCGAACGTGCCATCCAGTCGCCTGAACCCTCCACACATTGTGGCCCCCAATGGGCCCAAATGCCGAATTTCGCATCGCGGAACCATTCGGGTGTCTGATGCTTCTCCAGAGATTCCCACGTAGGTTGATACTTACCCGTCAGCATCTTCTCTTGCTGTTCGGATACTGATACTTGATAATCTTGAGCTTGCGCGCCCATTACGCCGCAAGCGATAGCTATTGCCAAACAAATTTTCTTCATGTGTGCAAGAATATACTTTATTTTTTTGAACTCCGTGGATACATTTATCAATGACATGGCAAAGATAAGCAAAAATCCGAAAAGATCACCCCTTTTGGCAGAATTTTTTTCATTTTGGACATGCCGCACAATAATTTTGACTCTGGGGCCAGACCGACGAATGAACATTAAGCTGCTCGCTGGGGTCAGGCCCCAAAGTAAAGTCGCAGGCGACTGTACTTTGGCGCCAGACCCGAGGGGCTGCGCTTTGGAGCCAGACCCGGGGGCTGCGCTTTGAGGGGGCTGGCTTCGCATGGGGCGGGGCTTGCCCCCCTACTCTATTTTTGTGGGGAAAAGAAAAAAAACAAGAGTTTGTTTGGCAGATTGGAAAATTTAGATTATCTTTGCAACTGAAATACAATAATGATAATAATAACATCTACTAAACTTATCATATTAAACTCATGAAAAAAATTTTCCTATGGATGCCGGCTGCCATCCTCTTCAGCAGCCTGATGATGGCTTCGTGTGTTGGATTTGCCGACTCTGCAATCGGCGTGGAAGACAATCCGACAGAACCTACTAAAAAGCCAGAGACAGCCTCGGCCAAAGACCCGGGCAAGTGGTGGATCGACGAGAGCTATATGGACAAGTCGGTGAAGCTCAGCGACGACTTCTTCATGTACTGCATCGGCACGTGGTGGAAGAACACCACCCTCGACAAGGAACACAGCATCCTTTATCGTTTTTACGATGTGAAGCCCTCGT
>JAEEGH010009821.1_pt1 | contig 22156 bp, 22 predicted proteins | sample 9134181 | NCBI WGS metagenome assembly JAEEGH01 (sample SAMN16246544, study PRJNA631951) | gut metagenome | biome: gut microbiome; feature: rumen; material: DP-attached | host: Bos | place: Iran: Karaj | collected 2018-10
CATTTTCGGACCTACATCATACAACGAAATTGAAATGTATGGCAGAGGAATAAAGATAGTATCAATGGAATGTAATTGTTGTTACAAGCCGGATTGCAACAAAAAAGTTAAATGCATGGATAAAGTTTCTGTAGAAAATGTTTTGGATGCTATACAAACTTACATATATTAGAAGATTGGAATATAAAACAAAAGCCAAAAACTATAAGCTACAAACAAGGTTTTAATATGAAATATATAATTACGGGAAGTTCCGGACAATTAGCAAAAGCATTCATTAAAAAATTTACCGAATCAAATATTGATTTTATTGCGCCGAGCGAACAAGAACTCGATATAACAAATAAAGGAAAAATATCCAATATCTTTTCTCAATATAATCCCGATGTTGTTATAAACTGTGCCGCATATAACAATGTGGAAGCCGCTCAACAGGACAACACAAAAGCTTTTTTAATAAACAAGACTGCCGTAACTAATTTGATTGATGAAACGAAAAAATATAATGCAAAATTTGTTCATTTCGGAACAGATTATATTTTCGACGGAACAAAAAATGATTTATATGTTGAAACGGATAAACCAAACCCTTTAAACGAATACGGAAAAAGTAAACTCGCGGGTGAACAGGAAGCACTCAAATATTGTAATAGTTTAGTTTGCAGATTAAGTTGGGTTATAGGCGAAGGACAACAAAATTTCTTGTTTAAATTATCCGGATGGTTAAAAAATAATAAAACAGTTAAAGTTTCAAGTGATGAAGTTTCTGTGCCGTGTTTTAGTTTTGATATAGCAGATACAACAATGAAAGCATTAGACAACAATTTGTCCGGTTTATTTCATCTTACTAATTCCGGAAAATGTTCAAGATATGAATTAGCTAAAGAATTTGTAAAACTCAATAATTTCGACAATGAAATAGTGCCTGTTCCTATGGCAAGTTTCAATTCCAAAGTTCAAAGGCCGTTATTTACGGCAATGTCGAATGAAAAAATATCAAAAGAATTAAATATAACAATTCCCGAATGGAACATTTCTTTAAAAAAATTGTTACAAAGCAATTTTTTCACTTTATAGTTGTCAGTTTGTCGTTTGTCGTTCTAAACTTTAAGCTTTAAGCAAAAAATCCGCAGGATTTTTTAATAAGCCATAGGCCGCCGTTTCGCCGTTCTCGTCTGTCATCCCGCACCTGATGCGGGATCCCGCTGTTGCCGTTGCAGTCGTTGCAGTTTCCATCCCTCTATACATCCATACCTCTATCCCTCAGTCGTTTCGCCGTTCCGTCGTTGCCAATCTTCCAATCTTCTAATCTTCCAATCTTCTAATCTTCCAATCTTCCAAAATCGCCTTGCGATTTTTCTAAGCTAGTATTCTTAATTTTATTACTTTGAAAAGATATTTTATTAAAGTGAACGGTTTTAGTTTTGATTCTCCGGAAGCTCTTTCCAAAAATGCTATAGGATATTCCTTAATATTTGCTTTTGTTTTCTTTGTATAATAGAGCATTTCCGTTACAATAAACGGATCGGAAGCTTTTAGTTTATCTATATATTGTTCTACAATTTCTTTCTTAAACATTCTGTAACCGGATGTAGCATCCGCAACTTTTACTCCTATACAAAACTGTAAATATCTTCTTGAAAGATGACTTACTATTTGTCTTAAGAAACCTCTTTGTGTATCGGAACCGCCTTTAACATATCTTGAACCGATAACGACATCACAACTGTTTATAAGTTCTCTGAAATCTTTAATATATTTAGGATTGTGTGAACCGTCACCGTCCAATTCAACAATATATTTATATCCTTTTTGTATACCCCATTTAAAAGCGTCTATACCGGCATAACCTCTGCCTCTTTTTTCTTTTCTTAACAATAAATGAACTTTAGGATTTTCTTTCTCCATTTCTTCTACAATTTTGTATGTTCCGTCGGGAGATATATCATCGGCAACAAGAACTTCTATGTCTTCAACACCGCAATTCAATATATCGTTTACAACTGTTTTTATATTTGTTGCTTCATTATAAGTACAAACAACTGCCAAAGTATCCATTTTTTTTCTCCCTAAAAATCTTCTAATCTTTCAATCTTCTGCCTTTCCTGCCGTTGCCGTTCTAAACTATAAACTATAAGTTTTAAGCGAAAAATCCACAGGATTTTTCTATAAGCAAAAAATTCGTAGAATTTTTTAATAAGCCTTAAGCAAAAAAATCTGCAAGATTTTTTTTATAAGCCAAAATGCTTCGCATTTTGCTAAGCCTTAAGCAAAAATCGCTCTGCGATTTTTCTAAGCTGTCGTTTTAATCTTCTAATCCTCCAATCCTCCAATCCTCTGTCGTTCCTGTCGTTGCCGTTTCCAATCTTCCAATCTTCTAATCTTCTAATCCTCCGCCGTTCCGCCGTCGCTGTTCTAAACCATAAGCAAAAAATCCGTAGGATTTTTTAATAAGCTTTAAGCCGCCGTTTGTCGTTGTCGTTGCTAATCTTCCAATCTTCCAATCTTCTAATCTTCTAATACGCTCCCTTATGAAACAGCACCACTATAACAGTTTTAATTAAAATTTTTATATCAAGATTTAAAGACCAATTATCAACATAAAAAATTTCAAGTTCCAATCTTTTTTCGTCATTAAGCAAACTTCTTCCGGATACTTGCCACAATCCCGTTATTCCGGGCAAAACTTTAAACATTTTCTTATAACTGTAGTTATGATATATCTTTTTTATTCGTTCTACTTCCCATCTTACTATAGGTCTTGGTCCAACGATAGACATTTCTCCTTTCAACACATTAAAAAGTTGAGGTAATTCGTCCAAACTGTATTTTCTTAAAAATTTTCCTATTCTTGTTATTCTGTCATCTTCTTCAAGTTTTAAAAAAGCCTCATTTTGTTGTAAACTGTTTTCCGTTAAATCATTTAACTGCTTATCTGCATTATTAATCATACTTCTGAATTTATAGAGATAAAATTCTTTTTCATTAAATCCTACTCTCAGGTGTTTATAAAATATCGGCCCTTTACTTTCTATTTTTATACAAATTGCAATAATTAAAAATATCGGCGACAATATAATTAACAAAATAATGGCCAATATAATATCCAAAATTCTTTTTAAAAAATAATCAAACTCTCTTACGGGATTGGATATTAATAATATAATCGGAATTCCCAATGTGTCATCTAATATTATCCTGTCTTTTGTCATTTGAATTTCTGTCGGTAAAATTTTTACGTCGATATTGTTTGTTTGTGCCCAATCACATAAGGATAAAAAATCCTCATCTTTTATTGAATAATTTGTAATAATTATTTCTTTTATATTTTTTTTAACAGAAGAATTTTTTAAGCTTTCTATATTTTTCGTTTCCAATGTATACGGATAGTAAAAAACTTTGTTTATATAATAGTTGTTAAAAATTTTTTTGTATTTCCTTACATTTTTGCCTATAATAAGCAGGTTATTCCTTATATCTAACTTATATATCATATATGCAATTATTCGTTTACAAAAGTAGCGGAATATAAGTGTAAAAAATATTAAATTTGTTGTCATAAAAACAATCATTAACCTGGAAGTATCGCTTTTTATAATAAAAATTAACGCAAGAATAAAAACAATAAAATATACGGTTGCTTTTGTTATTTTTACAAATAAATCAAACGTGGATATGTAAAACAATTTATATCCGACAAAAAAATTTATAAATAATATCCATACGGGAATTAAGCAAAGGGATAACAGAAAATATTCGATTAAAGAATATGTCGTTGCGGAATGCAGAACATAAAATCTAAAACAAAATGCCGCTAAAAAAGATAGCAGAAAACTGATACAATCCGTTAGAAGCAATGTAATAATGAAAGGCAAATTTTTATTCTTTAAAAGCATTTTTTATTCTTTAAGTATAATTGCATATTATGGTATAATGTATTCTATCATATTTTGAAATGCTTTGTCTTAATATGATAAATAAAATATATGTTTTTTTTTCGGAGACTAAATGTTAGATATTAACTTTTTTGTTAGATATCTTAATATTTCAGAAAAGCAGGAATATCTTTTAAAATTATATACTTCAAAAGAAAATGTAACAAAAGATGAAATTTATCATTTGTTGTATGATTTTGATTATGATATAGAAAAAGAAACACTGAACTTTAATTTTTTACTGGCACAGTTATTTCAAAATAATCCTCATATAGAAATTCCTAAAGATATCGAACCGAGACTAAAAGGTGTCATTAGATGGGCTCAGTATCGAAATATCTCGTTGTTGTCATATTTAAAACAATTGATAGTCGAACTGAATAAAAAAAACATTCCGGCTTTGCTTATAAAGGGTGCCGCTATGAGAATTCTCGAACCGAATAAATCGAGAATAATGTCAGATGTGGATTTTGCCGTAGGTATATATGATTTAAATGAAACGATTAAGATAAGCCGAAAATTAGGCTTTAAAATAGACAAAGCCTATAAACATGCTACGGAAGTAAGAAAATCGAATATACTAAAAATTGATATTCATAACAAGATTGTTAAAAGTGATACCGATACAAAAAAAACAGACAAGAAAATTTTTGAAAGAGCAAAACAATTTGATTTTTATGATTCAAAGGTTCTTATACCGAATACGGAAGACATGATTTTTTTATTGCTTACAAACGGTTATGAAAATATTCTGTATTCGCAACCTTTTTATAAAAATATAGCTTGGTTGTTGGATGTAGTGTACATATTTAAAAATAATAAAAACATAGATTGGAACCTTGTTGTTACGAATGCCAAAGAAACAAATACTCTTGCACAAGTAAAAATAATGTTCGAACTGTTGAATCATTTTATGCCGAACATTGTTCCGGATAATATAATTTCTTCAATACACATATCCGAAGCTGAAAATAAAGCTTTTAATGCTTATACAAAAAAGCATTTGTTCTTCAATAAAGCACAACAATTGAAAGAACAGGTAAGAGATATGGTAAAAGGTAAGGAAAAATTTGATTTTTTTCTTACATTGAAATTAACGAGCAGGTTTTTATATTTAAAAATAATACAAAAAACACCTGTAATAAACTCTTTGTTTTTTGATAAAGTCGCAAACAGGATATTCAAAATATGAAATATATTAATTATGTGTTAAATACAGATAAAGTTTCTATCGAAAAATACTACAAATTTTTGGATAATCACTTTCAGGAAAAAGCAAAACAAGTTTCAATTGTTACCAAATATTTGGATTTGGGTGTAAAAGTCATAAGATTGCAAATTGTATGTGAAAATTTTATTCCGAAACTAAAGCAATATTTTTCTTGTTCATTAAGAGATAATGTTAATAGCTATGATGAAACACTGTATATATGGAAAGATGATGTTTCATCTTTTATCAACAAACAATATGAATCAAAACATGTAATGATAGCTTATCAAAATCAGCGACTTATAAAAATAGACCCCGAAAATAAAATAATAAATGCTGAAAATCCGAAAGAAAAAAAATATTATTTTATAGCCGAAGATTTTTCTTATGAGTCTCTTTCTCAACAAGGTCATTTATTTGTTAGACTTATAAGTCAAATAGTAAGAACGGAAAATTCGGCTCTTGTTCATTCCGCTGCAGTCGGAATAGACAACAACGGTGTTTTGATTTGTGCTATAGGCGGAAGCGGAAAAACAACATTGGCGGTTTCGTGTTTGTTGGAAGGATTTCAATATGTTGCGGACGATTATTTGGTATTAAGCAGAAATAATGATGATTTATATGCATCTCCCATATATTCAATGATAGCTTTAACACCTCATATTTTTAAGCAGATGCCTGATTTAAAGACCGAATTTATGTGTGATAATTATAATAATACGAAATATTTACTTAATACATCTTATTATGACGATAAATTGGCAAGAAAGCTGCCTGTAAAAGCAATCGTTTTCCCGAATATAAAATATATAAAAGAACCGACAATAGAAAAAACGGACAGAAACAGAGCTGTTACTCAAATGGTTTATTCTACGGCAAGCCAAATGGGCAATGATGATGATAAAACTTATATGAAATTGTTGATATCTTTAATTAAAGATTTGAATTTTTATCAAATAAATTTATCACCGAATTTAAGTAAAAATGTTCAAATATTAAAACAATTTATTAAGGGGTTATAAAATGTATAAATTGAATGAAGCAAAAATGTTTGCGGACGTGACAAATAATATTGCCATAATAATTAATTCCGAAACGGGAATTTATTATGCAATGAACAATTGCGGAAGTATTGTTTTTCAGGCTATCACGGAAGGTTGTTCTGTACAATCAATTGTTGAAAATTTAAAGAAAATAGAAAATTGCCCTGCGGATATTGAACAGAAATTGCAGTCGTTTATAGATACTCTTTTACAAAAAGAAATAATTGCAGAAGGAGAACAGTCATCCAAAAATCCTGTTTTCGATGAAACTGTTATCAAACAAGATAATTTTGAGTTGAAAGTCTTGGAATATGCCGACGCCCAGGAAATGTTGCTTGCCGATCCTATACACGATGTTGACGAAAGTGAAGGTTGGCAACCGGTTTTCAAAGAAGATAATAAAAATGACAAATAAACCATTGATTTCGGTAATGATGCCGACATATAACAACGGCAAATATATAAAACAGGCAATAGAAAGTATTTATGCTCAGAATTACGACAATATGGAAATTATTGTTGTAGACGATGGTTCTACGGACAATACAAAAGAAATAATAAAACAATATAAAGATACAAAATATTTTTATATAGAACATAAAGGAATACCTTTTGCAAGAAATGTGGCTCTTAAAAATTCAAAAGGAGAATATATTGCTTTTTGCGATTCCGATGATTATTGGTTACCGAATAAAATAAACAAACAGATGCAATATTTCGAAGAACATCCGGACTGTGAAATAGTTTTTACAAAATATGAAAATTTTTTTGAGAACGAAAATCTTAAGACAAATGAAAGAGCTGCTTATGAAAAAAAAGTCGAAGATGTTTTTAAACAATATTTGCCGAGCAGCATTGTGAAAAAATCTTTATTTGATAAATACGGATGTTTTGATGAAAATTTTGATGTATCCGAAGATACCGAATTTTTGTATAGAATTTTTAAAAAAGGTATTAAAGTTAATAATATTATTCCCGAAGTTCTTTATATAAGAAGAATACACGGAAAAAATGTGTCATTAAAATACAGTACGGATACTCTTAAAAAACATATTGCAACTATATTAAGGAAAGGGTTTTTAAACAAATGATATCTGTAATAATAGCGGCGAAAAATGCTTCGAAATATATTAGAGAAGCTGTAGAAAGTGTTCAAAATCAAAGTATGAAAGATATTGAAATAATAGTTGTTTGTGATTCTTGTACCGACAACACAAAGCAAATAGCACAAGGCTTGGGTTGTAAAACAATCGAAGTAAATTTTTCTCACATAGCTAAAACAAGAAATGCCGGACTTAAAGAAGCCAAAGGCGAATATATTTTATGTGTGGATTCCGACGATGTTATGGAAAAAGACGGTATATTAAATTTATATAACGAATTTTTAAAAGATAATGCTTTAGAAGCGGTTTTCGGCATGTCTCATGAATTTGTATCTCCGGAACTGTCGGATGCAGATAAATCTAAACTAAAAGCAAGACCGGACAACTATTTTGGTGCACTTGCAGGTTGCGCCATAATAAAAAAAGAAGTGTTTGATAAAGTCGGAACTTTTGACGAAGCATTAAAAGCAGGCGATATTGTGGAATTCCAAATAAGATTGCAACAAAAGAACATTAAAATAAAAAAAATACCGGTTGTAACTTCAAGAAGAAGATTGCATAACAACAATTTCGGCAGAAGTAATAAACAACAGGAATATAAAGATTATATTACTATATTAAGAAATAGATTAAATAAAAAATAAAATATATTTTTGTAATACTCTATTAAAATGACATGAAACAAAAAGAATTATTCTGTTGAGAATTAACTACGTAAATATTTTTGTTTTACAAGAAATTTTCTTAGATATTTTAAACAATTCGGATTTATTAAAAAAATAACAATCAATATTTTCTTTTTTAACATAATTTTTGAAAAACAAAAAGATTTAAAATTTTTTGTTATAAGATTTTTAATTTCTTTTATTTTTACAAAGTATTCTTCTTCTATCTTATAAAAATAAAAAAGCCTTATTAAATCGATTCCTGAATCGAAAAATCTTATTAAAGATAAATAGGTGCTTTTCGGTAAATTTTCTTTTTTACATAACAAATAAACCTCTTTAGCCATTTCAAAAGAGTCTGTCTGTACTTTCAAATTGAATTGATTAGTTGTACTTTCCCAGTTAGAGAGATTATAAAAATACAAGTTTTTATCAATGTATACCGTCTTTGCGGAAAGAATCAATAATCTTGTCACGGCTTCATAATCTTCATAAAAAAAACCTTCTTTTAATTTAAAAGAGTTAAACATCTTTTTCTTAAAAATCTTGTTACATAAAAAAGTACCGAAAGATAATTCGAATACTCCCAAACTCACACTTAAATCTTTTTCAACGATACCATTCGGAATTTTAGGTTTTAGATAATTTAATTTTTTTTCAACGAGAACAACATTACAACAAGCAATGTCGGCATCATATTCTTTCTGATTCAATAATAATGACTCAAACATCGTTACATCTATGTAATCATCGCTATCGACAAAACCTATATATTCTCCGGTTACTATTTCCAAACCTTTGTTTCTTGCATAACTAGGTCCACCGTTTTTTAAATGTAATATTTTTATTCTATCGTCTTTTAATGCATAGTCATCACAAATTTTGCCACTATTATCGGTAGAACCGTCGTCAACCAGTATTATTTCGAGATTTTTATATGTTTGATATATTACACTATCTAAACATCTTTTCAAATATTGTTCGTTGTTATATATTGGTATTATCACTGAAATTTTATCATTCATGAATTTATATTTTTCCGTTCCAGTCCGTTTCTTTTGGATTATTTGAACATGACCAATTTATATAATTTGCTACATTGGTGCAGTATCTGCAAGTTTCTTCACTGTTTTTTAAATAATTTAGGATTTGTCTTGCCGAGTTTGAAAAAATATTTATTCCTTTAGGTTCGGCAATATTTTTGTTGAAGTGTTTGTTGAATTTATCAATGTATGCACATATAGGACAAAGATAAATGTTATCATCCCTTAATATTGTGCAGATAGTGTGTCTGCAATTTTTGAAAGTTATATCCTTATCTGAATTGCCATTGGGATTTAAGTTTGCGGAAAAGCTTATAATTTTAGGAGATATATAGTATTTTACTTTGGAAGAAGAAAGAAGTTCTTTTATTTTTACTAATTTGTTTTCCAGTACGGTGTAGTTTGATATATATATCAAAATTTTATTTTTACGACATGCTTCAAAAAATTCTTTTGACATTTTTTCTAACAGCAATCCGTTTGTAACCAAATCTATTTTAGAAAAAGGAAAATTCAGTCGTGCAGTTGATAATATTTCTATTATATCAGGATGTAATAATGGTTCTCCTCCCAATATCCTAACTTCCATAATAATTCCGAAGAGTTTTCTTAGTCTGGCGAAACGAAATTCAAGGATTCTTGCATCTATAGTATTGGGCTCTGATATATTTGAGAAATGTGTACATGCATTGCATTTTAAGTTGCAGTGATCCGTTATATGAAATTCAAGATAACGTAGATAAATTCTTGATGTTATTGTTTTGAAGATGGTTTTTATTTTTATTGCAATGAATTTTATTTTCTTCATAATGTTCTAATATTATAAAAAATATGACTATTGTTTCACCATATATGAAATTTTGTATATTATATAAAATATTGGTAGAATGTTTACAACTTTAGGATATTAGGATAAAATATGAAATACGATTATTTGGTAGTCGGTAGCGGTTTATACGGTTCTGTTTTTGCAAGACAAGCAACCGATAAAGGTAAAAAAGTATTAGTAATAGAAAAAAGAAACCATATTGCAGGCAATATTTATACCGAAAAAATTGAAGGTATAGATGTTCATAAATATGGCCCGCACATTTTTCATACCAATAACAAGTCTGTTTGGAATTTTGTAAACAAGTTTATCGGCTTTAACAAATTTACATTTTCTCCGTTGGCAAAATATAAAAATGAAATTTATCATTTACCTTTCAATATGTTTACATTCAACAAAATTTGGGGAATTAATACACCGGAAGAAGCCGAAAAAATAATAAATGAGCAGAGAAAAGAAATAAAGTCGGAACCTAAAAATTTGGAAGAGCAGGCAATCAGTTTGGTCGGCAGAGATGTCTTCGAAAAGTTAATAAAAGGATATACCGAAAAACAGTGGGGGAGAAACTGTAAAGATCTTCCTCCGTTTATTATCAAAAGATTACCGGTAAGATTTACTTACGATAACAATTATTTTAATGCTTTGTATCAAGGTATACCTGTCGGCGGATATACAAAACTTGTAGAGAATATGTTGGAAGGCATAGAGATAAAATTAAACGAGGATTATTTAAAAAACAGACAATATTATAATTCAATTGCCGACAAAATAGTTTATACCGGTGCAATTGATGCTTATTTTGATTATAGGTTTGGAAATTTAGAGTACAGAACGGTATTTTTTGATGAAGAAGTACTTAATGTTTGTAACTTTCAAAATTGTGCAATGGTTAATTATACCGATAAAGAAACACCTTGGACAAGAATTATCGAGCACAAATGGTTTATGTTCGGTAAAGATGAAAACGGTAATGATTTTCCTAAAACGGTTATTTCAAAAGAATTTTCAAAAGAATGGACTAAAAACGATGAACCGTATTATCCGATTAATGACGAAAAAAATAATTCTTTATATTTAAAATATAAAGAATTGGCCGATAAAGAAAAGAAAGTCTTCTTCGGCGGCAGACTGGGCGAATATAAATACTATGATATGGATCAGGTTATAGAATCGGCTTTGAACTTCAGCAAAAAAGAACTCTAATTAAATATTACTATTTGTTTATTTTTGTTAAATTAAACTTAAAATGTTTAAAAAGCTTTAATTTAAAGAAATTGTCCTCCCGATAAATATTTATTATAGGAGCAATTATAATTCGTATTTTATCCAAAGGATATTTAAATCCTTGTATGAAAAATTTTATCCTTGTCTTTAGGGTGTAATTTGTCTTAAACGGTGTCATTTTTTCATAATACAAATAATATTTTCTTAACGGTATATAACCGAAATAATTCCAGGGCTTTCTTGCAGTCGTATAATGTATAATCTTTATTCTTTTTAAATTTTCAATTATTTCTTGCTTTTTCGGATGATTTAATAATAAACCCGTTTTTAAAAAGTCAGCCGGTATATTGTAAGAAAAATCGAGAGATTTTATTTTGTTTTTGCAAACAACATTTAAAGCATCTTGATCAAAATAAATAAAATTCTTAATGTTTTCTTCTATGATATTAAAAAGTTTTGAAGAAAGGTGTTCCTTTCTCCATAGTTTTAAGTTCATTAATAATACACCGGAATTTATATAAAAATCAAAAGTTTTAAGCATATTGTCTTTGCTTGAATTATAGTAATGCGGCATATCCTCGACGGCAGCTATATAATATTGTTCAATGTCTTGCATAAATAAATCTTTTAAATCTCGTAAAACTATAACATCGGAATCGAGATAAATGATTTTGTCAGTGTCTTTTAGTAAATCCGGAAGTAAAAATCTAAAAAATGCTGTTTTGGAAATGTAAGATAACGATTCTCTAAAGTTAGGTATGCTGCTAAATTTTTCAGCATTGATTTTTATAAAAGATATTTCACAGTGCTTTATCTTCTTTAAACTTAGAATTTTATTTTTATCTTCATCCGAAAGGTCACTTTCCAAAATAAAAATATGTAAATCTGTTTCAATATCGGCATTTTTTAATATTGAAGCTATTGTACAAGCCAAAGGTTTTATATAATTTTTATCCGTTGATAAACATATGTTAATTCTCATAAGAGTATTATAGCAGATATTATTGCTATTTTGATATAATATTGGAATATGAAAACAATTAGACAATTTTTGAAAACAAAATTTCCTGTGTTGATTAAAATAAAATATTTTATTCGTTCAATAATATTAAGAAATAATCTTAAATATATTGAACTTCATGTTGTTGACAGTTGTAATTTAAATTGCAAAGCATGTACACATTTTGCAAATATTTCGAAAAAAAATAATTTTATAGATGCAAGGATACTGGAACATCGGCTTAGCAGACTATACAAACTATTTACGATAGAGAGAATAAGACTTTTAGGCGGAGAGCCTCTTCTTCATCCCGATATAATAAATATTTTAAAGACAGCAAGACGAATTTTATCCTATTCCGTTATTGAATTGGTTACAAATGGTATTTTGCTCAATAAAATGTCCAACGAATTTTTTGAGACATGCAGTAAGAATAATATCAAAATAATTATATCTACATATCCTGTTTTGAAAAATAAAGGAGAAATTGAAAGGATTCTTTCTTCTTTTAAAATAAATTATGAATTTTTCCCGATGATATTTACATTTGTAGCAAATTTAAATCTTGAAGGAAATTCCAATAAAGAAGAAACTTTTAAAAATTGCGGACATAATTACTGCCGAATATTAAAAAATGATAATATTTATATTTGTCCTATATGTGCATACATAGATAAATACGATGAATACTTTAATAAGAATATTCCTACAGGTAAGGGAATAAACATTTTTACAAGTTCGGCAAAACAAATTTTTAATTATTTGAAAGAACCGGAAGAAACTTGTAAATACTGTACAAATATTACCGAATACGTGGATTGGAGTTGTGGTACTCCGAAAGAAACAGATTGGAACGGTAAAATATAAACTTATGAATAATCCGAAAGTATCAATAATTATTCCTGTATACAATACAGAACAATATCTAAGGCAATGCCTTGACAGTGTTATTAACCAAACATTTAAAGATTTTGAAATAATTGTTGTTAATGATAATTCTACCGATGGTAGTTATAATATTATCAAAGAATATGCTAAGAAAGATGATAGATTTATAGTTATAAATTTGACACAAACAAAAGGACAAGGAAATGCAAGAAACGAAGGTTTAAAAATAGCAAAAGGAGAATATATAACATTTATAGATTCGGATGATTGGGTTAGGAACGATTTTGTGGAAGTTCTATATACCGAAATTAAAAGAGATGATTTAGATGTTATTTCCGCATCTCAATATTTTTATGATAATTTGCAAAAAAAAGTTGTTGATATAAAAACTATTCCGGCTAAAGTACTGAATAAAAGCGATATAGAAACCTTGCTGATTCCTGAAAAAGAATTTTTTATTATACCGGTATGGCAGAAAATTTATAAAAAACAGTTTTTAGATGATAATAAAATCAAATTTAAACTTTGTTGGCATGAGGATAATGTTTTTCATTTTGAAACACTTATCAAAACTACAAAAATAAAATTTATAGATGATAAAATTTACTTTTATAGGATTAACAGAGAAAATTCTTCGGTATATGGATTGAACAGAGATTTTACACTGTTTAATGCTTTTGACGAATTAAAAAAAATGTTAATAGAAAATGATAAATATGAAGAATATAAAAAAATTTACTATCAATATATATCTGCGCTGACAGCAAGAAAGTTGGTAAGTTTAAATTTACCATTCTCAAAATTAACAAGCTATTATAATAAATTTAAAAGTTTATATTATAACGAAGAGTTTGTTAACAATTTCAGTATAGCAAAATTAACTATAATGCTGAAAATAGTAATGATATTATTTTATTTATGTCTTAAATTCAATATGAATTATATTGTTATTGGAAAATTTTGCAGAATAATAAAGAGAATAATAAAGAAATAATAATGAATATAAAAATTGTAGTAGCAATGCATAAAAAATATAAGGTGCCTAAAGATGATATTTATTTGCCTTTACATGTGGGTGCCGAAGGTAAAGAAGACATTGGCTTTACCGGAGATAATACAGGTGAAAATATATCAATAAAAAATCCCTTTTGGTGTGAATTAACCGGATTATATTGGGCATGGAAAAATTTAGATTATGATTATCTTGGACTTGTTCATTACAGAAGACACTTCAAAGGAAAAACAAAAAGCAACGATAAACTTGCAACTGTAATAAAAAAGTCGGAAGCGGAAAATATATTAAAACAAACAGATGTTATTCTTCCGACAAAAAGACATTATTTCATAGAAACTTTATATTCTCATTATAAACATACTCACTATATAAAAGATTTGGAAACGACGAAACAGATAATAAAAGAAAAATATCCCGAATATTTAAATGCATTTAATGGTGTAATGAAAAGAAAATCCGCGCATATGTTTAATATGTTTATTATGAAAAAAGATCTTGTAAATCAATATTGTTCAGTTATCTTTGATATTTTATTTGAACTTGAAAAACAAATAAATATTTCAGACTATAATAGATATCAATCAAGAGTTTTCGGCTTTATTTCGGAACTTTTACTTGATGTTTGGATAGAACAAAACAAATTAAAATATATGGAAGTTCCTTTTATTAATATGGAAAAAACAAATTGGTTAAAAAAGGGATACAGCTTTTTAATGGCAAAATTCTTTAACAAGAAATACGACGGAAGTTTTTAAAAGTAATATTATGTGTTATAATAAAAAATAATAAAGATTTTAATTTGGATCATGAAATGGATAATGTAAAAGTATCAATCATAATTCCTGTATACAATGTAGAACAATATTTAAGACAATGTCTTGATAGCGTGGTAAACCAAACACTTAAAGACATTGAAATTATTTGTATTGATGATGGTTCCTCTGATTCTTCTTTGGAAATCCTGCATGAGTATTCGAGTAAAGATTCGAGAATTAAAATTATAACCCAACAACATGAAGGTGCGGGTGCCGCAAGAAACAAAGGGTTAGCTGTTGCGAACGGTAAATATTTGTCTTTTTTGGATTCCGATGATTTTTTTGAGACTGATATGCTTGAACAGATGTACAATTGTTCCGAAAAATATAATACGGATATAGTTATTTGTAAATCAAATACTTTTGATAACGGTAACATTAAAGAACAAAATAATATTAAAGATAAGTTACTCCCTAACAAAGAAGTTTTTTCCTCACTGGATATTCCTAAATATGCTTTTCAGTTTCATATGGGTTGGTGTTGGGACAAGTTATATAAAACTTCTTTCATAAGAGGATTAGGTATTTCTTTTCAAAACTTAAAAAAACATAATGATGCTTTTTTTTCTCATATATCAATGATAAATGCTAAAAGGATATATGTTTTAAATAAGAAACTTATATATTACAGAAATAATTTATCATCTTCTATTTCACAAATGAAAATAAATGAAGATGAGTATATTTTCCTGTGTAAAGATTTTTTAGAAGAAATAAAGAAGTTTTTGATAGAAAATAAAATTTTTGAAAAATTTAAACAAAGTTACGTTAATTATTGTATGTTTTCTGTTGTAAATCATTTTAAATTTTTATCTTTTAAAGTACAGAGCAATCTAAAAAAAATATTTGAAATAGGAAATCATGAGAAAAATTATTTTTATTTAAAAAGATATTACCGTATATATATTATTTCATCTTATAAAATATTGATATTATTATATAACTTAGTTTCTTTTCATAAGCGGTATTTTTAACATTTTAACGAACGGTTTTTAATAATGAATAGTCCGGAAATATCAATAATCATTCCAATATATAATGCAGAGAAATATTTAAGACAATGTCTTGATAGCGTGGTAAACCAAACTTTTAAGAATATTGAAATTATTTGCTTGAATGACGGTTCAATCGACAATAGCCTTCAAATAGTCGAAGAATATCAACAAAAAGATAAAAGAATTATTCTTGTTGACTTAAAACAAAATAAAGGCATATCCCATGCAAGAAACGAAGGTGTTAAATTTGCAAAAGGAAATTATATTGCTTTTGTTGATTCCGATGATTATATAGAGCCTGATTATATTGAGTATCTGTATGATATTTTAAGAACTTTTAATTGTAAAATGTCGGTGTGCCCTCATAATGTCATAAAAAAAGGTAACAAAAAGAAGGTTTTTGATATAAAAACGGATTATAAATTATCTTCTCAAGAATGCATAAAAAAACTTTTATATAATGACGGAATAGATACATCCGCATGGTCAAAACTTTACGATAAAACTTTGTTTGATAATATAAAATATCCTGAAGGGAAACTCTTTGAAGACATAGCAATTACATATAAGTTGTTTATAAAATCAAAAGAGGTAGCATGCGGCCATTTGGCAAAATATAATTATGTAGTAAGAGATAATTCTATCGTAACAAAGGAATTTGATAAATCAAAACTTGATTTAGTTGAAATGACCGACTATATGGCTGCAGACATTGTTAATCTTTTCCCAAATTTAAAAAAAGCGGCTTTAAGACGAAGAGTTTATGCAAGATTCAGCACATTAAATCAGATGGCGGAAGTTGATAAAGATAACAAAGATGAAGTACAGGAAATGATAAAATTTATAAAAAAATATAAATGGAATATTTTAACGGATATTAATGCTCCGATAAGAGATAAAATTGCAGTTTTGTTGATACAAATAAATTATAATTTATATAAATATGTTTGGAAAAAATTAAAATAAAATTAATAAATAATATTGGATACTTAATGGGGCTCAAATAATGAATGATTTGAATATTACTAATGTTTCGACTAAACAATCACGGAAGAATTTATTTCAAATTGTAGAGAGAACCGGTGTTTCTTATAATTATGCACTTGGTAAAGTTATATATGATATATATTATTTGGCAAAAGAATTTAAGTTTAATCCTGTATACATTACATGGATAACTTCAACTAAAAATAAATTTGAAAGTTTAAAAAAAAGATTAAAATATCAATATGATTGGTATAAAAGTTATAATAAAATAAAAAATAATTCCATTGTCTTGTTGCAACATCCGTTACATGTTGCAAACAATAAAATTTTAAAAAAATTAAAATATAAAAAAAATGTTAAATTTATCAGTGTTATTATAGATATAGAAGAACTTAGATGTTACTATTATAATAACGATTTTGTTTACTATAAACAAGAATTTGAAACAATGTTGGAAATATCAGATATTTTAATAGTTCATAATAATACAATGTTTAAGTATTTTGTCGATAAAGGAATATCGGAAAAGAAGCTTATAAATATTGAATCATTTGATTATTTACAAAAAAATGATAATGTTGTTGAATTTGAAAGATCGATATCTTTTGCAGGGAATTTGGATGTTATCAAATGCGGATTTATAGCTCAATTAAATAGACTAAAAAATATAAAAATAAATTTATATGGAGTTAATTTCAACAACAGAGTATTAAATTCTGAAAATATTAAATATCACGGTTCTTTTCAACCGGATGAAATTTCTAAAAAGTTAGACAGAGGTTTCGGATTGGTTTGGGACGGAGACAGTATAGATTCTTGTTCAGGATATTTCGGACAATACTTAAAATACAACAATCCGCATAAACTTTCTTTATATCTATCTTGCGGTATTCCCGTTGTTATTTGGAAATATGCTGCACAAGCTGAATTTGTTAAAAAATATAATGTCGGTATATGTGTTGAAAATTTGCAGGAAGCAGAAAATATTATAAGTAATATGAATGCAGATGATTATAATATCCTTACAGAGAATGTAAAGAAAATAAAACCTCTTTTATGCTCGGGACATTTTACAATTCAAGCAATAAAGAAAGCCTTGGATTTGATAAATAAGAATTAGTCTTTATCACTCAACATTATCATTGAGTTTGACTTGTCGCCCAACATATATTTCGGCAAATGACCGTCCCATTTCTCTATCCACTTCAAATTGATAACGGTTTGGTTGGAAGAATCTCTAAGTAATTTTTGTTTTTGTGCTTCCGCTTCCGCAAGTAAAATAACTCTTTTCTTTTCTTCTTCCGCCTGCATTCTTTGATATTGTATCTTTTTAACTTTTTGCTCTTCTATCTGTTTTTCTTCGACTACTCTGTTAAATTCCGCGGTAAATTGTATATCAACAATATTTACGTTTTCTATTATTATGTTATATTCTTCAATTTTCTTTCTTAAATTTTCTTCGATTGCCGCTCTTAAATTTTCTCTTTCCACGATAATATTTTCAACAGGTAATTTTGAAATTGCCGTTTTAGAAACTTCCTGTATTGCAGGATATATAACTTTTACAAAATAATCTTTACCGATTTTTATATGAATGTCGTTAACTTTTTCGTAAACAGGTCTGAAATTTACAACTATTCTTGCTCTGACGGTCTGCAAATCTTTTGATGCGGAATCTGCTTCTATTTCTTGTTTTTGTGTTTTTACATCATAGTTTACTACTTGATGAACAAAAGGTAATTTAGGGTATGTTCCTTGAGAAAAACTTTTGGTTTCACCTGTAAGAACATTTATTCTTACTCCTACAAAACCTACTTCAACTATAAAAAAGCTTGAAAGAGCTATAAAAGCTATTATTATGATTGCTGCTATGCCCAATATCATTCCTGTATCTTTTTTCATTCCTTACTCCTTAAACCATAAATTGTTAAATTATAATCTATAAACTTACTGTTTGTAGTTAGTAGTTTGTAGTTGTTTGTCGTTAAGCTATAAACTATAAACCACAAACTATAAGCTAAAAAATCCATAGGATTTTTTTAATAAGCTGTAAGCTTTAAGCTACAAATTGCTCCGCAATTTTTCCCACCAATCTTTATTGTTCAAATACCACTCTATTGTTTTTTCTATTGCTTGTTCAAACTTATATTTAGGTTCCCAACCGAGTTCTTCTTTTATCTTTGTTGCATCTATGGCATATCTTCTGTCATGTCCTAATCTGTCTGCAACATATTTTATTAAAGAACTGTCTTTACCTAAATATTTTAAAATTGTGTCGGTAATATACTTGTTTGTCTTTTCATTGTTACCGCCGACATTATAAATTTCACCGTTTTTGCCTTTATGTAATACGGTATCTATTGCGGAACAATGATCTTCTACGAAAAGCCAATCTCTTATATTTAATCCGTCACCATACAAAGGCACTTGTTTATTATCGAGTGCATTTGTAATAAATAACGGAATTAGTTTTTCCGGGAATTGATAAGGACCGTAGTTGTTTGAACATCTTGTAATATTAACATTAAGTCCGAAAGTGTGGTGATAAGCCATAACCAACAAATCCGCACTTGCTTTACTTGCCGAATACGGACTGTTCGGAGAGAGGGGAGTCTTTTCCGTAAAAAATCCCGTTTTACCGAGTGAACCGTAAACTTCATCGGTAGATATTTGGAAAAATTTTTCTATTTTATATTTTTTCGCAACTTCCAAAAGATTTTGTGTTCCCAAAACATTTGTTTTTACGAATATATCCGGATTGGTTATACTTCTGTCGACATGAGATTCCGCAGCAAAATTTATTATTACATCTATTTTGTTATCGGAAACGATTTTATCAACTAATTTATTGTCGGCTATATCGCCTTTTACAAACAAATAATTCGGATTATCTTTTACATCATCTAAACTTTTAATGTTGCCTGCATAGGTCAACAAATCAAGATTAACAATTTTATAATCCTGATGTTTGTTTAACATGTATCTTACAAAATTACTTCCTATAAAACCCGCACCGCCGGTCACCAAAATTCGCTTCCGCAAATTTTGAGAAGGTATGGAGGTATGGAGGTATGGAGGTATAGATGAAATATTTTCTTTATCTTTCATATTTTATTCCTTTAATTTGTTTGTTCCTTAAAGCATTTATTCTTTTATTTAGTACTTTTATATTGTTTAATGTTTTATCTATACTTATATTTCGAAAATAGCCAAGTTCCAAACAAATATACATTATGGTTTCAACTTCGGATAAAGAAGCTGATGATATATTTAAAAAATGCGCAAAATCTTTGACTGAAGATTTGCATTTACCTTCGGATATATTTAAAGTAACTGATACTATAGCTCTTTTTAGTTGTGATTTTAAATTGAACTCTTCACTTTTTGGTAACAAGTCGGCATAATAGTAAATTTCTTTTATTAGTTCTACTGATTCTTTCCAAATTTCTAATTTTCTATACATCTGTTCATTAAATTTTGCGAAGCAAAATTTTCCATCCCTCTATACTTCTATACATCCATCCCTCTGGAAATGAGCGAAGCTAATTTCCGTAAACTGCATATTTTTTGTATATGGAGCCGCCCATCATTTCCGCGGTTCTTTGTGTCATTACATTGTCTTCCAAAATCCAGGAAAGTTCACATTCTTGGTATCCGCCTTTAACGGAATTTATAAGAGCTTCCAACGACATATATGCTTCAATACCTTTATGTCTGTACTCTTTTTTTACACCCATAATCATAAGCCTTAAATCTTTAACTTTTCTCTTATAATATAAAAATTTAAAAATTCCGAACGGGAACAATTTTCCGTACATCTTTTTAAATACATAGTTGTAATCGGGAATGGCTATAAGCATTCCTATGGTTTTATCTCCGTCACAGGCAAGCATCACAATGTTTGGATCCGCCAAGTTCACAATATCGTCTGCTATAGATTCAAACTCTTCTCTTGTCCAAGGAACAAACCCCCAATTCTTTTCCCAGGCGGAATTATATACTTCGATAATATCTTCAAGTGTTTTTTTGAAATTATTTTTGTCGAAAGTTTTTATTGTTATGTTCGGATTTCTTTTTTGAACAATTCTTAATGCTTTATTAAGTCTCGGCATTCTGTCGTCCAGAGCTACGGGGATGTTATAGGCATAAAGTTCTTTTATTTTTTTTAGTCCGCATTTTTCTGCCAAATCCAAATAATATTTATGGGTGTATGGCATCAATATTTTAGGATCACTGTCAAAGCCTTCATATAAAAAGCCCACTTCATCATTTGTCGACGGGTTCATAGGTCCCATCATCTTATCTAACTTGTTTTCCGATAACCACTGCTTTACCGCATCGAACAACATTTGTGCAACTTCTGCATTGTCTATACATTCAAAAAAGCCGAAAAAACCTATTTCTGTTTCTTGAAATTCTATATAGTTGTAATCAATAATACCGGCAATTCTTCCTACGATATTATTTTTATCATCATAAGCCAAGAATAATTGTTTCTTTGCATGTTTCCAATAAGGATTTTTTTCGGACAGTAACTTTTTGTTTTCCGAATCTAATTGAGGTATCCAATAAGGGTTACCTTTATAAATTTTATAAGGTAACTTTATAAAATCATTTATTTGTTTAAAATCTATTTTCTTTACGGTAAACATTTTACTTGTTAGACCACAAATTTTTAAACCATCTTTTTGTTGCGGCAGCAAATTTGTTATTTGAAAAAGAAAAATTCCATCTGTTATTATTTATGTTATATGAAGATTTCTTTTTAGACTTGCTTCTTGTGTTTCCGCCCGGTATTATTCCGAGTTGTTTGGAAACTTTTTCAAATTTATCAAGAATCATTTCCAATTGTTCATCGGTATGAGTTGCCATATAACTTGTTCTTATTATGGCTTGACCTTCCGGAACAGCTGGGCTGACTATAGGAGATGCGAAGATACCTTCTTCAAACAACATTGCACACATTTGGAAAGCCTTCATATCTTCACCTACTGTTATAGGAATAATAGGGGATTCCGATGTTCTTGTATCAAAACCTAAAGATTGAAAACCTTCTTTCATTTTGTTTGTGTTTTCCCAAAGTTTAGCTCTTCTTTCAGGTTCATCCTGCAAAATATCCAAAGCAACATCTATTGCACCTACACATGCAGGCGGTAATGCTGCCGTAAATATTAATGATCTTGCCGTATGTTTAATATAATTAATAACTTCGCTTCTGCTTGCAATAAATCCGCCGATGGAAGCAAGAGATTTTGAAGCTGTTGCCATTAAAACGTCAACTTCGGGTTCCATGTTAAAATATTCTCCTGTTCCCTTACCGTTTTTACCGAGAACTCCGAGAGAATGTGCTTCATCTACATAAACTCTTGCACCGTATTTTTTTGCAAGTGCCGATATTTCGGGG